>Ga0210389_10000829_pt1 | contig 26176 bp, 20 predicted proteins | sample IncBWH28OmetaG_FD_160127 | JGI IMG/M metagenome (GOLD analysis project Ga0210389, IMG submission 160127) | Forest soil microbial communities from Barre Woods Harvard Forest LTER site, Petersham, Massachusetts, United States - Inc-BW-H-28-O ...
CTTGGAACATTCGATCTTTCGTACTTAGTACTTTTCGTCGCGCTGAGGTCCTGTAGCTACGCCTCATCGAGGAGATTGGGGAGATCAGAGGTCCGCTGGCACACAAAGTGTTTAATGGTGCGCCGTCGACCAAGAAAGACGCCATCGGGCGCCCCAAACAGATGAATCACCTGCTCCATACTTATCTGCGTCAATCCGGGTTCATCTGCGGCTGGTGCTTTCTCAGCTGCGCGTGCTTAAATTTGCCCCAAGTGCTATCATGGCCGACGATTGGGTTTGCCAAACTTGAGCCATGATTCAGACCAGCGAATCAGATTCTTCCAGACTGTTGTCCAACATCGATGACGACGAGCAATTCTACCGGGACACGGAGAACATTGCCCATCCGAGACTGACCGACCAGCAGCTTGCCATGCTCGAACAGATCGGCACCCGCCGCGTGGTTCGCCAAGGCGAATTGGTGACCAGGGCTGGTCAGCGTAATGTTGGGTTGACGGCGGTGTTGCGTGGTGAGCTAGAGGTCTTCGAATCGCGTGACGGACAGGAGCTGATCCTAGCCAGCCCGGGTCCGCGCGAATTTCTGGGAGACGTCGCCATGCTCACAGGCGCCGCGGCCTTAGCGAACTCTCGAGGGAAGGCAGCAGAGAGCGAAGTTTTGCAAGTGCCGGCGGATCGCCTTCGCCAAGCGCTCGCCGAGTTGCCCGGGGTCGGCGAACCGATCGTGCAGGCATTCATCATGCGCCGGAAACGGATCATGCGTGACCGGGAATTTGCCGGGCTGCGAATTCTTACATCTAAGGATTCTCGGGATGGCCGCGAGCTGGATGATTTTCTTGACAAGAATCATGTCCCACATCGCTTGGTCGATTTTCTTGCCGACGAAGGCCGCGCTTTAGCAGAACGGCTGCACTTGGGCAGCCACGATTTGCCTGCGTTGATCACGGCAAATGGAATGCCTCTCCGGCATCCTTCGCTGCGGGAAGTGGCGCGCATTGCCGGATTACTGATACCGTTAACCACCGATGAAGATGAGGAAGTCAGTTGTGACCTCGCCATTATCGGCGCCGGCCCAGCCGGTCTTGCGGCCGCAGTTTATGCTGCCTCGGAAGGTCTACGAACCGTGGTTCTGGAAGGGTACGCACCCGGCGGACAAGCCGGATCGTCTTCGTTGATCGAGAATTTCTTTGGGTTCCCCACCGGGATCAGTGGCGGAGAACTAGCTTTTAGAGCGCAGCTTCAAGCCTATCGTTTCGGAGCGAAATTTTCGACCCCAGCCCAAGCGCTCTCCCTGACCCTGAACGGAGGGGAACATCGTGCCACGCTGAGCGTCGAAGGCTGCAACTGCCTCCTCCACGCCAAATGTGCGATTATTGCGACCGGGGTCAATTACCATCGGCTGGACGCAGAGGGACGTGAGAACTTCGAATGCGCCGGCCTTTATTACGCCGCCACCGCCCGGGAAGGCCGGCTATGCTCCGGCTCGACCGTAGTAGTTGTTGGCGGGGGAAATTCCGCCGGACAGGCCGCCATGTTTCTATCGGAATGCGCCCAGAAAGTGTTGTTAGTGGTTCGCAGCGATGGTCTGAGCAAAACGATGTCGACTTATCTCGCGCGCCGGGTTGCGGTGAAGGAAAACATCGAAATTTTAACGAACACCGAGGTCCGGCAAATGATGGGGGGAAAGGTGCTCGAAGCGATCGAATTGGAAAATACCAAGACCAATGAACGCTGGATGGTGCAAACGCCGGCGGTCTTTTCCATGATCGGCGCCAAGCCGTGCACGTCTTGGCTGCCCGCCGAAATCGCGCTGGATGACAAAGGCTTTATTAAGACCGGGTCGTCGGTCGCCAACTTGGCTACCTGGAAGGCCGAGGAGCGTCCGCCCGGGGCACTGGAAACGAGTTGGCCCGGTGTTTTCGCAGCGGGTGACGTACGTTCCGGCTCAGTTAAACGTTGCGCCGCGGCGGTCGGCGAAGGCGGCATGGCCGTCGAAGGCGTGCATGAGGTCCTCAAGACCTACAGTTAGCGCGTTGGCCAGAAAAAAGCGGCATCGCCGAAACGGTAAACGCGGGTCTGGGTAGGAAGAACAACACCGATCTCGACAGCATTCTGTCAGCGCACACACCCTAACCAGTTTATCTGGTTAGGATGGCGCGAGTTATCTGATCGAGCGCTCCGCTGTTGGACAGGCGGAACCATTCGAAAGCGCAGAAGGCCAGCGATAGGAACGCTGAGGCTGCGAAGAAAAGTAACGCAATCCGTTCGATTCCGCTGAGTCGCTGAGGGGCGACCTCCGCGCAGATCTTCCACAGACGCGTTTCTGGTGCCGCTTCTTCTTTGGGCCTGGTCAACGACGATGGTTTGGTCGCCAACCTGGGCCGCTCTTTTGTTAGTTCCTGAGCAGACCGTGGGGGATCTGCCAGGACATAGTAATTTGTTGTCATAGGTCGTGTCTTTCTGTGTTTGGGATGTACTTCGTTTATCGGGCACGCCTATAGTGTTGCCCTCGGTTACTTACACAGGGATTGAGACCGTCGAGTTTCAGGAAGCCGAAGAATTTCTGATAGACGCAAGGACTCGCTTCACCAGGATATAAGCGAGCTTCGAAGACCGGAGACCATGACGAACGAATGGCCAAAGATGGATGAAATTAGGAGTGCCAAGCCGAGAAGGGTAAAAACGATTGTGGCCATTAGACTATACAGCCAAATAATAGCGTGGATCACTTTTGCCTCCTTTACCGAAAGACGGTCTTCAATTTCTAGTTCGGTCGGATGTATCGGCCTCCGTTTACTTACAAATGGATCGCCGCGGCCGAGTTTCAGTAAGGAGGAATGAATTCCCGATTAAGACTGCAAAGTTGAGGCCGGTGAGGCCCTCGCCTCAAAGGGGCTTAATAACTTAGCCAAGGAAGGAAAACCAAACTAAGTCCTGAGCCCCTCCGGTACAGAGACCACAAATGTTCTCGTTCATTGCTCGCGATAGATCGACCGCCGACCGCCAAACGCTTACGGCAGCTCTAACCTCAAATCTGCTGAGGCCCTTTTGTCTGCGCACGCCATTCCGCGTAACTCTTTTTCGCCCGTCTAACCAGAGAAACTGATTTTTGTTCTTGGGCGGTTTTGATAGCTGTGTGAAATGAAGCTTCGATTTGGGTCTGGGCACTCCCGATCGCTGACAGAAACACCGCACGGAGCCGGTGCAGCTCCGCGCACCAATAGCGCTCTTCGGATCTTTTGATAAGCTGTTCTGCTTCTTTCAGCGCCTCGAGCGCCTTGAGAGTAAGCCCCTCGAAATGCAAACTTTCCGCTTTTAGCGCCAGCCAAAACGGGAGGTCGATGATTGCGCCGTTTGCTCTCCAAGCCTCTATTCCAAGTTCAACTGACAAGAGCCCCCGAGCTGTATCGCCCAAGGCACTCTGCGCCCACCCTCGAAGAATAGCTGCCCCTGACCGAAAAAACGCGAAGTTGTGGCGCGTGGATAACTCGAGCATCTCTGCTGCAATCTTTTGCACCTCGGATGGCTCCCGCTCGCAATACGCGATGAAGGCGTCAACTGACAGAGCTTGAACCAGTCCGTGGACGTCATTCAGCTTCTTTGCGAGAGACTTCGCTTTTGAAAGGCTCCCGCGACTTGAGGCGATTTCTCCAAAATGCCACTCCGTTTCTGCCTCGGTACACAGACAGGCAATGGCCGGCGCCATCAGCTCTTCTACACCAGACAACAATGCTCGGGATCGCCAGATCTCAACACCGCATGTGGCAAATCGCCTGGCACTCTCGAAGTCGCCAAGGCGAAGCCGCGTCGCCCCTAAGGCATCGTATGCACCGATTAAAAGCGCTGAATCATTTCGCGATCGCGCCAGTGAATGAACCTCCTCAGCAAGCTGCAGTGTGCTACTCAGCTTCTCGGACATAAGAGAATATCGCCAGCGCCCGACCAGGGTCGAATAAAAGAACTTCGACAAAAACAGGCGGTTAAGCGAAAGGCACAGCTTTTCTGCACGTTCATAACACATGCGCACTTCCGGAGCTTGCGTTTCCTTGGTGACCGTCAGATAGAGTGCGGCCTGCAACAAGAGATAGACCTGATCTTCGGTGGAGAGGCTTTGTTGCTCGAGATCGGTCTCCTGTATGGTACCCCAGCGCCCCGGTTCAAAGAAATGCGCCAATACCGCAAGTAATGCTCCTCTAGCGGAAAGCACATTCGCGGCGAAGTAGGCATCGCCGCGCTGGATTCTTGGGATGTAAACTTCGTGCAGCGCGGCGCGAAAGAGACCGGCGTTGCACCCACTGATTACGGCCAAGAAAAGCGGCTCCATTTCTCTGAAATTATCAGGAAGCTTCGGCGCGACAGTCCGATAATGTCGATAGAGGCGCCTGTTGGCCTCTTTCCAAGCCTCGATTCGTTCACTTCGTAACTGCTCGCCGAAGTATTCACGAACGAGGGGATGGGCATCCAGATAGCCAGGATTACGCCGATCTTCGGGAGTGAGGAGTCTTGCTCTTCTTAACCTTCCTAGAATCGGTCGCCACTCGATCCGGCTCAAACCAGCTAATGAGTCGGTCAAGTTTTGGATAGCCGGTGGTTTAAGCAGGGCTTCGAGCGCCTTCTCATCCGCTGGTCGATCAAACAAGCCCAGCAGGCGAAGAACTGAAAGCTCCGGACCCTCCCCAAGCCAAGTTTGGTAGGATTCCATTACCCTACGGGCGTGGACTCCCTGGCGTGCATCGTGAGTAAGTCTGCCTGTTACTTCGCTGCGGCAACGAATGTCGCCGGCATACGCATCTGTCAGATAACTGCCCAGCAGCGTTAAGGCGAGGCAATGGCCGCTGAACTCGTTACTGGCCCTTCGCAGCTCAGCCTCATCTCCCTTTACTCCGAGTGCTCGGAGCAGTTTTGCACCGGCAACGCGGGACAGTTGCTCCAGGTCGCAACGCAAAGCCGAACTCTGCTCGTGATCCGCAATATCGGCGACTGGGGTTCGTGTGGTGATGACGCAGAGCCCCTTGTTGAAGGCAGCCAGCTCGCGTAAGAGCGCCTGCAGAGCAGGGTCTCGTAATCGCCCCTCTTGTGGACCAGGCGGGTTTTGGAGCGGCTCCAAACCGTCCAGGATTAGTAAAGTTCGGCGATCCGCGACTAGCTTCGCCAGTCTTTCACCTTTCTCCCATCCGGTCCCAAACCGTGGATCTGGATCACCAAACCAACTGAGAGCTGCATAAAAAAATTCATCGGCAGACGAGGTCCCTCCGCTGATACCCTGTCTGTAGAACGACCAGCCAAAAACAAGCTCGGCCGAACGATAATGGTTAGCAGCCATTCTCCGCAGCCAATGGTTAATTAGTGTCGACTTCCCGACACCAGCCCAGGCAACAACGGTAACAACGTTGACTTCCTGATTTGCCCATGCGTCATCCAGGAAGGCGATGCCTTCCTCTCGGCCGAAGAGCTCACTCCCAGTAACCGGCAATCTCGCGATTGAAATTTTCTTCGGTGCCTGCCTTCCAGGTTTTCTGCGGGTTATCGGATGCGGCGTAACCTCCTGCGAGCTACGGCGAGTGCTTCTACGCCCTGGGACAATGACATCTGCCCTGGTTGTCACCGCTTTCAATAATTCCGTGGGGTTCTGAAAGCGCCTCGCCGGGTCTTTCTCAAGAAGCACCTCAAGTAGAGCAACCACGGGCTGGGGGAGACCTGTGAGCAGTTCGAGCGGCAAAGGCCTGTGCTGATGCTGGAAAACTAGCTCAGCGGGCGTACCCCGGAACGGCAGTTGGCCTGTCAGCATTCCCCACAACACCACACCCAGCGAATACAGATCTGAACGGATGTCCACGCCGATTCCGGCAAACTGTTCCGGACTAGCGAACTCCGGCGTTCCGGCAAAGCCTCCGGGCACCGAAATCGTGGAGTCGGCAGAAGCCTCGCTCAACCCCTTCGCGAGGCCAAGGTCAATTATCTTCGCTGTCAGCCTGTCTTCGTCCTTTAAACTGACCATGATGTTAGCCGGCTTGATATCGCGGTGCACAAGATTCTGTTCATGAATCGCGACCAGACCGGCGGCGACTTGCCTCGTGATTTCCAGAGCGATCTTTGGCTCAAGGCGACCGTGGCGTTTGATCAGGCTGCCCAGCGTTTCGCCTTCCACAAATTCCATCGCGTAGAAATAGCCGGTTCCGCTCTTTCCCAAATGAAACACCGAGGCAACATTCGGATGGCGAACGCTGGCTGCTGACCGTGCCTCCCGGACAAAGCGCCGTCGAGCCGACTCGTCGCGGATAAATTGAGCGTTAATCGCCTTCAACGCCACAGCACATTGCAGATTGATATCGATCGCTTTGTACGTCACTCCCATGGCACCGCGACCCAGTTCGAGCAGCGCTCCATCTTCCTGCGTAAGGATCTCGTAATGGTCGAGCCGGGACGCCGATGGAGAATGCCCACGATCAACCTCTAATTCACTAGTCACAATCGCGTCGTCGAGAGCGCTTCGGAACGCACAAACCGGGCAAAAATCGAGGCCGGCTGGCACCCGAGCACCACAAGTCTGGCAAGTCGATGTGACTTCTGCTTTCACGGACGCAAGTCCCTCGTAGAGGGCAGCTTCGCCAAGGATTATAACTCCTCGCCGCCGTCAGTCCATCGGTTCGTGGAAACGCCGGGAAACGAGTTGGCCCGGTGTTTTCGCTGCGGGCGACGTACGCTCCGGCTCCGTCAAGCGTTGCGCCGCCGCGGCCGGCGAAGGCGGCATGGCGGTCGAAGGCGTGCATGAGGTCCTCAAGACCTACAGTTAACCCTTTGATTTGCCCGCCTTCGACGATCCACTGAAGATTTCTCTGTGGGATAAGCGGATGAGCCGGAGATCCTCCCTACCGACTGTACTTGCTCACTCGGCAGCGAGTGTTAGCCGGCCGGATGCGCTCTGCGTATCCGGTGTATCAGACGAACTTCTAGCATAAATAACGTATGTTCCCGGGTCGATTATATATTGGTGGGTGGGGTCATCCCAACGCCGGAGGTTTTGCAGATTGATGGGGATCGTGACGCTTTGCGCTTGGCCTGACTGGATCCAGCAGCGTTGGAACCCGACTAACTTCTGTTTCGGCTCAGTAGAAGGCGAGGGACAGAGTGAACTGGGCGTGGCATAGAGCTCAACGATTTCTCCGCCGGCCCGTTGACTGGTGTTTGTAACAGTGACACTGACGTTAACAAAATTTTCCGGGTCCTCTGATAGATAGGTGCTCTTAGGGATTCGGCGTGTCGACGAGCCCTTCCCAATCGAGATGTTCGGGTCATATTTGAAAGTGCTGTAGCTGAGCCCGAAGCCGAAAGCGTATTCCGGTGTACCTGTAAAATAGCGATAAGTGCGCCCTTCGCTCGCGATGAACACCGGGGTCGTCGCGGTGGCCGGAAGCGCAGGGTGAGCTGACATCGCATAGTCTGTAAAATCAGGTAAATCACTATCCGAGGCGTAGAACGTAATCGGGTAGTTTCGCGGAGGGATTCACATCCCCGGCTAAGATCTCTGCGAGCGCAGTACCGCCCTGAGGGCCGCAATACCAAGCCTGGATAATCGCGTCCGCTTGCGTGGTATCAATGGCCAGGCCGCCACCGCTGGTCAAAACCACGATTAGCGGTTTAAGAGCGCTGTCGCATGCGGCTTTGATCGCTACCAGCAACTCTTGCTCTGCCGACGGCAGGCGAGACAGATATTCCAATGATTGGAACGAATCAAGTATGGATAACACTATTTCTATAGAAAATTTGGCTTAACGCTTTCGAACTTGCAGAATATTCCAACAATTGGAATGAACTCTTGAATATTGATTGCCCCAACTGCCTCAACCTTAGGCGACTACAACCGCTCCGATCCTTACATCTCATCCGAGCCATGGTAGAGATTCGCGGTCTGGAAGCGGAATTTGCGATTCTAATCGGCCACGATAATGTTCCGCCTCCTGGCCGAGGAAAGGATGCACAACCCGGTTTCGCGACGAACAATCTTGCGCCTGCTAAGCGGCTCTGCCGCACTCGCGCTGTTCGCCTGACCGATTGCCGCTGCGATGCGAGATCACGGGTGCTGAGATCAAATCGGCTCGCTTGGTGGCAGCGCACTGGAGCTTCCCCGGTAGGGATGAGCTCTGCTCATCCGAAATTGTTCAGCACACGTGTTAGTGCTCCAGTCCTCACGGAATGAGTGGGAACTCATCCCTACCGATGTCCCGGCAACTTGGAGTTATTTGCCATACCGATCGTGGGCATGACATCTTTCCGGAGATGCTGCATTTTAGCGACCCTGACTTACGGTTCCTGGTCGAGACTGTGGTTACCGAGCGGCGGGACTACGATCAGATCGTCAATCTGATCCGCGGTAAGGATGATCTGATCGAACCGATGTTGCAGGATCCGAAGTTGGTTCGGCGGCTCTTTGAAGAGGAAGCAGGTCTGGTCCGCGTTTCCCCTTATTTTCTGTTTACTGTGCTTTTGCTCCAAGTCAGGCGTGATCTGGAAGCGACGGCTTACATTCTGGAAGTGGACTTCAAAGGGAAGCGGATTCCGGTCTTTCAAGCTCAGTCGGTAACGGATCTGCTGGGTCGCGTGGTGATCCGCGATTACCTCGCCGATATGCTGGCATCTTTTACTCGGACTAATAGCGGGGTCATTTACTGGAGAGAACGCGGCGCTTGGCACAAACGGCGATTCAGCGACCTTGATATCGATGACATGGTCGACCTTGCCCGCATTATTGATCCGGAGATGCGGCCGGCACTGTATAAACGAATCGCGGATTTCGCCTTATTCCTGAGCGGTATTTTTCCGGATCATCTCGCGGTGTTTGCGGCGCGTCATCAATCGAGGTTCTCGGCCAAACGATCCTTGAAAGATTACGAGCAGCAGGGAAGCCGGTTCTTTCGGGTTGCGGCGCAAGAAGCCGATCAAATCCGGTGGCGACCCGCCATGGGAACGTTGGCGGAAAAGTTTACCTTGGCGCGCTGGGCGTTAAACACGCTCAGCGATCGCTACCTCAAAGCTCAACGTGAACAATATTTCCAGTCGCCGAACTGGGAGACTTGATCGCAAAAATCAATCCGGCATATTCGCGAAGTTCCCATCTCAAAACGGTTTACAAAAAGCTGTGGCGGTGAGACTCTCGAAAGGCTTTTGGTAGAATGTACGAATCGATCATATCGGCTTGTAAGGTAATGGATACCTTAGGGCTGCCTCGGGCGGTGGCGGATTTTGGTTCCGATCGTTTTATTTTCGCAAACAGCGCGTTTTTGCGGGTTGCCGGTATCAAGGAGGAGATGCTTCCCAGCCTGACTCTTTCCACGATAGTCACGATTCATGTCGGGTCCGTAGCCTGGAACACCGGTCAACTAATCCCGATTTCGGTCGAGTCGTACGATGAAGGCTTCATTATTAGAGGACATGCCGTCTTCGCTGAGAACGGCCTAATCTATTTGATGGTCCCCCTGTTTGGCGATCCGAGCGCGGATTTCGAATTGGGCAGATCAGTAGGGAAAGAACAGGAGCGTCAACGGCTGTCGCGCTATGTTTACGAACGTTTGGTGCCGGAGTTGAAGACCGCTATCTCGTCGATTCAAGCAGCTCGCCGCCATTTGCACAGTGAACAGGAAGAGTCCGAGGCGGAGTTTGAAAAGATCGCCCAGGATCTCAATGGCCTGCTCCAAGCGACACGCGCAGAGCTCCTACAAGAGCCGGAGCAACCAGTCACGATCGAGTTAGCCTAGCTGCTTGTCAGACCGAAGTTTTCCCTGTCCGTTTCAAGCGTTGGTCAACCGGGAGCCGTGTTCCCGGAGACAATTATCCGCGTCTATCTGCGTTCATCCGCGGTTGCCTTGCCTGTCCGTGCGCGGGTATCGCGGCTATTTTAGTACCGGTTGATTCCAGCCTCGTCCCCAATCACCGAGAGCTTCCCAACCTGAATCAGTCACTATGACCGTATCCTCCAGCTTCACGAAGCCGACGTCGGGATGTTTCAAAGAGGTTTCAATCGACAGAACCATCCCGGTTTCAAGCGGTCGTTTGGCGTGTTTGTCGGGATAAGGAATGGGCCCGGTAGCGGTCAGTCGAGGAGCTTCGTGCGGGATCAATCCCATACCGTGGGCAACGAAATGCATATCTGCGCGATGGGGACATGCCTCCAATGCTTTCAGGGTGGAGTCGTAGATGGTGCCGCCGAGAGCGCCGGCTTTGATGGGGGTTCGTGCCGCAGTCTGAACCGAATTAACTTCGTCCAACAATTCTTTCATCAGAGCGGTGGGCTCTCCTAGCACTCCCATTCTGGCCATATCCGCCAGATAACCGTGCCATTGACCACCGGTGTCAATCGAGATGATCTCGCCGTTCCCAATCCTTCGGCTGGACGGTCCTCGGCCGAAGGTTGGACCCGTAGCAATCAAGGTAAAACCGTAATCGAGACCTCTGGACGTTTCTTCCATTCGCAGATGTTCGACAATGTCGGTTTCTATCATCCCTTCCCGCAACCAATGAAACGTGGCTACCATGGAGTCCACAATGGCGGCAGCCGCTTTTCGTAACTGGTCGAGTTCTTCGGGAGTCTTAGCCGCTCGCAGTTCCTCCAGAACTTCTGTGCTATCTACAAAAGTTGCGCCGGGTAGTTGAGCTCTCAATGTCTCCCAGGCGTTGGCGGTCCAGAACTCGAGTTCCAGACCGATCTTAGGAGCGGTTATTCCGAGCGATCTTACGTATTGAGCAGCAATTCGCGCCGCCTCGGCTGAAGTCCAAGCTTCGGTTGAAATCCGCTGTGGCCAGAATGGAAACACTTCGATGCCCCAAGATTCATCCCCGCTTCCGACATAGAACGATTGGTCCACATGTCCCTTCAGATAACCGAGGACTGGCAAATATCGCCCTAAGCCGATTGTGTCCAGGTGTTCGAAAAAATAGTAACGATACCCACCCAACAGGTATTGCAGATTGTGTTTCGATGTGACCAAGAGCACATCAATGCCTGATTCATCGAGCAGGGTATCGAGCTTCGCGGATGAGAAGGGGGTCGATTGCATAGCGGCAGTGGCGAAGACGGTAAGCCCGAGTCGAGGCAGATTCCAATGTCAGAACTGGGTTGCAGCACGTCCTGGCTACCGGATCGGTAGGGATGAGCTCCCGCTCATCCGGTCTTCGATTTGGTCTGGTTCTGCACGAGATTCCCGGACGAGCAGGAGCTCGTCCCTACCGAAAAGGCCTCCTGATTCCGCGTCCTGAGAACCCGGTTGAAGGATTTTCTTGCAAAACTGGATCTTCCCATGCTTTCATGGCCCCCACTTTCCTTGAAACTTTGCGGAGTAATTCCGTTAGTAAGAGGTAGCGACAGGAAAGGATCGGACTGAACGGACTCGAAGGAAGATGTCGAGTCTTCTGTTTCTTAGAAGGCCCGTTAGGAAGCTAAGGACTAACTGGACCGGTTTTACGGAAGCTTTTTAAGAAAAACAGAATTCAAGTGTTCTAAAGAAAATCCGATTTGTTATGAAGCAATCCCCCCACGCTTCGCGTCTTGCGAGCGTAGAACCTGAAAGACGATATTTGCTGTTGGCGCTGGCCGCATTGGCGTTAGCCTCGCTACTCCTAGCGATACCGTTGCACTCCTGATGTTGGCTGCCTGTCACGGTTCAAACCAGTGCCCTGCCCATAGTAGCGTGGCTTTCGTTGCGATCAAAATGGGCCGCCGGTCCGGCAGCTGCCCATACGCGTCAACCTAAGCGCTCGGGTTTTTCGTCCGTAGGGACTACCGATCGTAGCCTGGCAGTTTACTGCCTGGAACAGGCGAGAAAAATGAGTCCGTCTCGTAGAGACGGTTTGATCTCTTTGGGTCCGATGCGGCCTCATTCGGCATATTAAGAACCCGATCACATCCGCCGCGGCGGAGACGAAACGTTTTTTCTAACCTTTCCCAGGCAGTAAACTGCCAAGCTACGATCGTTCAGTCCCTACGGGACAAAGAATTACCTACCCAGAGGACTAGGCCGGCGACAGTTCCGGGCGCCAGAACGAGGAACAGCGCCGACCCCAATATGGCATGCGCTCGCTTGCGTTTTGTGTCCTGGCCGCTACGTCCGGGTGGTCGTCATTGAAGTTTCGTTCGTCGCGATAGTTTCTCGTTTTTCGCCTCCGGATGTACTAAATAAGAATCGGCCTGCATGTCAGTATCAGACCAGAAAACCTCTTCGCGCCAACGGTTTATATCTCATCTAGTTGCTTTCATCGCCGTCTGTTTCGCGATCATCAGCACGCTGCGTTTTGGATCGGCGGTAAACCATATTTCCACCATTTTCTTTTGCTCCATCATAGTGAGCAGCTGGTACGGTGGGCTTTTCCCCGGTCTTTCTGCGGCGCTGCTATCCTGGCTCGCGTTGGACTATTATTTCGTCCCTCCGATTTATTCTTTCGCCGTGAACTCGGAGAGGATGCCTGAGATGATCGTCTTTGGCGCTACGGCTTTTTTCATCAGTTGGCTGAATAGCGGTCCGAGACGAGTGAAACGATCGCTCCGCATATCGGACGACGCTAAACCTGCTCTGAGGGGCGTCGTGATAAAATTTAGCGTGGCTGTCATAGCGTCACTGGCGGCTTGCCTAGTCGCAGCGACTACAACCCTTTTTCGCCCCGGCGGCGGCTTGGCAGCCCTTTGGATCACGGTTGGTCTAGCCTGCTGTTGCTCTGCCCTCTTTTTGATCATCTCGCTCTGCGAGGAGTTGCGTTAGCACTCCAACCGAGTGCCAAAATCATTATGGGGCCGCGATTCCCCGATTGATATCACCGATGGACAATCGGCCATCCGGTCATTAGAGGTATTTATGCCTACACCCGAAGTTGTCCTCTGTAGTCCAGTTAGAACTGCGATCGGCGCGTTCAACGGGTCGCTTAAGACCATCCCTGCTACCGAACTGGGTGCGGTGGTGGTGCGAGAAACCTTACAGCGGGCGAAACTCGATCCCGCAGTCGTCGGGAGTGTGGTGATGGGTAATGTCATCCAGGCTGGCAATAAGATGAACCCGGCGCGGCAAGCAGCGATTAGTGGAGGGATTCCGGTGTCGGTTCCGGCGATGACAGTGAACCGAGTGTGCGGCTCAGGCGCTCAAGCGATCGTGACGGTTGCCCAGCAAATTAATGCCGGTGAGATCGAACTCGCGATTGCCGGTGGCCTCGAAAACATGGACCGAGCGCCCTATCTGATGGATGGCGGTCGCTGGGGGTATCGAATGGGCCCGGCTGAGATCCATGACAGCATGCTGCGTGATGGCCTCGATGATGCTTTCTCGGGAAAACATTCAGGGTGGCATACGGAGGATCTGGTTGCGTACGCAAAGTTAAGCCGGGATAGGCTGGATCGTTTTGCGGAGCGCTCTCAGCGGCTTTTTAGCCAGGCTCAGAAAGCCGGTAAGTTTCGGGATGAGATTGTCTCGGTAGAAGTTCCGGGAAAGAAAGGGACCCTGACCTTTGACCAAGATGAAGCTCCGCGCCCGGATACGACTTTGGAAGTGCTGGCTAAGCTGCGCCCCGCGTTCCGCGAAAATGGGATAATTACGGCGGGGAATGCACCCGGACTTAATAGCGGCGCCGCGGCCATGATTGTGGCTGATCGTGCGGCTGCGGAGGCAAAGTCATTGACACCGTTTGCCCGCTTGGTTGCGTACGGCGTCGCCGGAGTCGAACCCGGCATGTTTGGATTGGGCCCGGTTCCAGCCGTTAGAAAAGCGCTGGAGCGAGCGGGATGGAAACTAGGCACTGTCGAACGCATCGAGATCAACGAAGCATTCGCAGCCGTCCCTCTAGCCATCGCCAGGGAGCTGGATCTTCCGGAAGACATCATCAATGTTGAAGGAGGCGCTATTGCCCACGGACATCCGATTGGAGCGACCGGGGCAATATTAACGGTGCGTTTGCTTCACTCGATGAAACGAGATGGTCTGAGCCGCGGGGTCGTCACGCTCTGTATCGGTGGTGGTCAAGGCATCGCCTTGGCGCTCGAGATGGTGTGAGCCGCGTCGTTGGGTGGCGAAACTCGACAAGTAAATAGAAGTCGAATCTCTCTCAAAGAACGCGCTCGTCGCAGCTGGTTACAATCTGCTGTCTCGTGGCTAGTCAATCCTTGACGAAGTCAAGGCTAGCGGGACGTGGCGTGCTCTCTCGGCCTGTTCCACGCCGATCTTTGAATTGGGCAGTTATCTTCATGGTATAGGGTGTACCAGCCCGACCGTGGGGCAATCCGCCTGCAGGCATATTGTATCTTTCATCCAGACCCCTGATGCCATTTACATACAAAGTTGCAGACCCATCGGCTTTAATTGTCCCATTAATCTCAAGCGATCCCGGCGTACCGCTGAAGCCATGCTCACCGTGTAGAAGTCCATTTTTCACCGTTGCGGGAAAATGCATGGTGTAGGCTTTAGCAACCGCACCCGAAACGGGGTCTTTGTAATCGGTTTTACTCAGTGTTACCGACCAGGTTCCATCGAAAGACGTGTTTGTCGGTTGCGCCTTCGGCGACGGCAAAGAGAGCGTAGGAGTATTGGTTGCGCTGGGTCTCGACGAAGGAGTTGGTTTTTGGGTTGATACCGGAGGAGTTGCTAATGCGGTTGGACTGCTTTTCGAGCTAGCGACCGGCGGAGGGCTCTGCGATTTCGTCGGAACCGCGGTCGAGATAGGCGCAGGGGGAGTCGCCACTACGACTGGAGAGGGGTTCGGGGTGGAAGCCAGCAGAGGACTCGAGGATTCCGTTGGAACCTCGCTTGGGGTAGAGGTCGAGATCGGCGCGGGGGGAGTCGGCATTATGACTGGCGCGGGCTTCGGGTTAGAAGGCACCAGTTGATTGGACGATTCACTTGGAATCGGGATCCCAGTGGCAGTGGAGCTTGGCGTTCGAGGGGTCGCCAGTACAACCGCTGTCGGAGTCGTTACCACTCCTGGCGTTATGGTACGTCCGCCAAAGCGAATCGCGCCGGCGATCACGAGCGTAATGACAATTAGGATTCCAGCGAGGATCGTACCGATCACCAGGGCTCGTTTTGGTGAAGATGAGACTGGTGGAGCGCCAGGAAGCGGAGGAGGGCCAGAAGTCGCCCGTGGCCGGACAGGCGTGTCCGGTGTCCGATCTGTGCCGGCTATGTTCTCCTTTAATGCGTTCCAAAAATCCTGGCAGTTGCCGTACGTTGAATCTCCCGAAACACAGGCATGCCGCAGGATCTCGTTCGTGCTCTGATCCAGTTCAGGCAAAGGGGTATACTGTTGCGGGATCCCTCCTCGACCCGGAGCTCGACCGCTCATCAGCTCGTACACGAGACGTCCGTAAAGCCGGACCGCCTTCGTTCCACGAATACCGGCCTGTATTTGAGTCATCGAAAGAAGCCGACTCGTCGGAACAATAGTCTGACGATCCCAACCGTTCCTGCTCCTGAAAAGTAACGGTGCCAGGCACAATGGATTGAGTTTCAGGGTGTATTGACCCCAATGCTGAGGGGTGCTCTTCGCCAGCGATTCGAACTCGCCGACATCCGCCGGACACTCGACTAAAAGCTTACGCATGCTCACTTCAACGAGGCCAAGGCCCTCGTTGGTCACGAAATCCAGGGTCTTGGCCAGTGAGTCGAGCAGTATTAGTAGCTCGGCCGGCTCTAATGAGCGCCGCCACCGAAGTAGATCGTAAAGAAGAAAACCGTGAATCCATTCGCGAACGAGATAAGCACTCGCCCCCTCTCGGTTCAGACGATAGTAACCCACGAGACCTGGGTGCGCGTGGCCACGAATCACACCAAGTTCATTTTCGAGCAGATCGAGTAGCTCGGGGTTATTCGCGATTCCCGGATGCAGTAGCTTCACGGCCACCTTTGACGGGTCGCCTGGGCCAGCATGGTCATCCCGAGCGAGAAACAAACGGCCAGCGTTTCCTTCCCGTTCTTCAGACAGCAGCTGATAGCGATTGCTAAGTAGCGCTCCGGCTTCAACCCGCAAATAAGTGTCCAACTTCGATGAACCGACAGTCCCTAGTACCACCGGTTCGATTCCCTCTTCGTCGTTCGGCGCGGTTGGATCAGCGTCCGACAGTCGTGGTAGCGAAATCCGGTCGGACACCGAACCGAATTGTTCGGAAAGTTGCCTCGACGTATTTTCAATCGCTTCCTGCAACTCTTCCGGGGTCTGGTAACGATCCTCGGGCTTCTTTTCCAGCATCCGGCGTAGCAGCCCGACAACCTGTTCCGGTGTCTGGGTCAATTGCTCGAACGGCGGCGGTTTAATGATCTGCGCGACCATGACCTCTCCGACCGTGCCGACAAAAGGGCGTTTGCCAGAGAGTAGGTACCAAATCGTAACACCGAGAGAATAGATGTCAGAGCGAATATCGAGCTTCTTGGTCTCGCACTGCTCGGGGCTAGCGAACGCAGGAGAACCAACGAAATCTTTGGTTCGTGTAACCCTAGAAGCATCGAGGCTCTCCGCTCCAGCGCCTTTGGCTAGTCCAAAGTCGATCAGCTTGATGTCAATTGTCCCCGCTCGGTTCGCGATCGCCATGATGTTGCCCGGCTTGATGTCACGGTGAATCAGATGGCGGGATTGGGCTGCTTCCAGGGCTTGAGCGACCTGCAGCGCGACTCGAAGCGCAGTTGCGGGCGAGAGCGGACCTTTTTGCACCACGTATCGCTCGAGATCTTCGCCCTCCACGAACTCCATCGCATAGAAGTAGGCATCTCCTTCTTCGCCGAAGTGGAATATCGTAGCGACATGGGGGTGATGGATGAGCGCCGCGGATTGAGCCTCGCGGAGAAACCGGTGTCTGGCCTGCGGACTATTCAGCTGCTCCGAAGCGATCACCTTCAGCGCGACCGGGCGGTTCAAATTCGTGTCGATCGCTTTGTAGGTTACCCCCATGCCGCCTTTTCCGAGCCTGATGAGAGAACCGTCCGAATGCCTCAAGATTCTGAAATGGGCAAAAGTCTCAGGGCCGAAATCGGCATCTTCTTCGTGTCGCCGTTCTTCATCGAAACTCTTAAGGAGCCTTTGAGTGTGCTGAATGAGAACAGGAAAATGTTGGGAGGGAGATAATGGTCTAAATCCGTCGACCCACTGATTCGCACCAAGAAAATATGCCAGATCGTCGCCAGGCGAGATCGGTTCGATCCGGAAGGTCAGAAGATGATTTTGACAATGAGCCGCTCGTTCAACCTCCCGAAGTACGTGCTTTGAGCGGTTCGAAGCACGGGTCAGAATTAAGAGCAGGATTCGCGCTTCTCGAATCGCCTGGGTGATTTGCCCCGAGTAAGGCCGACCGGCCTGCACGTCTCTGGGTGCGATCCAGCAATTTATATCCTCAGCTTCCAGTGCCGCGCAGACCGCATCGGCAACGGTTTTATTCTCACTTGCGTACGAGATAAAGACTACGCGCAGCGGTTTTGATGATTCCGGCTGTCCTGCGCCTGGACTGTGTCCCACGCTCATTATCGTTGCCGGGCGAGCTTCTTGGCGACCTGTAAGTAATTGGCGCTGAGGCTAACAAGGGCCCTGAAACAGTTCAAGACTTTCTGGTGTTTGTTCGGCTCCGTGCAATCTAACTCGCCCGACAGACCGATGCTCGAATGGCGACTGGACGCAGGCAACGCATTGCTCTAGCGCTAGAGCTGTTCTAAAATCGAACAACGGGGTTTCCGCCTACGGCGGACAAGCGATTTTTATGCGGCGGTTTCTAATGGTAGCGGCTCTCGGTGGCTGTTTCACGATTGGGGCGAGTAGTGCGAAAGCCACAGTTCGAGTGGAATACGTGCATCCGGGAAATTTTACGGATGTGTCGTTTCGAAGCATGACCCCGGAGGCCGCTTCACAACGCCTTGAGCGAGAGTTGACGAAGACGATCGAGGCGGCGGCAGCCCAATACTTGAGCAAATACGAGCTCGATGTGCAGATTGTGGATATTGCTATGGCGGGGCGGGAGGCGTTCGAAAATCCAGGGTTTAACTCGGATCTTCGGATCCGGAATCAGATGGGGAAACCATCAAAAATCTCAGTTCAGTATGAAATCAAAGATCCCCGCGGGCACATTGTTGCAAAGGGTGCCCGCGTCTTAACCGACCTTAATTATCAGCTGGATTACGCAGACTCCGAAATCGAGACGCTGTATCCGGAGAAACAGCTTCTCCGTCACTGGATCCGCGATTTGCCGCGTGGATTGAGGTAGCGTAGCAGCGCTCCACGGGTTTCGACCGCTTCCGGGTTCACCGACCAAATAGCCGCCATCGATCGGTAGGATAGTCCCCGTGATAAATGCGGCTGCGGGCGAGCAAAGAAGATCACATCGCCACGCATCCGATTTTCAGCGTGGTTGCGCCTCGCAAAGCGAGGAAACGTCAGAACGCAAAGCGCAAACCGAACCGCGTCGTCATGAAATTGTTTTTCGACTCGTTTACAAATTGAGAACTGAAGTCTGAAAACACTCCGATGTGCGGCGTGAATCGGTACTCAAGTCCTGCGCCGGCGTCTCCGAGAACCTCGTCGTCGGTATTCCGGCGATTAAAATTTTGCGCGTGCCCGAAAGTAGCGGCTCGGGTAAACACATTATTTGAATTAAATACCCCGCCAACCCCGCCAAATACATACGGCGCGAGATGAAAGTTGGGGTATTTGAGATCAAGAGGGTAGCGCAGAATCACATTTCCGGTCACGGCCGATCCGAAAAAATCACCAGGCATCTCGTTAAAGAAATTCCCGTCAACAGAGAAGCCCAGATATCGCAGCAGGAAGTACTGACCGTCAATACCTCCTCCCCAGGCGTGGTTTCCGATGGCACGCACGTTATCGTTGCGCGTCCAATCGTAAGCCGCAAAAAGTCCGATACTGAATTCGTTAGCCCGAAAATAACTCTCCACTGGCGGTGGTGCTGGGGTGACGACTTCCTTCGAGCTAGAGACCGGCTCCCCGGCGGAAGCTGATAGGGCATGCGAAGCGATTGCGACGACGGTTAAGGCAAGTACTCTTTTCATAAGTAAACGACTTCTTTACTGAACGCTTGGTTATGAGCGTGGGTGAGCGCCGCGAGTTCGCCGCGAGAAGGATAAACGGACGTATCCTAATCCGCTGAATCCGGTATCCAAGGGAACGGTAGGGATGAGCTCCTGCTCATCCGGGATTTGATCTGCGACTGATTTCTCGCTAAAGGCCCGGCCCTACCGGCTTCAACTCACCAAATAGCCGCCATCCACCGGTAAAATCACGCCGGTAATAAACGCCGCTGCCGGCGAGCAAAGAAAAATCACCGCGCCGGCGATATCGTTTGGTTGACCCCATCGCTTCAATGGGGTGCGCTCGACGACGGTCGCATACCGATTCGCGTCATCCCGCAGCGCTTGAGTGAGCGGAGTGGCAATCCAGCCCGGAGCCACCGCATTTACCCGGATGTTATGAGGAGCCCAGGCGACGGCGAGACTTTTGGTTAACTGACCCACGCCGCCTTTACTTGCGCTGTAGCCTGGGGCTAGTCCGGCGCCGAAAAAAGTGTACATGGAAGCAACATTGACGATGGCTCCGCCCTGCTTCAGCAAAAGCGGTTTACAAGCCGTGCACATTCTCATGGATCCGACCAGGTTGACATCAACGACCATTTGAAACTGCTCGAGTTCGAACTCAGCAGCTCGTCGGATAATACCGGCCGCATTCACTAACACATCGAGCTCGCTCAGATCGGCGACCAAGTTTTCAATGCTTTTGGGGTCCGACACATTCAGCGGCGCCACGGTAATCTTGGGGTTCAATGTAGCGCTCGGTTTTTCCTCTGGCAGACCTCCGGCGATTACCCTGCAGCCGGCCTCGAAGAATCCGTTCGCGATGGCAGCTCCGATACCGCTGGTGCCACCCGTGATCAAAGCCGATTTTCCGGAGACATCGAACATGACGAAGTACATATAAACCGCGAATGGACGCGAATGAACACGAATAAAAAGATAAAGCAGTCAACGGCAGATCAACGCCAAGGTAGGCCTGTAGCAGTTGCGGGGTGTGGTTGCTGGAGAAAATATCTGCGTCAATCTGTGGTTGTTTTTCTCTTTTCTTCGTGTCCATTCGTGTCCATTCGCGGTTTATTATTCTGTCTTGGAACGTTGCCTTTCCTTATGAACTTTATTGTTGTCGGAGTTGGCTTTTGGGGACGGAAATGGGTGGAGTTGTTGCAGACTTATCCGAATGCCTCGGTGGTCGGCACTGTCGACAAAAGTGAAGCTGCGGCCGAATGGTCGCAGCAAACGTACAATATTCCGTGTTTTCCAGATTTGGCCACTGCCGCAGCGAAAACCTCCGCGGACGCGGTGTTAGTGGTCACTAATCCGAGCCAACATAAGCCGGTTATCCTGGAGGCGTTACGTCTTGAGAAACATGTCCTGGTAGAAAAACCAATGGTTACTTCCATGGACGAAGCAGCGGAGATCGCGGCTGCCGCCCAACACGCCGCCGGTAAAGTAATGGCGGCCCAGGGTTACCGGTTCCTAAAAGCGGCCGGCCTGGTTCGTGAACGGCTTGCTCACGGGGATATCGGTCTGTTGCAAGCCGTAAAAGTTCGGTTTCGTCGACATTTGCCCGACGTCATTGAAAATCCGGAACATTCCATTTACGTGCTGCCGCACTCGATTCTGCTCGATATGTCGGTCCATCATGTCGATTTGTTGCGGTACATGACGCAGCATGAAGTGGCTAGTGTTGTGGCAGTGGAGCACGACACTCCCGATAACGCGTTCAAGCATCCTTCAAATGCCTTTTGCTTAATGCGGCTACAAGGGGACATCCCAGTTATCTGGGATGGTGACTGGTGCGCACGAGGCGCGGCGACTTCTTGGGAAGGAGAATGGCAGTTTGTTGGCAGCCGCGGCCGGCTTTTCTGGGATGGGGTGATCGATCAAGAATTTCGCACCTCGGTCCGGTTAGAAATCCCTGGTCAAGAAGTTCAGGAGCTGATCTCAGTCGAGCCAGTGCAAGAACGACGGTTACCGTTGCTCGAACATTTCATCGATAGTATCGGGCGTGGCCAACAACCGGAGCCGAGCATCGAAGATAATCGCAAAACCCTCGCTGTCGTTTTCGGGAGTTTGGAGTCGGTGTTGAAGAAAGAGGAGGTTAGGTTGTAAGGCGAGGGGTGCGTGGGCCTTTGTCCAGTGTCCGCGTATGTGCGAAACGGCGAAGGGGCGAGTGGGCGAAACGCGTCTTTGTCCCGTAGGGACAGAATGATCGTAGCCTGGCAATTCATTGCCAGGAATGCACGCAAACCCGGACCCGTCCCGTAGGGAACGGTATGATCGGTTTGCAGTAGATAGTCGCGTATCATGATGCGTGGAGACCGATCGCGACGCAGCGAATCACGCCGTACCCTACGGGACGGATCCATTATTGGATAGGTCTCCTGGTCCGGCCACTGCCGGACCAGGCTACGATCATTCTGTCCCTACGGGACAAAGACGCGTTTCGCGCTTCCGCCTCATCGCCTTTTCGCCCGGTCTAGGCTATGACCGTTGCCACTTCTCGTACCAGAACTCTGGGAACGCTTGGGTTAACTCTTCACCTTCGAGTTGCGGATTGAACGGCTTGCCGCACGCTCGTGTTATGTTAGCCAGCTCAGCCAGCCTGTTGGCTGCATCCAACCCCGCTTTCTCTCTAAGCTCCGCATCCTTGGTCGAAGCCGCATCGCGCCAGATGGAACGGCCGGCCAGAAATCCGGATGCACCGGCGTCGCAGGCAATTTCGACCTGCGTCTTGAAACTATCGTAGTTGACCCCGGCTGATAGGATGACCCACGGGACATTGACTGAGCCGTCGAGTTCTTGGCAAGCCGCTAAAGCATTGGCTTTACCAGCGTCGCTGTCGACGTAGCCTGGAAATTCGACTTTGAGCATGTCCGTACCGAGCGCATTCGCTTCGCGCGCGCTCTCGATGATTCCGGCAACACGACGTTCGCGCCAGGCGTCCGATTTCGGATCTTCTCCTTCCAAGGGATACCAGATCGGTTCCACTACCAATGGGAGAGAGAGCGCCATGCACTCTTCAGCCAGACTCCGGACTACCTCTCTTTGGTGATCGGCCACATTGCTGTCCGGCCGGAAGAACCACAGCAGTTTGCACACGTCCACGCCCAACATCTTCATCTGCTTAGTTCCCCAATTCTCGCGGAACCGAGTGGTACGAGTCGCAGTCGCCGGTTTGTAATCCTCGTCCTCAACGCTGGCCATCAAACCGACGCTTCCTGGAAGTGCCCGGGAAGCGATCGCTTGCGCCAACCCGTATCGTGCATCCAACAGAAAAGCGCTGCATTCATCCGCCAATGCGCGAATGAGGCTATTCTTTGCTTCGCCGGTTTGTTCGTAAGTTACCCGGCTGAGGTCGTTATCTAACAGCTCCTGAAAATCGGAGAGATGATCGAGTGCGCAGATCAGGAAATATCCGTCTGCGCTGGTCACTCGTTGAAAGCTGCGCAGTTTACCGGGATCGATGATTTTGGTGTTCATTACCGTTGTTTTCTCTATGGGTTAAGCCGAAAAATCAGAACTAGAGATCTGCAGATTACACAGATTACGCAGATTATGATCGGACATTAGCCAGCGTTGATGGGCGAGAGACGTCGTTGGGGCCGCACAGCGGCCTTGTGTTCGCTCGGGCGAACCTCAAAACGAAATCTGTGTAATCTGCGAAATCTGTGGATCTTCAATCTTCTGTTCTGGGTTAGTGGGTTGTCGGTTGGGGTTTCCAGTTGGCTAACAAAGTTCCGGCGAGGAAGGTGTCGCCTAAACCAATGGTCGCTTTTGGCTGTTCGAGGTACAGAGCGGGGCAACAAATCAGGGTGCTGCCATTCTGTTTGCTGATCGGCGGATAGGGTGGATCGTAAAAGAGCGCATTGGGTGGAATGCCGGCGGGGACCGATATCTGACCATGGGCGGCTCGGCACGACGCGACGAGACAGCCGCACATCAGTGATTCAAGTTCGCGTTCCGGATCGTTGTTAGTGGTAACTAACGACCAGGTATCGGCATGAACACAGATTCGGTTGAGTCCTAGCTTTTCGCGAAGATTGATAACTTCAGTGTCCACGTCGTCTGATCCAAACTGCCGCAGTTCAGAGTGGCTCATCCCGAGCGAAGAAATCAGAGGCGCGAGGGTCGACAAAATTTGGTCTCGAAGCGATAGGTCTTCGTAACCGCCGAGTTCGAGGTGGATTGTCGTCAAGCCTTCGTCACGCCAAGCGGATAGAAGATCTTTGCTATACTCCAATTCAGTCGCCAGGGATGCGCTAGCGACCTCATTGAAACCGCAGATCACCGCAGCGCCGGCCTGGCTGGCTTGGGCGACGCTTTTCTGGACGAAGGCAAGATCCCGGTCTAACGGGTCATCGGCGAATCGAACGATAACTCGGGTTGATCGTTTGGCGCGCTCCGAGCCCACCAGCTCGCCCGCATTGAACTCGAAAATATAATGAGCCGGCTTGCTCGAACCGGAGCCTTCTAGCGCACCGCGCTTTTCCAGACCCTGGCGGGTAGCCACGAGCACATCGGGGTGAATGACTGAAAGTTGTCGCTGGCTACGATCTTGTAGTGTGACGAGCGCGCGTGCTCCGAGCACAGCTAAAGTCTGAGCTGCCTGCGCTCCGGTCCCGCCTAATCCCCAGCTCGATATAGCCAAGTTCTGCGCGATCCATTCCTCGGCTTCGGGCCAGTCAAAAAACAGTTCACCACCGATGCCATTAGCAGCGCGCCACTGGAGAGCTTTGGCTAGCTGCACCGGCATGCAGCTCCGCGCTGCAAAGAGCGGACCGGCGTCAGCCAATCGCAAATAAGCGTCTGTACAAGTTGCCAGTCCGCATAGAGTCAGTGGCATTCGTCGGGCCAGGTCGCCCAGTCGTGGTACCAGCGACACGTATTGCTCTCTCCAAGAATCAAGCGTCATTCCTTAACTGCGCCTCCGGTGATTCCCGAGATTATCTTTCTCTGAAAAATCAATACTAGTGCGACTAACGGAAATGTGACCACAACTGAGGCAGCCGCAATGTCGCCCCAGGGTACGTAGTGCAGATCGGTGAAGTTAGCGATACCAACCGGGACCGTCTGGCGATCGATATCCGAGGTAAACGCGAGCGCGAACATGAACTCGTTCCACGCCGCGATAAACGAGAGTAAACCAGTGGTCACGATGCCCGGTAACGCAATCGGTACGATGATCCGGAAGAAGATCGTCAGCGGTCGTGCGCCATCCAGGCGGGCTGCTTCGTCGAGGGTAGTTGGGATCGTACGAAAGTGCCCGAACAGCACCCAGATTACGAATGGGAGACCTAGTGCGAGATAGACGACGATCAGAACGCGATAGGTGTCCAGCCAACCGAGATTCGAGGCCAAAACATACAGCGGAGCCACCACCGCAATTTGTGGAAACATTGATACCGCTAGCACAAAACCCAGCACTCCGAATCGGCCGCGAATATCAAGTCGAGCTAAGGCGTAGGCAGCGACAGCGCCAATGACTAAACAGAGGAGTGTGGAAACGCCGGCGACGACCAGCGAGTTGAAAATGTAACGCTGAAAGCTTTTCGCGACGAAGATGTTAACGAAATGATCGAAACAGATCGGGATGGGTAATAGCTTCGGTTGATCGCCGATCAAATCCCGGTCTAACTGTAACGACGTAGATAGCTGCCAGAGAAAAGGTCCAACCGACCAGATCACGATCAGCAGGGAGCAAAAATAGATCAGGACCCGGGAAATCGGTATGCCCGGGCGCGCTACGCGTCTAGGTGGCCGGACCACAGAGGACGCGCTCACAACTTCACCTCCCGAAACCGTTTTAACAAAAAGATACCGAATCCGACGGCAATGATGATTTCGGTTACGAACATTAAAGTCGATAAAGCCGAGCCGTACCCGAACTGAAGCGCGGAAAACAGGTTTTTATAAGTGAGCGTGGACAACACCTCGGTCGAATCCGCGGGCCCGCCACCTGTGAGGACGTACACCAAATCAAAGATCCGAAATGCATCGAGCGCTCTGAACATCGCCGCGATTAAAAGGCTAGGTGCGAGCAACGGGAACCGGACCATCCAAAATTGTTGCCAAGGATTTGCTCCATCGATGCTGGCTGCCTCGGTCAAAGAACGCGGAATCGTTTGTAGACCTGCGAGGAGCAACAACGCCATGAATGGTGTGGTTTTCCACACATCCGCCATCACAATCGTAGGCAGGGCGAATTCGGGTGATCCATACCAGTTGATGTTGGTATGGATCAGCCCGAAAATACGAGCCAGGTAGTTTACCAGACCATGTTGGCCGTCGAATAACCAGCCGAACATTTTCGAAGTGACCACGGTGGGAATCGCCCAGGGAATCAGCATGGCGGCTCTGACAATGCCTCGGCCTAGAAATCGTTCGGTTAGTACCAGCGCCATCCCGAGACCGATGATTGTTTCCAGAAGGGTTGAAGCCCCAGTGAACTCGATCGTATGTCCCCAGGCGTTCCAGAATTGGCCATCGGCCAAGAGTTGCTGATAGTTGCTAACTCCAATGAACGCGTCATCCGGCGAGGAAAGGGTTGTATTCCGAAACGACAACCACAGTCCTAACAAAACCGGATAGACCGATACCGCGCCGATCGCGCCCAGGGCAGGAACTAACAACAGCCAAGCACCCGGCCGCCATCGGGGAAATCGCATCCCCGATTCGACGTGGACTTGGGTAAGGGTTCTTGCCACCGGCATAAATTAACTCAAGGAGTGATGGGGTAGCGGAGTATTCGAGCGGTTTTAGTTTGCACCTACGCCTTCACAATTGTTTCGATCTTCTGTTTGGCAGTCTTGAGTGACTCCTCAACTTTCCCCGTAGTCAGCGCGGTCGATACCGCCGACTGTAGAGCTAGCGTCACTTGCGGGTATTTCGGTGTGACCGGCCGCGGGATTGCTCCCAGGAATACATCTTTGAGCTGTTGCATAAACGGTTGCTCTTTCCCGATCTCCGGCTGTTCGAACACGGCAGCTCTGGTCGGACAGAGACCAAGTTGGGTAGCGAAACGCAATTGGGTTTCTGGGGAAGACATCCAACGAACGAATTCGACCGCTGCTTCCCGTTTCTTGCTGGATGCGTTGACGCCGAACTGGTAGCCCCCCAAGCACGCGGCGCTTTTTTTGTCCGGGAAATGC
>Ga0210389_10000830_pt1 | contig 26170 bp, 26 predicted proteins | sample IncBWH28OmetaG_FD_160127 | JGI IMG/M metagenome (GOLD analysis project Ga0210389, IMG submission 160127) | Forest soil microbial communities from Barre Woods Harvard Forest LTER site, Petersham, Massachusetts, United States - Inc-BW-H-28-O ...
CCCGCCGGCCAGGACCAGCCGCTCCACGTGAACAAGCGGCGCGCCCGGCTCGACGCCGAGGAGCCCGGCGAGCAGCGCCGGCGACCGCAGTATCCCCGTCCGCAGCACCTGGTAGGTGACCGCCCCCCGCGCAGCGCCGACACGATCTCCCTGCCCCGTCGTCGACGAGCAGCGGGCAGCCCCAGCCGCACAGGGCCGAAGATCTCCTCCCGTGCGACCTCCATGTCCGGCCGCACTCCAAACTGGTCGCCGTTGGCGGTGTTCGGGGAAAAGGTCAGCGTTGTGTGGGCTGCCCCGCGTGAACAAATGGATCCAACTGTCAAGGTGCGGGGGCGGACATACCGAACGCCGGGTGCCGATCGCGGCCAGGCAGACCGGCGTCCGTGAGATCCTGGAGGCGTCATGCTGCTCACCATCGAACCAGACGGTCCCGTGCCCATCTACCAGCAGATCAGGGACCGGATCGTGGAGGCGATCGCCGACGGCCGCCTGCCGGTCGGCTCCGCGCTGCCGTCCACCCGGCAGCTGGCAGTCGACCTGGGCGTCAACTTCCACACCGTGAACAAGGCGTACGACCTGCTGCGGCAGGAGGGCCTGCTGCGGCTCGGCCGGAAGTCCGGCGCGGTGGTCCGCCGCGACGCGGGCAGCGGCCCGCCGGATCCCGGCTGGGCCCAGAACTGGACGGGCCGGCTGCAGACGCTGCTCGCCGAGGCCGCCGCCCAGGGGCTGCCGGCCACGGACATCGTCCGGGAATGCCAGGCGGCGGTGACGGATTTCGACTTCCCCGGTGCGGTGGCGGAGGCGGGGAGCCGAAGGGCAAGCCCGCCATGACCACCGGAACCCTGTCCGGGGACCTCTCCGTTCTAGTCGTCGGGGCGCTGGCGTGCGCTGCGCCCGTGGCGAGCCGGCCGACCTTGCAGTTCGGAGTCCGCGTTCCCCCCGAGCGGGCGGGCGCGCCGGTCATCCAACGGGAACGGCGCGCCTACTTCTGGCGGACCGCGGCCATTGGCGCCTGCTGCGCCGTCGCCGCGCTCACGCTGCAGGGCCACGGGTCATGGTGGCTTCCCCGGATCATCCTGCTGCTAGAGCTGGCCGCGGACTTCGGCTGCTTCTGGGTCGCGCGGCGTAAGATCGCGGCGGTCAAGCTCGCGGACCAGTGGTTCGCGGGCCTGCGGCAGACGATCGCCACCGATACCAGCTGGCGCACCGACCCGCCCCGCTTCCCGGTGCGCTGGCTGCTACCTGCCATGGCCGTGATAGCGGTGACCGCCGCCGTCGGCGCGCTGCGCTACCCCGGCCTGCCTGCCCACATCACCACCGGGTCTGGTCACCGGGTGCCCAAATCTGCTTTCCTCGCCTTGGTGGTGGCCTTCCAGCTGTACGTCACGGTTCTGTGGACCGGGTTCATGCTGACCATTTACCGTTCCCGGCCGGACATCGAGGCCGCCGACCCCGCTGTGTCGACGCTGCGCTACCGCCGCTTCCTCGCCGCCATCACCCGGGCCTTGCTGACGCTGCTCGCGCTCGTAGACATCAGCCTGCTGCTGATCGCCTTGCACTACTGGGAGGTCTACCAGCTCCCGGGCATCGGCCAGGCCCTGCCCGCGCTGCCCTTCGTAACCGGCCTGCTGCTGCTGGCGACGGTCGCCCAGCGAGCGGGCCAAGGCGGGTGGCGGCTGAACGGCAACGTACGCGGCCTCGACCGGGCCACCGGGACCGACCGGGACGACGACCGGTTCTGGAAGGGCGGCCTGCTCTACGTCAACCGCGACGACCCCGCCCTCGTGGTCGCAAGCCACGTCGGCGCTGGCTGGACGCTCAACCTCGGCAACCCGCGCACGTGGATGATCATCGCCGGGAACGTCACCGCGCTGGCCGGCCTGGCGGCGATCGGGGCGGTGGCCGGAATCTGACCGCGGCGGCGACGGCGTGTGGGAACGAGCTCCGGCGGGCACGCCTAGCAGCAGCTCGCAAGCGGTTCCTGGCGCGATCAGGTTCCTTGGGGCAAATCGAAATGAGCGCCGCCCAGACTGACCCCGCGGCGTCAATGGAAAGGCTTCATACCGTGCGTTCCGACATCATTCCCGGTGGCACCTTCCCCGATTACACGCTCCCCGATCACACCGGCACCATTCGCACGCTGAGCGAGATCCAGGGCCGGGACCCGCTGATCCTCACACTGGCGCGCGGCAACTACTGCCCGAAAGAGCACCGCCAGCACCTGGAACTGGCTCAGCATTACCCGGAGATCGGAGTGGGCTACACCCAGGTCGCCACGATCGCCACCGACGACCATCACACGCTGCAGGAGTTCCGCAACTCGGTGGGTGCCCAGTGGCCCTTCCTGTCCGACCCCACACGGATCGTCCAGCAAGACCTGGACATCCAGGAGTACACCGACCCCGAGCACAACCCGATGATCCCGCATACCCTCGTGCTCAAGCCGGGACTGGTCGTCCACAGTGTCTACAACGGCTACTGGTTCTGGGGCCGCCCGTCGTTCTACGACCTGTGGCGCGACCTGCGCGCGGCCACGGCCGAGATCCGACCGGACTGGGACCTCAGTGTCCCGGGGCTACGCGAGGCCTGGGACGCCGGGGACTACTCGAAGTTCCACGGATGGGACCGGCGTTCCCCAAAGTCGGCGCCGAACTCCTATCAGGCATAGAACGGCGGTTGCCGCCCTCCGCGGCGGGTACACACAGGCCTGTGACCACTCCGGTCTGTCAGCTGCTGGGAATCGAACGGCCAATCGTGCAGGCGCCGATGGCCGCCGTTCCCGGCCTGGCCGCGGCCGTCTCGAACGCCGGCGGGCTCGGCATGGTGACGCTCACCTGGTCAGCGGACACCGGCGCCGTCGTCCGCGAGACGGCGGCACTGACCACGCGGCCGTTCGGCGGCAACTTCGTGCTGACCTCAGACCATCATCGTGACCTTGACCGAGCCCTTGAGGCAGGCTTGCGGATCGTCTCGTTCATGTGGGGAGATCCCGGCAGCTACATCAAGCCCGTGCACGACGCCGGGGGCGTTGTCATGCTCACGGTCGGCAGTGCCGAGGAGGCGCGGCGGGCGGTCGGGTCCGGCGTGGACGTGATCGTCGCGCAGGGCTGGGAGGCCGGCGGGCACGTCTGGAGCAAGGTCGCCACACTGCCGCTGGTGCCCGCCGTCGTCGACGCCGTGGCGCCGGTACCGGTCATCGCGGCCGGCGGGATCGGCGACGCCCGCGGCGTCGCCGCGGTGCTCGCCCTGGGCGCCCAGGCCGCGTGGCTGGGCACCCGGTTCCTGCTGGCCGAGGAGATGCCGCTCCACGAGGACTACCGGCGCCAGCTGATCGCCGCGGCCGAGACCGACGCGCAGTGGTACCCCAACCTCTACGACGTCGGGTGGCCCGACTCCCCCCACCGCGCCCTGCGCAACTCCACCTCCAGGGCATGGGACGCCGCCGGGCGCCCGCCAGACAGCCAGCGCCCGGGGGCGGGCGATGTGATCGCGCACTTCGCCTCCGGCGAGGCGATCGTCCGCTACGAACCCGCACCCCCGATGACCGGGACGACCGGGAACATCGAAGCACTCTCGATGTGGGCCGGGCAGAGTGTCGCACTCGCGCGAAAGACGCAGTCGGCGGCGGACATCGTGGCCGAGCTCACCGCCCGCCTGTAGCCGCCATCGCCCATGGTGCCCGGCTAGCCGCCGGCGGCCGGGGTGTCCGGCCCGATTCCCAGCTGACCGAGCAGTTCCATCTGGTCGAAGTACAGGTGGAAGCTGGTGATCTTGCCTTCCTCGAATTCGTAGATTCCGCAGAACGGGGCGTCCACTGTGCGCCCGGTGGCGGCGATCTCGCCCGCCGGCCCGCGGAGTGTGCCGGTGTGGGTGCCGGTGAACCGGCCCTCGTGCACGCCGCCGCGGTCGTCGGCGTGAATGGACGTGATCCCTATCTGGTTGCCCGGGAACGCGTCGTTCCAGGTGGACCACAGCGCATCCGCGGCCTCCCGGCCGGACAGGCGCATCCCGCCGGGCGCCTGCAGCTCCAGCCGGTGCAGGTCGAACGCCGCCAGGAAACCGTCGCGGTCATGGGCATTCCACAGCTCGATGTCGCGTTCGATGAGGCTCCGTGTGTCCCCCTCGCGCACCGAGGAGAACCTGAGGGTGTATTCCTCCACGGAGCGGACCTGCCCGTGGGTCAGCGCCATCTGGCTCGCGCGCAGCCGGGCCGCTCCCGCACGGCTGGCGTTGAGCGCGTCGATGGTCTCCCAGGCCGTCACCACGAGGGCGCGTCCCGTCGTCCTGTTGACCGTCAGCTGGGCGCTGCACAGGCCGGCCATGTCCATCATGGCGGGCACCGCCGTGTTCCGGAACTCCTCGATCGCCGCGTCGACGCCGCCGAGCGGGACCTCGATCCGGGTGAGGCGCACGCCGGCTCCCCGCTGCGGCCGGCTGCGCCGGACGAAGACCGGCACCTCGTAGTGCTCGACCGCCACCGTGCCGCCGATCATCTCGGTCATCTCCTTGCGGGAGACCTGGATGGCCTGCTCGCTGGCGGTCATCATCTCATCGGTTTCCCAGTAGGAGGCGATGACGCAGGTACCGAGTTCCGCGTTGGTCAGGAAGGCCATGCCACGGTTACCGTGCTGTGCCTCCACGTGCGGGCGAGCGGTTCCCTCCAGATAGCGGGCCGCCTCGTCCAGGCGGGCCGGATCGCCGGTCATGATATTCATCCGCACATGCATGAAGTTCTCCCTTCAGCTGCCAAAGGCCGGGTACCCGCGCCCGCCAGCGAGAAGGCCACCTCGAAATTCGCGCGTCGCCAGCGCTAGAACCGCGCCGTCGGGACAGGTGCGCCTGCACGGCGCGGAGCAGTAAGCGTGTCACCCGGCCAGCGGCGACAACGAATCCGCCGTCACCGCAATCCGTGGCCGTGCGCTCTGTGTTTTCGAACCACCGTGTTTTCGAGTCAAGCACTACGGCGCTGCTCGTACAAGATCGACTTCTATTGATAGCCGACATGTATAAGCCGACCGACCTGCGGCTTCATGCATGGCTTGCCGTTGCGTGCCCGACGAGGCGGTCCTCGTCAGGGCTTGGCCGCGATGACCGTCCGCGCCGGGATCTGCTGGCTGGCCCTAGTCACGCGCGTATGATCGCAAACGCCGGCTATGGCGGGCCGTTCACGTCCCAGCTCGACGCGATAACTGAATGGAAGCGCGCATGACGTCGTTTGACACATCCGTCCCGAATGTGGCACGGATGTACGATTACGCCCTCGGCGGTAAGGACAACTTCGCGGCTGACCGCGAAGCGGCGGCGAAGATCCTGGCCGCGCAGCCCGATGGCGTCATCACCGCCAAGGACAACCGGCTCTTCCTGCAACGCGCGGTCCGGTACATCACGTCCCAGGGAGTCGCCCAGTTCATCGACATCGGCTCAGGCCTGCCGACCGTCCAGAACACACACGAGGTGGCTCAAAGCGAACGCCCGGACGCGCGCGTGGCGTACGTCGATTACGACCCGGTAGTCGTCGGCCACGCCAGGGCCCTGCTCACAGGCACCCCGGACGTCATCGCGGTTGACGGCGACCTCCGCCGCCCGGAGGCGATTACCGGGAATCCCGCGATCCGCGAGCACATCGATTTCACGCGGCCGGTCGCCGTGATGCTCATCGCGATCCTGCACTTCCTGGACGACACGTGTTACGAGCTCGTCGAGTCCGTAGTGCGCTCCCTTCCGTCCGGCAGTTTCCTGGCGCTGTCGCACGCGACCCCCGACCACACGACGGAGGACGCGCACCGCGAGGTGGAGGCGGTATACGAGCGCTCCTCGGCCGCGCTCAGCATGCGGACGCGGGCGGAGATCAGCCGGTTCTTCGACGGCCTTGACCTGGTCGAGCCCGGTGTCGTGGGCGTGGCCGACTGGCAGGCCACGCGCCACCACGAGACGCGCACCCTTTGCTACTGCGGCGTCGGGCGGAAGCCGTAGCCGGCGCCCGCGGAAACCAGCGGCATTATGTTCGGTCCATACTTGGCCAGACCACGCACTCTTGTCACCTCACGGACCGTTAGTCGCGATTTTGCGGGATTATGTTTACGCCCTGGATCATCCGCTCGATGTCCGGGATAGCACGCTCGAGCCGGCCAAGGTCCGGACAGCCCGTGAAGATGCGCACCGCCGTCGCGTGCTCTTCGGATCGCCACGCGTAGCTGAGGTGCCCGGTGACCGTCCCGCGCTTTCGCGTGTAGGCCAGCGTCTTGAGCCCCGGACCCAGCTGCTCCGTCCCGAATTCCTCGACCTCGGGCGGCTCCATGGCGTCCGTGTCGTCGGCGTGCACCAGGACGCGTAGCTGCGTCATCCGGTCGCCCGCCGCCGCCCAGATTCCGAGGCTGACGAGCAACGGCACCTCGGATAGATCGGGAAGGTGAATGAGCCCCATTTGCATTTCCAGGCCCGGATAGGCGATCTCGTGAATACCGGCCAGCGTCTTGGCCAGCGATTTCACCTGGCGACCGCCGTGCTTGCGGCCCGACATGGCCCACCACTGCTCCGCGTAGAGCATCGCCCAGGAGGCACGGTCATGGCCCTCCGGAAATACCGGCAGGCAGGGGATCCAGACGTCCTGCGCGTACTTCAGGCTGACCCAGCCGTGCGTGCTCATGTGGTACACGAACCAAACCTAGTCGCCCCGCTGCTCCTCTAGCAGCACATCCATGCCGTTCGGCGAGCGGACCGTGACGATCCGGTAGCTCCAGTCCGCCCGCGGCCGCTCCGTCGTCACCTCGAACGAGAACCCCGCCTGGCGGCAGGTCTCGATGACCGCCTCGATGTCGCTCACCCCGAGCTGCCAGGTCATCCCGGCGTTGGCCGGATCGGCGTCTGGCTTGCGGCTCAGGCCGAACTCGACCGCCTCGTTGCCCACGGCCAGGAAGTCCGGGTATTCCGGGCCCTCGTAGGTCGTCCGCAGTCCGAGCCGCACGTAGAAATCACGCTCGGCACGCGGATCCCGCACGTGCAGAATCGGCAGCAGCTTGGTGATGATGTCCGTCATGACGACCATTCTCGCCCTCGACGAGCATGCCAACGTACCCGCAGCAGCCGGTCGCGGTCTGCATCGACTACTCCCAGGCCTACGGCAACGCCTCCGGCGGCAGCCTGCTCTCCCCGGAGAACGACATCTCCGACCTCTGGGATGACTACCAGGCCGGGCACCGACGCGAGCCTGGCCAGCAGCGGCGTGATCCAGGTCGTGCCGGACGTCTCGTCCGCCGGGACCAGCGCCCAGCTCACGATCGGGAACATCACCTCCGGCACGGCGTACGACGACTCGATCACGTTCAGCCCCAGCGGGTTCGGCCTCGCCGCGGGCGTCACGGCGGTGTGGTCCGCCGGCACGGCGGACAACGACGGGGCCGACCTCGTCGTGCAGAACGACGGCAACGTCGTCATCTACAGCTCGTCCGGCACCGCCCTCTGGTCTACCGGCACCAACGGAAAGTAGCCCTCGGTCACCGGGCGCGGGCGGGCGTCCAGGGCGCGTGCGCGCAGTGCCCGTTCCGCCGTGTCGCGGTGGTCGCGGACGATCCGGGCGAGGCCGGGATCGGTTACGGGGTCGGCCAGGAACGCGTCCATCCGCGCGAGGAGCTCCGGTGTCACCGCCGGGTACGGGAACAGCGCGTGCGCCAGCAACACGCGCATGTGCCCGGCGCGTGTCCGCCAGAGCTCCGGCATCTCGTCCAGGTAGCGCCCGGCGTACGGTGCCAGCAGGTCCGCGTGCTCCGGCCGCAGGAAACCGGCGGCGACCGCGGTGACCGTCTCCGGACCGGTCGTCTCGCGCGTGAGGAGACGCCAGGCGGCCTCCTTGTGCCCAGCGTCGGGGATCGCGGCCGCGCGCGCGGCGGCAGTCCAGGCCGGCCCCGCGGCCGCGGTCGCCGGGGCGGTCGCGTCCAGCAGTCTCCTGACCTCCGCGGCCTGCGCCGGGGTCGCGAACCGCCTGAGCAGCCATTTGGCGTGCGTGCGCAGCGCGCTCAGCACCGGGATCGACGACTCCGTCCGCACGGCCCGCGCCAGCATCGCCGCGAACGCCGTCACCGGCAGTTCCGCCTCCCGCACCATGTCGACGACCGTGTTCCAGCACACGGCCCGGGCGGCCAGGTCCGGCAGGAGGCCGGCCGACGACAGCGCCGTCGCCAGCGACCGCGGATCGAACCGGACGATGACGTAATCCGTGCCGTCGTCGTTCAGCAGGAGCAGGTCCGGCTGGACCTCGCCCACGAGCGACGGCACTTCGGTCCGGGCGCCCGTCACGTCTATCCCGACCCCGCGGACGCGGGCCAGCGTCTCGCCGGAAAGCCGGTACAAGCCGAGGGTCACGCGGTGCGGGCGCAGGACCGGCTGTCGCGGCGGCGCCTCCTGCACGACCGCGAATTCCGTGAACCGGCCGTCCGCGCCGGTCTCGAACGCGCAGCGCAGGATGTTCGGCCCGGCCGTCTCCAGCCACGCCTTCGACCAGGCCGTCAGGTCCTTTCCCGACGCGTCCGCCACCGCGTCGATCAGGTCCGCCAGCGTCGCGTTGCCGTAGGAGTGCCGCACGAGGTAGGCACGCAGCGCCGCGGTGAAGTTCTCCTCCCCCGCGTACGCGGACAGCTGGCGCAGGACCGCCGCACCCTTCGCGTAGCTGATGCCGTCGAAGCTGGCGATCGCCGCGCTGACCGTCGCCGCGTCCGACGCGACCGGGTGCGACGACGGCAGCCGGTCATCGGCGAAGGCGGGGATTCCCTCCAGCACCGACAGCGTCGCCCACGCGTCGGGATCAAGGCCCAGCGCGGCCTGGGAGTGCGCCTCGCAGAACTCCGCGAACGACTCACTCAGCCACAGGTCGTTCCACCACCGCTGGGTCGCGCAGTCCCCGAACCACATGTGCGCCATCTCGTGCAGCACCGTGGCCGTGCGCTGCTGGGCCCGCGCGGCCGAGGCCTCGGCGGCCGGGAACAGCAGCCGTTCCGAGAGCAGCACGCACCCCGCGTCCTCGCTCGCCAGGTGCGGGAATTCCGGCACGAAGACCTGGCCGTACTTGCCGTAGGGATAATCGGCGCCGAGCCAGCCGGTGTAGAAGTCGAGGCCTTTCGCGGTCAGGGCGAAAAGCTCGCCGGCGTCGAGACGCCCCGCCTGGCTAGCGCGGCAGGCGAGCTCGAGCGGGATCTCCCGGCCGCCCGGGGTCACGTGCGACGCCCGGACCACGTGCAGGTTTCCCGCGACCACGGTCGTGGTGAAGGCTGGCACGACAGCGGTGGGGAGGAAGCGGACACTGGGCGAATCGCTGGAACGTTGAGATTCATCTCGCGGTTGATTGGACAGGACCGTCCAGCCGCGCGGCGCGGTCACCTCGAACGTGAAAACCGCCTTCAGGTCCGGCTGGTCGAAGCACGCGTAGGCGGTGCGCGCGTACGCCTGCGCGAGCTTGGCGTAGACGCAGACCGCGCCGTCGGCGTCCGTGAACCGGCTCATGCCCGTGCCCGAACTCGAGTAGGCGCAGTCCGCGACCACGCGCAATTCGTTGCGGGCGGCCAGGTCTCGCAGCGTGATCCGGCCGTCCGCCCAGACGTCGGCCGGATCGAGCGGCACGCCGTTCAGCGTGATCTCGCGGACGCACTTCGCGATCAGGTCCGCGTGACTGGCCGCGCCGGGCTCACGGCAGTCGAAGCGGATCAACGACACCGAGCCGAAGAACTCCGGGCCCCGCGTGAAATCCAGCCCGACCGCACAGGAGCGGACACGCAGCAGCCGCGCCCGCTCCCTCGACTCGGCACGCGTGATCTCGGCGTCCGCCACGCCTCAGGCCCCGTACCTCAGGCTCGGCCGGCGCGTCCGGCCCGGCTGGCGACCCGCACCGTCCGGCCGTCGAACTCCACGATGTCGCCAGCCCGCAGTTGCCGGCCGCGGCGGGTCTCCGTCTCTCCGTTCACGAGGACCTCGCCGTCGGTGATCAGCTCCTTGGCATCGGAGCCGAACTCGACGAGGTCGGCGAGCTTCATGAACTGGCCGAGCCGGATGGACTGATCCCGGATGGGCACGTCAACGGGTCTGTGCGCGGGCATAATAGGCATCTTCCCACGTCCGCCCGCGCGCTGCCCCATTCACTTCCGCGGCGCGCGCATTGTTCCCAGCGACTCGACCTCCCGAAGCGGCCGCGTTACCCACCGGGCGCTGAAGGTTCCGTCCGCGAGCGAGCAGGTCAGCGTCAGCCGGTGCGGCGTCTCAAGGAAGGCGACGTCGATCGAGAGGGTCTCCGGGCCGGTCCAGCCGCCGCTGGCGGCCACGGGCAGCGGGGCGTCCGTGACGTTCCAGCCGTCCTCGGCGAGGGACAGGTCAATGACCAGGGCGTCCTCGACCAGGGTGACCTTCCGGTCCGCCACCCGCACCGCGCGCAGCGACGGTATTTCCTCGGCGGTGCCGCCGCCGGGGGTCAGGACGACCGGGTTGGGGTTTTCTTTCGGCCACTCCGACAGCGCCGCGTTGACCGGGCGCATCCGCAGGCGGTCCAGCCGTTTCGCCAGCGCCGCGTCGGCGGCATCCGAACCCGTGGCCGCATCGAACGCGGGCAGCAGATGGTCCCAGGCCGCGTCGAGGATGCCCGGCATGTTCTCGGTGCCAGCGGTGATGGCGATCACGGCGTCCTGCTCGGGCAGCACGAGGCAGTACTGCCCGTAGGCGCCGTCACCGCGGTATCCGTGCCTGGACATCCAGAACTGAAAGCCGTACCCCTGCTGCCAGTCCGGCGCCCCGTCGAGCCTGGTCGCCACTTGTTTGCGCGTGGCTTCGGCGACCCAGGCGGCCGGGATGACCTGGCGGCCGTCCCACTTTCCGCCCTGCAAGTAGAGCTGGCCCAGGCGCGCGATCGCCTCGGTCCTGACGTGCAGGCCGGTGAAGCCGATGGCCTGCCCCGGCGGGAACTCGGCCCATAGCGCCTCGCCGATGCCGATCACGTCGAACAGCCGCGGCCGGAGGTACTCGATCAGCGGCTGCCCGGTGACCCGCTGGACGATCGTCGCCAGCGTGTAGGTACACGACTGGTTATAGGTGAAGACGGTGCCCGGGTCCTGGTCCGGCGGTATCCGCAGGAACCCGCGAACCGGCCGTTCCGGGTCGGCCTGCGGGGCGGCCGGCCACGTCTCGTTGAGATGGCCGCTGGACATCGACGCGATGTGCCGGACGAGCATCGACCGGCTGCGCGGGTCGGTGACGTCGGCGTCCAGCTCCGGGAAATAGCTGAGCACCGTGGCGTCGGGGTCCAGGAGACCCTCCCCGAACGCGAGCCCGGCCGCGGTCGAGGTGAAGGACTTGCTGAGCGAGTACAGCAGGTGCGGGCGATCCGGTCCGTAGGGCTCCCACCAGCCCGACGCGATGACGTGGCCATGGCGCAGGATCATCAGGCTGTGCAGTTCGATGTCATCGACCGCGTCGAGGAACGCTCCGATACCATCCGCGTCCACACCGTGCCGCGACGGCGTGCTCTCCGGCAGGGAAGTCATTAACCGAACGTACCTCAGCATCACGGCCGCCGAAGAGGGGCATATCGGGTTTGTTCGGGGAGGCCCGGCGTCGGCCCTGCCCCGCCGCGGCGATCAGTACGCCGCCGAGCACCACGGCGACGCCGATGAGCTGCGTGAGCGAGGGCCGCTCCCCCAGGAACGCCGCGCTGAGGGCCAGCGATCCCGCGGGCTGGACGAGCAGCAGCGCGCTGACCAGCCACGCCGGCAGTCTCGGCATCGACATAGTGATCAGCAGCCAGCCGAGCACCTGCGAGGTCATGGCCAGCAGCACCAGCCAGCCGAGGGCCGGCCACACCGGGCCGAGCCGGAAGTCCCGCAGGGACAGGCCCAGCACGAGCGCCGCGAACGTCGCGCCGACGGTCGCCTCGAACAGCGGCCCCACCACCGGCGAGCGAGTACCCGTGCGGCCCGGTTTCGTTGAGGCTGGTTTCGTCGCCTGCCGGAGCATGAGGATGTAGACCGCGTACAGCACCGCGACGACCACGCCGAGTGCGACGCCCACGCCCGGATGCGCCCCGTACCCGCCGGTGCCCGCCAGCCCGCCGACCAGGACGAGGCCGCCGACCATCACCGGCAACGCGACGAGCAGGGAGCGGTGCGGGCGTTCGCCGAGCACGGCCCACGCCAGCAGCGCCACCAGCACCACCTGGAGGTTGGTGATCACCGTGCCCAGCCCCGCCCCGATATCACCGATCGCGTGGCTCCACACGATCAGGTCCCCGGCGAGGAACATGCCCCCGATCCGCGCGAGCCACCGGCCGCGCGTGCTCATCGGGCTGGCGCCGCCGCGGCGTTCCCGCCAGGCCAGCAGCGCCAGCACCGGCAGGGCGAGCCCGCACCGGCCGAGCGCGGTCATGCTCGCGGAACTGCCCGCGAGCTGCATCACAACCGCCGAGCTCGAGATGCATGCGGCACCCGCCACCGCGGCGGTCACCGGCCGCCCGCCGGGAACGTCACCCATGAGCACACCTGTCATTACCAAATAGACTGAACGGTCATGAGGCTAGACCGGTCCATGCTCAGGAGTCAATGTGACTTTTGCACATGACACGACGGCCGCTCTCGTGCTCGCGGCCGACCTGGTGAACACCGAGCGCGGGTGGGCCGACGAGCTTGACGGGCTCACCGATGTCACCGCCCTAGAGGCATTCCTGCACGCGCACCGGATGGTGCCGCGCCGCGCCGCCGGCCCCGACGACCTGGCCGCCGTGCGTGACCTGCGGCCGAAACTGGCCGCCGCCTGGGAAACGGCGGAGGACCCCCAGCCGCAGGGCACCCGACCGGAGGACGCTCGACCGGAGGACGCCCGGCCGCGGGGTTCGCGGTCGGAGGGCACCCGGTTGCTGGCCGCCATGGCCAACGAACTGCTCGAGGAGTCGGACGCCCGGCCGTGGCTGACCGACCACTACGGCGGCTGGCACCTGCACGTAACCAGGCCGGACGCGCCGCTCGTGCACCGGATCGCCGCGCAGGCCGGCTTCGCGTTCGCCGACCTGGTACGGCTCGGAGAAACCGGGAGGCTGCGCCAGTGCCTCGCACCGGACTGCTCGGCCGTGCTGGTCGACCTGTCCCGCAACCGGTCGCGCATGTACTGCGACACCGGCAACTGCGGCAACCGCCAGCACGTCGCCGCCTATCGCGCCCGGCGCGCCACTCACCGCACCGAACCCGCCTAGATCCGAACTAACCGGCAAACCGGACCCACGTGACGATGAACACGGGGCGCGGCCCGGGACATGCCCAGTTGGACGGGCAGTTGGGACCGTTTCGTGGGTCGCTGGCGCCACACCGCCGGTTGAGCCCTCCAGGGCCGAGTTCCTGCCCTGATATATCACCCTATATCCGGCGCAAGCCGGTCCCGGACACGCCTCGGCCGACCTCACTTTCATGATCACGGGTCGGGAGTGCCCGTATTTGGTATCGATGACCCATGATCATGAGTCAGATACCCCTATAGGGGTATCCCGAAATACGTAATTGGAGATGATATTTCGCGATAAGACGGGCGCACGCAGCGAGCCAAATCCGGCCTCTGGCACCAACGACCCATGATCCGGCGACCCACGATCCGGCGACCCATGATCCGGCCACTGGGCTATGGGGAGGGGCCGGCGGAGGGGTCCGGGCGCGGCTAGGGTTGGTTCGTGACGAGTATCAAGGGTGCGATCCTCCTGCAACGCGGCGCTGAGAACCTGGTCGAGGCCGCCGGCGGGCCGACCGGTGCCGGGCCGGGCGGTGCCGGGCCGGGCGGTGCCGGGCCGGGCGCCGAATGCACCCTTACCACTCGTTTTCAGATCGCTTCGAATACCAAGCAGTTCACCGCCGCCGCCGTGCTGTTGCTCGCCGAGCGCGGTGTTCTCGCGGTCAGCGATCCCGTCGGCCGCTGGTTCGACGGGTGCCCGCCCGCCTGGGACGGCATCACGCTCCATCATCTGCTCACCCATTCCGCCGGACTGCCGCACTGGCATCATTTCCAGGGCCTGGACCCGGCCACGCCCCTCCCGGCGGACGAGAAACTGCGGCTCTTCGCCGCCGCTCCCCTGCTCAGCCCGCCGGGCGAGCGCTTCTCCTACAGCAGCCCCGGCTTCGTGCTGCTGGCCCACGTCATCGAAAACGCGGCGCGCCAGTCCTACAAGGACTTTCTCGCCCAGGAGATCTTCGGACCGCTGGGCATGACCGGCACGTTCGACGGCGCCCCGGCCGGGCGGCCGGACCTGGCCAGCGGCCACGAGAACGGCGAGCCGGTCCGGTCCTTCGATCTGACCACCCTCGGCATGGGCACCGGAAGCATCTGGTCCACGGTCGTGGACCTCACGCGCTGGGACCGTGCCCTCGCGGACGGCGAGATACTCTCCGACGCCTCCCGGCGGGCGATGTTCACGCCGCACGTTCCCGTCGAGGACGACGACGACGTCATCCGCGTCGAAGGGTACGGCTACGGCTGGTCCGTCGGCATCGCCGCCGGGCGGCGGGTCATCTTCCACTCCGGCGACAACGCCGGCTTCCGGTCCTTCAACGCCTGGTTCCCCGATGACGACGTGCGCCTGGCGGTGCTCAGTAATGAGTTCACCACGAACGTGCGGCTCATCGCCTGCGACCTGATCCGGAAGGCCTTTTAGGACAAGCCCGCCAGCGAGCCCTTGACGTGCTGCCCGCCCGGGTGAAGACGGGCGAAGACGGATGCGCCAGCGACCTGGTCAGTGCGCGGCAACCGCGGCCTCCTCTTCTGGCCGCGCGAGGGCCGCGCCGGAGTCGGGTGCGAAGAAATACAGCCGGCCCGGGTCCACCCGGAACCTCACGCGGTCGCCGGGCCGGACGCCGCAGCGCGGATCCAGGCGGGCCACGCCGTTGTACGCCTGGCCGAGCGTGCCCATCGCGGGAGCGGCGGCGCTACCGCCATGGGCGGCGGCCGGTGCGAGTGGCCTCGCGCACGTACTCCTGGCCGACATGGCGCCGACCTGCCAGTCGCCGTACCGCTCGTTGCCGAGCGCCCAGTACCTGACCTGGTAGGGCTCGCCGTGGCCGTTCTCCCGCCGGCGGTCCGCCCAGTACGTGCGGCCGCGGGAGTTGCAGTACTCGATCCAGGCGAGCGCCTCCGCGAGCGTCCCGGTCTCCATGTTGAGGCAGATGTACGGCTCGGTGCCGAGTTCCGCGCTGGAGTCCTCGCCGCCCTAGGCCAGTTCCGGGCGGGTCGGCCGCGCGTCCCTCGGCCATCCCGTCGGCCCAGTGATAGTTGCTCGCGAAGTTGCCGCCCGCCCATCGCAGTACGCCGGGCCGCAACTCGCGCCGCAGATCCATCACGTCGCGGCGGAACCAGTCTGGCCCGGACAACGGCGAGCCCTCGTCATAGGGCCCGCCGTACACGCACCGGCCCAGGTGCTCGACGAACCCGCCGAACAGGTTCCGGTCGATCGTGCCCAGCGTCCTGGTCGGCGTGATCGCGATCTGCGAGACAGTTCCTCCTCGGTCAGCGGAAGCCGGGAATCCAGACGCGCATCGTGCCCGGACCCCGGTTGTCCCACTGGAAATACGGAATCGCGACGACGGTGGCGCCCGCTCCGTCGGCCGCCGCGTCCGCCGGGCCGCTGACCGGCACGGCGTGCGCGATCACCTGGATCGTGCCGCCGATGCCGTCGGCCGACGTTTCCCGCTCGGTGAGCGGCACGCTGGTCGTGACGGCCACCTCGTCGAGGCGGACGCCCTGATCGGCCTGCTCGAAGCAGTAGACGAGCGGGCCCCGCTCGATCGCGACGCAGCCGCGCGCCGCGTCGACCCGCGGATCTGGCCGCGTCCACCGGGGCGTCATGTCCAGGCTCAGCCTGAGCTCATCGCCGGGACTCCATACCCGGCGGAGGCGAAGGTAGGGCGAGGCGGAGTCCCGGGAACGTGATGGGGAATCATTCACTGACCAGGACGCGGACGAGCACCAGGCGGGGATCCGGAGCGCCAGCTCCCGCTCCTCGGCCGGCGCGCCGAGCACGCGGATCGTGACCTCGCCGGTCCACGGGTAGCCCGTCGTCAGCTCGACGTCGAGTTCGGCGCCGGACAGCCGCGCGGTCGCGTACTGGTGAACGTACAGCGTGTCCCCGTCGGTGGCGGCCAGGTAGTGGTGCAGCGAGGCCAGCAGCCGCATGATGTTCGGCGGGCAGCAAGCGCAGCTGAACCACTCGCGGCGCCGGCCCGGATCGTCCTTCTCGAAGTGATCCTCGCGGCGCTGGAGCGGGTTGACGTAGAAGAACCGGTCACCCTCGGCCGCGATCGAGGCCGCGAAGCCGTTGTAGAGCACCCGCTCCATGAGGTCGGCGTACTTCGCGTCGCCGGTCGCCAGCAGCAGCCGCCAGCTCCACTGGAAGCTCGCGATCGCGGCGCACGTCTCGTTGTAGGCTCGGTCGGGCGGCAGCTCGAACCGGTCGCCGAACCCCTCGTCGACGTGCCGCGAGCCGTTCCCGCCGGTGAGGTAGGTCTTGGCCGCGACCATGTCGTCCCAGCGCCGCGCCGACGACGCCAGCAGCTCCGCGTCCTGCGTCTCGGTGGCGACGTCGGTGACGCCGGCCTCCAGGTAGAGCGCGCGGACGGCGTGACCGACCACCGTCACCGAATCACGCACCGGCTCGTGATCTTGCAGGTAGCGGCGGCCCAGGCCGGAGTCGCCCGCCAGGCCGTGACCGCGCTGGTCCACGAACTGGGCGGCCAGGTCGAGGTAGGCGCGCGTGCCGGTCTCGCGGTAGAGCTCGACCAGCGCGGTCTCGATGACGGGATGGCCGTCCAGGGCCTTGGCCTGGCCGCCGAACTCGCGGACGAGGTGGTCGGCGAGCCGGGTGGCGATGGCGAGGGCGTCCCGCGCGGGTGCGCCGTCGGGGTCGCTGCGGGACAGGGCTATCGCCGCCTGGATGAGGTGTCCTGCGCAGTACATCTCGTGGCTCATCGCCAGCCGGGAGTAGCGCGGCTCGCCGCTGACCTGGACGTAGGAGTTGAGGTAGCCGTCGGGCCGCTGGACCTGCCCGAGGAGCCCGATCGTGCGCGCGGCGAAGTCGGCCAGCGCCGGGTCAGGCCTCCCGGCCAGCTCCCAGCCGATGGCCTCCAGCGTCTTGTGCACGTCGGAGTCCATGAACACCGGGCCCTGATAGCCGAGGCCGGGGATCGGGTCGACCGGTCCGAGGTTGTGCAGGCGGCGGGGGTTTTCGGGCTTGGCGGGGCCGCCGGGCTGGCCGGGCTGGCCGGGCTCGGGGGCGGCCGGGACGGCGGCGGAGGAATCGGGGGCGGCGGAGTCTTCGGCGACGCGCAGGGCGAGGCGCAGATTGTCCAGGTTGCCGGCGGTCTCGAGGTGTCGCAGCGCGAGGGGCATGCTGGCGGCCGCGTTGCGGCGCTGCCAGTCGTGCAGCAGGCCCCCGGTCAGCCGGGCGCCCGGCCCGTCGAGGGGACGCTGCACCGTGATGGACGACTTGGTCGGTACTGCGGGGCCGCCGACAGCGGGTGCGAGGACCTGATCCGGGGACTCGTCTGACATGGCAGGGAAGCCCGCCTCCTTCACGAGGAATAGGTTTTCCTGTTAACTAGAACCGTACGCTAGAGTCTTCGACACAGGTACGTCAACAGCTACGTCAACAGCAGAATCCGGGCGCTTGCGCGAGGGGGCGACGTTTGAAGGGGGCACGGTACCGCGCATGAGGCGCACGACGATCAGGGACGTGGCCGAGGCCGCCGGCGTTTCCGTCGGCACGGCGTCGAAGGCGCTCAACGGGCAGGGCAAACTGCGCCCGGAGACCAGGGAGCGCGTCATGCAGGCCGCGCAGCGACTCGGCTTCGCGCCCAATCCCATGGCCCAGGCGCTGCTGGCCGGCCGCTCCTTCACCGTCGGGCTGATCACCACCGACAGCTTCGGCCGGTTCAGCATCCCCGTGATGCTCGGTGCCGAGGACGCCCTCGGCACCGGCGAGGTCTCGGTCTTCATGTGCGACACCAGGGACGAGCCCGAACGCGAGCGGCGCTACGTGGAGATGTTCTGGGCGCGGCGGGTCGACGGCCTGATCGTGACCGGGCGCCGGATCGAGCCGCGCGGGCCGCTGCCGGTGCCGCCCGGCATCCCGGTCGTGTACGCGATGACCCAGCCCGCCGACGGCCGCGCGCCGGCCGTGCTCCCCGACGACGAGGGCGGGGGCCGGGCCGCCGCCGGGCACCTGCTCGCCCTCGGCCGCCGCCGGATCGCGCACATCGCGGGGCCGGAACGGTTCCTCGCCGCGCGACTGCGCGCCCGGGGATTCTCGACGACGCTGGCCGAGGCGGGCGTGATGCCGTGCGGCGAGATCCGGTTCGGCGAGTGGTCCGAGAACTGGGGACGGGAAGCGGCCGGGCTGCTGCTCGCCGACCGGCCCGACGCGATTTTCTGCGGCAGCGACCAGATCGCGCGGGGGGTCGCCGACACCCTGCGCGCCGTCGGGCGGCGCATCCCCGACGACATCGCGCTCGTCGGATTCGACAACTGGGTCCCGGTCGCGAAGGGCGCGATGCCCCCGCTGACCAGCATCGACATGTGCCTTGAAGAGGTCGGCCGGGTGGCCGCCACCCGGCTGCTCGACGCGATCGGCGGCGACGAGACGTTCGACGTGCAGCGCGTGGCGCCCCGGCTCGTCGTCCGGGAATCCAGCGGCGGCTACGGGCCAGCCGACAGCGGCAGCGGTCACTGAACGCACACAGGCCACTGCACCCACTTCGTTAACTTTTAGGGGTTGACGCGCTGGCGAAGGGTTCCTAGGTTAAGGAAAAGGGTTTCCTTCGAAGTTCTCCCCATCTCACCAACAGTCATTTCCCCCCGTCCGGCACCGCCCGAGAACAGGCCAAGGCAATGAAGCTCTTGAGCAGACAGGCGCTCGTCGGGGCAGCGGCCATCGCGCTGCTTGCCGCCGCAGGGTGCTCTTCGTCCGGATCATCACCGTCAACCGCCACGTCTTCCTCGTCGTTCGGCGTCAACGCGACCGGCACGGTCCAGTTCTGGGCACGCAGCGTGTCCAAAGACCTCGCCCAGAAGCTCGTCAGCGAGTTCAACGCCACGCACAAGAATCTCCAGGTCAAGCTGACGCTGACGTCGATCAACGACGACACGACGACGCTGGCGACCTCGATCAGGGCGGGCGACCCGCCCGACGTGGTCGGGCTCAACGACATCGACATGCCCACGTTCACCGAGAACGGTTCGTTCATGGACCTGACCTCGGAGATCGACAAGCTCCCCTACAAGGACGACCTGTCCCCCGGGCACATGGGCCTAGCGACCGACAACGGCAAGCTGTACGGCGTGCCGTACTGGGCCGACCTCTCCGTCCTCTGGTACAACAAGACGCTGTTCAAGAGGGCGGGCCTCAACCCGAACGACCCCCCGACCACCTACGCGCAGATCCTGTCGGACGCGCAGAAGATCAACAAGCTCGGCGGCGGCGTCAACGGCTTCACGTTCGCCGGTGACTGCGAGGGCTGTCTCGGCTTCACCGTCCAGCCGGGTATCTGGGCGCAGGGCTCGTACCTCACCAAGGGCGGACTCTCCAACCAGACCGCCAGCATCACCGGCAACACCGCGCTGGAGAGCGCGCTGACGTTCTACCGGCAGATGTGGACGCAGAAACTAGTGCCCGACAACGACCGGACCGATGACGGCACCACTTGGGGCGAGGACTTCGCGGCCGGGAAGATCGGCATCATGCCGGCCGGCTACGGGCAGGTCGTCGACCTGGTGAAGCCCAGCCAGCTCGGCAGCGAGTTCATGGACACCCCGCTGCCCGGCCAGAACGGCGGTTACAGCACGTTCGACGGCGGCGACGACTTCGCCATCCCGACCGCGGCCAAGAACCCGTCGGGCGCGTGGGAGTTCATCCAGTGGGTGCTCCAGACCCAGCAGCAGAAGCAGTTCCCGGCCCTCGGCGCGACACCGGTCAGGACCGACGTGCTCACGCCGACCTTCTCCGCGGCGAACCCCGAGGACGCGGTCGCGCTCAAGGCGCTCGCCAAGGGCTACGCCCCGGTGACTCTCGTCTACAACCAGATGTTCAATGAGGCGAGCGGGCCCTGGTTCCAGATGTTCAGCACCGCCGTCTACGACGGCAACATGAGCCTTGCCCTCCAGCAAGGACAATCCGGCCTGACCAGTCTCCTACAGCAAGCGTCGCCATGACGTCAGCAGGCGGCATCGGCCGCCGGGTCCCCGCCCTGCGGGGACCCGGCGGGCACGTACCAGGCGGGCGCGGCCAGGGCTGGCGCCGGCTCGGCGGGGGCGGGCTCAGCGCCCGCCGGTCGCGGACCGGCATGATCCTGGTCTCACCTGCGTTCGCGATGGTGGCACTGTTCGTGCTGTTCCCGCTCGGCTTCGCGGTGTATATCTCGCTGACCAACTGGCCGCTCATCGGGCCTTACCACTACGTCGGCGGCCAGAACTACAGCGAGATCATCCACGACCAGGCATTCGTCCACTCCGTGCTGTTCACCCTGCTCTACACGGCGATCGTCACGGTGCCGATCTTCGTGCTCGGGTACCTGATGGCCCTGCTCGTACGGTCCAACCGGCGCGGCGCGGTGTTCTTCCGCACGGCGTTCTTCCTGCCGTACATCATCGGGCTCGCGACCGAGTCGTTCATCCTGCTGCTCGAACTGCAGCCCGACTCGGGCGCGGTCGACTTCGTGCTGCACAAGCTCGGCCTCGCCGCGGCGACCACCGCGTGGACCGTGAACTACGGACTGGCGCTGACGGCCATCTGCGTCTTCGTCGTCTGGTTCGCGTCCGGGCTCACGATGATGCTGCTGATGGCCGGGATGAACGGCATACCGGCCGAGCTGTATGAGTCGGCCGACGTGGACGGGGCGACCTGGTGGGAGAAGGAGCGGCGCGTCACCCTGCCGCTGCTGCGCCGGAGCATCGCGCTCTCGCTGATCATCTCGGTGATCGGCTCGTTCCTGGCGTTCAACCAGTTCTACATCCTCACCGAAGGCGGGCCGGGCACGTCCACCGAGCCCGTCGTCATGTGGATCTACCAGGAGGCATTCGTGCAGTACCACCTGGGCTACGCGACCGCGGGCGCCATCGTCCTCGTCGTCGTGATCGCGGTCATCAGCGCCCTGCAGTTCTACCTGCTGCGCGACGGCGACGACAAGAAGGCCGCGCGATGACGGCGGCGACCCGGACCTCACCGGTCAGGCGCACCGAGCAGGCCGCCCGTGCCGAGCGGAAGCGGCGCAAGGGCCGCACGGGGTTCGTCCTGTACCTGGTCGGCGGCACCCTGGCCGCGCTCGTCTTCCTCGTCCCGCTCGCCTGGGCGGTGCTGCGCTCGTTCATGCCCAACACCCTGGTGACCCAGGCGCCGTCGGGCGCGGATTTCTCGCACCTGACGGTCTCCAACTACACGGGCCTGATCGACACCAACGACATCTTGCGCTACGCCCTGAACAGCCTGCTGGTGGCGGTTGGCACCGGGCTGCTCACCGCGATTATCGCGACCATGGCCGGGTACGGGTTCGCCCGCTTCCGGTTCCGGGGCTCCGGCGTCGTGTTCGCGCTCGTGCTCGTCACGATGATGGTGCCGTTCCAGGCGCTGCTCACCCCGCTGTTCCTCGAGATGCACTCCCTCGGCCTCACCAACAACCTGGCCGGGCTCGCGCTGTTCTACACCACGTTCAACCTGCCGTTCGGCGTGTTCGTGATGCGGAACACCTTCCTGCAGATCCCCTGGGAGATGTCCGAGGCCGCGTCGGTCGACGGCGCCAGCCCGGTCAGGACGCTGGTGTCGGTGCTCCGCCCGCTCGTCATCCCGGGCATCGCGACCACGGTGCTGTACGCGTTCCTGTTCTCCTGGACCGAGTTCGTCGGCGCGCTCACCTTCATCACGTCGAATGATCTGTACACATTGCCCCTCGCCCTGCTGAACATGGAGTACGGCAGCGTGGGCCAGGTGAACTTCGGGTACCTGGAAGCGGGCGCCGTGATCGCGATGATCCCGTGCGTCCTGCTGTACATCGGGCTGCAGCGCTTCTACATCCAAGGGCTGATGTCGGGCGCGATCAAGGGCTGAAACGGGCTTATGCCGGGTCGTCGTCGGCGGGTGCGTCACCCGCCGACCGCTGGCTGCCCGCCGACCGCTGCTCGTGCCCGCTGCCGATGTCGCCGTCGGCGGGCGGCATGGCCTGATAGTGCTGACGCTCCGCCATGCCCGGAGTCCACGTATGCAGCGGCAGCGCGGCATGCCCCGTCGCGGCCGCCGCTGCCGCGCGTCCGGGATGCCCTGCCCGCCGCCGTATCCAGATGAGCATGACGAGGAGCAGCAGGAGCATGATCGCGAACGCGTTGAAGATCAGGCCGACGATGAGCCCCGCGATCGCCGTGCCGTCGCCGTCGATGAGGGTATGCCCGGTACCCCAGTCCCAGGCGGGCACCCTGACCGGGAACGACTGGTTGAGGGGAACCTGGCTGCCCCAGGTGACATCGGCGCCGGAATCGGCGAGGAAGCCGTCAGTGACGTTATGGCAGCCGCCCCGGCCGCAGGCCTGGGCGTAGCTGACCGGGTGGAACGTCGTCGTCGACTCGGCGCCGGTCAGGTACCCGACCGAGTTCACCTCCCACGGCAGGAAGATCACCATGAGTCCGGCCAGCGCGGCGAGCATCACCACGCCGAACGCCCAGCTGAACGGATGCCGCGGCGGATACCGGTGCGCGTGCGCGTACACCGGGTGATGGACGACGTTGCCCTTGGCCTCCCGCCGCGCCGGCTCGCTGTAGCCCCGCAGCCGCAGGGTATCGACGAGCGCGGTGACCAGGCCCACGACTGCCAGGGCGAGCAGGACGAAGACCGGAACGAGGCTCGCGGTCTCCGCGGTGCCGGTGAGGTTGGCGAATAGCGCGGCGCCGATGATGAAGTACACGATCAGCCCGATCAGGCTGCCGCACCCTACCCAGGCCCAGCCGCGCCGGCGATGATGCAGCCGGATGATCTTGTCCACGTCGTGGCCTTCCCCGTCGTAACTTTCCCCGCCATGACCGGCATCGGGTTGTGATCGCATCGGATTTCCTTCTACCTTGTTCGCCGCTTACCCCATAGTGCCGCTTATCGTGGGTTTGTGGTCCATTTATCGACGTTCGTCGGCGGCGGGGTTTGTCGGCTGCACGGCGCCGCCAAGGCGATGGCGTCACCGCGGCATCCGGCGCGCCCCGGCCGGACGGCGCACCGCACTGACCCGCACCCGCACCCCACCGCGCTGCACCGCGCCGCCCCGCGCCCCGCCCCGCCCCGCACCGCACCGCACCGCACCGCACCGCACTGTGAGCCTTTCATGGGTCGAACGCGCCAAAGGCCCCAGAACACGGCCAACGCTGCCGGATATTTCGGATATAACCGTCGATATGACCGGGCCGGAGAGCCGTGTCACGGCCATCCGGCAAGGTCATGGGTCGTTGAGGCCAAATAGCGGCATCAACGACCCATGATCTTCGAAACCGGCCGCCGGGCGAGCCGGAACGGCCTCCGAACTGACCGCAATAACGCTATATAACGGTCATCCCGCCCGCGCCCGTTGCAAGATCATGGGTCACTGGTGCCATGCGCGCCGGAACGACCCATGATCTTGCGGGCGCGGGGCCGCTACCAGCGGCGGCAGGCCGGCAGGGGCGCAGGCAGCGGGGTCATCCGGCATCAGGGTCATCCGGCAGCAGGGTCATCCGGCAGCAGCCTCGTCAGTCAGCAGCCTCGTCAGGCCGACAGCGCCTGCCGGATCAGTGCGACCCGGTCGGCGAGCGGCGCGGCCGGGATGTCGGCACGCCGGAATCCAACGTCGCGGTATACCTGCTCGTGAAGCCGCTCGAAGGCAAGCGAGTCCGCGTAGCTGATCCGGCGGGCCGCGGTCGGCCGCACGAAGCCCTGGTTGCGGATGAAGAAGACCGTCGGCTGGTACCGCTTCTCCGTGACTATCCGGCGGACTTCCGCGTCGAGCAAGGGCGACGTGATGCGGCCGAGGTAACGGCTCAGGGCCAGGGTGCATACCGGCGAGCGGTCGAAGAAGACGATGCCGTTCCCGGCGGCCCGGGCAGTCTCCTGCGCCGCCGTTGCAGGGTGACGACGTCGTCGATGAAGTCAGGGTGGCGCCATGGCTCGGCGCGGCCCAGGGCCTGGCCGAGGGCGATGACGTCGGTCGCGGCCTCCTCCACGACCAGATACCCGCTGGCCTCCAGCAGGCGCAGGATGGCCGTCTTCCCGGCACCGGGTGCGCCGGTGAGAACGTACGAGGGCATGGCAAACGCCTTTCTGGCGCAGGGTGAGGCCGGGATGACAGACCGGCGAGATGGCCCGCCGCGAACGCGAGAGCAGGTGGCTCGATCGGTGGGGGACCACGGTCAGCATATCGCGGCCGGCATGGCCGTCAGCAACAATAGTTGTTGTGGCATAATAATCGTTATGAGCGCTTCCGCCGCCGAGACGTGGGCGGGGATGCAGGCATTCATGGCGGGCGAAGACCGCCGTCGCGCGCTCCACGCCGAACTAGACCTCGGCCCAGACAAAGCCGAGCTGCTGATCAGGCTTACCGACACGCCGATGACACTGCGCGAGATCGCGCAGGCCTTCGACGTCGAGCCGTCCGGCGCGACCGTCGCGGTCGACCGACTGGAACGCCGCGGTCTCGTCCGCCGCGAGGCTCACCCCGAGGACAACCGCCGCAAGCTTGTCCACCTGACCGACGTCGGCCTGCGGACCGCCGCGGCTGCCCGGAAGATCCTCACCGACCCGCCCCAGGCGCTCGCCGCGCTCAGCGCGGACGACCTCAGCACCCTGACGCGCATCTTCGACGACCTGAACTCCGCCCCTACATCCCCGCCGACCGCACCCGAACTACACACCGCCCCCCAACTACACAAGGCAGGCGCATGACACTCCTCGGCACCCTGCTGCGGAACAACCGCCCCGATGAGCGCAGCTACGCGTGGAACCAGCCCAACCTGTCCGCCCCGGAAACGCTCGCGATCACCAGCGGCGACTTCGCCGACTCGAACCCGCTCGCGCCCCGGCACGCCGGTTCCCGGGGCGGGGGCGAGAACCTCTCGCCGCACTTGTCGTGGAGCGAGCCGCCGGGCGGAACCGCCGAGCTCCTGCTGCTGATCGAGGACCTCGACAGCCCGCTGGGCAAGACCCCGGCCGTCCACTGCCTCGCCGTCATCGACGGGGGCGGCCTCCAGCGTCCGCACGAGCTAGCACCGGGGGCACTGTCCCGGCGGAACACCGCTCCGGGCATCACGCTGCTTCGTTCCGTCATCGGCCGGGGTTACCACGGACCGGAACCCGTCAAGGGTCACGGCCCGCACCGGTACGTCTTCCAGGTATTCGCGCTCAGCGGCAGCCTCCTAAGCCGCCCGGACCGCGAGGCGCTCATCAAGACCCCGCCGCGCAAGCTGCTCGCCTCGATCGACGCCCCGGTGCTAGCGCGCGGCCGCATCATCGGGACCTACGAGCGTTAGCCATGCCAGCACTGATCGTCCTGCGCGGCAACTCCGCGTCGGGCAAGAGCAGCGTGGCGGCGGAGATCCGCCGGCGGCACCATGACCGGGATCTGGCGATCGTGGGACAAGACGCGATGCGCAGGGACGTGATGCGTGAACGTGACGAGCCTGGCGGGGCGAACATCGGCTTGATCGGGCTCGTCGCCCGGTACGCCCTCGACCACGGCTACCACACGATCGTCGAGGGGATCCTGTACGCCGCGCACTACGCCGACATGCTGGCGGCGCTCGTCGCCGGCCACGCGGGGCTCGCCCGCTGCTATTACCTCGAGGTCCCGTTCGACGAGACGCTCCGCCGCCACGCCACCAAGCCCAAGGCCGCCGAGTACGGCGCCCGGGAAATGCGCTCGTGGTACCGCGAACGCGACTTTCTCCCCGGCGGGACAGAAACGGTCATTCCGGCCGACAGCACGCTGGACGAGACGGTTACCCGCATCATGGCCGACACGTCTCTCGGGAGGTTAGCGAACTCCCGCCCGCCCCTCCTCCCGCTGCCGCTCCTCGCGCCGCTGCCGACCGCCCACGCCGCTCCCCCAATCGCACCTCCCCGCCGGCTCACCCCAGCCGGCGGCCCCAACCGCACCCACCCTCCCTCGCCGGCCCGCTCCAACCG
>Ga0210389_10000831_pt1 | contig 26157 bp, 14 predicted proteins | sample IncBWH28OmetaG_FD_160127 | JGI IMG/M metagenome (GOLD analysis project Ga0210389, IMG submission 160127) | Forest soil microbial communities from Barre Woods Harvard Forest LTER site, Petersham, Massachusetts, United States - Inc-BW-H-28-O ...
CGGAGACTTCGCCAGCGCGCGAACCGTTTCGTGCGCCAATCCGATGATGTTCCAGCTGCGGCCGCCGTCATCGCTCTTGTACACGCCGCCGCCGCCCGAATAGAGCGACCACGTGCTGGCGTAAAGGTGCTTGGCATTCCGGCGATCCACGATGATGTGGGTAATCACGTCATCCTGGCCTGCGCCGATCCGGCTGATCAGTTGCCAGTGCCCGCCTTCATCATTCGAAGCGAACACGTGCCCGTCTGCCGTGCCCAAAAACAGCTTGCTGATATCGTTCGGATCCGCCGCCAGAGAGATGACCGTACCACCCGGAGGGCCAACCTGCCTCCAGGTTTGCGCTGCGGAAGAAAGCGCAAAAACCGTCGCACACATCCCCAGAGCAAGTAATACTTTCTTCATTTGCATGCCATTCTCCCAGAGCGCTAACGCGCCTACAAGTCACGATTCCCCGCTAGTCTAGGGAAGCGCAAGGTGCGGGGGTGCTGTACAATAGGCCAGATTGGGGACAACGCCCCTTCCGTACTAGTACTGTCTCAGGGTGAGACTCTTCCGTCGGCCCACTGCAACTATTAACTCGGCTCCGGGTTTATACCCCTCAAGAAGCCGCCAAGCGTCTTACCACTGACGGTTCTTAGGTTCGAATACAGATTCGGATCGCAGTCCAGGGGAAATGATCATGCAGCCCAACTTGACCGGCAAACGCCTCATAGTCTTTTTCTTCGCACTGGCCGGTTTACTGTTTCTGGTGAACCCGGTCGTCCGGGCCCAGGCTCAGGAAAACGTCGCCAACGTGAACCCGCAGGACACCGGCGAAATGGTCCCCAGCGCCGACGACTCTCAAAATCCCCCTTCTCGTGTGGCCCGCCTCAGTTATATGGATGGCTCCGTTTCCATGCAGTCGGGAGGCGCAGGCGATTGGGGCTCCGCGGCAAAAAACCGCCCCGTAACCATCGGTGATAAGCTCTGGACCGACAAGGATTCGCGTGTAGAACTTCAGGCTGGGCAAGCCTCGATTCACCTCGGCAGCATGACCGCTCTCTCGTTTCTCAACCTCGATCAAAACGTCATTCAGATGCGCCTGGCCGAAGGCCATGTTAATTTCCGCGTGCGCGAACTCCGCCAGGGCGAAACCTACGAAATTGATACGCCGAATCTGGCATTCACCGTCCGCGAAGCGGGTGCTTTCCGCGTCGACGTAAACGAAAACGGCGACTACACCACGGTCACCGTAATTCGCGGCAAGGGCGAAATCGCCGCGGGCGGACAGACCTATCCCGTAAACGCCGGCGAACGCGGCGACGTCAGCGGCACCGATCAGAACGTGAACTACATTCCGGGTTCCGCTTCGGAACCGGATCCCCTCGATCGCTGGGCGCAGGAGCGCAACATCAAGGAAGACCAGTCTCCGTCAGCGCGCTACGTTAACCGCGACACCGTTGGCTACAGCGACCTCGACGACTATGGCACTTGGAAAGAAGAGCCCGAAGTCGGCAACGTCTGGGTTCCGAACAATGTTGCTCCCGGCTGGGCGCCTTACAGCGATGGCAATTGGGCCTATGTTGCACCCTGGGGGTGGACGTGGGTTGGCTCTGAACCTTGGGGCTTCGCGCCTTATCACTACGGTCGGTGGAACAACTTCGGCTCCTATTGGGGTTGGTGCCCGGGCCCGATCTACGCGCCTCCGTTCTATGGTCCGGCTTATGTCGGATTCCTCGGCGGTGGCTTCGGCTTCGGCGTTGGTTTCGGCTTCGGGTTCGGTGGAGGCTTTGGCTGGTTCCCCCTCGGTTGGGGCGAGCCCTTCCGTCCCTGGTATCACTGCGGTCCGGGCTACTGGAACCACATCAACGTCTACAACACGCACTTCAACCACTTTAACGATTTTCACAACGTGAACAATTTCCGGAATTTCAACTACCGGTACGCTCGCAACAGCAACGCGGTCACCACCGCATCGCACAGCGCATTCGTAAACGGCGAGAGGATCAATCGCAGCAACAATCACCTTTCGGCCGGCTCGTTGCGCAACGCCCGCGTCGCCGGCGGTATCAACGCGTCGCCGAACCGCGCCAGCTTTTTCGGCGCATCGAACACTCACGGTCGCGTAGCCACGCCTTCCAGCAGCGTCCAGAATCGCAGCGTTGTCGCCCGTTCCACTCCGGCGGCGGCCGCTTCGCACATGCCGGTTCGCACCATGAACTCCGGCTCCTTCTCCGCCAACCGCGGCGGCAACAATACGCAGGGATTCAACAATGGTCGGCAATCGCAGTTTTCGTCTAACCGGCCTCCCTCAGCGGGGCAGTCGCAGAACGCTCGCCCCAATGGCTCATTCAACAACAATGGTTCGCGCCCGAACGGTTCGTTCAACAACAACGTGAACGGCTCGCGCCCGACAAGCTCGCTCAACAATAATACTTCCCGGCCTTCGGCTTCTGGCCGCACCTGGAACGCGCAGGGCAACTCGACGGATTCCGGCCACGCCCCACAAGGGTTCGGCAGCTCGAATCGTCCCGCTACCTCGCGCACGACCGGCATGAATTCCAGCAATCGTCCGCCCTGGTCTGGCAACGGCGCATCCAACGCTCCGCGCAACTACTCTTCGCAGCCGGGTGGCAATCGTTCCTATACGCCGCCTGCGTACAACAACAATCGCTCATCGGGAAGTTACAACTCCTCTCCCAACCGCGGTTCCTCTGCGCCGCGCGGCTACAACGCGCCCTCGAACCGCAATTACTCGGCGCCGTCTTACTCCGCTCCACGCAGCGGCGGCTCTGCACCGCGCAGTTACTCCGCGCCCGCGCCTCGCTCCTCTGGGGGCGGCTCTGGCGGCGGATTCCACGGTGGTGGCGGTGGCGGCTCCCACGGTGGTGGCGGTGGCAGCTCTCACAGCAGCGGTGGGGGCGGCTCCCACGGTGGCGGCGGTCGTCACTAATCCAAACATTCTCCAAACTTCACGAAGCCCGCTCCCCTTAACTCGGAGCGGGCTTTTTCTTCTAAGCCCTTCTATCTCTTGCCCTTTTAGGAACCTATCCGCAAACTGCCACAACTCTCAGCCTCCCCACGTGTTAAACATAGTGAAGCAGGAAGTGTAAACTCCAGGTACCGTTCGAATGGAATTTCCCAGTCGCGCCCCAGCGGATTCCTTCCGAACGGGGAGTTCTTCCCGGCCCATCCCAGGTACGGTGCAACACCCAATGCCGAAAAGCGTCAGGAGAGAAGGGAACATGAAGACTCGTGCAAGGAAGTGGTTGTTCCTAGTTCCATTAATTTTCACGTTTGTTTTTGCTGCCACCAAACCCGCAGTTGCCCAGGACGATGACGATCCCCCCAGCCGTGTAGCCCGCTTGAGCTACGCCAACGGAGAAGTTTCTTTCAGCCCCGCCGGAACCGATGACTGGGTCGGCGCCACCGTTAACCGCCCCATGACCACAGGCGACAAGCTTTGGACTGACCAGGGAGCGCGCGCCGAACTCCATGTGGGTTCCGCCGTGATCCGTCTCTCCGGCCAGACCGGTTTTTCCTTCCTCAATCTCGATGACCGCATGATGCAGATCCGCGTCACCGAAGGCAGCATCAATCTGCACGTGCTTCGCATCGATGATCAGGAATCCATTGAAGTCGATACGCCCAATCTCGCCTTTTCCGTCCTGCGACCCGGCCGCTATCGCATCAACGTGAATGAAGCCGGCGACACCACGATAATCAACGTTCCCGAGGGCACCGGTGAAGTCACCGGCGGCGGCTCTGCCTACACGCTCCATCCGGGCGATCAAGGCATCTTCACCGGCATCGATTCGCTGAACGCGGACCTGGAAAGCGTTGACCGCGACGACGATTTCGATCGCTGGTGCAGCCAGCGCGACTACCGCGAAGAACACGCCGTGGCGCGCCGCTACGTTTCCGATGACGTGATCGGTTACGAAGATCTCGACGACAACGGCGGCTGGCGCCAGGTCCCTGAATACGGCACAGTCTGGTTCCCGCACGTTACGGTTGTTGACTGGGCGCCTTATCGCTACGGCCACTGGGCTTGGATTTCGCCCTGGGGCTGGACGTGGGTGGACGATGCGGCTTGGGGCTTCGCTCCTTTCCACTACGGCCGCTGGGTGAATGTTCGCGGCGCTTGGGGATGGGTCCCGTGCCCGCCGCGCGTCGTTGCCGTTGCCTATGTGCGTCCGGTATATGCGCCCGCGCTTGTAGCGTGGGTTGGCGGCCCGCACTTTGCGGTTGGTATCGGTGTCGGCGGAGGAGTCGGCGCGAACGTCGGCTGGTTCCCGTTGGGACCGCGCGAAGTCTACGTGCCGTCCTATCACGTCAGCCGCAACTACATTAACAACGTCAACGTTTCGAACACCACCGTGAATCAAACGGTCGTCAACAACTACTACAACACCACTGTGATCAACAAAAACGTCACCAACGTAACCTATGTCAACCAGCGCGTGGCCGGCGGCGTTACCGCTACTTCCGGGCAAAACTTCAGTTCCGCTCGTCCAGTTGGACGCAACATGGTTCACGTCGACCAACGGGAAATGGCTACCGCCCAGGTTGCCGTCAGTGCTCCCTCGGTTGTACCACCGAAGCAGGCCGTGCTAGGTGGCGGTGTCGCAACGCGCTATCAGCCGCCCGCTGCAGTTCAGGCGCGCGCGGTTGTCGCCAAGACGCCTCCTCCGCCCGCTCCTTTGCCGTTCGCGCAGCGTCAGGAAGCCATCAAGGCCAATCAGGGGCAGCCGATTTCGATCGCGCAGGCCCGCCAGATGCAGGCTCAGCAGCCGCACAATAACGTGATGCCCGTCCGCATCGCGCCGCCGGCCAAAGTGGTGACGAATCCCCCGCAGGGAAATATGCAACAGGGCAACGTTCAGCCAGGCAATGCCCAGCAGGGCAACCGCGGGATGCAGCCGAACAACAATCGCCCGCCAGCCGCCAACGTCAATCCCAACGTGAACGCGCCGGCGAATAACAACCGGCCCACGAACGCAAACGTGAACCCCAACGCAAACACCAATCCGAATGCCAACGCGCCGGTAAACAACAACACCAACGCCAACGTGAACGCGCCGGCAAATAACAACCGTCCGGCCAACGCCAACGTGAATCCAAACGCGAACCTGAACCCGAACGCCAATGTAAACTCCAACGCCAATCCGAACGCAAACAACAGCCGTCCGCCTTCTGCCCGGCCGACTCCCACCGTCGACCCGCGCCTGGAGCAAAAGCACCAGGAGCAGATCCAACAACTTCAGCAGAAGCAGGATCAGGAATACCAGAAGGTCCAGCAGAAACAGTATCAGCAGCAACAGCAGCAGCAACAGAAAATCCAGCAGCAGAATGCAGATGCTGCCAAGCAGCAACAACTCCAGCAGAAGGACCAGCAACTACAACAGAAACAGCAACAGCAACTCCAGCAAGTTGAACAAAAACACGACCAACAGCAACAACAGTTGCAGCGGAAACAAGAGGTGGAGCATGCGCGTCCGGCGCCTCCTCCTCCCTCCAACAACAAACCGCCCAAGAATGACCAGAAGGACAAGGACAAGGACAAACCGCCACACAACTAATGTTCGTGGTTGCTCGCGGACTCAGTTGGCAAAGAGCGCTCTCCTCGGGGAGCGCTCTTTGTTTTTACCTTCATTTTTTACTCGCGAACTCGCCGTCGTCTTTCGACCCACGATACGCCTGTGTGTTATCTTGAATCGAAAGCGCCATGGCCATCTCTTCTCTTGATCCCGTAACCTTTCGCAGAGTCGCGGGCACCTTCGTCACCGGCGTCACCGTGATTACCGTCGAACGCGACCCCGGCGTAGTCCACGGCATGACCGCCAATTCCTTCACCTCGGTTTCGCTCGATCCCCTTCTCGTTCTCGTCTGCGTCTCTCACGAAGCCAGACTGCTCTCTTTCCTCAAAGCACAGCGCCGCTTCGGCGTCGCCATTCTTCGTGCAGGACAGCAATCCCTCTCCGAGCATTTCGCCAAATGTGACCAGTCGCCCGAAGAAGATGCGCGCCTCGGCATTCCCTATAAGTGGACCTCCAGCGGCATTCCTCTTCTAGACGGCACTCTCGCCGAACTCGCCTGCAACGTAGTCGCCGAACACCCCGCCGGCGATCACACCATCTTCCTAGGCGAAGTAGAAAGCATGGAATGCCACGACGGCGACCCTCTGCTATTCCACCGCGGCCAATACTGCCGCCTCGCTCCCTAATCATGTGGGAATTGCCGGTGACCAGATTTCAAACGCGACTTAGAAAGTAACAACGCCCCCCATATCCAGGTACCATGTCAGCAGAGACCACTGGAATCCCCGCCCCCCTCAAGGGAGATTATTTCGCGAGCCTCGCGCACGTCAGTCGCTAATTCTGTCGTAATATCCACCGATCGTCGCTTGAAAATCATAGAAACGGATTTTGTCATTTTCAAACGAAACGATAACAGCTTTGCTCAAGTCGAATTCTTTGGGCAGATTTTGAGACGTCCATACCTTGCCCATATAGACAAAAACGACTTCGCCCTTGGTTACCATGTTGCCTTTCCACCTCTCCTCTGTTTCCTCCGTCGGCTTCACGATTAGTTCATTGCTGTCACTCTTAGAGGACTTCACGATAATGTAGAGGCCCGTGTTTACAATGCCCACTCCCCCTTTTGAGAGGCACCGGTTCGTGGCAAACATCATCCTCTCCTGTGGATGAGCACGCATCTCGGTTCCCTGACCGATTACTTGTGCGCTAACCAGGATGGCCGCAATCAGTAAGACCGCACTGTAGGAAACGACTCTCATGTTTGTCCTCCCTTAGTTTTGCGGCGCGGCGTGCCCCACCAGTGTTTAGTACCTGGCCCTGGGGTAAAAGTTTCTTCTTATTCAACCACAGCGGTGCGCACGCATTCCGGCTGTCTCAGAATAACAATTTTGTGGTGGTCTGAATTGCGGAGGCTGTTTATGCGAGGTCGCCGAGCTATCGCTCGGAGCTTCCGCTCGGCCGTGCCGGCTCAGCGGAATCGCCCAATTCCTTCCGGTGGCTTTTCACTTCACGCAGCGCGTAAATCGCTTTGTTCTGCGATTCATAATAAGTGCGCGAACTGATCTCTCCCAACAGACCCATCGAAACAAACTGGATTCCACTGACGAACAGCGCGATCGAAAGCAACAGCAACGGCCCATGCTCCGTCATGATGTTCTGGTGATAGAAAATCTTGTCGCCCACCAGCCACAATCCCAGCAAAAATCCACTGCCCGTACCCGCCAGCCCCAGCATGCCAAAAAATTGCAGCGGGCGCGTCGAATAATCCAGCAAAAACTTGACCATGATCAGGTCGAAGAACACCCGAATCGTCCGCCCAATTCCGTAATTGGATTTGCCGCTCTTGCGATCCGGATTCGAAATCGGCACTTCGGCGATCCGCGCGCCCGTCGAACTAGCCAGCGCTGGAATAAACCGGTGCAACTCGCCGTACAGTTGAATCTCCTGCAGAATCTCCCGCCGGTACGCCTTGAACGTCGTTCCGAAATCATGCAGATCAATTCCGGATAGTTTGGCCATCAGCCAGTTTGCCGCCCGACTGGGCACACGGCGCATCAGCCAGTGGTCTCTTCGCTGGTGACGCCACCCGCTCACAAGGTCGTAACCTTCCTCGATTTTTTCCAGAAACCGTGGAATCTCTTCCGGGTCGTGCTGCAGATCGCCGTCCATCGAGATGATGACTTCCCCGCGCGCAAAATCAAACCCGGCTTTCAGTGCCGCAGTCTGCCCGAAATTACGCCGCAGCCGCACCACGTTCACACGGCGATCGTGCTCGTAAATCTCGGTCAAAACTTTGTACGTGTTGTCTTTGCTGCCGTCATCCACAAACACCATTTCATACGGCTCGCCAATCGCGTCCATCACTTCCGTCAGCTTCATGTACAGAGTCGGGATATTCTCCTGCTCGTTGAAGAACGGAACGACAAGGGAATAGTGGATGGGAGAATCACTTCTCATACGGACTTCTCAATGCCTCTTTCTGCAAGCCAGAGTTGCAGTCCTGCTCGTCCCCATGTTTCGGAATATACTCTGGCCGCAGCTACGCTGCTTGGGCCAGGAATCCATAGTTTATCAGGCGAATCCCCCGTGTAGCCACAATTTTTCTGACCGACGTGTCCGTCAAAATCTCCAGTTCCGTCTGCCGCGAACCCTGCAGCCGGGTGCGCGTTCTCCGCAAATCCTCATCTACGTATCCCGGATGGCACATCAATTCCGTGGTTCCGTCCGGCAAAGTTTCCAGCAGGCGCTCCACCCCTTCGCGCGTCAGCACTCCCGTCTGCGCGATTCCGCAAAAATAATCCGTCGCAGAGATCCCTGCGCGTTGCGCCATCTCCCGCGCGTCCCGCCCCAGCAGTTTCAACCCTCTCGCCTGTATCCCTTGCTTCAGGAGTACGCTGGTTTTCAGCTCACCTGCGGAGGAAAGCACAGCTCGCAGCCGCGACTCTTCGTGCGCAATGCGAATTGCGCCGATCCCGTGCTTGCGCGCCAGCCGCAGCGCCACTGGAAATAATCCGGGCAGCATGTGCACATGTTTGTGCCCATCCAGATGCGTCGGCGCAATCCCCGCCCCTTTGATCTTCGCGATCTGCGCGTCCCATTCCAACTCCACCTCGTCCAGGGGAAGACTCCGCGCGGCAATCCGCAACAGCAGGCTCTCCGGCCCGCCCTCAAGTTCGCCCGCCTTGTTCAACAGTCCCGCCACGCGAGAGGCAGCCGCCGTCGGCGGCCCGTCGCTCAAATTCAGGTGCACGCCAACGCCAAGCTCCGGCTGATTGCGATGCACCGCCACGCCAGACTCGAACGCGCGCCCGTTCGCCAGCAGGGAAGTGCTCGTCACCAATCCTCGCCGGTGTGCGTCCGCAATGCCCCGGTTGATTCCCTCGGTCCAGCCCAGGTCGTCGGCATTGACTATCAGATTCTTCAACTTACGCCCACCCCTGTCCTTTAGGACAGCTACTCTTTCGTATTACACGCCTTATTCGTACCATTGACCCTTCTTCCCTCCAACTCTAGCATGGCCATCAAGAGGAAATATGACGGTCAAACTCCGCGAACTTAAAGAAGAAGGTGTGCGGTACGGCGAAAAGCGCCGCGGCCGCCGCATGAATTCCCGCGTACCCATTCGCCTCGAGTGGGATGGCGAAGCCGCCTCAAAGCGCAAGACCGTCGAGGCCATCACGCGCACGGTAAATCCCTATGGCTGCCTCGTGTTTCTCACCGAGACGCTCGAACTCGATCAGCGCCTGGCATTGACAAATTTGGCCACGCAAACCAGCAACGCCGCCGTGGTCGTCTGGAAGGGGAATCAGCAACCCGAAGGCTGGGAATACGGCATCGAGCTGGTAGCACCCGACATGGAATTCTGGGGAATTGAACTGTGACGCCGCCGCAGAAATTAAACGCTGCACCGCCCGTCGCTCCCGCTCACAACGTAAAACGCGGGGCAGCCGTGGCCCGTCCGCAGACCGCCGAAGAGCGCCGCCGCGCGCAACGCGTCCTGCTCAAGATGCCCGTAATCATTCACATTCCAGGGAAAACGCATCCGCTGCACGGCTTCACGCACACCGTCAGCGCCAGCGGAGCCATGATCGTTCTGCCCGAAGGCATTCCAATGGGCACAAAATTATCCGTGGAAAATCCAAAAACTCAGAAAAAAGTGGAAGCGCACGTCGTGCGCCCCCCGCAACTGAACGCCGACGGCTCCCTCGTTCCCGTCGAGTTCACCACGCCTTCCCCACAATTCTGGAACATCTTCTTCCCACCCAACGCACAGAATTAAACGCGGGCAATTTCCTGCGCGAATTTGATCGACCTCACTTACGGCCAGAAACTCTTTCGTCGGACTGATGGCGCCAACTCTTGGGATCTATGACCGCGTACCAGCTTTTTTTCGGAGTCGTAGTGTATCGGCAATGTCGCGGAGGGTGCCTGTCTGCTTTAGATAGTTACGGCCCGTTGGGTTGTAAGGGTAAAGAAGAATCCTTTCACGCAATGCTGGCCCCCGTGTCCTAATTGATGGTCAACGTAATCGGAGAAACCGGTGGCGTCGCAGCCGGACTCGTGGTGATAGATATGGTTGTTGTTCCAGTTACCGTAACATTCAGGATTCCGCTCGAAGACGGCAGCGTCCCCGCATCTCCCTGGTAATGGGCACTGATGGAATGCGTTCCCACCAGCAGCGCCGCCGTCTGGAACGAAGCTGCTCCGCCTCTCACTCCCGCAGTGGCCAAAACGGTTCCGCCTTCCAGCAGTTGCACCTGCCCGGTTGGCGATCCGCCGGTGACTGTCACGCTGAAATTGAATGGATTGCCAGACGCGACCTTTGCATTGGTCACTGTCTCACGCGTGACTGTTGCGACCGGCCCTCCGCCTCCACCATTCCCGCCGCCTCCACCACCTCCACCGCAGCCCATTGCAAACGTCAACAGGCAGACCAGGCTCAATCCCAGCACGCTCCAATGTTTGTTTCTTCCCGGCAGGAATAGCAGCAGAATCGCTCCCACTCCAACGAACGCGCTCAGCCCCCACCAGCCTTTTCCGCCGCGCCCAGAAAGCAGGCCGGCCGCCTGGATTTCGCGTTTCTCAGGCACCATCGACGCCGTCAAAGTCCCCGATGTCGCCAAGACGCTCATTGTCAATTGTCCTGTCGCGCTGGTGCTCCCGTTCGGCACCATAATCGTCAAAGGAGAATTCGTGCAGGTCACTCCCTGTGGCAGAGGTGATGAACAACTCACTGTCACCGGCCCCGAAAATCCCCCGCTCGCCGTAACCGTCACCGTCGAACTCTGGCTTCCGCCGCTCGAAGAATTTAAGGTCACTGGGCTTTCCGTCACCACAATGCTAGGCACAATCGGCGCTGTCACCGTAAAGTTGAACGGCTGCGAAGTGCCCGCCGGCGGCTGGTCGACGACGTAAAGGGGATAAGTGCCGGGGGTCAGGGATTGCGCCGGAGCTATGATAGTAGTTAACTGTGTCGCCCCGGTCACCGTGCCGGGGAAAAAGCCGGAATTGAAAATTACGTTGGCGCCCTGCTGAAAACCTGTACCCGTCACGGTTATCGCCGTTTGGCTTCCTGCCGGAGCGCTGGATGGACTGACGGACGTGATTGTTGGAACTACGGTCGGCTGAGTAATCGTAAACGACATCGGACTGGAGGGTCCCCCGCCCGGCGAAGGGTTGGAGACCGTCACCTGCACCGTGCCGGCTGTTGCAATATCGGCAGTGGAGATGGTCGTAAATGCATTTTGATTGCTGTTCACGGACGTAGTCTTCGCCACATTATTAAAATTAATCATAGCCGCTGGCGCGAAATTCGATCCACTAACAAAGAGCTGAAATGGAAGGGATCCGGCCACTACGGTCGTGGGGAAGACCTGAGTCAGCGTCGGAACCGGGTACGTCCCAACATTGACCGTGAAATTCAAAGTATTCGACGCCCCAAACGATGGCTGCGGGTTCACCGCGGACACCAGAAAGGTGCCCGGAAGGACTATCTCAGCAGCCGGAATGCTTGCACTAAGTTGCGTCGAACTTACGAAGGTCGCCGGTATAGAATTACCGAAAAAGGTCTTCGAGTCCACGAACTGCAGGCCCACTCCGTTTACGAAGTTGGTGCCGGTGACGTTGACCGAGACTGCTGAATCACCTGAATTTGCGCTGTTCGGTGTCATCGATGTCAGGGTCGGCGTAGGGTTGACTCCGCCGTTGTACAAAAAAGCCAGATGTGCATGCCCGCCCAGTGCCACAGGATTCGGGTCCGGCGGTCCAAACGAACTTACCAGGATGTAATACGTCGTTCCCGCTGTTAGCGGCACGTTCGACAACTGCGACTGGATGTTCACACCCGGGACAATGTCGTCGTTGCACGCCACGCTCGTCAGGTTGCCCTGGCTGCCTGTCCAGATCGAGAGAGCGGTGTCGTAACTGCTCTCCGTCGTGTCCAACGACAGGTTTGCCGAGAATGTCGGCGTGAATTTATACCAGATCGTGTTGTACGTCCCATTCGGATGTCCGCCGGTGTTCCCCTGTGCAGCCGTGAACTGGCTTAGGCAAACCGGCGTAGGGTCGCCCGCTTCTGTCGTCGCGCTCGAACTATCCTTGTCATCCACGAATGTAAACGCGTTGACGTTTATTGCATTCGCAAAATTGTCATTTATCGGGGGCGCGGCGGCCACTTTGAACGTTACCGCTTTCGACTGACCCCCTCCCGGCGGCACGCCAAAAACAGATACATCGTTCGTGCTTCCATAGGGACCCAGCAATCCCGCCGGCAACGTCGCCGCGATACTCGTCGAACTATTCACCGTCGCGCTGACCCCCGCCGCCACTCCGTTCCAAAATACCTTGCTCCCCGTCGCGAAATTTGTTCCCGTCAATGTGACAGGAATATTGTTCACCGGGTTCGCCTGTACCGGCGTGCTGCTCGGCGCGATGCTCGTCAGCGTCGGCGCGCCTCCTGTCACCACGAATTTCAATCCGTTGCTTGTCGCGTTGCTCGGATTCTTCACCGTTATCAGCGGCGTTCCGATTGTCAGCAAAGTGCTCGGCACCGTTCCGGACAACGTCGTGTCGGAGGCCGTTCCAGTTCCCACGAGCGCGGTCCCCCCGAACAAAATGGTCCCGCCGGTCAGCCCGCTTCCTGTGACCGTCAGCGTCAGCGAACTTCCACCCGCATCCGAAGTCGTAGGTGAAAGTGAAGCGATATGCGGCCCTGCCCCGAACGAAAAATTGCTCAGCACGATATCCCACACACCGCGTCCGTGCGTCGCCGCCCTCAGCGTCCGCGAAGCTTCGTGCAATTTCAGTGACAGCACAGCCACCCGCGGCAGGCCAGCGCCCATCGTGCTCCATGTCCACGTTGCGCACGGTGTCCCCGTGCAAGTTCCGACAAACACTCCCAGGTCCGTCGCCGCATAAATTGTCCCCGGTACGTCTGGGTCCACCACCACGTCATTCACCGGAATATTCGGCAAATCCGTCGTCGCCCGTGTCATGCAGTTCGCGACCGAGCAACTCACGTCAGCCCAGGTCGCGCCGCCATCGGTTGTCTTCAAGATCTGCCCCACGGGATCGTCCACGCCCAAACTCGAATTCACAAAAGAAAAGCCGGAGAAGCCGACATACGCCGTCGTTCCCGCCGGCACACTCGGATCGATCGCAATCGCTGTGATCGTGCGGCCCGGAAGGAAAATTTGCCCGATTTGGCTAAAATTCGCACTTCCGGGAGCCACGTTCGTCGCCACGAACAGGGCTCCATTCTGCGCCCCTGCATACACCACAGCGGAGTTTCCCGGCGCCACAGCGATAGCCGTCAGATAGGCTTCGGAGTTGCCGAAGACCAAATCTCCAGAAATGGCTGTCCAGGTGTTCCCCGCATCCACCGACTGATAAACTTTTGAACTGCCCGCGTACAACGTATTTGCCGTATTTGGGTCCACAACGAGAGGTGGTACAAAGCTCGAATTGTCGGCAGGATTGATCCCTGTCATCGAGAGGTTGTAGGTATTTGGCGTACCGTTCTGAAACGAAGCGAAAAGATTTAGGCCGTTGCAGGCGATATACACCGTGCTCGGCACCATCGCATCAATCGCTGTCCCGGTGCCGTCCCCGCAAATATTCAGATTTGCCCAGCTTGCTGTCCCGCTGTAGGTTTGCGTGCCATTGTCCTGTGTTCCTCCTAGCGCGATCGATGCCGCCGACGGATGAATCGAAATCGCCGGATAAAATTGTGAAAGCGTCAGCGCCGATCCGTTCAGGTTCGTCCACGTCACGTTGGTCGCTTCCGCGTCGTCCGTCCTCCAAATCCCTCCGTCATTGCCCAGGTACGCCCTCACCTTCCCCGTCGACAATTTCACAAACGCAATTGCGTGCGAGTCCACGTGCGGAACCCCGGCATTCGGCGGCGCCACATTCGGAATCACTGAACTCCAGTTCGTGCCGCCGCTCTTTGTCCGAACCACCCAGAACGGCGCACCCCCGTTCGTCACCGCACCTCCAGCGAAAAAAACGATCTGCTTGTTGTTCGGATCCACCTTCACCACGTTGTCGTACCAACATTGCTGTTGGCACACGTCCGGCGCTTGGGTATTGCTCCAGGTGGTGCCCCCGTCCGTGGTCGCAAATACTCCCAGATTTGTGTTCGATCCGTTCGTTGCGTCCGCTATCGACGCATACACCGTATTTGCGTCGCTGGGCGCGATTCCTAGATCGATTCTCCCCATGGTCGACTGCAGCGGCAGCGCCGTGCTCAGCATTCTCGAAAAATGTATCGTCGAACAAGTCGATCCAATCGACGTCGCCTTGTAAATTCCATTCCCGTTCGGCGCTCCGGTGGAACTTCCAAACGGATTCCCCAGCGCAGCGTACGCAACGCTGGACGACGCGAATCCTACGAACGTAGACATTTCGTCGGGCAGAATGTTGGTCCACGTCGCGCCGCTGTTGTCGGAGCAATACACTCCCTCCGTCGTTCCTTCCGCGAACTGCGTCTGTGCCGCCACCAGAACCATATTCGGGTGCGCTGGATTCACTGACACGTAGCTGATCCGCGTGCCACCCAACGTGAAATACCCGAACGGAGTCAAATCGTCATACGGCCCAATGAACGGGCAGCTCGAACTGGGCACCGTGCAGGTCTGCTTCCACGTTTGCCCGTGGTCGCTCGATATCAGAACTCCAGCACCGTAATAAATGTCAAAAGCAATCGAGGCCTGTTCGCCAGTCCCCGCATACACCGTCGAAGGCTGCGACGCTGCGAAAGCAATCGAACCCATCGCCAGCGACGCATTCTGATCTCCCTGCGCCGTCCATGTCTGCCCTCCATCGGTCGTACGCCAGATTCCTCCTTGCGCTCCTCCAATCAGGACGGTATTGCCCGTACTGTCGCTTGGATCCACGGCAATCGTCGTAATTCGCCCCGTGACTGGACCGAAGATGCTCCCCAATGTGGGTGTCGGCCCAATCGGCGTCCAGCTTGTCGTCGAAGTCCCAGACTCTGGCATCACCTCGGCATACGTGCCGTCCACACGCTGCTTCAGTTTTCCTTCCGCCACCATCATTCGCTGCAGGTGTTCGAACGCTTTCAGTCGCGCCCCGGCCGGCAGCCGGCCGTTCACGCTGCTGCGCTGTTTGTAAAACCATTCCGCCCGCTTATCAATTTCATCCGGGCCTTCCCCATCCGGTCCTTTTCCTGTTTCTTTCCCCTCTTCCACGTTGCTCGCTGGGGCTGCTTCGGTTTTCTTCACCACGCGCGTAGGGGCCGCGTTCTGAGCGGACTTTGAACTTGGCAAAGGCGTTCCCTGTCCGGCCAAATTCGTGGCAAGACCCAATTCCAAACTAAAAATGAACAGAAAAATGACGAGAAGAGGCTTCCGAAGACTGCTGGGTTGTGTGTACATGGCCTGTCCGGATGTCCGGGGTCTTGTTCCACCCAAGCCCGACCCCGAAGTTGCCAGAGAGTATCACTTCCCAACTTCAGTGTCTATGCGGTGACGTTCCACGCGGGTTACATATCACACGTTCGATTCCGCCACCGCCCCGCGGTCAAACTCGGTCCGCGCCAAGGGGTGCACATTTCCGTTCAGAGTAATCCGCTGCGCCTCGTTCACGGCCTCCGAAACGCGCGGGCGCACCTGCCCCATCGCCGTCGGAACATGGATTTGACACAGGAATACACCGGAAACGAGCAAACCGCCCAAGACCGCACGATGAAGGTTCATGCTCACTCGCAGGGAATCAAATTTTCGTTATTTGAATGTACCTTTGGGTTCGACGGCGGGGCCGGCTCTCTCCCAAAGCGCGCGGATAATAGCACCCCGTATAATGCGTGTCTATGGGGTGACGTCTACGCATTTATACCTAAGCAATCAGCCTCAGCACAAAACAAAAGGCGCCCCGCCTGCGCAGAGCGCCTCCTTCAGTTTGGGTTGTGCTTATTGAACGGTGATGTTTGTCGTTCCGGACGAAGCCCCGTAGTTGGTATCTCCCACATAGCTCGCCTTGATCGTCACGTTGTGCCCGCCGCCTCCGCCGCCACCGCCGCATCCGGAAATGCCAACCGCAAGAAGCGCAAACGCCACGAATCCTGCGTACGCGTACGTCCGCCGCCGCTTTTCCGGCATCCAGCGCCAGCCCAGTCCGAACAGCACGATGCTCAGCAACGCAAACAAAATCGGGAGCAACGGCAGTCTCCCCCTGGGTTCGGGCGTTGTCGGCGGATATAGCGCCGCAACAGATACATTACTTAGCGTAGCCGTGCACGAAGCGCCCGCCGCCAAGCCGCCACCGCCAAAGACAGCGCCGCTCGGCGTGCAAGGTACCGTTCCCAGGGACGTGCTGCCATTAAAGAATTGCACGTTCCCCGTCGGCCCTTGGGTCGAGTTGCTCTGCGAACTCACCTGCGCCTGAAAGGTACCCGTAGTGCCAGAGACAGTCCCGATCACCGCGGTAAGCGTCTGCGCGGTCGTGATAGTCACGCTCAGCGCATTGCTGGTGCTGCCCTGGTAATTGGAATCGCTCGAGGCATACGTCGCCTGAATGCTATGCGCTCCTCCGGGCAATTGCACGTTGGCGTCCTCCACCAGGCCACCCTCGTTGCTCAGCTTGGCGATTTGCGTGGCATTGAGCTGTGGACCGCTCGGGAAGTCCTTAAGGGGTTGCCCATTATCTGCCAATGCAATCGTACCCTTGGGGCAGGGAATCGGCGTATTCGTTGCCGGATACGTGAAGGCACAATTCGTGCCGTCGGACTTGCTCACAATGGCGGCCAGAATGTACGGAGAGCCATAAGCGACTGTCTGTGGCTGATTTGTCGGCACCGGATTACCGTTGTTGTCGAAAGTAATAAAGTTGAGCGCTGTTTTACTGCCAAAGTTTGCGCCAGCTACTGGCCCACCCACGACCGCGACCGCCGCGGAGAGACTTCCTGCATCCGATGCATCGCCGCTATAAGAAGCCTTAACAAACGCCGTTCCAGGCGGAAGAAGGTTCGTTTGAATGTTTGCCGATCCGGCGGAAAGCCTGAACGGCGTGGTTGTCCCGTTATTCGTCAATCCTCCGATGGCCCCCAGAACTGTAGTCTGATCCGCTGCGACCGCAAGCAGCGATACGTTGCCGGTTGCCGTGGATGGAGTCACCTTGACAGTCGCCGAGAACACCGCTCCCGAAGGCGTTCCCCCGCTCGGATTGCTGACCGTGGTCGTTGTTACCGTTCGCGGGGTCAGCGCTGCCCACCGGGCGAGTAGGTTTGTGACATTGATCGAGCCAAGCCCCGTGGCCAAGTCGTATCCCTGGGTTGCTGGAAACGCTACGCCACCGTTTGAAAAGGTCACACCAAACGAGGCTCCGATCCCGTTACACCAGGTTGTGGTGCCGTCCACAACGCTTTTGTTGTTCTGCGCGCAAGCTACACCGATATTCCCCTTGGTCACATCATTGAACACGCAAGTGGCACCGGGTGTCTGGTTAAGAGACGAACTGCACGCCCCGGCCTTGTAGTTGTTTTGCGTATCGTTTGCGGCGGCTGCGTATAGTCCGTAATTGACGTTCCCCAGCCGTTGTCCACCTAGTGACTGGCTCAACAACGCGACAATCGCCGCAAAAGGCGGAGTTGCCGCCGAGGTGCCGCCCACCAGACTGAAGTCAGTGAACGGGGTATTCAGGTTGCAGGAAGCCCCATTTGGATTAACGTCCGATTCACAAACGATGTTCGCCACGCCACTGAACGGCGTCGGTGGAAACGGGCCGCCGTTACTCGCGAATAAAGAAATGTCTGGAATGGTACGAACCAACGGAAATTGCGTATTGAATCCGATTTGATACGGAGGAATCGCGTAGCCACCACTACACTTGTTTCCCGATTGAAGTGCGCAATTGCTGGGGCCTCCGCTGGCCGCGGAAATGTCTGTAATGCTGACGGAATTATCCGGGTTGGTGCATGCCGCTGGAAAGTTAAAGGCACAAGAGGAATCGTCCCAGGTTGTCTCTGGGATGTACTTCAGTGCGGAGCCATTTGTCAGCCCGTTCGTTGCGTTCCAAAACTGATTCGGTGGTGTCACAGGTTCCGCCGAAGGATCAAAGTCGGTTCCACCCACCGCCGTGTTATACGGCGTTGAGGCGATTCCGCTGACGGCAAGGCCGTCGGTGGCAACGTTCGGCAGGAGGTCCGGATCGCACCCTGCCGGGCCGTTGTCGCCCGAGGAGACCACCACGGAAATTCCTTGGGCCGCCGCTTGCTGCCACAGAACGTTGAAGAATTGATTTTGCGCCGCCGTCAGTCCGGGCTCGCACATGCCGTAACTCTCGCTCAAGATCGACCCCAGATTGTTGTCTACAATGTAGACCGCGGAAAGGTCCACGCCGTTGATTATCTGCGTGGGATTCGACTGCGTGTTGGCCGTGGACACGAGAAGGATCTTCGCTCCGGGCGCCACTGCACCCGCCCACTCCACGTCCAGAATCGATTCGCCTTCGTCGCCGGTTGCCAATTGCAAGCCTGGGTCTGGGCCGTTCAGGATGACGTTATTCGCTTGCGTGAAATTCTGGGGCAGGCCAAAGAGATTCCGGAAGTCAATGACGTCCTGCGCGTTGATGTTGGACTGCCCCACAATAGCGATGGTGACGCCCGTTCCGTCGTTCACGCCGGCCGTCACATTGTAATTAGGGATGTTATAAATCTTTGCAAAGTCCGCCGGGGCGAGTGCGAAGTTCGCTGGATTCCCAAACGTGAACAGCGGCTTAAGGACTCCATTATCCCGCTGCAAACGGTACACTCCGCGGTTCTGCACATGTGCGCGCATCGGAAAATTGTGCAACGCCACGATGCCTTTCACTGCCGCCGCCAGCGCCGCTGGAATTGCCGGATCGCTCACGTTGGCGATGTGCTCCTCGCCATTCACCGCAAACTTGTGAATCTCCGTGTGAAACGCATTGCGTACCTGCGACACGTTTCCGCTGAACTCGATCGTCGTGCGTCCCGCGGCCACTTTGGCCACTTGAAAACCCTGCCGCGTCAACCAGTCGGTCACCGCCTGGACGTCCGCGTCCGACGGCCCGAACTGCTTGCCGAACTGCTCCGGCGTCAGCCACGCGTGATAGCTCGCCGAACCCTTGGTTTGCTGCGCATCCATCAACTGCTGCAGCGCCGTTTCCTGCTCCCCGCTGCGTTGCAGCGTCAGCAGCATCCGCGTCATCGGCTGCGAATCGGCCACCGCCCCGCGGTCAAACTCCGGCCGGGCCATGGGGTGGATATTACCTTTCAACTGCACGGTGCGCGCATCGTCCACTTTTTCGGTTACGCGCGAGGGCACAGGGTGGGTCTGTGCTTGAACGGCTGGGGCTGCGAAAAGAGCGAGGGAAAGCGCTGCGAGAACTACACCCATCGCGGTCGTTCTGATTTTCATGGTATGCACAAGCTCCTGAGTTTGAATAATTCCGGATGAACCACTGCCACTTTGCAGCAATCTCGGGCTCCCAGCCCCCATGCGAGGAACACGCTTCTTGCTTCCCTTCAGATGCGAAACAAGTTCCCCGGGTTTGCCATTACTGTTGAATATGACGCAACCGGACGCCTCTTCGGTGTAACAAATTTGCATTAATTTGTACTTACATGCACCGCCACTAAGTCTACCCTATCCGCACACAGCCTTGTTCGACGTAACTGACCACAAACCCGTGTCCACCAGGAAAGTTGCGCCCGCAACCCCCATCCTTGTGCAACTCGGTGTACAATTCGTTGCACTCTCTTGGGGTCAAGCGAGCCTGCTGAATACCTTCCTGTGATTCCGCACTCGCCTGAACCATCGCTCACTGGAAAGGATTCCATGTCTCCTCGCAAGCTCTTTGCCCTGTTGTGCCTGTGCTTCGCCCTCAGCTTCGCCGCAAATTCCAACGCCCAAACAAAGCTTCTCCGTTTTCCAGACGTCCACGGCGACAAAGTTGTATTCACGTACGCCGGCGATCTCTGGCTGGCCTCCACCTCCGGCGGCCTGGCCGCTCGCCTCACCGCGCATCCCGGCATCGAAGTTTTCGCCAAGTTCTCTCCCGACGGCAAATGGATCGCTTTCACCGGCCAATATGACGGCGATGAGCAGGTCTACGTCATCCCCGTGACCGGCGGAGTTCCCAAACAGCTTACTTTTTATCCCGCGCGCGGCCCCCTCACTCCTCGCTGGGGTTACGACAATCAGGTCTACGGTTGGACTCCCGACGGCAAGTCCATCATCTTTCGCTCTCTCCGCGAACATTTCGACCTCGGCGACAATCGCCTCTACACTGTCTCTGTTGAAGGCGGCCTCCCGCAGGCTCTCCCCATGCCCAAGTCCGGCGCCGGCGACTTCTCTCCTGACGGTTCCCAGGTCGTCTACTCGCCACTCTTTCGCGATTTCCGCACCTGGAAGCGCTATTCCGGCGGTTGGGCTCAGCAACTTTACATCTTCGATCTGAAATCCCACGCTGCGGAAAAAATCACCGACGACCCTCGCGCCCATCGCGATCCCATGTGGGTCGGCGGCAAAATCTTCTACTCTTCGGATAAGGACGACACGCTTAACCTTTACTCCTACGACGTCAAAACAAAAAAGACTGACCAGCTCACGCATAGCACCAAGTGGGACGTCCGCTGGCCCAGCACCGATCACAAAGGCCAGATCGTGTATGAATCCGGCGGCGAGCTGAGCATCTACGACATCGCCGGCGGCCAGTCGAAGTCCATCTCCATCACTGTTCCCACCGACGCCCTGGCCATGCGCCCCTCGCAGGTTTCCGCGGCCCACAACATCGAATCCTTCGGCCTCAGCCCGAAAGGCGAACGCGCCCTGTTCGTCGCGCGAGGCGACGTCTTTACCGCTCCCATCGAAAAAGGCCCCACGCGCAATCTCACCGACACGTCGAACGCTCATGAGAGGTCCGCGCTGTGGTCGCCGGATGGTTCCAAAATTCTGTTCATCTCCGATGCCGACGGCGAGGAAGAGCTCTACACGATCAGCCAGGACGGCTCAGGGAAACCGGAGGAACTCACGCACGATTTTCACGCCCGGTTGTATGAACCGGTCTGGGCGCCTGACGGCAAGCGCATCGCCTTCAGCGACGCCAAGAACAAACTATACGTCCTGACTCTCGACGACAAGAAGGTGACCACCGTCGCCGAAAATCCCCGCGGCCGCGTGCGCGATTATTCCTGGTCCTCAGACGGCGGTCATCTAGCCTACTGCATCGACAATCCCAATAATTTTGCCTCCATCTACATCTGGAGCGCCGTTGACGGCCAAACACACCGCATCACCGACGAATATTTCGACACCGGCTCGCCAACCTGGGACCCCGAAGGCAACTATCTCTACTACCTCAGTACCCGCACCTTCTATCCGCAACTCAGCTTCATCGAGTTCAACTTCGCCACCAATCGCGGAAATTCCATCTATGCCCTGGCGCTGCGCAAGGACACCAAGAATCCGTTCCCGCCCGAAAGCGATGAAGTCACCGTAACCAAGGAAGGCGAGGCCGGCGCCGACAAGGGCAAGGATGCCGACAAGGAAAAGGACAAGGACAAGAAAGACGAAAAGAAAGAGGCCAAGAAGGACAAGAAGGAAGACGAGAAAAAGCTCGAGAAAAAGAAGGAGCCCATCAAGATCGACTTCGACGGCCTCGGCGACCGCGTCACCCGCGTCCCCGTCGACGCCGAAAATTTCTCCCACCTCGTCGCCACCAAGGACTACCTTATCTACTCCCGCGACGGTGCGCAGTTCTATGGCCGCGAATCTTATCCCGACACCAGCCTGGTCATCTTTTCGCTGAAGGACCGCAAGGAAACCACCCTGGCTGAAAAAATTCAGGGCTTCGACGTCTCTGCGGACGGCGGCAAAATCATCGTGCGCGAGGAATCCGGCTTCAAGTTGATTGACGCCAAGCCGGAAGGGAAGAACAGCTCCAAACCCGTTTCCACGGCCAACCTGATGGTTGACCGTGTTCCCCATGAAGAGTGGGTCGAGATGTACAACGAAGTCGGCCGCCGCTACCGCGACTTCTTTTACGTCGAAAACATGCACGGCTACGACTGGAACGCCTTGTTGGCGCAATATCGGCCGCTGGTGGACTACGTGGCCCACCGCTCCGATCTGAACTACGTCCTCGGCGAACTCATCGCCGAACTCAGCGTCTCTCACGCTTACATTCAAGGCGGCGACTGGGAAATGCCGAAGCGCCCGCAGGTAGCGCTGCCCGGCGCGCGCATCGAACTTGACGCCGCCGCCGGACGCTATCGCGTCACCAAAATCTTACACGGCCAGAACCAGGAAGAGATTTATCGCTCGCCGCTCACCGAAGTTGGCGTCGACGTAAAAGAAGGCGACTACATCCTGGCGATTGACGGCCAGGACTTGACGCCGAAAGACAATCCCTACCAATTCCTGCGCAACAAGGCCAATCGGCCCGTGCAGTGGACCGTAAACTCCAAGCCCACCCTCGAAGGTTCGCGCAAAATCACCTACCGGCCCATCACCAGCGAAACTAACCTGGTTTATCTCGAGTGGGTCAACCACAACCGTGAAGCCGTGGACAAAGCGACCGGCGGGAAAGTCGGCTACATCCACATCCCTGATATGGGCGAAGAGGGCTTTCGCGAATTCATCAAGACGTACTATCCGCAAATCCGCAAGCAAGCGCTGATCGTGGACGTGCGCGGCAACGGCGGCGGCAACATCTCGCAAATGCTGATCGAGCGTTTGCGCCGCGAACTGTTGGGCACCGAGTACGATCGGATCGACAAGCAGACTGGCACCTATCCTGACGCCGTCTTCTACGGCCCGAAAGTTTGCCTGATCAACGAAACCTCCGCTTCCGACGGCGACATTTTCCCGTACATGTTCCGCCAGGCAGGCCTTGGCCCTCTCATCGGCAAACGCACTTGGGGCGGTGTAGTAGGCATCAGCGGCCGCGGCCCGCTCCTCGATGGCGGTCAGGTCTTTGTGCCCGAATCCGCCAGCGGCTCCGTTGCCGGCCAGTTCGTCATTGAAGGCCACGGGGTTGATCCGGACATCGTCGTCGAAAACGACGCAGCCTCCGTCATCGACGGCCGCGACCCGCAACTTGAGCGCGGCATCGCCGAAGTCATGAAAGCCCTGCAGGCTAATCCTAAGGTGCTACCGCCGCGTCCACCGGCGCCTGTGAAAACACCAAAGCACTAGCTGTTCTGGTGGCACAGCCATTCCTGGCTGTGCTCTTCGACTGCTCTTACAACAAGGCCCGCCTCCCGAGGCGGGCCGCTCTACTTTCTTCCTTCCCCGATATAGCGCTGGTCTTTTGAGCCAGCTTCTTCTCTTACCCGCACTCGGCCCTAAACATTTCCGCCCGAAAAAATAATCCCAATTCGCGCCGGAGGTTTTCCTCTCCGGTTTCTCTGGTTCAGCCCCGGTACTCCCCCCGCCCGGAGCAGCGGAGCCAACGCCACCGCGCTTGAGGGCTCAATCACCAATTTCATCCGCTGCCCCACCAACTGCATCGTCTGCACGATCTCTTTTTCGCCCACCAGTAAAATCCCCGCCGCCTGCTTCCGCAAAATCGCAAACGTCCGCGCGGCCAGTGAAGCGCGCAATCCATCTGCAATCGTGTCGCTCGATTCCATCGTCTGCAGCGTTCCAGTCTTCAGCGAACGGTACGCATCGTCGGCAAGTTCCGGCTCGCATCCATAAACCCGAATCTCCGGATTCAGTCCGTGCGTGCCGAGGCACGTCCCGCTCAGCAGCCCGCCGCCGCTCACCGGAGCCAGCACCGCATCCAAATCCGGAATCTCCTCCAACAACTCTTTCGCCGCGGTCGCTTGCCCGGCAATAATCCGGTCGTCGTCGTAGGGGTGAATCATCGCAGCGCCGGTTTCAACCTGAATGCGCTTGGCCGTTTCCGCGCGCGCCGAAACCTTCGGTTCGCAGAACGTGATCTTCCCGCCGTACGATTCCACCGCCCGGCATTTCACCGCGGGCGCATTTTTCGGCATCACGATCCACGCCGGAATGCCGCGCCAAGCCGCCGCCCGCGCCACCGCCGCTGCATGGTTGCCGCTCGAATGCGTCACCACGCCGTGCGAAGCTTCTTCTTCACTCAGGGAAAAAATCGCGTTGGTCGCCCCGCGAATTTTGAACGACCCGGTCTTCTGCAGATTTTCGCACTTAAAAAAAAGCTCCGCGTCGCTCATCGCATTCAGCGATTCGCTGGTCATCACCGGCGTCCGGTGAATCCGCGGACGAATCCGCTGGTGCGCCTCCTCGATCGTCTTCCACTCGATCGAAGTTCCCGACAGGTCCGGGCTAAGGTTGGTGCTGGCCATACCCCCAGTGTAGTGCAAATCATCCCTGTCAAAGCAACCCCGACGCGAGAAGGTAGCCCCCTTTGAGTGGGAGAGCGAAGCTCTCGCTCTCGCGGTGTAGGCTACAATCTCCCAAACCCAATTCTTGCAAACACTTACCCAAGCGGCGGCGGGCGGGTACCGGCCAGTCGTACCCCCGATACCCCCTTGACCCCGATGCCGTGGATGATACTCTTAAGGCTCAGAGACTTGCGTGGGCGCGTGCCTCTCCCCGCTGTACGCGCAAAGAACGACATGGCTCCTTCTTCTGAACGCCGACATCTCGAGCGCTACCGCCTGCGCATCCCCCTGCGCTTCCGCACCATCAATCTGGCCGGCGACAAAAGCGAACATTTCACCGAAGCTCTGAACGTTTCCCGCGGCGGATTTTTCTTTGTTACGTCGGCCCCGCTTCAGGTAGGTATGCCCATCGAAGCCACCATCCGCATGCCCGCCGAAGTCACTGGCGGAAAAGCGGATGAAACCCATTGCAAGGCGAGAGTGGTGCACGCGAAGGCGGATTCTTACAGCGACGGCCGCATGGGCTTCGGCGCCGAAATCGAAGCCTACATCGAACCCGATAAGCCCAAACTGCCCGGCCCAGAACTAGTAAGGCCACCCGCCGCCAAAAAATCCTGATGAATTTGTTGCGGTCGCCTTTGGTAGCACAGGCTTCAACCTGTGACTCCTGCTCTTACTTCTTTACTCCCTCAACAGCAATCGTCGTTTTTCCCGCCCCCACATTATCGAAGCGGTCGTAAGCCCGCACCGCGATCGTATGCTCCCCCGGCGCCAATCCCCGAACCGTAAAGCTATAACTCTCTGTCCTGCTGTCGCTGATCCCCTTCACCGGCGCCAGCAAAATCCACTCCCCGCCATCCACGCTGTATTGCGCCTTCTCAATCCCGCTCGTCGCATCCGTCGCCGTAAATTGAAATTCATACGCAACGCCCTTCGAGCGGTCCGCATTCATCCCTGTTGCGTTGCCTTCCAGCTTCTGAATCACCGGCGGAGTATTATCAATCTCGAATCGCTCGCTCTCCCGCTCCGTCCTTAGCGCTGCCTCCGGCGGATTGGAAGGCGAATCGCTGGCCACAATCTTCAGGTAGTACGCCCCGTCCGGCATCGCCGTCGCGTCCCAGGAATAAAATTTCTGGTCCAGGTTGTCTTTCAGCAAAAGCCAGTCGCGCTGATTCTCTCCTCGAAAATAAATCGCATAGCGCAGTTCGTCGTCATTGTCGTCGTGCGCTGTCCATAACACAGTCGCATATCCCTTTTGGTAGACGCCCTGCGGCGGCTGTTCAAACTTCGTGGTCGTCGTCGTAATCACCGTGCCCGATGGGTTCGGCGTAGTCGGCTGCTTCAGAATCACATTCACTGCCTGACCTGTAACCACGACGGTCATCTGCGCCCGCGTGCCCGGCTCCTGCAGCGCAATGCCATCAATCACGGGCGCCACATTTTTCGGCAGATACGCCGCGCTCACCCAATCGATTCCGTCGCCCGGCCGTCCGTCGTGGATCACCGCTTTCCACTGCAGAAAACGAGCCGCCGGCGCTTCAATCTGCGCGCCCGGCGTGGTGTACGGCCCGAACCAGCGCGACCACTCTTTCCCCGGATCTTCGGTGTTCCCGCTGCGCACAAAAAATTCCAGCCGCGGTTCTTTGCTCTCCTTGCCGTCCTTCGCCGCAGCGCTCATTCCCGGCGGACCCCACCATTCGATATGTCCCCACTGCGAAAACAGTTTCGCGTCGAACGATTGCGACTCGAACGTACCTTCCGCTTCGTACTCCGGTCCCAGCGAAA
>Ga0210389_10000832_pt1 | contig 26147 bp, 20 predicted proteins | sample IncBWH28OmetaG_FD_160127 | JGI IMG/M metagenome (GOLD analysis project Ga0210389, IMG submission 160127) | Forest soil microbial communities from Barre Woods Harvard Forest LTER site, Petersham, Massachusetts, United States - Inc-BW-H-28-O ...
CGGCATCCGCCAAAGTTTGGCAACCAGCCGGTGGTTTCCTGTTGTGGGTCGAACTGCCATCGGATGTCCAAATCAAGAAGGTTTATCGAAGCGCGCTTTCGCAAAACGTCGCGTTTTGTCATGGCGGTGCGTTTTTTACTTCCGAGGAACAACAATTCCCGGCCATGCGCCTCAATTGTTCGCGCCCCAGCGAGGAACAGTTAGTAAAGGGTCTCAGAATTCTGGGCAAGATCATGACCCCCGGCTCGACGCGCTTGTAGGTCCAACCATGCCCTCGCTCGTCTGAGCATCAAAAGCTCCACAAACAGGTCTCAAACGTTCGAGAGCCTCGCCCTACCAAGCCTTGGTTGCTCGTTAAGAATTTGCATCTTTTCAGGTTTTCGCCGTGTACTAGCGGCAAATGCTTCTGAAAGCCTTTTCTTTAGGCCAACGCGGGCGCTTAGCTTCGCTTGGGTGCGCAGTGGCGTTCATGTTGGGCGCTGTATTTGCCTTACAAAACACCTCCATTGCTCAGCCTCTCGGACCAGACAATTCACCGCTTTGGATGCGCTACCCGGCCATCTCTCCCGATGGTAAAACCATCGCTTTTAGCTTTGAAGGTCACCTTTTCGTAGTGCCTTCCTCTGGCGGATTAGCTCAACCGCTCACCGCCGGCACCGCTGTCGATACCTCTCCAGTCTGGTCTCCAGACGGCAAATCAATTGCTTTCGCATCCGATCGATACGGTAACTTCGACGTTTTCCTCATCGGTGCGGAAGGCGGCCCTGCTCGCCGCCTCACCACCCATTCCGCCGACGAAACACCGGTGGGTTTTACCCCGGACGGCCAATTTGTGGTGTTCAACGCTCAACGGATGGTTTCTGCGCAAAGCTCAAAATTTCCGGCGCCGAAACGGTTCCCCGAGCTTTACAAGGTATCCATCGAGGGCGGCAAAGAACCCGAAATGATCTTGGTCACTCCGGCTTTAAATGCCCAGTTCGACAAAAGCGGCCAGCATATCATCTACGACGACCAGAAAGGCTACGAGGATCTCTGGCGCAAACATCAAACCTCGGCCTTTGCCCATGACATCTGGATTTACGATGTCCAGACCGGCGATCACACCAAGCTCACGACTTACCCGGGTGAAGATCGAAACCCGGTCTGGGCGCCGGACGAAAACTCGATCTTTTATTTGTCCGAACAGAGCGGATCATTCAACGTTTGGCACTTGCCGCTCAACCGCGGACAAGCTGGCCCTCCGGAACAAGTCACCAAGTTTGACAAGAATCCGGTTCGATTCTTAACGATTTCACACGCTGGAGATCTGTGCTTTGGCTTTGACGGCGAGATTTATCTTTTGCCGGTTGGCGCGCCTAAGCCGGTGAAAGTGCCAATCCGGATTGCGATTGCGGACAGCACTGCAGAAACCAGGACTGTTCCGATGATGGAAGGCGCTACCGAAATGGTGGTCAGCCCCAATGGCAAAGAGATCGCTTTTGTCGCACGGGGCGATATATATGTCGCCGGCATCGAGCACGGTGATACTAAAAGGATCACGAATAATCCTATCGAGGCCCGAAACCTCAGCTTCAGTCCCGATGGCCGAAAGTTGGTTTTCGCGGCTGAATACAACAACATCTGGAGCCTTTACGAAGCCTCGATTGCTCAGCCTAAGGAAAAAGAACCTTATTTCTCCCTTTCGACCGTAGTCGATGTTCACCCTATCCTCGAGAACGGCCAGGAGAACTTCCTTCCGAAATATTCTCCGGATGGCAAAGAAGTCGCCTATCTGGAAAACCGGACCACTCTCAAAGTTCTGAATCTAGAGAGCAAACAAACCCGGCTCATTCTGCCCGGCAAAGATAATTATTCCTACCAAGACGGTGACCAATGGTTTGATTGGTCTCCAGACGGGAAATGGTTCGTGGTCACGATGAACCAGCCGGAACGCTGGTCGAATGAAGTTGGTTTAGTAGACGCCGGGGGCCAACAACAAATCACCTATCTGACTAAGAGTGGTTATTGGAGCGATCACCCAATCTGGTCCACGCAGGGAAAAAGCATGATTTGGGCAAATGATAAATTTGGGCTTCATGGCACCGGCTCCGGCGGTGGATCACAAGTCGATGTTTTTGAAATGTTTTTCACCCAGGAGGCTTTCGATCGATTCAACCTTTCTCCAGCCGAATACGAAGTCGTGAAGGCGCAGGAAGAAGAAGAAAAGAAGAAGAAAGAAGGCGAGAAATCGAAAGAGGCGAAAGAACAAGGTAGCCCTTCGCCACAAAGCAGCGCTTCACCGCAGCCGAGCGGTTCGCCGCAGAGCAGCGCGTCGCCGCAAGCGAGTGCTTCAGCTCAAGCTAGCCCGTCGGCGCAGGGCAGCGCTTCACCGCAAAAGAAGGAGGAGGCTCCCAAGGTTGAACCGATCAAGATCGATTTGACAAGCATCGAGGATCGAACCGCGCGCTTGACGTTGGCATCGGCGCGGTTGGCAGACTTTGTTTTGACCAAGGATGGCGAACAATTGGCTTACCTGGCCAAAGCGGACAAAGGCTACGATCTCTGGTTACTCAAGCCGCGCACGAAGGACCTGAAACGGCTAGGCCAGTTTGAAGCACCGGAAATCGAGCACTTTGGATTGAGGTTCCCGATCGAGTTAGCGCTGGATAAAGAGGAAAAAAACGTCTTTGTCCTCGCTAACGGACGCATCAGCAAAGTGGAACTTGCCTCCGGCAAAACGGAGCCGGTGAAATTCACGGCTGAGAAAGAGCTCAACCGGGCAGCCGAACGAGATGCTCTCTTCGAGCACATGTGGCGGCTGGAGAAAGAGAAGTTCTACGTATCCGACATGGGGGGTGTGGATTGGGATTACTACAAAAAGGTTTACGCTAAATTCCTTCCCTACATCACCAACAATCGGGATTTCGCCGAGATGATGAGCGAGATGCTGGGTGAATTAAATGCGAGTCACACCGGTTGCCGATATTACCCTCAAGGCGGTGATCAAACCGCGTCGTTAGGCGCATTCTTTGATCCAGCGTACAAGGGCGCCGGACTCAAAATTCTGGAGATCATCGAAAAAGGTCCATTAGTGGCGCCCAGCGAAGTTCAAGCCGGGATGATTATCGAAAAGATCGACGGGGTAACGCTTACACCCGGTATGGACATCAGCCCGCTCCTAAACCTGAAGGCCGGGAAAGCGACTCTTCTCAGTATCTTTGACCCGGCTAAAAACGCCAGGTTCGATGTCACGATCAAACCGGTGAACCAAATGGAGCTGATCAACCTGCTATACGATCGCTGGGTCAAACGGCGGCGCGAGTTAGTAAACCGTCTGAGCAATGGCACCATCGGGTATGTCCATGTGAGAGGAATGGACGACGAAAGCTATCGTGAGACCTATTCAGATGCGCTTGGCCGCGAACAAACCAAGAAAGCCTTAGTCGTCGACACCCGTTACAACGGTGGCGGCAACTTGCATGATCAACTCACCACCTTCTTATCGGGGAAACCGTACCTGAAACTCTTCCCGCGCGGGCAGTTTTTGGGCTGGGAACCTCGCAGCAAATGGTCTCGGAAAAGCGCGATTATCGCAAACGAAGGCGATTATTCGGATGGGATGCTTTTCCCCTGGACCTATAAACATTTCAACATCGGCAAATTCATTGGTATGCCGGTCCCTGGAACCGGCACCGCCGTATGGTGGGAGTTTCAGCAAGACCCGACTCTCTTATTCGGGATTCCGGAAGTCGGCATCGTGGACGAACAAGGCGATTACATGGAGAAAACCCAGGTCGAGCCCGACATCGAGGTCATGAACGATCCCAAGAGCGTGGCCGAGGGTCGTGATTCGCAGATCGAGCGGGCCGTGACCGAATTGATGAGTGAGAAGTGATTGGCAGTGGCCGGCGCCGTGGAGCGCTGCCTCGCTTGCGAGGCCGTGGTGAGCAAGGGAAATCGCGTCGCCTGCCCTACCCCGGTCAAGGGCTCTATGTCGCGATGTCCCAGCTTTTCAAACCAGGAGAACAAAGAAAGACCTTAGGCCCTCCTCCCGCAACCTTGCTTACGACGGCCTCGCAAGCGAGGCAGCGCTCCACGGCTTCGCCTTCATTTCTTCAAAAATTTGCGGTTGAAGGCGCCCAGGTTTAGTTCTAGAGTCACGACCTTTTCCGAGGAGTTATAGCTCAATTGGTTAGAGCGCCGCCCTGTCACGGCGGAGGTTGCGGGTTCGAGCCCCGTTAACTCCGCGTCGCCTCTCGACGCGAAGTACCCCGAAAGTACTCGAGAACACGCCAGAACTATTCTCTTAGGGTTATCGTTGCGGCTCGATTTATGAGGCCGGTTACTCGAAAGAGTTTTGAGGTTTCCTCATGACCTTTCCTCGATGCGCGCGTCCGTGTAAAAATTTCCTCGGCGATCTGTCGAATTCTGGTCCAACCGTTCGTCCAGAAAATGAAGGCGGCGCAAATGGCCTGCCTGGAACAACGATATAGGAAAAGAACATGAAGCAATTTTTGGTAGCTATTCACCACCCTGATAACTACGACCCGTCCGTCGAGGACGAAGCAATGTGCCGCGATATCGACGTGCTCAACGAAGAGATGGCGGCTGCCGGTGCGAGGTTTTTCGCTGGCGGCCTGCACCCGGCAAGCAGCGCGAAGTCGCTGCGGACCTTGCCCGGTGGCAAGGTGCTGGTCACCGACGGGCCATACCTGGAGACCAAGGAGCACGTGGGCGGTTTCTGGATACTGCAAGCCGCTGACCTGGACGAGGCGTTAGCGTGGGGACGCAAGGCCGCCGTCGCTTGTCGGGCGCCAGTCGAAGTGCGTCAGTTTCACGAACAGGGCGCCTAACAGAAACGGCGGAGCTGCACCGGCAATACTGGCGGCGACGCTGACCTTAGGGCCGGCGTCGGGGTGCAGGCGCGAGCGACGGCCCTGCCGTTATGAGCTCGATCCGCAGCCATCGTTCATGCGACCACTAGACTTTGCCGATCAGCATTCTAGCGAGAATGCCTTCCCTGATTCTCCGACACTCATATCCGCGTACATCTGCGTTAATCCGCGTTTGGTTTTATCTGTTTTGTCTTCGTGTCCATTCGTGGTTGGTCTGTCCGCCTCCAACGGCTCCCTCTGAAACATAATCCGCTATTTCGCCGCGGTTTCTTGACTGAAAAGGCAGACCCAGTCGTTGGCTCGCTTTGTCCACAGCGCGGAGACGTACACGTGAGCCGTAAACTCCTTACCCTGGGAGACTCCCTTTTCTGTGACGTAGTAGGATATCATGCCGGTGTCCGCTGAGATCGGCAGGAATTTCTCATCCTCGATTTTATAATCCGCGAGCTTGAATCCCTCGTTGTGCTTGAGCACTTCTGCCTTGCTGGCTGTACCTAGCGCGTCCACGAAAACGGCTTCGTCCGCGATAAGATTCCCAAAAGTAGTGAAGTCGCCTGCCTTCAGGGCATCCAGTTCCGCCCGTTCCTTGGAGAGGATTTGTTGACCGAGCGAGTTCTGTTCGGTCGTTGGGCTGGGCGATGCCGGGGACGGATCTGCTGCAACCGCCCTTGCTCTCCCCAGGAATAGAGCGCCGCCAAAACCAATCGCCACGGTGAGGATACAAGCTGGGATCTTTTTCATGAGTTCTTCCTGAAGAAAATTCCGTTCGGTAAGTTAGCTGAAGTATTAGCAGCGAAAGGCAGTGCCAGAAGTTGTCCATCTTGGCCAGCCGAATTAAAAAAACTCGTCTACGGCGTTGCCACTCTTTTAAAAGGAGAGCCGACATGCCAAAACGATTCCCTCTCCTCGCCCTTTTCCTGACTTGGTTGCTCGTGCTCAAGGCGCCAGCCGATAACATCGAAGTCGCCAGAGTGCCCATGCCACAGCTTGCGCCGCTCCAATGGGAATTGCTGCGCCAGCAACAGGGCGGCCACTATCAGCCGCTCCGTATCGATCTGAATCTCGCCATCCGATTAGGGAAAATCTACAGCGTCACCGTCCGCCACGGAACTGGACACTACGATATCGACAAGTCGATCGTGAAATGGGTCGAGGCAAATTGGAAAACTTATCCTTGGTTCGCCGGCGGAGACCACTTCGTGATTTCAATGACTGTCGATCCGGCCATTCGCCAGGTGGAATTTCCAAAAACGTGACGGTAGACCGGATGAGCAGGAGCTCATCCCTACCGGGCCTTTTACCCTGTCGTGTTATCGGCTATATTCGGAACGCAATGAAAAAGAGGCTCTTACTGCTCTCAGTTTCTCTGTTTTGCCTGAGTTTTACATCAGCCGCGCTAGCAGAAGAGGTCGAGATCGGCCGCGTTCCGATGCCGGTACTTAGTTCATCCGAGTGGGCAATGATCCGCCAACAGCAAGGCCCCAACTCGCAGATCATCCCTGTGGACGTTAATCTCGCGGTCAACTCCGGAGTTGTCTACGGGGTCAGTATCCGTCACGGAAGTGGCTACCCCGAGATCGATAATACGATCGTAAAATGGATCTCCAACAATTGGAGGACCGACAATTGGTTCAGAGGCGGCGATGCCTATGTCGTTTCTTTAGACGTGAACCCGGTTCTTCACCACGTCGTCTTCCGGAACAATGACGGCAACGGCCGCAACACGTCCCCTATAATCCAAAAGCTGCGAGCCGACGTTATCTCGATCGTAAGGGGAACGTAGCGAAACGCACCCGAGATAGTGCGCCCTTAGCCTCCGTTGAAAACGAAGTAATCAGTAATCAGTGTGTCAGTAATCGGTGACTGCCGTTGACCCGGCTATCTGAACTGATTACTGATTTACTGGTTACTGATTACTTTCACGGCCGGAGCGACAGACTATCGCCCGGCCAAGCCGCTCGACTACTTCTTAGCGGTTTCCTTCTCCGCCGCGGCCGGTTTCTCTTCTACCACCGGCTGATCGACCCACTCGACGTAGGCCATGGGCGCAGAATCGCTGAGGCGAGGTCCGAGCTTGATGATGCGTACGTAACCGCCCTGCCGGGACCCACTTCGAGGCGCTATGTCAGCAAACAGCCTGCGAACCGCTTCTTTTTGTCTCAAGAAGGCGAAAGCCAGCCGCCGGGCATGCAGATCGTTCCGTTTTCCCAGTGTAACCATTCTCTCGGCAAAAGGCCGGACTGCCTTGGCTTTCGCCAGGGTAGTCCGAATCCGACTATGCTCGATGAGGCTGCAGACCTGGTTAGCTAGCAGCAAATTCCGATGCTCGGCCTTCCGGCCGAGCTTAATCGTCTTATTCGTGTGTCGCATATTAAGCTAGAGCGTGACGAGCTTACCGTCATCGTTTCGGTCCATGTTCGAGGTCGGCTCCACCAACCCCGATTCGAACTTCATCCCTAGGCTAAGCCCAAGCTGTTGTAACTTTTCTTTGATCTCGTTGAGAGACTTCTTTCCGAAATTTCGGTACTTCAGCATTTCGGCCTCGGTCTTCATCGCCAATTGGCCGACCGTGGTGATATTGGCGTTGTTCAAGCAATTAGCAGCTCGAACCGAGAGTTCGATCTCGTTGACGCTCATATTGAGAAGCTTCTTCAGCCGGGTATTTTCCTGGCTGGTCTCTTCCGTGGTCTGGTCAAACTCGACCTGGCTATCATCGTAGTTGACGAATACGTCGAGGTGATGCCGCAGGATCGCAGAAGCTTGTAGCAAGGCATCGTCCGGCGTGATGCGGCCATCGGTCCAAACCTCCAAGAGCAGTTTGTCGTAGTCCGTTCGTTGGCCGACTCGGGTATTTTCGACGGCGTACTTCACCCGAGTCACCGGCGAGAAAATCGAATCGATCGGGATCACCCCAATCGGTGTATCCGGCCGCTTGTTCTCGTCTCCGGTAAAGAACCCGCGTCCTACTTTGACTTCGAACTCAGCTTCGAACTTTTGCTTCTTATCTAGAGTGCAGATGATCTGGTCCGTATTAAGAACCTCGATCCCGGTCACCGTCTGAATTTCGCCGGCCGTAATCGGGCCTTCTTTATTGACGGTCAGGCTGACGGTTCTGGGTTCATGATCAACCGCCTTGAATTTCACTTTCTTGAGGTTGAGCACGATATCGGTCACGTCCTCAACGACTCCCGGCAGCGAGGCAAACTCGTGTTCGGCACCAAAAATTCGGATGCTGGTAATAGCAGCTCCTTCTAGCGACGAGAGCAGAACCCGGCGAAGGGAGTTCCCAACGGTGTGACCATATCCGGCCTCAAAAGGCTCGGCGATGAATTTAGCGTAAGTTTCGGTTGCGTTAGCCTCATCTTTAGTGAGGCTCTTGGGCATCTCGAAACGTCCAAGACGAACTGGCATATTTTCTAATCCTTTTTAACCGGGTTACCCCTGGCGCGTGCGGCTCCCAGCGTTGCTGCCGGAAACCCAGGGACCTACGGTCATTCAGTTGCTCGCGCGGAGCGAGGAACCAACACTAAGCGCCCAGCTTTGTCAAATAGGGGGGAAACCCCGCCGAGCCCAGATCAAGTGGACCACGTGGACGTGGTGGACAGGAGTTGATTACTGCCCACGCGGCGCCGCCCACGTCAACTCAGTCTACTCCGTCCACTATGTCCACTTCCCTTTCCGCAGGTTCCTGGCATTGTCGGCGTTCGCATCTTGTGATTGGTTTCTCTCACTCCGATGGCCCTCTACGAAGTTTTTGTTTATGACGCTCTGCGTACCCCTCGGACACGGGGGAAGCCCACCGGCGGCTTGCATGTCCTGACTCCGGTTTCCTTGGTAACCGCTCTCCTTACGGAACTGCGTAAGCGTTACCCTGGCATCGAGTCCAAAGTCGACGAAGTGATTCTTGGCTGTTGCGAACAACTCAACGACCAAGGCGGGAATCTCGCGAGATCTGCAGCACTGGCAGCCGGTTTCCCGAACCATGTCCCAGGGCTGATGGTCTCCCGGTTCTGTGGATCGGCGTTGGACGCAGTCAACACGGGTGCGGCTAAGGTAATGGCCGGGCAAGCCGATCTTGTCGTCGTTGGCGGAGTCGAGATGCTCTCGCTTTTTACAATTTTCGGTTCCGGAGGTCCGATGATTTTAGACCCTGAATTTAAGGATCAGGTCCCACCGGTGCCTCAGGGAATCTCTGCAGATTTGATCGCCACCCTGCAAGGGTACAGCCGGCGAGATGTCGATAGTTTCGCCGCCGCCTCTCAACAACGAGCGGATACGGCGTGGAAAAACGGTTGGTTCTCGAGATCAATTGTTCCGGTCGAGACCAGCGAAGGAATGGTGACCCGCGACGAATTGGTCAGAGAAAATGTGACCGTCGACACTTTGAGCAAGCTCAGTCCATCCTTCGCCAAACTCGGCGCCGACGGTTACGAAGACCTGGTACGTTTACGTTACCCGCAGGTCAGCCGGGTCAATTACTTGCATCACGCCGGCAACTCCTCGGGTATCGCCGACGGAGCTGGGATCGTTTTACTCGGGACCAGAGAGGTTGGGCAGACCTTTGACCTGCAGCCGCGGGCCCGCATCCTGTCGACGGGTAGCGCCGGCGATGAGCCCTGTATCATGCTAACTGCTCCAGCGGAGGCAACCCGCCGGGCCCTGCGCCGGCTTGATCTTAAATTTTCGGACATCGATTTGTATGAGGTCAACGAGGCGTTTGCGTCAGTCGTTCTCTACTTCATGGAAAAAACAAAAGTGCCGCATGAAAAGGTGAACGTCGCCGGCGGCTCCATCGCCATGGGGCATCCAGTGGGCGCTACAGGAGCAATGTTGGTTGGCACATTGGTGGATGAATTGCAGCGGCGGCAACTCCAGCGAGGCGCAGTCACCATGTGTACGGGACTCGGTATGGGAGTCGCAACTATCTTGGAAACGTGCCCATGATCGAGGTTATTTCGTTCCCAGCCCGCCCTTCTGCCTCTTTTGCAACCCAGCTTAAAAGCGCGGCCGGAGACCAAAAGATCGAGGGAATCATCATTGAATTTTCTAGCGATGACCCGACGGCCGATGAGGATCTCGAGCTATGGTTGCGCGGCGATGGCGTGATCGATTCGTTACGAGAGACTCTCCGTTCGTTAGAAACTCAACCGAAGCCATCTGTTGCTCTCATCCACCGATCCTTAAGTGGTTTAGCTTTCGAGGTCGCGTTAGCGTGTCACCAGCGCATCGTTTCAAACCCGGCCGTTTCTTTCCGTTGGACATGGTTCGATCTTGGCTTGTTGCCGGCCCTTGGCACCGCGCGCCGGCTTTCTCACTTCGCCGGTCTTGAAAAAGCGGTTCAAGTTTTGCTCTTCGGAGCACCGTTTTCTCACGTAGAAATCGATCCTAAGAACGATGCGACGGAAATCAGCGAAAACGGGCGCGAAACCGCTGAAAATTGGATCAAAGACCATCCGAAGCCGGTTCAGCCGTGGGACGAAACTGACATCACGCGTTCGCCGCTCTTCAGCCAAACTCTCGCCAATCGAGACATACTGCAGCGGGCGTACCTCCAATTACGTAAACGAACTCCGGCCGATGATGGTGCCGGCAGTTTGTTACTCGAAGCTTTTCACGACGGTTTAGAACGCTCCTTCGCTGGCGCTCTCCGCATAGAAAAAGCGGCCTATCAAAAGGCGCGCAGCTCGGTATCAACGCAGAATCGAATCTACGTCCAACACGAACTGAGACAGCGAGCGATCGGGCGCGCCGCCAGTCAGACCAATTCGATTGAATTGGTCGGAGTCTTAGGCGCTGGGCTGATGGGCACCGGGATCGCGCTTAGCGCGTTGATGGCTGGGCGCAAAGTGATTCTATTCGAAATCGACGCCGAAGCAGGCAAGCGATCCTCTGCCCGGATCGAAAAGATACTGAGCCGGCAGCCCGCCGATTCGCTGTCGCGGCTCCAGGTGACGCAACAACTGACAGATCTGTCGCACTGCGATTTCGTCATCGAAGCCGTATTTGAACGGTTTGATGTGAAAACCGACCTCTTGAAAAAGGTGGGTTCGATTGTGTCGAAAGAGGCAATCATCGCCTCAAACACCACCACTTTTCCGATCTCTGAATTAGGGACTGCAGTTCCAGACTCTAGTCAGTTCATCGGCACACATTTCTTTGCTCCGGTTGAGCAAATGGAGCTTTTGGAAATCATCCTCGGGCGCCAGACAACGGATGCGACATTGAACAAAACCTTGGCGTTAGCCCAAGCTCTTCGCAAAACCCCAGTCGTTGTCAGGGATGGCCCGGGCTTCTACACGAGCAGGGTAGTCATGGCCTACGTCCAAGAAGCGCTGTTTATGCTGGCCGAAGGAACTAGTCCAACTTTAATCGATCAGTGCGCCCGGAACGCTGGGATGATTATCGGCCCCTTGGCCATGGCCGATCTTACGTCGCTGGAATTGCTGGCTGACATTTTCCGAAATCTATCAAAGCACGGGCGTGGAGCAGCAGCGGACTCCGGGCGAACACTCGAGATTCTTTCCCATTTCCTTTCCGCGGGCCGCAAAGGGCGAAAATCCGGCGCGGGCATCTACGATTACCCCGCGCCGGGCGAACGGCACGAATGGCAGGAATTGACAGATTGGTTCCCGCGGTCGCCACAATCTGACCCCGAAATCATCAACCGCCTCTTCTACATCCAGACCGTGGAAACCCTGCACACGCTAAAGGAAGGGATTATCACCGAGGCCGAAACCGCCGATCTTGCGTCTGTCTTGGGATGGCGATATCCGGTCTTCCGAGGTGGGCCGATGCGATTTCTGGAAAATACGGGAAAAGAGCGATTCGAAGCAACTCGCCAAGGTCTGGAAAAAAAATTCGGACGACGATTTGCGTTGCCATAGGATTGTTCGATATCGAAGAATCCTTACCGGGCCAAAAAGTCGCGACGATGTTGCCAATTCGGCCTCCAAACGGGTGGCAAAAAATCATCAAAAATCACGCATTTCCCCTCGTATCTTCATGTCAAATTACAGATTTTCGTCGAGAATCCGAGAGCGGGCGGATATATTGACGACCAGATAATGATTCAAAGAGATTACCTGATCGTTGGAGGCGGGATCGGGGCGGCGAGTGCTTGCAACGCACTGCGTCAATATGACCCAAAGGGCACAGTCACCTTAGTTAGTAATGAGGCGTTTCTCCCCTACAATCGCCCGGAACTCTCCAAATCCGTACTGAAGAATGGTAGCCCTTCGGTCGAAAAGCTCGCCGACCATGCCGAGGATTGGTACCGAAAGCGAACTATCGAGCTGCGGTTAGGGACCGTCGTCCGGGAATTCAATATTGAACGGCGGCTGGCGGTTATGGAGAACGGTCAGGCGATCGAATTTCGAAAAGCCTGTTTGGCTACCGGGAGCCGTCCCAGGAGACCTCAAGTTGCAGGCGCTACTTTAGGCAACGTCGTCTACCTCCGTACTTATCGCGACGTGCTGGCAGTTCGCGAAATTCTGGCTTCGGAGAAACACGTAGTTGTCGTTGGCTCAGGCTATCTGGGGGCGGAAGTAACCTCTTCGCTCATCGGCTCCGGCGCGAAGCTGACGTTACTTAGTAGGGACAAATCCATCTGGCAAGAGCTGCTCGATCCTGAGACTTCACGATGGTTGACCGATCTTTTCGCGGAAGCCGGCGTTCAACTGATGCTGAACGAGAATCTCAACGGCTTCGAAGGTAAGACCGTCGTTCGGAACATTCAGACCAAGAGTGGCGTCCGTTTTCCAGCCGGACTCGCGATCGTCGTAATCGGCACGGAACCGAATCTACAATTAGTCTTAAACACTCCGCTTAGCAGTCCGGGCGGATGCCCGGTGAACGAATACCTGGAGAGCGACGAAAAGGGTATCTACGCAGTCGGCGATATCGCCCTTTATCCGGACCGTATTTTTGGAGGCGCCCGGCGCGAGACCAGTGGCGAGATGGCCAAGCTTCAGGGAGCCATCGCGGGTGCAAACATGACGGGTCGAAAACGCCAAAAATTCGACGTCATCCCAGTCTCGTCCGCGGCTGTGCTGGGGATGCATTTCGATCTGGTGGGCGATTTTACCCTGCCCCATCTCGATGGCGAGATCGAAGGCTCCCGTGAGAAAATGAATTTTATCGCCCGTCATCGGCGGGGTGAGACTTTGGTTGCAGCGGTGTTGTGTAACCGGAAGCCGGAAGAAGTTAAGAAGCTTCAGGAGGAAGTCCGGGTCAGCATGCAGAACAGGCCCAAGAAGTAACGCCGGGAACGAGCGTGATCGCCGCGAACGCCCTGAACGGGTTCAACTTGTTCTCGACAGACTCGAGGCCACTCTCAACCTGAGATTGCGGCTCAACCAGCGGGTCCCCAGTCTGGAGAAAGTCTGTGTTCAGATTTTCGACGTCAGACAATTGAGAGCCCTTTATGGCTGCCCTCTCCGTTCCCAGCGATCGTGGCGTTCTCGCACGATCCCGGCGTTAAAACACCTGCGGCACGCCTTCGTGCATGATCTTCACCGCGTTCTCTAATTTATGGCGGGAAATCTCCTCTTTGAGCCTTTGAACGGGTTCTTCCACGGGTTCATAGCTAAGCCTGAATGAACCGTAGTGCATTGGGATCATGTACTTCGCTTTCAATTCCTTGAAGGCACGGACCGCCTGTTCCGGATTCATGTGAACTTCGCGTTTGCTGGGAGGTTCGTAGGCGCCAATCGGCAAAAGCGCAATCTCGGTCGGTAAGCTTTCTCCAATCTCACCAAAGCCGTCGAAATAAGCGCTATCGCCGCAGTGAAAAATCGAGCGTGACCCTAGGCGGAGATGAAAACCGCCAAACCCTCGATACCTATCGTGTAAGACTCTAGCTCCCCAATGAAGGCACGGGGTAAGAGTTACATGGATATCTCCGACCGAGAGCGATTCCCACGGTCTCATCTCGTGCACCCGGTTAAACCCAAGCCCTTCGACCAGCGTGCCGACGCCTTCCGGAACGATAATCGGCTGGGCAGCGGCGACCTTGCGCAAGGTTCTCCGGTCCAAATGATCAAAGTGCGCATGAGTCACTAACACCAGATCGATATCAGGAAGATGATCTAACCGGACCCCTGGATGCCGGATCCTTTTGATCACCTTCAGCCAAAGCGACCAGATCGGATCGATCAGAATATTCAGGCCACGCCAGGTGACCAGGAATGAGGCGTGCCCGATCCAGGTCAGACAGACTTGGTCCGGCGACAGGACTGGGAACTGAGGGCGCAAGGCAATACCTCGCCGGCGGACAAACAATGACGGCAAATAAATCTCGGTAATGAAATTTCTGCGCAACCAACCTTTACCCGGTCGTAGGCTGACCCGCCGGCCTTTTGATCTTCTTGACACCATGCTCCTTGCAGAAACCTAAATCTCACGCAAAGGCGCAAAGACGCCAAGGTTAAGACAGCAATCAGGAATGGTCGCAACGGCTATTCGGCTTTTTGTCCTAATCTTGGTGTCTTTGCGTCTTTGCGTGAGATTTTTCTTTTCTCTTTTTGGGTTAAGGATCGCTTCGCGGGATGCGAAGTTCGAAACGGGGAATCCGAGAAACAAAAGGTTCACCGCCCTCACCTATACCCAAAAAAGCGCCTTCGGCGACGCTATCCTCAGCGATAACATGATAGCTGTTGTAGCTGAACTTCTCTCCAGGTTGGAGCCGAGGGAACTCACCCACAACGCCGTCCCCTTCAACGACCAGCTTGCCACCATGAGAATCGGTTACAACCCATTTTCGTCCACGAATCGTCACGTTTTCGAGCGAATCATTACGAATTGTAATAAAGTACACAAAAGGATATGGACGATCCGGGGGAGCTTCCAAAGTCGGCACATAGACTACCTTATCAATAGTGACTCTTACTTCGGCCAGTTCGCGGAACAGATTGCTCATGGTCAATTTCCCAGCCTGTTAAAAGAGTCGTTTCATGGAACCACCACCTGTAGCCGTTACCATCGCAGGGTCGGATAGCTCGGCCGGAGCCGGAATCCAGGCTGATCTAAAGACATTTACTTATTTCCGGGTATTTGGCCAGAGCGTCGTAACCTGTGTTGTCGCAGAGGTTCCGGGAAAGGTACAAAAACTTCAAGCGGTCGATGTCGATACGGTCCGGGATCAACTCATCCTGAGTCTCGAATATTTTCCGGTAAGCGCCATTAAGACCGGGATGTTGTATTCAAAAGAAATCATCGGCGCGGTTTGCGACATCTTGGAAGCAATCGCGATTGATAAAAGGCCAGCCGTGGTAGTCGACCCTGTGATGGTAGCATCTTCCGGCGATCGCCTGTTGCAAACCGATGCCTTGGAAATCTACCTTAATCGCCTGTTTCCATTGGCAACCGTTATTACTCCCAACCGGGATGAGACCGCGATCATCTACGGACAGAGCATAGAGAGTACGGCAGAATTAGAAAGGATCGGTCCGGAATTGGTTCGACGGTATGGAACCGCATTCCTACTCAAGGGAGGCCACTGGCCGGGAGAGTTTGCGATCGACTATCTGGCAACTCAATTTGGTGTGCTGCGTCTAAGTGAACCATTTGTGCCGGCTAAATCGACCCATGGAACCGGGTGCACCTTATCGGCCGCAGTCACCGCCGGTTTGGCTCTGGGCGATGATCTGCAGACCGCAGCTCACCGTGCGAAAACGTTCATCACGCGAGCAATTGCTGAATCAATGACCTGGTTCGGCCAACGTGGTCCTGTGTCGGCATTGAAACATTGGTGATGACGGAAGGGCGTCGGAAGCCGTGGAGCGCTGCCTCGCTTGCGAGGCCGTGGTTAGCAAGAGGATACTGTTTTCGTTCGGCCACTCCGCCGGTTGCGCTCTCTATCGTGCCGATTCAGGGTTTGCATCGCCTGTTCACCACGGCCTCGCAAGCGAGGCAGCGCTCCACGGCTTCCGACCGTTTCCTACCGCTCACTTCTCACACCTTGTTTTGTTCACCGACCTTCTTATACTGCTGACACCCCCATGTCTAAAAAACTACTCTGGCTTGCTTTAATAGCGTCAACTGCCTTCGGGGCTAATCTGACCCAAGGAAAAACTCAACTTATCATTGAGAGCTGGCGGACCGACGATCTCAAGGTCTGGCGAGACAAGATTATTCCGGCATTTACCAAGACCCATCCGGATATCGAGGTCGTATTCACGCCGACTGCACCCACTGAGTACAACGCGGTTGTAGATGCGAAACTAAAAGCGGGGACCGCAGGCGACTTAATCGCATGTAGACCCTTTGACAAATCGCTCGATCTCTATAACGCGGGCCAGATAGTGGTGCTAAACGACCTCCCGGGGATCGACAAGTTCTCGAAATTTGCCCTAGCCGCTTGGTCTACCGACGACGGTAAAACATCGTTCGCGGTGCCCATGGCTTCAGTGATCCACGGATTCATCTATAATAAAAAGATTTTCACTGAACTCGGCTTGAGTGTGCCTAAGACCGAACAGGAGTTTTTAGCGGTACTCGATAAGATAAAGAAGAACGGCAAATACATTCCGCTGGTGATCGGGACCAAGGATCAATGGGAATCCGCCACCATGGGCTATCAGAACATCGGACCCACACTGTGGGATGGAGAGACCGGCCGCAAAGCGCTGATTGATGGCACCGCCCAATACAACAAGGGAGGTTTTTTAGCGACATTCGAAGCACTAGCGAAATGGAAACCTTACCTGGCGCCCGGATACCAATCACTCGCCTACTCGGATGCGCAGAACCTGTTCGCCCAAGGACGCGGAGCGATTTATCCAGCGGGTTCGTGGGATATTGCTGTGTTCCGCGGGATGAATCCAAAGTTGGATTTTGGCGCCTTTAAACCGTACTCCTTCGAAGGAAAGAGCGATGTTGTGATTGATGATCATCCGGACATCGCGTTAGGGCTGAACGCAGCCAGCAAGAACAAAGAGGCCGCCCGCACTTTCTTAGCCTGGGTTGCAACCCCGGAATTTGCATCGCTCTACACGAATGCCTTACCCGGCTTCTTTCCTTTAGCTGACGGGGACTTCACCTTCAACGATCCGGTGGCTCAAGAATTCGCGAGTTGGATAAAAGGAGCCCCGACCAGTTTTCGCTGCTCGTATCAAATCCTGTCGCGCAACGCGAATCCCAACAATGAGAACGATCTGTGGAACGCGTGTGCGCAAGTGTTGAACGGCACTTATACCCCACAACAGGCCGCAGATTTTGTTCAGAAAGATCTGGCCTCCTGGTATAAGCCACAACAGGTGAAGTAGCAGCGCCGAGAAGGCCAGGAACGGATGACTGGACGATCGCAGATTGCACAGATTTCGGTAGGGACGAGCTCCTGCTCGTCCGGGATTCAACGCGATTTTTCACGGGCTCCGAATCCCGGATGAGCGGGAGCTCATCCCTACCGAATACATCTGTGTAATCAGCGGATCTAATCTCTCTTTGGATTGCATGCGGAAACGAGGTTCCATCCCAACGCATATCCTGGTTTTTCTGGGACCGGCTGTCCTCATCTACACCGTGTTCATGATTTATCCGCTCTGCGATTCCTTATGGCTTTCGCTGAATAACAAGGGATCAAGCGGTGGCCAAATATTTGTCGGCATTCAAAATTACCTCACGCTGTTTAGCCAGGAACGATGGTCGGCGCCGTTCTGGAACGCGCTACGGAATAACGCGGTGTTTTTCGTTATTCATATGATAGTGCAAAACCCAATCGGTTTGCTGCTGGCCGCACTTGTAGCCAGCAGAATCCGAGGCAGCGCTATCTATCGTACTATCATCTTTACACCGACGATCCTTTCGGTGGTTATCGTCGGGTTTGTCTGGAAGCTGATTCTCCTTCCCTCTTGGGGAATATCGCGCGCGCTATTCGGAATGGTCGGGCTCAGCAGCTTGGGCGATTACCCTTGGTTAGGCACGGAATCGACTACGCTCATTACTCTGTCGCTGATCTCGGTTTGGCAGAATGTCGGAATCCCTATGATGCTCTTTCTGGCAGCCTTAATCAGAATCCCCGATGACCTGATGGAAGCCGCTAGAGTGGACGGCGCCAGTGGTTGGAAGATCTTTTGGAAGATCCAATTCCCTTTGATTCTGCCAACGGTCGGCCTGATAGCAGTACTGACTTTCGTAGGAAACTTTAACGCCTTCGAATTGATCTATGTGACCCAAGGGGCGTTGGCCGGACCAAATTTCGCCTCCGATATCTTGGGTACATTTTTCTTCCGGACATTCTTTGGTTACCAGCTGCAACCGGCAGATCCGTTCATGGGTTCCACCGTGGCCGGCGTAATGCTCATGATTATTCTGATCGGGGTGTTGGTCTACCTGTTTGGGTGGCAACGCCGTCAGCAGCAAATCCAATTTTAACGGAGAGAAAAGGTGCGTCCGAAATTTTGGCCGGCAGTTGCAACCCATGCGCTTCTAATCGCCTACGCGGTGGTAGCGTTATTCCCGGTCTTCTTGATCATCCTCAATTCATTTAAGGATCGGATGACAATTTTTGGGGCCCCGTTTGCGTTGCCCTGGGGCGATACGTTTACCCTGGATGGTTACGCGACTTTAGGGTCTAGCGCTCACTTCGAATGGTATTTCCTGAATAGCTTGATCGTCACCGCCAGTTCGCTGTTGCTGATTCTAATCGTTGGCTCCATGGCCGCATTCGCGCTCGCCGAATATAAGTTCAGATTTAACCTGTTAACCTCTCTCTACCTTTCGATCGGTATTATGGTGCCAATTCGCTTAGGTACGGTGGGGATTCTCCGGCTCATGGTAAACCTTCACCTGGTCAATTCGCTGTGGGCATTGATCCTGATCTACACGGCTCAAGGCATTCCTCTGGCTATATTTATTCTCACCGCGTTCATGCGGCAGGTACCTCGAGATCTCAAAGATGCGGCCCGGATCGATGGGGCCAGTGAATATCGGATCTATCTGTTGATCCTGCCGTTGGTGCGGCCAGCGATCGGTTCAGTCTTAGCCATATCGATGTTGCCGATTTGGAATGATCTCTGGTTTCCTCTTATTCTGGCGCCAGGTGAAGCCACCAAAACGCTGATATTGGGGGCGCAGGCATTCTTGGGCGAGTTCGCCAATGATTACAATGCCGTCTTAGCAGCACTAACATTGGCCATTCTTCCACCAGTGTTTCTTTATGTGATTTTCTCGCGACAACTGATCCGAGGAATCACGGCGGGAGCTGTAAAGTGAGACGTGAGAAAGTGATTGGTGAGAGGTGATTGGTCTGCGCAACCGTGGAGCGCTGCCTCGCAAGCGAGGCAACGCTCCACGGGTTCCACCGATCGCCCATTGACGCGCACCCGTAACCGGCGGATGAAAGGTGGACGCTATGCGAGTTGGTATCATTGGTACCGGAACCATGGGCGAAGTACACGCTGCCGCCTGGAAGGCCATCGGTGTCCAGTTGACTGCTTGTTCCTCGTCAAATTCAGCGCAGGCGGAAGCATTCGCTAAGCGATACAACACCCAGAATTTCGCGAGCTATCCTGACCTGTTAAGCAACGTCGACATTGTCGATATCTGCACGCCAACTACATCGCACAAACCTCTAGTCTTAGCCGCGGCCCAGGCAGACAAACATGTGATCTGCGAGAAGCCAATTGCTCTCACCGTGGAAGACGGGCAAGCCATGATCGACGCATGCCGAGGAGTTCGATTCTTTATCGGATTGGTACTCCGGTTCTTTCCACACTATCGGTCGGCGAAACAATTAGTCGCCGCCGGACGCATTGGTAAGCCGGGTGTCTTACGGCTTAAACGGGTTAGTTACGTCCCACAAAACCCGGAGGCCTGGTATTTTAACGATGCTCTTTCCGGCGGGATGGTGGTGGACCTCATGATTCACGATTTTGACTATGTCCGTTGGTTAGCTGGTGAGGTAGAACGTGTCTTCGCATTGAAGACGCAGGCCGACAGTGGGTCCGCGCAATATGTTCAAGCCGTTCTTCGCCTGAAGAACGGAGCGATTGCCTTGATCGAAGGAGGCTGGGCAAATCCTCCCGGAGTTTTCCGTACGGGATTCGATCTTTCCGGAACGGACGGATTGATTGAATGGAGTTCAGATCAACCCTCTCCCCTAATCACCTTCTTTCCCCCAAAACAGGAAGAAACTGCCTCAGTGGGTTTACCGACCTCTGGCTTCGCTGACGACCCTTTCGCGGCTGAGCTCCGGCACGCGTATCAGTGCATTCAGACGGGAGCACCTTTTGAGGTCACGGCGGAAGATGCTCTGGAAGCACTTCGGATCAGTCTTGCAGTGAAGAAATCGGTGGAAACCGGAAAACCAGTAAAGCTCTCATGAATCGGAATTCCACCACAGAGACGCGGAGGACACGAAGGTCGGCAGGCAAATGCTATCTATCGTATTGCCGTGTGACATTCTGATGGGCAATGTGTGTTTAAAGTGTTTTGAGTCTTCCTTTGTGTCCTCTGTGTCTCTGTGGTGAAATTTTTCCGTTATGCGTATTGGCATTCTCAGCATCGCTCATCTGCACGCCGCAGGGTATCAAGCCAATCTCAAGGCGGTTCCGGGAATCGAACTGGTTGGATTCTCGCATGAGAACTCAGCTGAAGGCCGAGCATTCAGTGAAGAATTCGGTGTGCCCTGGTTTGCAAACCATCAGGAACTTCTCGCTCAAAGATTGGACGGAGTTGTGATTTGCTCGGAAAACGCTCGTCATCGCGAATTGGTTGAACTAGGGGCTGACGCCGGCTGCCAGATTCTTTGCGAGAAACCAATTGAGACCTCTCTCGCCGACGCCGAAGCGATGAAAAACATTTGTAATAAAAACGGCGTCCGATTTATGACCGCGTTTCCCACCCGTTTTGCTTCGTCGACGCAGGCGCTACGAACCATGGTTCGACAAGGCGAGTTAGGAAAAGTATTCGGGGTGAACGGAATCAACCATAGCGAGAACCCAAGCGGACACCGGGCCTGGTTTGCCAACAAAGAACTAGCCGGCGGCGGGGCTGCCATGGATCACATCGTACATTTAGCGGATTTCTTTCGATGGTGCTTTTCCGCGGAGATAATCGAGGTGTACGCCGAGATCGACAATTTATTCTATCCAAACGAACTAGATGTAGATACCGCAGGTTTGCTCCTGATCACCATGTCCAATGGTATTCAGGCTAGCATTGACTGCAGTTGGAGCCGGCCAACCTGGTATCCCCGTTGGGGACATCTGAAAATCGAGGTCATCGGCGAAAAAGGCGCTGCCGTTGTGGATAGCTTTGCTCAGCATTTAACGGTCTATGCGAAAACCGGCGCCCGAAATCCTGAATGGACCGGCTTCGGTCCCGACGCGAACCAACCGATGATCCAGGAATTTGTCGACTCAATCCGCGAACAACGCGAACCGTCTGTTACTTGGAATGACGGTTACCAGGCGTTGCGGGTCGTGTTAGCCGCGTACCAATCCACGCAACTCAAGGAGCCTGTAAAGTTGCATCACAAGGGCACGCCGTGAACCGGAAGTTCAATGTGGAAAATCACGCCCAAGCGTTCCTGAAGCTCCGAAATCGCTAGTCGCGCAAACTGCTTCGGGCGCAACGACAATAATCGCCGTGCAATGCGTAGCACCGATTGTACTCTTCCGGACCCATTGCCGAGCAAATCAAAAATCAGCCCTTACGGAAACTTGCCATCCAAGAGCGACAAAGGCAAAACAAACCGCCGTCGAAACGAGTATGTTTGCGATCGCTGCCATCCACCTTCTTTGGATCAGCAGGTTCCAGGTTTGTAAGCTGAAAGATGAAAAAGTGCTTAGGCCTCCGCAAACTCCGACTGCAAGAAATTGTTGTAACGCAGTAGCCATCGGTGTTGTTCCAAGGCGAAGCGCTAGACCTGATACCAGCCCGATCAAAGCTGATGCAACAACATTCACGACTAACGTGCCGAAAGGAAAAGTTTGACCGAGTCGTGTAGCCACCCAGCCAGACCACCAGAACCGCCAGACGCTACCGAGTGCACCACCGATGAATACTAAGATAACTGCAAGCATTTTCCCTTGGGTTTCCTTCTAGCTGCGAAGCCAACCCGTAATGGTTGCAAGTGCTTGGGGAAAGCCCGAAGCAACGATGCCGCCGGCCCGGAGAGCCAACAAGCAAAGCAGATGGGAGAGGCCAATGTTGAGCGATAGATCTATCGCCGCGCCGTGTCGCAGGTCGTTGAAGGAGATAAGGCTGAAGGTGCTAAATGTGGTGTAACCACCGCAAACGCCAACCATAAGAAGAGCACGACTATTCGGCCCTAGGTAGATTTTACCGGCCCGATCCGAAAGGAAATTCAGGAAAGAGATCAGAAAGCATCCGCTTACGTTTATAAACAGAACCGATAACGGAGGGCCGCCCAGCATTCCAAACATCGATTGCCCGACAGCGAATCGGAGCAGGGTTCCAAGTCAGCCTCCGATCGCCACGAGGGCGTATTTTCTCATCTGGGGCTGGACCGCAGGTGCTCTGAGACGCCTAAGGTATCGACGTGCCTTCGCGGAAGGATTGCAGACGTGAGAACGGTTCTTTTGATCTAGCAGGTGAGATTCCCACGCCCCGTTGCTTTCCATTAATTTTAAATACAGAAAAGAGCCGGTAACACAATTCAACGAAACGATAGGGCAGAGCTCCTCATTTCGGGTAAGTTTAGTAGTCCTCTGAGGAGTAAATTTCGCTTGCTTGGTAGGAAGATTGCGTATGTAAGGGCAATTACCTTGTCTACGAAGGGAGATTGGTACCCCAGTTTTTTTATGGCAGTTTCAATGCAGAAAACCGGGGCAGTAATGAAAAGGGCTTTAAACTTACGAATCTTTGTAAGTCGATCTGCTGAAGACGCAACAGTGCCTCTAGTGTCTCCTACTCAACAAGGATCCCAATCCTCGGGCAGTATTTGACGAAACCGCCGAAGTAAGTTTCTGTCCGTCCATACGTCTAAACCGTTAAGCCCTAAGAAGCGGGCTGAATCGCAAGTCGCTATCGCTATGGGATACTATTTTAGCGACTATTTCGAATCGATCCTTTCCGGGTCAGAATGGTTATTTTGCGGCTCGATCTCGCGAGATCAATGTCATTGTCAGAGTTGGTGGCGCGCGGATATTCTGCCGGTGAAGCTTAACCGATCTAACCTACTCAAGGAACGGTTTCTGAGGCGGCGGGCCGCCTCTGCCTTTCTTTACTACCACATCCGACCGGTTCCACCAGCCACCGCCGAGCGCTTGAAATAGCGCGGTCGTGTCGGCGTAGCGGTTGGCTTTAGCCACAACCAAATTGATGAGCGTTTGATAATACGCTTGTTCGGCGTTCAGCAACGATAGGTAAGCGATCTGCCCTGCTTGGAGCTGTTTTCGCGTGATATCCAAAGTCGTTTCAGCAGCGTGTGCCGCCGCTGCGGCTGTTCTTACTGCCTCCGCGTCCGCTTGAATAGCACGAAGCGAGTCAGCCACGTTTTGGAATGCGGTGATCACCGTACTCTTATACTGGGCTGCTGCTTGATCATAACCAGCTCGAGCGGCTCGCGTCTTGTGCAGCAACGTGCCACCTTCGAAGATTGGCTGAGTCAGAGCTGCGGCCAGGGTAAAGTAGCCAGTGCCGGGAGCAAACAACTGGCCAAAAGCAAGCGCCTGGCTTCCTCCGGTACCGCTCAAGGTGATGTTCGGCAGCATGTTGGCAACGGCCACACCAATTTGCGCACAAGCGGAACGGAGTTGCTCTTCTGCAGCGCGGATGTCAGGACGCTGGTCAACTAGTTTGGAGGGAAGACTAACCGGCAAATTCTCCGGAAGCCGGAGATCGTCCAAGGTGAACTTTTCCAGAACTCCGTCGCTGGGGAAACGGCCGGCCAACGCCGCGAGTAAATCGCGCTGTTGGGCCAACTGCTTTTGCAGCGGAGGTAAAGTCGCCTGAACCTGGGCTAACGCGGTTTCCTGAGTGGCCAAATCGGCACCCGCGATTTGACCAAGCGACAATTGCTTTCGCATGATGTCGATGGCATCGGTCGCAACCCGGATTGTCTCCTCGGCCGCACTGATTTCGCCACGGACCGCAGCCTCCGTTATCGCCACGGTCACAATGTTCGAAGTTAGAGTCAGGTAAGTCGCTTCAAGCTGGTAGCGCTGCATGGCTGCTTGCGCTTGTAAGGATTCCACTGTGCGCCGGTTCAAGCCGAATACATCTGGCACATAAGAAATGCCGAGACCGGTTGTATAAAGGCTGTAATAAGGGTTCCCGGTGTTGGCCACCGGCGTAATCGTGCTGGTCGCAGTCTTGTTTCGGCTGGGAGCAAAATTGGCCGAAATACTCGGGTAGTAAGGACCCTGTTGAGCTTTTACATCTTCCTGGGCCATGCGCAGAGCTGCTTGGGCTGACTCCAGACTCGGATTGTCTTTTAGCGCCTCGTCGACCAGCTCATTCAGCGCTTGAGAGTGGAACAGCGTCCACCATTGTCCCGGGATATCCAAGCCTTCCACGAATCGTTGGGATTCACCGGCGGAGACCTTTGCGCCAGAGGTTCGACGAGCCAATGGTTCGGAAGTGTAACCGTTAACCGGTGGCGGATCCGGTCGACGGAAATTCGGGCCAACCGCACAACCCGCGAGGACCGCGGTTAGGGCAAGCGCGAGAAACGATCCAGATGGGGCACTAAATCGTCCTCGTACTCGTCGTCGTCCTCGTTCTCGAGAGAGTAGGTTAGCTCCAGCGTTTAGGAAGGACACAGGACTCCACATAGAAACAGCATTATTTGATCGCGCCGGTATACCTAACAAAACGCCCTTTCGAGGACGAGGACGACGACGAGTACGAGGACGATTCGCGATTCGCATCGTTGGCTATTTTACCAGTGCTAGCTCTGGCTCTTCCTTCTTTGCCAGTCGCCGGCCTCTGCGCGAGAAGACGTCAATAAGCACAGGGAGAATGATCAGTATCAGAACAGGCGCCAGCAAAATGCCACCGACCACCACGAGAGCCAGTGGCTTTTGTACTTGGGAACCGATACCGGTAGAAATCGCGGCTGGCAACAAACCAACACAGGCAGCCACACAGGTCATCATAATTGGGCGCAATTGAATCTGACAGGCGCGCAACAAGGCTTCTTGTCGGTCGAGGTCGCCGGCAGCCAACAAATTAAACGATGAAATTACTATGATGCCGCCCATAACAGAGATGCCGAACAAACCTATAAAACCGATCGCGGCGGATACGCTGAACGGGGTCCCGGTAATCGCCAGCGTGAAAACACCGCCGATCAATGCCAGGGGCATCACACTTGCAGCCAAGAAGGTATCTACAACTGAAGAGAAATTGACCCAAAGTAAGAGCACAATGAGCACAAGGCTGATCGACGTCACAACGCTAAGCCGGCTGATGGCTTCTTGTAGTTCTCCGAATTCACCAGCCCACTCGAGGCGGGTACCAGCCGGCAGATGAACCTTCTGGGCAATCTTCTGTTGAGCTTCTAATATTGCGCCGCCCAAATCACGGCCACGAACACCAAATCGGATCGGGATATAGCGTTCCTGATTTTCACGATAAATAAAGGAGTAACTCGGTACCATCTTTACTGTCGCCACCGCGCTCAACGGGATCTGAACAGTGCCAGAACCTTTCGAAACCCCAATCGGGATATTTCGCATCGCCTCGAGGCTTTGCCGATATTCCGGCGCAAGGGGAACCACGATTGGAAAATTGCGATCACTGCCGAACTCATAGGCGTTTCCGGCCGCCTGACCGCCGATCGCAGTCTGGACCACCGTATTAATATCACCCGGCGCCAAGCCGTAGCGCGCAGCTTTCACACGGTCCACGTCGATGTTGATCGTCGGTTGGCCGAAGGCGTCGAACACGGAAAGATCACTAATCCCGGAAACCCCATCCATCACATCCTTGATTTGGTAAGCAGTCTTCTGCAGAGCTTCCAGATCGTTGCCATATAACTTAATGGAGTTCTCTCCTTTTACTCCGGAGGCGGCTTCCTCAACGTTATCCTCAATATTTTGCGAAAACTCGAGGTCGACTCCGGGGAATGGTTCGGACAGCGCCTTATTCAATTGTTCGGTCAGCTTCTCTTTGTCTAGGCCCGGCGGCCATGAATCAAACGGCTTAAGCGGAACAAACATCTCAAGATTGAAAAACCCTGTGGTATCTGTTCCATCATCGGGCCGGCCCAACTGAGATACGACCGTCACAACCTCGGGAAAGTTCTTTACTATCTGCCGCATCCGGTTGGCATAACTTTCACCCGCTTCGAGCGAGATCGTCGGA
>Ga0210389_10000833_pt1 | contig 26131 bp, 11 predicted proteins | sample IncBWH28OmetaG_FD_160127 | JGI IMG/M metagenome (GOLD analysis project Ga0210389, IMG submission 160127) | Forest soil microbial communities from Barre Woods Harvard Forest LTER site, Petersham, Massachusetts, United States - Inc-BW-H-28-O ...
GGTAGGACAATTGCCATTTTCCTACCACGCAAGTTTTGTACCCGTTATTTTGGAGTACTTTGGCATACGAGATGTATTGAGTGTCATAAACACCCCAGCCATATTGCAGGTAATTTCGGAAATTATAGAGGCCCGAAAGCAATTCCACACGTGAGGGTGAGCAAATGGGCGTGGCATGGCATTCGGTAAACACCATCGAATTTGCAGCAAGACTATCTAAATGAGAAGTGTTATAAGACTCGCCGCCATCGAATGTGGGCATCTCGTAGCCCATATCGTCGGCAAGCAAAAAGATAATATTTGGCGGACCGGAAGTCCTCGTAGTAACACCGCCGTCAGGGGGAACAGCTATTTTATTTTTTTTACAACTGTAGTTTAAAGAAAATAAAACAAGCCCCAAAATAAGGGTTCGTTTCGCGTTCATTTACGTTTTATTGAAGTTAATCAGCATTTATATGTATAAATATTACAGCACTCGGCTTTTCGTGACCCGCTACAAACTTTATACCATATTTAATAATTTATAATCAACTAGTTTTTAACAGGGTGTGATAAATATATAGTTTTTTTGTTCTGATTATAAAAACTAATCATATTCTAATCTTTAAAACAATAACTTTCTCTGCAATTCCTTTTTGCTAAACATTTGGTGATTGCTAAACTATATACGTTTCGCCTGGTAGCATCGCTACAACCTTGAAGAAATTATTGAGGTGAGTTGCTCGTAATTCGGCGTGCGCCGCGCTTTGGCCTATGCTGCAAGCCTTACAAAACAGCGTAAACAGAAAATAAGTGAAGGGCTTCGGTTCTCTGGTGCCATGTCAACCGAGAATTGACGCCTGGTTTTGAGTCGAACCCCGATAGTTATCGGGACGTGACTCTTAAGTCAGAATAACGAAAAACAGACTTAGGACTAAAGCCTTTTGACTTAACACTAAGGAAGCCTGCTCAACGCCGCCTGCAGCTTTTGTTTTATCGCAACTTGTGCCGGTGTAAGCTGGCTATCCTGAAGCGGATTTAATTCCTCAAGGTCAACCGTAAAATGATAAAACTTGCCGGCTTTCAAACCTACGCTATCTGTTTTATATAGCTTATATGCGGTATCCTGGGCGTAGCTTCTGGGTTGAGATACGTGCTGACCGTTCGGCCCAATCACGGGGAATGGGTCGTAGTAACAGTATATCCAGGTGCGCGGGTTCCCGCCCTGGCCAAATAGCTGGGGATAAAACGAAACCCCGTCCAGCCCCGACGGTTTGTTTTTTACGTTCGCCATATCTAAAAAGGTGGGGGCGAAGTCGCTAAAGTCAACCAGGTTATTATTAATGCCTGGCATAATATGACCCGGCCAGTTCACCAAAAGCGGCACATGCGTACCAAGTTCCGTGGTGCGCCCCTTTTCACCTGCAACCTCTTTGCCTTTATAAATGGAGTGAAAATTGCCCTGGCTGCCATTATCACCGGCAAAAACGATGATCGTATTTTTGTCCAAACCATCGGCTTTCAGTTTACTCATCAAAGCGCCCACTTTTAAATCCAGGTAATGGGTCATCGAGCCGATATAGGTTGTATCGGAGGTATTATCGTCAAACGACTGGAAATTTGGGTCAAGCGGCGTGGGCTGATCGGGCACGTGTATCAGCATAAACGAATAATAGATAAAAAAGGGCTTATCCTTATTCTGATCGATAAAGTTCATGGCATAATCGCCGGTGATATCTTCGCTGTATTTATCTTGAGTGGCGCTTGGGGGTAACTTGCCAAATTCTTCAACTAAAGTGGGGCTTCGGTACAAATTTCCCGACGGGGCTAAAACACAATAATTGTCAAAACCGACCTGATCAAGGCCAATATCCCAATCGCCCAGTTGCCATTTCCCTACCACGCAAGTTTTGTACCCATTATTTTGAAGCGCTTTGGCATACGAAATGAATTGAGTGTCATAAACACCCCAGCCATATTTAAGGTAGTTGCGGAAATTGTAAAGGCCTGACAGCAATTCCACACGTGAGGGCGAACAAAGGGGTGTGGCATGGCATTCGGTAAACACCATCGAATTTGCAGCAAGACTATCTAAATGAGAAGTGTTATAAGACTCGCCGCCGTCAAATGTCGGCATCTCATAACCTACATCGTCACCAAGGATAAAGATAATATTCGGCGGACCGGAACTCTTTGTGGTAACACCGCCGTCAGGGGGAACAGCTATTTTATTTTTTTTACAACTGTAGTTTAAAGAAAATAAAACAAGCCCCAAAATAAGGGTTCGTTTTGCATTCATTTACGTTTTATTGAAGTTAATCGCCAGCCATCCATATAAAATGTTACGCCACGCTGTTTCGTGATCACAAACAATTCATATCATATTTAACAATCTATAGTCAAATAGTTTTTAGGGAGGGGTAAATAGATGCGTTTTTTTCGCCTTTGTTTTAAAAACTAATCATATTCTAATCTTTAAAACAACAACTCGTTCTGCAATTCCTGTTTGCTAAACATTTGGTGATTGTTAAACCACATACGTGTTATGTGACAACAGCGCAACAACTCTAAAAAAATTATTGAGACCAAGTGGCGAAGTTTCGTAATTCAATGCTGCTCCGTGTGTTGAGCCTATGCTGGAAGCCCGACGCAAAACAGCGTAAACAGAAAATAAGTGAATGGCTTTGGTTCTTTATGGAAGCCCTGCCAACGCAGCCTGCAGCTTTTGTTTTATGGCAGCCTGTGCCGGCGTGAGCTGATTGTCCCTAAGTGGGATTTTTTCTTCGGGGTCTACTGTAAAATGAAAAAACTTGCCGGCCCTCAATCCCACACTGTCTGTTTTATATAGTTTATATGCGGTATCCTGGGCAAAGCTCCTGGGTTGAGATGGCCGCTGGCCGTTCGGTCCAACCACCGGGAACGGGTCGTAATAATCGTATATCCAGCTGCGGGCGGTTCCGTTCTGACCAAATAACTGGGGATAAAATGAAACGCCATCCCCAGGGGGCTTATTTTTTATGTTCGCCATATCTAAAAAAGTGGGCGCAAAATCGCTAAAGTCAACCAGGTTATCATTGGTGCCGGGCATAATGTGCCCCGGCCAGTTTACCAAAAGCGGCACATGTGTCCCGAGCTCGGTAGGGAACCCCTTTTCGCCTGCGACTTCCTTACCCTTATAGATGGAATGGAAATTTCCCTGGCTGCCATTATCGCCGGCAAAAACGATGATCGTATTTTTATCCAAACCATCGGCTTTTAGTTTATTCATCAAAATGCCCACCTTTATATCCAGGTAATGGGTCATCGACCCGATATAGGTTGTGTCGGAAGTATTATCGTCAAACGATTGGAAATTTGCGTCTAATGGCGTAGGTTGATCGGGCACATGTATCAGCATAAACGAATAATACATAAAAAAAGGTGTGTTCTTATTCTGGTCGATAAAGTTCATGGCATAATCGCCTGTAATATCTTCGCTGAATTTATTTTGAGTGGCACTTGGGGGTAACTTGCCAAATTCATCAAGTAATGTAGGGCTTCGGTACAAATTTCCCGACGGGTTTAAAACACAATAATCGTCAAAACCCACCTTATCAAGACCAATGTCCCAATCGCCTAACTGCCATTTCCCTACCACGCAAGTTTTGTACCCGTTATTTTGAAGTACCTTGACATAAGAAATGAATTGAGTGTCATAAACCCCCCAGCCATGTTTGAGGTAATTCCGGAAATTGTAGAGGCCCGAAAGCAATTCAACACGTGAGGGCGAACAAAGAGGGGTCGCGTGGCATTGGGTAAACACCATCGAATTTGCGGCGAGACTATCCAAATGAGACGTGTTATAAGATTGACCGCCGTCAAATGTGGGCATCTCATAACCCACATCGTCACCCAGGACAAAAATAATATTTGGAGGACCAGGGCGCTGAACCTGGCGCGGGTGCGGATATGGCGGTGCCGGCCTGGTGACGGTAGTATCGTTAATGGAAGTGGCGGTAGCGGTCACTTCATTTTTATTACAACTGTAGATTAAGGAAAAGAAAATAAGCCCCAAAAACAGGGTTCGCGTTGTGTTCATTTAGGTTATTGAAATTTAATGGTTAACTGCTATAAAGGTAATACACGCCAATTTTCCGGATCACTACAAACCTTATGTACAAGGTGATAATTTACCATAAATCATTTAAATACTTTTATGTAGTAAATGTAAACGTTTTATTTTTCTTGTTTGAAAATCTAATCGTATTCTAATGTTTGAAAGCGCAATTTGCTTCTGCGATACCTGTCTAACAACATGGGAGACCGGCAAAATGAAATACGTTTGGCCAGACGGTATTGCGACAAGCCCTGTAAAAAATAATCATGATTGCAGGGCCAAAAGGCGCCCTGTTTCATCAACACATTCTTGCCTGCCAAATATTGCAATGAACCACTGGTCAAACTTCACATTGTATCGAATCCGCACACCCCACAGTCCGCAACCGTACATATGTTTCAACCCGGTTTTATTTCAATAAATTGATAATCAATGTATTTGATAATTGGTACGCCTTTTACATGTTTGTGAGAAAACGGCTATCATGTTTAAAAACTATTTAAAAACCGCCTTCCGCAACCTGGCGAAGAATAAGGGGTTCACCTTTATTAACGTCTTCGGGCTTGCGCTGGGGTTAGCAACCTGTATGCTCATTGTGTTTTATGTTTTTGACGAACTGAGCTACGACCGTTTTAACGTGAAGGCCGACCGGATTTACCGGGTAAATAATGATATTAAATTCGGCGGAAATGCCAGCTCGTATGCAGTTTCGCCGGCGCCTTTGGCCGCTGCATTTTTGGCCGAACTGCCCGAAGTGGAGCAGGTAGTAAGATTTCGTTACAAAGGCGGTTTCCAGGTAAAGAAGGGCGATCAGAAAATCAAAGAGCGTCGGATAATCTACGCCGACCCCAGCGTATTCAGCATATTCACGTTCCCGATGATACAGGGCGCCGCCGCCACCGCGCTGACGGAGCCGCATACGGTTGTGATAAATGAGACCACGGCCAAAAAATATTTCAACACGGTAAACGCGTTGGGTAAAACCCTGGTATTTAACGATAGCCTTTTGTATAAAGTAACTGGCGTCATCAAGGACATCCCTACCCAGGCGCATTTTAATTACGACTTCTTTTTGTCTATGTCGTCACTGCCTGAAAGCAAGGACATCAGCTGGGTGAGCAATAATTTTGCTACGTACATCTTGTTGAAAAATGGCGCTTCGGCTACAGCTATCCAGGCTAAATTCCCAAAAATGGTTAAGGCACATATCGGGCCACAGCTACAAGCAATTATCCATTTAGATATTGATCAACTGGAAAAAGGCGGTAGCTATTTCCGGTTTAACCTTACGCCGCTGCTGGATATACACCTGCGCTCCAGTCGCGTGGCGGAGCTCGGCATGAACGGAAATATTCAAATTATATACATTTTTTCGGCCGTTGGCTTGTTTATATTGCTGATCGCCTGCGTAAATTTCATGAACCTGTCAACCGCCCGTTCATCCAACCGGGCCCGCGAGGTAGGGGTGCGAAAGGTGCTGGGTTCGCCGCGCAAGTATTTGGTAGCGCAGTTTTTGTCCGAGTCGGTGATGGTCACCTTTATTGCTACGGTTATCGCGATAGCCGGCGCCAAACTTTTGCTGCCGTTGTTTAACCAGATGTCGGGCAAAACCCTGGTGCTCAATGGGCACACACTTGTCTGGCTGATTCCCGTTTTGCTCGTGTTGGTAGTTGTTATCGGCTGCCTGGCGGGTTCGTATCCCGCGTTTTTCCTGTCCGCGTTCAGGCCGATAGATGTGCTGAAAGGAAAGTTGTCAGCCGGCTTTAAAGGCGGCCGGCTGAGGAGCGGGCTGGTGGTTTTTCAGTTTTTTATCTCCATATGCCTTATTATCGGAACGCTCGTGATCTATAACCAGCTCAAGTACATCCAAAATAAGGACCTGGGCTATAGCCGCGACCAGGTACTGGTGGTGCAAAGCGCGTATTTAATTGGCAAGCAAACGCCTGTCTTCAAAAAAGAAGTTGAAAAAATGCCAGGCGTAGTTAGTGTTTCATTAACCGGGTTTTTGCCTACCGAGGGCTATAACAATAGCACTACGCTGTTTGAGGACCACAGCATGGATTCCAAACGGGCACTTTCCACAGAATTTTGGTCGGTGGATGATACCTATATCCCAACGCTGAGCATGAAACTGGCAGCAGGCAGGAATTTCTCGCACCTGATGGGCTCAGATTCTTCAGCCATCATCATCAACGAGGCCTCGGCCCGCAAACTCGGCTTCACCGATCCGCTAAACAAAATATTGTTCCTGCCTACCGACAATATGGCTAAAAACGTTAAGCCGATGCACATTATAGGCGTGGTGAAGGATTTTAATTTCAAATCGCTGCATGAAAGTGTTAGCCCTTTGGTATTATCGTACAGCGACGATTGGGGCGCATTGGCTGTAAAAGTAAAGACCGCTAATATCCCCGCGCTGATGGACCGCATAAAAAGCAAATGGACTGACCTGGCGCCCGGCAAGGAGTTTGAATACACTTTTATGGATAGGGATTTTACCGCCATTTACGATACCGAACAACGTGTCGGCACTATATTTATCACGTTTACTACGCTGGCCATTATTATTGCCTGCCTGGGGCTGTTTGGCCTGGCCGCCTACGCCGCCGAGCAGCGCACCAAGGAGATCGGCGTCCGCAAGGTGCTTGGCGCCAATGTATCTACTATCGTGGCTATGCTGTCAAAAGATTTTATCTTTTTGGTGCTTATTTCAATTGCCTTTGCCGTACCCATATCATGGTGGGGTATCGAAAAACTGTTTTTACAGGGCTTTGCTTACCGCCAAAATATACAGTGGTGGGTATTTGTTTCGGCAGGGCTGGGGGCCATCGTCATCGCTTTTGTCACCATCAGCTTTCAATCCATCAAGGCAGCATTGAGTAACCCGGTGACGAGCCTTAGAAGTGAGTAGCAGTAGCGTGGCAGTAAGCAGTGGCAGTAAGCAGTGGCAGTAGCAGGTGGCAGTGTGCAGTGTGCAGTTAAAAACTCAATAACTCTATAAATCAATAATTCAAAACTCAAATATTCACTAATTGCCTCACCCCATGATACGCAGTTACATCACCATCGCATTCCGCAACATCAGGCGTAACCTTAGTTATGCCTTTTTGAATGTTTTCGGGCTTACGCTGGGCATCGCCGCATGCCTGGTTATCTTTTTGATTGTAAGGAATGAGTTGAATTACGATAACTACGCCAAAGCCGACAGGATTTACCGCGTTACGCTCAACGCCATCGATTTTAACTCCAATGTTTCCCTTGCCATCGCGCCAAAAATGCGTAACGACTTTCCCGAGTTGGCGCAGGTGGCGCAGGTACTGTACAATAACAAGGTGATGTTAAAGGTGGATAACAAGCGCTTTCGCGATAACGATTTGATTTTTGCCGATGAGCACTTGCCGCAAATTTTTGATTTTCAGTGGATAGCGGGTAATCCCAAAACAGCGCTTGCCGAACCGAATACCATTGTACTGAATGAAACACTCGCCAAAAAATATTTTGGCAATAGCGACCCCATGGGTCGGGTTATCAATCTGGAAAACCAAATAAATGCGAAAGTTACCGGCGTAATAAAGGATATTCCTGCCAATCGCAGCCTGCCGATACAAATGATGGTATCGTTGGAAAGTATCAGGAAACAATTAAACCTCAAGGAGTTTTGGAACATCGGCGGCGGCTTTTTTACTTTTATTCTGCTTCCCAAAAACTACCCCGTACAACGCATACAGGCCCGCATACCCGCTTTCCTGAAAAAGAATTGGGAATTAAACCCTAAAGAAGTACGATTGCCCATACAACCCCTCCGCGATATCCATTTCGACCAGCGGTATATCAACAACGTGGTTACGCCGGTCTCAAAGGATACTTATTACGCCCTGTTTGGCGTAGCGCTGCTCATCATTATCACCGCCTGTATCAACTTTGTGAATTTAGCCACTGCTCAGGCGATCAAGCGCGCTAAAGAAGTGGGCGTGAGGAAAGTCCTCGGCGCCAACCGCGGCCAGTTAATAAAACAGTTTTTGGGCGAGACCAGCGTCCTGGTACTCCTCGCGCTGGTATTGGGAGTTAGCCTTGCGGCATTCTTTCTCTCGTCAGCCGGCGCATGGCTGAATATTAAGATAGGCGCCTCCGAATTGGGACAGCCCATCGTGATCGGGTGGATCGCTGGCGTAACTATCGCCGTAATTTTAATTGCCGGCCTATACCCGGCCTTTGTGCAATCTGCCTTCCAGCCGGTAGATTCGCTCAAAAATAAAGCCGGCCGTATGGCGAGAGGTTTTACCTTACGAAAAGGCCTGGTGGTGGCGCAGTTTGCTATTTCTCAGATATTGATCGTGGGTACGCTTATCGTGGCGCACCAAATGGATTATTTTGAGAATGAAGACCTCGGCTTTAACAAGGAATCTGTCGTGTCTTTTTATACGCCGGATAGTAAAAAAGAAGACGCATTCAAGCAGGAGTTGTTAAATATCCCTGGTGTTGAGCAGGTGACCTTATCCAGCGGCGCGCCATCATACAATACACAATTCAGCAGTTTCAGCGCTCCGGCTTTTGGCGTAACCAAAGACGACGTTACTGAAATAAAAGACGTTGATGAGAATTACATCAATATGTTCGGCCTGAAGATGCTCGCCGGCGAAAAAATCACACGCAAAGCGCCGGGCGATACCAGCCAAAAAGTGGTCGTGAACGAAACGTTGATCCATAAACTGGGGATGATGAACCCGGATAAGGCCGTGGGCCAACGGTTTATGTTAAATGGTCGCCTTGCCAATATTATCGGCGTGATGCAGGATTTTCAGAGCGAATCCAAGCATAAAAAGCGTCGCGCCTGCGCGTTTATGTATAATCCTGATGTGTTGTTTTATACCAGTGTAAAAATCCGCCCGGGATCAATCAACAAAACCATAGGACAGATCGGCAAAGTATGGGCGGAATTAAACCCCAATAATTTATTCGATTACCAGTTCCTGGACGACCATATCGCCAGTTTTTATACCCAGGAACAAAAAGTTTATACAGCCTTTAAACTTTTTTCGTCAATTGCCATCCTGATAGGCTGCCTGGGGCTGTACGGCCTCATCATGTTCGCCGCTTCGCAGCGCACCAGGGAGATTGGCATCCGCAAGGTATTGGGTGCACCTATTGCCAGCATTGTTGGCCTGTTCTCAAAAGAGTTTGTGCTGCTGATCATTATTGCCTTTGTCATTGCGGCACCGTTAGGCTATTATATGATGAATAGCTGGCTAAATAATTACGCTTACCATATCATCATCGGCCCCTGGACGTTTGTGCTGGCCATCATCGCCTCTATGATCATCGCGGGAATAACGATAGCTTATCAAACGATTAAGGCAGCTTTGGTGAACCCGGTGACAAGTTTGAGGAGTGAGTAAGATTGTCTGAACCTGGATTAAGCTGATTTAGGTGATTAAATTGAATTATCAGCGAAATAAGCTAAATCAGGTTAATCCGGGTTCAGACCAAGGCGCCAATGAACTAATGAACCAATGATCTAACGAACTAACGAACCAAAAATATGATCACTAATTATATCAAAACCGCCTGGAGAAACCTTTGGAAAAACAAGTTTTTCTCAACCATCAATGTGCTTGGCCTGGCGCTCGGTGTGGCGTGCAGTGTGCTGATATTGCTTTGGGTGCAAAACGAGATGAGTATTGACGGAACGCAAAGCCCAAATCTTTACCGGGTATATGAGCGCCAGCACTATGACCATAAAGTGCATGGCACTTATGATACACCGGGCCCTTTGTCTGCTGAACTTAAGCGGAGGTTCCCCCAGATACAATACGCCACCAATATGGGTTTCGGCGAGTTGAGTACTTTCCAGGCCGGCGATAAAATACTCAGGATGAACGGCAACTCGGCAGGCGCCGATTATTTTAAAATGTTTAATTATCCTTTGCTCGCCGGCAGTGCAAAAACCGCGTTGAATTCACCGGTCAGCCTGGCTGTTTCGCGCAAAATGGCCGAAGCTTTTTATGGCAGCGCGCAGGCGGCCATCGGCAAAATCATTCGTTACCAAAACCGGAAAAACTTTACCATAACAGCTGTTTTTGACAACCTCCCGGCCAACGCCTCAACACAGTTCGATTTCCTGACAAATTGGGATACTTTTTTGGAAAATAATTCCTGGGCCAGGGATATGGGCAACAATGGCCCGCCAACTTTTGTTAGCCTGCGCAGCGACGCAAATCCCGTACTAGCCGGTAAAGAAATTGAACGTTTTTTTGACGGGTTGTGGAGGATCAACCGCAGCACCGCAGCCTACTACGTTGACCTTACTTTGCAGCGTTTTAATGAATGGTATCTGCATAATGATATCTCAGATGGCAAACCATCGGGCGGGCGAATTGAATATGTGAATTTGTTTGGCATTATCGCAGTATTTATCCTGTTAATTGCATGTATCAATTTTATGAACCTCACTACCGCGCGTTCGATAAAACGTGCCCGCGAAATTGGTGTACGAAAAGCCATCGGGGCCGAACGGGGGTCTCTTATCAAACAATTCATTACCGAATCGATGCTCATAACGGCAGTTGCTGTTTGCGTATCGTTACTGATCATCGCTTTATTGCTTCCATTCTTTAATCAAATTACCGGCAAGCAAATTTTGTTACCATTTGCTCAGCCTTTGTTTTGGCTCAAGCTGGCGTTTATAACGGTTATCACCGGGCTTATCTCAGGCAGCTATCCAGCCTTATTTTTATCATCTTTTAAACCTGTTAAAGTTTTAAAAGGGGCCCTTAAACTGGATACTGGCACCACCATGTTCCGCAAAGGCCTGGTGGTATTCCAGTTCGTACTCTCGGTAGTAATAATAACAGGCACTATCATCGTATCAAAACAGGTGAACTTTATAGAGTCAAAAAATCTGGGTTATGATAAAGCAAACCTGGTGTACATGATGAGTGAAGGTGAGCTGACGCCGCGTTACAATGTATTTAAAAATGAATTGCTGAACAAGCCGGGTATCGAGCGCGTAAGCAAAGTAAGCGCGCCGCCTACCGACATGTATGGCAGCACCGGCGCCGTAGGATGGATAGGGAAGGACACTACCAAATTAGATATGTTTACCCAGGTAGGCGTGGGTTACGATTATATTGAAACGATGAAACTGAAGCTGGTGGCCGGCCGCGAATTTTCAAAAGAATATCCTACAGACAGTGCAAACTATATCTTAAATGAAACAGCCGCAAAAATAACCGGCTACAAAAATCCCATAGGCATGCCATTTACCTTATTTGGCCATCCAGGAAAGATCATTGGCGTGGTAGAAGACTATCATTACCATTCGCTGCACACGCAGATTGGCCCCCTGGTTTTAAAGGCAGGAGAACGCATTGACCCATCTGCTATCCTTATACGATTCAGGCCCGGGCAAACCACGCAGGCGCTGAATGACATTCAGTCGGTTGCCAAGCAAATTAACCCTGCATTCCCGCCTACCTGGTATTTTGTAGACAACCAGTACCAGCAAATGTATCAGGATGAGCAGGTTATTGGCAAACTATCAGGTGCATTTTCATTTTTAGCTATATTTATCTCATGCCTGGGTCTGCTGGGCCTGGCCATGTTTACTGCAGAGCAGAGGGTTAAAGAAATTGGTATTCGTAAAGTGCTGGGCGCAAACCTGGCGTCGCTGTTCACCTTGCTATCAGCTGAGTTTATTTGGCTGGTGCTGATCGCATTTTTAATTGGCGCCCCGTTAACCTGGTATGCTATGAACAAATGGCTGTTGAATTTCGCTTATCATATACCGCTAAACGGATGGATATTTGCTGCATCCGGCGTTTTAATTATCGCGGTGGCGTTGTTAACGATAAGTTTTCAAACCATTAAAGCGGCGCTGATAAACCCGGTGACGAGTTTGAGGAGTGAGTAGCAGGTCTTAACCGTTGATTAAGCTGATTTAGGTGATTAACCTGATTCAATTTGTCAATGAAATCAAAAAAATCAGTTTAATCAACGGTTCAGACCAATGAACCAATAAACAAATGAACCAATAAACTAACCCAATGATAAAAAATTACTTCAAAACCGCGTGGCGGAATACCGTAGGCAGTATTTCGTACAGCACTATCAACATTGTTGGGCTGGCTGCGGGCCTGGCCAGCTTTATTGTTATCCTGCTATACCTCAATTACGAGTTGAGCTATGACAAATGGAGTCCCGAATTGAACAAAGTTTACCGGGTATCATTGCGCGAGAACGAAGATTTTTTAAAAACAACGCCCGCGCCGCTGGCCGACTTCCTGGGGCGAAAATATCCCAATGCCGAAGCAGCTACTTCGCTGCAGTCGACTGGTGATTTTGGATTGCTCCTCTCAGCCGGGGATCGTAAGATCTATTCAAAAAACGTGGTGACGGTCGACTCCAACTTCCTGCGGGTTTTTCCTTACCAACTGGTAAAGGGTAATCCCGCAACGGCGCTGAATGTGCCTAAAGCCGCTATATTGACCGAAGATTTGAGCCGCAAATTATTTGGTAACACCGACCCGATGGGCAAAACCGTTAAAGTATTAAATATGGTGGATTGCCTGGTAACCGGCGTGATGCGGCAGCCAAAAGAGCCCGGCCACATGCCGGTTGAAATGCTGATGCACGATGTTTGGGGCAAACACCCTACTAGTTGGCATAACTACTCTTTTAAAACCTATATCAAATTGAAACATCCGGAAACAGATGCTTCTATTGAGACCGCCATTAACCGTTTGTATTATGATGAACGTATAAAGAAGCCCAATACAACCTTTGAAGCATACCAAAAAGCCGGACCAAAAACTAACCTTTTTGTTGATGCGGTGCCGCGTATCCACAACTTTCCCAAACACGACGCCAGTAACTTTACAACCGTTTCTATTTTATTGGTGCTGGCGGTACTGTTGCTGCTGGCGGGCGCCATCAATTTCAGTAACATGGCCATTGCCAAGTCCATCAGCCGGGCCAAAGAAGTTGGCGTGCGCAAAGTGATGGGCTCGGGCCGCCGGCAGCTCGTATTTCAATTTATGACCGAGACTGCCTTGCAGTGCATCGCCAGCCTTATAATTGCCATTATACTGCTTAATTTCGCCTTGCCGTATATCAATCAAACGTTCAACATCACACTCAGCTTTTGGCAGCAAAACAGCGCGCTCTCCATTAGTCTTCAAATCGCCGGTTGCCTGCTTGCTGTTATACTGCTCTCCGGGCTGTATCCGTCGGTATACCTGTCACGTTTCAACGCCGTAAAGGTGCTCAAAGGCAATTATTCCAGCGGCAAAAAAGGCGCTTTGTTCCGCAATAGCCTTATTGTGGTGCAGTTTATGGTTTCGGTATTTTTTATAACCGGTATCATCGTCATCAAAAGCCAGATGAGCTTTATGCAAAGTAAGGATAAAGGCTTTTCGGGCCAGCAAGTGATGCGGATACAGGCGCTGCAAGCTACCAGCGAGGATCACTTTGCCGATAACCGTAATATATTACTCACGATACCGGGTGTAAGCTATGTTTCAAAAACCACCAGGGTGCCCGGTGATAACGTATTTGCAGATACCACAACCTTCGCTTTTAAATGCGACGGAAAGATATACCGGATGTCGTCGGAAAAAATAAGTACCGATTATTTTAAAACAATGAATATCAGCCTAAAACAGGGCCGCTATTTTACCAACGAAGTAGCCGATCAAAATACCCGCACGGTAGTGATCAACGAGTCGGCCGCCAGGAAACTCCATTTTGCCGACCCTGTAGGTAAAAATATCACCTTCCCATATTGCGATAGCGTGCCCATGCGAATTGTGGGTGTGGTGAGGGATTTTAATGTACAGGGCTTCGAAAGCGAGATACAGCCGATTGTGTTCACCATCGGCCAAAAGGCCTGCATGTTTCAATCCGGCGGGTCGATATTGGTTAAGCTCAACAGCAGCCATATGCAGCAATCCATCGCCGCCATTTCCGATGCCTGGAAAAAGATAGAACCCGGTTTCCCGATACGCTATTCTTTTGTCGATGAGAATTTTAACCAGCTTTTTGCTTCGTACAGCCGTCTGCAACAAATCATTACTTTCTTCGGCATCATCGCCATACTCATCTCGGTAATGGGTTTATTTGCGCTAACAGCCTTCTTTACCCGGCAGCGCACAAAAGAGATAGGGGTGCGTAAAGTTTTGGGCGCTGGCGTTGTGCAGTTAGCAACCCTGCTGAGCCGCGAGTTTATTTACCTGGTGCTTTTATCGGTAATCATCATCACACCGGTGGCCTGGTGGCTGATGCAAAGGTGGCTGCAAACTTTTGCATACCGGATCAGCATAGGCTGGTGGATATTTTTTGCAGCCGGCGCAACCGCGATAATTATTGCGATCGTAACCGTGAGTTTCCAGTCTGTCAAGGCGGCCTTGGCTAACCCGGTGAAGAGCCTTAGAAGTGAATAGTTTGTCTGAACCGTTGATTAAACTGATTTAGATAATTGTATTGATGACTACTATCAGCTAAATCACAAAAATCAGCTTAATCAACGGTTCAGACAAACTGTATCAAAACCGTACACTTATTGTTCTATTTACGAACATATTCGTATATTGTATCAAATTTAAATATCTTATTGTCAAGTAGTTATTAAATTGGAATTAGTTTTATGCAATGTATTTAGTCCGCTGACAGAACCAGTGAACTAATGAACCGTTGAACCAATGAACTAATAAGATGATAAAAAATTACCTCAAAACCGCCTTCCGGAACCTTTGGCGAACCAAGGCATTTTCATTTATCAATATTGCCGGCCTTAGCGTGGCCCTGGGCTGCTGCATGCTTATCCTGTTGTACACGATGGATGAAGTGAGCTACGACCGTTTTAACAGCAATGCCCAAAAGATATATCGTTTAGTGGTTGAAGACGTTAGCCCGCAAGGTGTGTCGAATAAAATGGGCAGTACTGGCTCCATGCCGGGACCCACGTTCAAACGCGAAATTCCTGAAATTGAAGATTATGTGCGTTTGCAGGGAGGCAACTTTACCGCCAAACGTGGCAGCGATGTTTTTAGTGAAGATGCATTGTTTGTCGACAGCAACTTTTTCTCAGTTTTTACGGCGCCTTTAAAATCGGGAAGCTATAAAAATGCCCTGGCTGGCGATAACACTATTGTAATTTCAGAAGATATTGCTAAAAAATATTTTGGCGACCAGGACGCGGTCGGTAAGGTAATGCAGCTTAAAGATGATACTGCATTTAAATTGTACACGGTTACCGCAGTCACAAAAAGGTCGCCACAAAACTCTTCGCTTAAAATAAAAATATTGGTTCCATTTAAAGCCTCGAGTGCTTACAAGGACAACCAGTGGTTCAATTTCTATCTGAATACCTTTTTTACGGTAAAACCCGGCTCGGACATTAAGCGGGTAGAAGCCAAAATTGCGCGCGTTTTCCGGGCTGAATCGGCGGCGCAGTTTAAGGATATGGCTCAAAAATACGGCATGAAGGATAAAACGATCCTTCACCTGCAAGCCTTACTGGGCATGCATACCAGTACCGAATATCAGCCCGATAATGGCCTCAGCGATGCCAGTAACCCGATGTATTCGTATATCCTTACCGGGATAGCGCTGTTTATTTTGCTGATTGCCTGCATCAATTTTGTCAATCTTACAGTGGCACGGTCATTAAAACGCGCTAAAGAAATTGGCATACGTAAGGTAGTAGGGGGTGATCGCAAACAGTTGATCATGCAATTCCTCGGCGAATCATATATACTTTGCTTTGTAGCATTTGTGCTGGCTATTGCCTTGGTTTGGTTGGTGTTGCCTACGTTTAATGAGCTGTCCAACAAAGCACTTGCCTTTTCATACCTTTTAAGCTTTAAGCTGGTGGCGGGATATATTGCCATTTTCCTGGCTACCGGCTTACTGGCAGGTTTTTATCCGGCTTTGGTACTTTCGGGCTTTAACCCGGTGCAAACTTTATATAACAGGCAGAAATATACCGGCAAAAACTATCTTTCAAAAAGCCTGGTGGTGCTGCAATTCACGCTGGCCACTTTCTTCATCATTGCCACTATCACCATCTATTCGCAGTTCAATTACCTGATGCATTATGATTTGGGCTTCAATGATAAAGACGTGGTTTCGATACACTCATACGACCTGGATAAGAGCGTGCTGCCGACGTTTAAAAATGAGCTACTTAAAAACCCCAATATTAAAATGGTTACCGCCGACCAGGGCGGCCGCTGGGGCACAATAGCTAAGATTAACAACGGCCAGCAAACCACTTTTGACATTAAGCATATCGACGAAGATTACCTGCCGCTTTTTGAGGTACCCATTGTGCAAGGGCGAAATTTCTCAAAAAGCATGATCAGCGACACCGCGAATTCAATTTTGGTGAACGAAACTTTTGTTAAACAGGCGGGCTGGAAAAAGCCGCTTGGTGAAGTGGTCGATTTCTTCTACATGCATAAAAAATATACCGTCATCGGTGTGGTAAAAGATTACCATTTCCTTGATTTGACCCAAAAAGTTTCACCTATCATGTTCAGGATGAAGCCCCAGGACCCTTATGGAAACGTTTTTATAAAGATAGATGGCCGAAATAAAGCGGCCGCGCTGAATTATATCCAAAAGACATTCAAATCGCTGTTTCCGTTCAGGCCGTATGAATCTACCTTCAAAGATGCAGAAATAGCCCAGCAGTATGATAAGGAAGCCAAGTGGAAACAAATTGTCACCTTTAGTGCAGCCCTCACCATTTTTATATCCTGCATAGGTCTGTTCGGCCTGGCAACGTTGTCCGCAGAGCGCCGCAAAAAAGAGATTGGCATCCGCAAGGTGCTGGGCGCTTCCGTTGAGACCATCGTAAGTAAACTTTCAACTGATTTCCTAAAGCTGGTGATCATATCGGCGGGGATCGCGTCTCCTGCAGCCTGGTTCGCGCTGAATAAGTGGCTGGAGAACTATCCGTACAGGGTAGCTGTTGACTCGTGGATATTTATATCAGCATCCGTGGCTGTGCTCCTGGTGGCTTTGATAACAGTAAGCTACCATTCCATCAGGGCAGCGGTGGCTAACCCGGTGAATAGTTTGAGGAGTGAGTAGCAGTTGGCAGTAGCAGTAGCAGTTGGCAGTTAAGAAAATCTTAAATGCTTTAAATCGCTAATTCACTAATTCAATAATTCACTAATTGATTCATGATACGAAATTACATCAAAATCGCATGGCGTAACCTTGTTCGGAATAAGGTGAGCAGCATTATTAATATCAGCGGACTCGCTATCGGTTTGGCCTGCGTGATGCTGATTGGCCTGTATGTAAAGGATGAACTGGGCTACGACCGCATTTTTAAAGATGCCAACCGCATCTATCGGGTAAACACCCACGAGAAAATAGCCAACGATGAATTTGTTGCAGGTCATACGCCGCCGCCGGTTGGCCGCGCGCTGCAAAGCAGTTTTCCTGAGATAGAGAGCTACACGCGCATATTTACCCCGGGCGATGAGATCATTCACTATGTGAAAAATGGCGAACGTGCGGCGATGACTGAAAAAAGCCTTTTGTCGGTCGATTCGAACTTCCTGCAATTTTTTGGCTATCCAATGCTGGCAGGCGGCCGTAATAAATGCCTAAATGGCCCCAATTATGTAGTGCTTACTGAAAGCGCAGCAAAAAAATATTTCGGCGATGTTTCACCCATTGGCAAAACGCTGACCTTTGATGAGTACAATAAGCCGTTTACAGTTACCGCCGTTTTAAAGAACCTGCCCGAGCAATCGTCGCTGCAGTTTGAAATGCTGCAGTCGAACCTGGGGATGCCGCTGGTAAAGCGCTTTAGCTGGAGTTGGGTATGGCTGCAAATGGGCACGTACGTGAAATTGCGCGCTCATGTGCCGAATACGCCTGCTGACATACAAAGACTCGAAGCACGTTTTCCGGAAATGATAAAAGTGCAGGCAGCCAGCGCATTCAAACGCATTGACGAGCCGCTTGACCAAATGGCAAAAAAAGGAGACAAATACGAGGTATTGCTGCAGCCGCTCACGAATGTGCACCTTTTTTCAAAGGATATCGGCACACGTTATTTTGTGCAGGGTGATATCAAATACATTTATATCTTCTCGGCCATAGCCTTGTTTATTATACTACTTGCTTGTGTAAACTTCATGAACCTGGCCACAGCTCAATCCGGGAAACGGGCAAAGGAGGTCGGCATCCGCAAAGTGCTGGGCTCTGAGCGCAAACAGCTGATCAGGCAGTTTTTGGCCGAATCGTTCATGTATACGGTGTTTGCGGCAGTGGTCGCTGTCGCTATCGTAACCGTGGCGCTGCCTGGCTTTAACCAACTGGCATCCAAATCACTCAACCTGCAGGCGCTTTTGCAATGGCAGGCATGGGCCGGGCTGGTGTTGCTGATCGTATTAACCGCACTTTTCGCCGGCAGCTACCCGGCATTCTTCCTAACCGCATTTAAACCGGTTTCGGTTTTAAAAGGCAAAGCCGATTTCAAAACCTCGAAAACAGGCTTTTCAACGCGTAATGTGCTCGTGGTTTTCCAATTTACGGTATCAGCCATGCTGATCATCTGCACCATCGTTGTATACAAACAATTGCTGTTTAACCAATCGAAAGACCTCGGCTATAACAAGGAGAATGTTTTAGTTGTTAACGATGCAGAACGCCTGGGCAAAAACCAGGAAAGCTTTAGAAATGCCGTCCTGGGGTTGCCCGAAGTAACAAATGCAACGGTAAGTACCGACCTGCCTGCATCCGAAAAGTTTTTTGACGACGACTATACCCCTGAAACAACTACCGATAATGTAGGCCCGGCGGATAAAAACCTTTCTATTGCTTCCTACATCGTCGACGAATCATTTGTCCCGACGTTAAAGTTACAGATCGTCAGCGGACGCAATTTCTCCAAAAGCTTTAACGATTCCGCATCGGTCATCCTGAACGAAACCGCGGCAAAAAAAGCGGGCTGGAAAAACCCAATCGGCGAACACCTCATTTACCCCGGAGGTAACAACACCAAATTCCAGGTTGTCGGTGTCGTGAAGGATTTTAATGCAGCGTCACTGCATGATGACATGATGCCATGGGCTTTATTCTATACCACGTCCAAAACCTACACGATGAATACATCTTTTGTCAGCGTCAGGCTTAAACCCGGCGATTATTCAAAAGCGGTAAACAAAATACAAGCCATCTGGAAAACTTTTATGCCCGATAATCCATTCGAATACAGCTTTTTGGATCAGCAATATGATGCTTTATACAAAACCGATCAAACCATCGGTAAAGTGTTTACGGTGTTCACCTTCCTGTCAATAACGGTGGCCTGCCTTGGTTTACTCGGCCTGGCGATGTACACTGCCGAACGGCGTACCAAAGAAATTGGCATCCGCAAAGTATTGGGCGCTTCGGTGCAGAATGTAGTAGGCATGCTTTCAAAAGACTTTTTAAAACTGGTATTGATCGCATCATTTATTGCCTTCCCCGTGGCTTGGTTTGCCATGAATAACTGGCTGCAGGATTTTGCCTATAAAACCGATATTAGCTGGTGGGTGTTTGCGCTCGCAACGGGAATTGTAACAGCAATTGCATTAATTACAATTAGTTTTCAGTCGATAAAGGCCGCGATGGGTAACCCGGTGGAAAGTTTAAGGAGTGAATGAACGTCTGAACGGTTGATTCAGCTGATATACATGATTAGCCGCTAATCACCACCAGCGAAATCACAAAAATCAGCTGAATCAACGGTTCAGACAAAAAAGTTTGCTCCTCATGCAACATGTAGCTTAAAAAAGCTGTCTTTAACAATAAATTCAGCTGATTCAAACACCTGCGCATATGTTAAAAAGCTATCTCAAAATCGCCTGGCGGAATCTTCGCAAAAATCGCCTTTACAGCATCATTAATATCGGTGGCCTGGCCATTGGTATGGCCGTCAGCTTTATGTTGCTGATCTACGTTTACAACGAATTTAGTTTCGACAAATTCAACACCAATGCCGACCGGCTGTACAAAGTAATGCGTAACCAGCCAAGCAATGGTGAAATTATGACCGGCGACGAAACGCCCGTACCAATGGCGCCGGCAATGGCCAAAGACTTTCCGGAAATAGATAAAATCACCCGCGCCACATGGCCCTACGACCGGCTCGTGAACTATAAAAACCAGGGGCTGAAGCTTAATACCATGGCCGCTGACCCGGCATTTCTGCAGATGTTCAGCGAGGAGTTTATATATGGCGATCAAAAGACCGCCTTATCCGACCTTTCGTCTATAGTGCTGACAGAATCGGCAGCCAAAGCAATTTTCGGCAGTGTGAACCCGATAGGGCAGACAATTAAACTTGATCAAAAATTCCCGCTGAAGGTTACTGCAGTTATCAAAGACAACCCGACCAACTCAACATTCGACTTTAAAGCGCTCATCAGTTGGGACCAGTTATCAGCCGAGCAAAGCTCGATAAAGACCTCTGGCTGGGGGAATTACTCGTTTCACACTTATGTGATGCTAAAACCCGGCGCTTCGGCTATTGCGCTGGATAAAAAGCTAAAAAATATCGTCGCGCGCTTTGACCCCGAGAATAAGGAAAATACCATGTTCCTCTATCCATTCACAAAATACCATCTCTATAGCGAGTTTAAAAATGGCGTCAATGCAGGCGGCAAAGTTACTTCTGTTGAGCTGTTTATGTGGCTGGCCATCGGTATATTACTGATCGCATGCATCAACTTTATGAATTTGTCGACAGCCCGTTCGGAACGCCGGGCCCGCGAGGTTGGCGTGCGCAAAGCGATTGGCGCCGCGCGATTCTCACTTATAGCCCAGTTTATGGGCGAGTCGTTGCTGATGGCTTTCATTTCATTTTTGTTCGCGCTGATTTTTATCCAACTGCTGAAACCCGTTTTTAGCGACTTTATACACATAACCCTGCTGGTCCCTTACAGTAACGTTTATGCCTGGGCATCGGCGCTTGGCGTAACGATATTTACCGGTTTAATTGCCGGCAGCTACCCTGCATTCTTTCTTTCCTCGTTTATGCCTGTCAAAGTGCTGAAAGGGCAGCTTGTGCAAACAAAAACTACTGTTAATCCGCGCAAAGTGCTGGTGGTATTGCAGTTTACGTTTGCCATTTGCCTCATTTTATCAAGCATTTTTATTTATAAACAAATCACCTATATCAAAAATAAACCGATCGGTTACGACCGCTTCGGCCTGGTGGACATGCCTGACGACGGCGTAATGGATACCCGCTTTGAAGATTTCCGTCGAGATGCCATCAATGCAGGGGCCATTACGGAGGGTGCACTTACCGGCATGAGTATTGTTAACAACGGCAGCAGTTCCTGGGGAATTACCTGGCCGGGGCAATTGCCCGGTGAAGATAAAATACCCATCGACCAAATGGCGGTTACCTATCATTTTGTAAATACTTATGGGGTAAAACTGCTGGAGGGCAGAGACTTTTCCCGTGAATATCCGTCGGATTCTGCTGCGATCATCCTTAACCAGGCAGCTGTAAAAATGATGCGCTTTAAACACCCGTTAGGACAATTAGTAAAATACCAAGGGCAAAATTGCAAAGTAGTAGGGGTGATCGAAAACTTCGTTTGGGGTTCACCCTATGAGCCGGTAAAACCGGCTATAATTGGGTTTATCAGAGGATGGACCGGAAATATCAGCCTCAGGTTAAACCCGGCGAAATCTATATCTGCCAGCCTGGGCATCCTGCAAAATATCTACAAAAAATACAACCCGGATTACCCGTTTGAATACCGGTTTACCGACGAAAAATACAACCAGAAGTTTAATACAGAGCGCACACTAGGCAACATGTCGATTTGTTTTACCTGCCTGGCTATCCTCATTTCCTGCCTGGGTTTGTTTGGTTTAGCTTCATTTGCTGCGGAACAGCGCCGAAAAGAGATCGGTATCCGCAAGGTGCTTGGCGCTACAACCGGCGTGCTATGGTATAACCTGTCGAGCGAGTTTGTGGTACTTATCGGTATTTCCTTTGTGCTTGGCTCGGCCTTAACGCTATGGTATATCAGTAACTGGATGGGACAATTCATTTACCATACCAGCCTTAGCGTTTGGGTGTTTGGCATTACGCTGGTGCTTAGCCTGGTTATTTGCCTGCTCACTGTAAGCTGGCAGGCCATAAAAGCCGCCTGGGCCAACCCGGTAACGAGCCTCCGTTCGGAATAAGTAGCAGCGGCAGTAAGCAGTAGCAGTTAAGCTAAAAGCAGAAAGCCAAGAGTTAAAAGCAAAAACGATCAATAATAATCGGTGTAATCAAAACCCAATCAGTGAAATCCCAGGAATAATGATAAAAAACTATATCAAAATCGCGTGGAGAAACTTATGGCGAAATAAGTTTTTCTCCACCATCAACATTTCAGGTCTGGCGCTGGGCATGGGCTGCAGCATCCTCATCATGCTTTGGGTGCAAAATGAACTGAGCATGGATGCTTTTCATGTTAACGGGTCTCGTTTATATACGGTTATTGAACGCCAGTATTATGACGGCAAGGTGGTCGGGCAGTACTCCGTTCCGGGTGTGCTGGCTAACCAGTTAAAACATGATATTCCCGATATTGAATACGCCACGAATTATGGGTGGAATAACGACAATACCTTTAGGGTAGGCGATAAGATATTAAAGCTGCAGGGCACGTCGGCCGATTCGGACTTTTTTAAAATGTTTAGTTTTCCCCTGCTCGAAGGCAGTGCTAAAACGGCTTTAAACACGCCGTTAAGTATGGCCATTTCGCGCAAAATGGCCAACTATTTTTTTGGCAGTCCGGTTGCAGCGATGGGGAAAACCATCCGTTATAACAACCAAACGAATTTTAAAATATCGGCGGTTTTTGAAGATGTACCACACAATTCCTCGCAACAATTTGAGTATATCATCAATTGGCAAAACTTTTTAAAGGAAAACGACTGGGCCAAACAATGGGGAAATAACGGCCCCACGGCATTTGTAATGCTTAATTCTAACGCTAATGGCGAATTGGTGAATAAAAAGATCACCCGTTTCCTGGATAAATATAATAAAGAACAAAGCAAGGCCTTCCGGGAAGAACTTGGTCTGCAAAAAACCAGTGATTCTTACCTGTATTCAAACTTTACCAACGGTAAACCCGACGGCGGCCGCATTGAATATGTACACCTTTTTAGTGTCGTCGCCATATTTATTATGCTGATTGCCTGCATCAATTTCATGAACCTTACCACGGCGCGTTCAGTAAAACGTGCCAGGGAAATAGGGGTGCGCAAAGTGGTAGGCGCGGTGCGGCCGGTGCTCATCAGGCAGTTTATCGGCGAAGCCATCCTGCTTACTTTTATAGCCATGCTGATCGCCGTTTTGCTGGTATTGGTATTGCTCCCGGTTTTCAACTGGGTGACAGAAAAGCAGATCGGCTATCCATTCGCCAATTACCAGTTTTGGCTCGGCCTGGTGTTGCTCACACTGGTTACCGGCTTCCTTTCCGGCAGTTATCCCGCATTGTTCTTATCCGCTTTTAATCCCGTTACAGTTTTAAAAGGAACCGGAAAGCTAAGTACAGGCTCAATTTGGTTTCGAAAGGGGCTGGTCGTGGTTCAGTTTATGATGTCAATTGTGCTCATCGTGGGCACCATCGTGGTATCCAAGCAAGTAAATTATATCCAAAACAAAAACCTTGGGTACGACCGCGAAAACCTGATCTATGTTCCGCTGGAAGGGGACCTGCCGGCAAAGTTTAAAGTATTTAAAGATGAGGCGCTCCGGAGTCCGGGTATAAAGGATATCACCCGTTCGTCGGACGCACCGGTAAATTTTGGGAGTACGACAGGTGGTGTTAAATGGGTAGGCAAGGACCCGAACCTGAACGTGGAATTCACCCATATTGATGTCGGCTACGACTACATTAAAACCATGAAACTGCAACTGGTGGCCGGCCGTGACTTTTCCCTCGACTTTGCAACCGATACCATCAATTACCTGATCAACGAAAGCGCGCTTAAAAGAATAGGATACGCTCATCCTATTGGCAGTCCGTTAACCCTTTGGGATAAAAAACAAGGCAAGATCATCGGTGTGATAAAAGATTTTCATTTTAATTCCCTGCACGACCCGATTCAGCCGTTGATCATCAATTTACGCGATTCAGCTTCCTACGGAAATATACTGATCCGCACCCAGCCCGGCCAAACAAAGCAGGCGCTGGCGACCATTGAAAAGTTGTGTAAAGAGCTGAACCCCAATTTTACCTTCACTTATTACTTTACCGACTTGGAATACAAAAAGCTGTATGATAATGAACAAGTAGTGGGTAAGCTATCAAAAGCCTTTGCTTTTTTAGGCATCTTTATTTCGTGCCTCGGGCTGCTCGGACTCGCCATGTTTACGGCAGAGCAGCGCATTAAGGAAATCGGTATCCGTAAAGTACTGGGCGCGAGTATTGGCTCGCTGTTCACCCTGTTATCAAAAGAGTTTATGGTGCTGGTGGCCATCGCTTTGTTTTTTGCTACGCCGCTGGCCTGGTGGATCATGCACGTATGGCTGCAGGATTATACTTACCGGACCAGTATGGATTGGTGGGTATTTGCGCTATCAGCAGTGCTATCGATTTTGATCGCCTTAATTACAGTGAGTTTCCAATCAGCAAAGGCGGCGCTGATGAACCCGGTGAAGAGCCTTAGAAGTGAGTAGCAGTTGGTAGTGGCAGTAGCAGTTTTTATTTAGGTGAAAGGATAAAGGTAAAAGGTGCTTTTTGCAATTGAACAGCCCCCGGGCACTAATTAAACTAATGAACCAGACCGATGATAAAAAACTATTTCAAAACCGCATGGCGTAACATCTTAAAAAATAAGTTTTACGCCTCGATCAACATTGTTGGCCTTACAGTTGGGCTAACTGTTGGGCTAATGATCCTGCTATGGGTAAGTGATGAACTGAGTTTCGACCGGTTTCATACCAAAGCGGATCGATTATACCAAATGGAGGCGCAAATTGGTACAGGCAGCAGCAAACAGATATGGGGAGGCGTGCAGGGGCCGGTGGCTACCTATGCGCTGAAGGAAGTGCCGGGTGTACAGAGCGCGGTGCGGCTGGTTTATGCCTATGAATATTCGGTATTCCGCTACAAAGACAAATTATTAGGAACCGGCGATAATGGAAACTGGTACGTCGATCCATCTTTTTTCAAAATATTCGATTTTAAGATGTTAAAGGGAAATGTTAACGCTCCTTTTCCCAATGACAAATCGATCATCATCACACAATCAACGGCAAAGCGCTTTTTTGGCGACGCTGACCCAATAGGTAAAACCATCCTGGCAGATAACAGGGATAGTTACACCGTGACCGGGTTGATGGCCGATGCTCCGGAAAACTCGTCCATTAAGTTTGATATGCTGTTTTCAATGGAGGTGAGAAAAAAACAATATTCGGGCAAAGACTATTGGAAATCAATGGATGAAGATTGGGGTAACTATTATACCACTACATTTTTGTTGCTGCCGCCAGGTACAAATTTGCAGGCGGTTGCCGATAAGCTTACTAAAATCCATATCCAGCACCAGCCGGGCCCCGATGCGGCCAAAGTAAAATACCAGATGCAGCCGTTTACACAAATACACCTTTACAACGCCGATGGCAGCGAGTCGGGCATGCAAACGGTAAGGATATTTTTAATAGTTGCCATTTTTATTTTACTAATTGCCTGCATCAACTACGTAAACCTGTCGACCGCGCGGGCCATGCTGCGTTCGAAAGAAGTGAGCGTACGCAAAATAATAGGAGCGGAGCGCAAACAGTTGTTCGCCCAGTTTGTGATCGAAACGGCATTGTTTTTTTCGATCGCATTGGTGCTTGCCTTTGGAGCAATTGAATTGCTGATGCCGCTTTACAACAATCTATCGGGCAAACAAATGGTGTTTAACCTGCTCGACAGCGGCGTTTGGGAAGTGATTGGCCTGACCCTTTTGGCAACGTTAACCATATCAAGTATTTACCCGGCTTTATTACTATCTTCATTTAAACCCATCAGCGCTTTGAAAGGCAAAATT
>Ga0210389_10000834_pt1 | contig 26122 bp, 30 predicted proteins | sample IncBWH28OmetaG_FD_160127 | JGI IMG/M metagenome (GOLD analysis project Ga0210389, IMG submission 160127) | Forest soil microbial communities from Barre Woods Harvard Forest LTER site, Petersham, Massachusetts, United States - Inc-BW-H-28-O ...
TTTGGTATGTTTCGCGAGCAGCGGCTCGAAATCGCCGTTGAACGCCATGTTGTCGCAGACAAAGACCTTGTAGCCCACGGTCATCGCGAGCCGCATCGTCTTGTCGTGCGAATTCCGGACGCCGAGCGCGAACCGGCAGCCGGTGAACGTCTGGTCGAGCTCCATGAGCCCGAACATCTTATTTCCGTCCTTCGACACCGCATATTCGTCGCGATGGACAGCAATATGCCGAAATCCCAAGGTCTCGATGACGGCCTGCACCACCTCGATGTGCGGAATGGGTTTGTGGGTTGCGGTTCCCGCGGGCGTTGGCACGAGTGCCAAGGCTTCGCGAGTGATCTTTTCGGTGTCGACGTGGGCAACGAGCGTACTATCCGCCATGCGGTTTCTCCTCTTCATGTCGTTTTGCTTCTTCGAATGCGGTGATAAGGTCGTCGACACGATCGGCTTCATAGCCGAAGCCGCTCGGCCTGAGAATTTTGGCGAGAGTGGGATGCTTTAAGCCGGCAACTGCGGCGATCGCATCCCACAGACGTTGGTAAACGTGTTTCATCAAGCTGCTTTCCGGCTGACAGAACAAGCCAAGGGCGTCTATTTCTGTAAAGCCTGGTTTTCAGATGGGAATGTGCTAATCGGGCTAATCGAATTGAATGCCCGCGTGGAAGTCGCCCCCCACGCCGAAATTCAATCGTGTTCTTCGAGAGTGAAGAACATGTGGGCTCTCGAAATTTTAAACGGCAGTCTGAAAGCGGTCAAGGCCGGATTGGTGGTAGCTAGCAGTTCAGAGGAACTTGAACGCTGACAACTTGAGAACACCTGCAATCGATTGCCAATTGGGGAAAGTCAAGGCGCCCCTGACTTGGGCGCAGGGGTCGGGCCTTCAAATCGCCCGCTCCGACCAATCGAATCATAGAGATACAGCCGATTCCGCGAGAATGCTGTTGGCGAGGCACTGAAAGGCTACACGAATCCACCCGAGAGCTACTGGGCTTACATGCGCTCGAACGCATTTGAGGTCATTCGAAAGACCACGTCATCCGTGGCTATAATTCTCGTCATGGCAATGATGACTACCGCGCTGGGGCGATCAGAAATCGGAACGGGCATGGAACTGCCGCGGGGAAGTCTGCGAAGCTCGGAGCAAGCTCGATCATGGCCCGTGATGGACATGTTCTGGACAGTCGCTGCGGCACCGTAGCCGTGCGGACGGGAAGACGATGCCTTGCACATCCGCCGGGAATACCCGTGAGGAGCGCTATGGCCATTGCTTGTCCAAGCAAATGCTTTTAGCAGATTGTTCCACAAATAGAACAGAAATATCCTTGACTCAGTGACAGAACTGAGGATATTCTGTACCGACGTGAGCATTCGCCGCGGCTTTTCCTGTTTGTTACTGCTGATTTTCAGCGGAATTCTCTTGGCACAGCATGCGGTCGATCCCGCGGAGCGCTATCACCGGTTGATTTGTCTCGTACATTTGACGGGATCCGGCGCAAAAGACGACCCGCAGAGGCCCGAGTATGTGCCCGCCACAGTCGATGAGACACGCACTGGCATCATTGCGTGGAGCCAGCAGATTACGGATGACGGCCAGATGGCGATTATCCACATCGTTGCCGTCGATCGACAGGCATTCTCGCCGATTCTGGCGGACAAACGGCCGGAGATTCGCGTTTTCGAGATCGGGAAGGACTCACCCGATGCGATTGAGAAAGAGTTGAAGAAGTACAAGAAGGACTTCTCTCTCAATTCACTTCAGGTGTTGGCGCAATGACGCGCCGAATGCTGCTCTTGGCGTTATTCGGCGCCGCGGTCTGCCTGGCTCAAAACAATTACGTCTATGACTGGACGTACGGCGCCAGCTTCCCCAACGGCTCGTCGAGCTTTTATAAGTTCTATAGCAGCCCTGTTGCAGGCAACCCGAACGACTACGAGATCATGAGTCAGCTGGCCATCAAAGGCTCAGGCGAGACATATACGCATTTGATGCGTGCCGATATCTATGCGTACGGGGTAGGGTCCGGCAGTTCCATTTCGGCGGAAATCGTTATACCGGCAACTTTCCAGACCACCGGTCCCGCAACGCTGGTTATCAACCAGTCGATTAATGGTGTAGTCACGCAACTGGCCAGCACAGCGATTACCGCCAACGATGGGATGACGTTCCGGACCGTTATCTTCGGAACCAGCCTTTGGGTATTCGTGAGCAACACGCGCGTCTGGGCTCAGACTATCCCGCAGACCACGGGTTTACCGGCTTTTGGTATCTACAGCCGCTATATAGCCAATGGCGATGCCATGACGGTCGTCCAGGTCGGGCACCACGATACGGTGGCGCCCAACCAGATTCGGCTCGCGAACGTTGCAACAAGCTTGTTTCCCACTTCTGCATCGTTTAAATGGCAGGGCGTGCTGGATGACTCGGTCGGAATTGGGATGTTGCAGTATGTCTTCCTCAGGAATGGCACACAAATCGCGACTTCTCAGGCCGCCACGTCTTTCACGGATTCTACGGTGCAACCTTCCACATCATACGCATACACGGTTCAGGCGCAGGATCAGCACGGGAATCTGAGCACTCCGACCACGTTAAACATTACAACCCCACCGCCAACATCCATAGATCCTCGCCGCGCCGGCGTGCGCACAACGGGCACTTATTGGGGAGGTGGAGGCGAGCAGATCGATATGCTGAGCGGCAACGTGAATTTCTCGGTTCCATTGCTCACTGCGCAGGGACGAGCCAACTGGACAATTCCTATAGGGCTGAGCTACAACTCCCAAAACTGGTTACAGGACAATGGCGTCAACTGGCAGCTGAGTGACGATGTGGGCTACGGCTTCGGCTGGAAGCTGCAGATCGGCTCCATCACACCGTATTATGCATCCGCCACCTCAGGAGTTGACCACTACGTTTATACGGATTCTACCGGTGCGGAATACCGTCTGGACCAGAACAATAACGGGGTATGGTCCTCGACTCAGGGAATCTTCGTCTGGTTCGATTCCAATGCAGGAATTTTGCATTTCAAAAATGGCCAATTTTGGAAGATGGGCAGCACGTCAGGCGCGTCGGAACCGGACGCCGGAACGATGTACCCAACGGTCATCGAAGATACCGCGGGAAATCAGGTTCTTATGAAGTACCAGCCGGGCATTGGGCTGGGCGCGACTCAAATAAACACGAGCGCAAGGATCAATTCAATTGAAGACGTGCGTGGACAGGGTGCCGCAGACTACACGTTTACCTATAACACTGATACGCCGGTGCCCCATCTGAGCGCAGTCTCCAACGGCATCGAAACCCCCGAAAATTTCAATTTCTCCTATACTTCCAACGTGCCGGTGAGCCCGCCATTCGGCACCGATCCGGGGTTTGCCGGCATTGTCACAGCGCAGCTCGCTACGCTCACGATCGTGTCCCCACCCGGTAGCATAGATGTCGTTTCCGGGAATCCGTACACGTTTCTCTATGACAGCGCGGGCGCATCAGAGTTGAATCAGGTGACATTCCCGTTTGGCGGGCACCTTCGTTGGAGTTACGCGACAGACGGGTTCAGTGGCTCAAGGCTACTACGGGCAGCGGCAACGCGCTACCTTGCCGCCGACGCACAAGGGGCTGTTGAATGGGCGTATCCAATCACCCGAGACAATGCATCATCAGCAACGATACACGCGTGGACCAGTCTCGCCGATGCCAGCGGTATCGGGTCCAAAACGTGGGACTTCATCACGTCGCCGACTGCACCTCCCGGGGAACTGGGTTTATTATCGGAACTCGTACAACAGCCGAGCCTGAACGGCGGCATCATTCTGCAGGATGACACCTATACCTGGTCGCAGGAACCCGCGACCGGAAATCCGTACATTTCCTCCAAGACGACCGCGAAGGACAAGGGTAGTTCGAATCAGCAATCGGCTCTCACCACCCAGACGATCGATCAATATGGGAATGTGACGCAGTCGATCACGTATCCCTACAACAACACCAGCACTCCGGTTGCGACACACACCAATACGTATTTGTCCGGATCCACCTATGCCTCGAATTACATTTTCGATCGGCTTCTCACAACCTCTGTAACCACATTGGGTGTGACAAAAACGTTGGTGCAGAACACGTATGATACCAACGGGAGCACCACCGTCAATGGACAGAACTACAATTACGGGGGTAACGATAATGTCTATATCACGTCTCACGAAACCGACCCCACGCCACTACCATGGGGTACGAGAGGATCCCTTGTGTCCACGACGACTCCGGTGCACTCTGTCTGGTTGGTGGTGTCGCATGGTCGAGTAATTCAATCAGGTCAGACAGACGGCGAGAATGTAACGATTTCTGAAGGCGCAGACACCAATTATGCAGTGCCTGAGACCGTCGCTACTCCAAACTTTAGTCAAACCCTTTCGTATAATCCGTGGCTTGGCGTCACACAAACCACCGACGCAAGTGGCGTAACGCTGCAGATGACCTATGATTCGATTGGTCGACCTGCTACAGGCAGAAATCCGTGGGCGTCATATTACGGTTCTTCCGTAGCCCCCACAGACACCTATAGTTACTCTGGAAGTGCGACGCCGGTAGTTCAGACCAAAACCGGACCCGACGGGGTAACTAAAACGACGCTCGACGGCTTAGGTCGTACTGTCCGAGTCGCGAGAGGAGACAGTACCGGCGATAAATACTGGACTGATACGGTCTATGCTCCCTGCGCCTGCTCGCCACTTGGGAAGATCCAGAAAGTGTCGCAGCCCTATGCCGCTCAAGGAACGCCATCGGCCTGGACCGTGTACTCGTATGACGGACTCGGCCGTACCCTCACTGTACAGCAGCCTGATGGCGCAAGCAGCACCAGCTACTTGTATTCAGGCAATCAGACGAAAGTGTCCGATCCCGCAGGGAATTGGAAGCAGTTGACGAACGATGTGCTCGGCAATCTGACTACGGTGGTCGAGCCGGACCCGGCGAATCCTCCCACAGGAACACTTACGACCTCTTATGCGTACGACTGGATGAAGCATGTCAGTTGCGTCGATGTTACGCGCGGAGGAACCTTGCTGCAGGCACCTGTTTCATATACGTCGAACGGCGTGTCATGCATGAGCTATTATGCTAACGGGACCGGCACAAAACAGACGCGCACGTTTGTGTACAGTGATGCCGGTTTGCTGACTTCGGCTGCCAACCCGGAGAATGGCACGGTGTCGTACTCCTACAACGCCGATAATACGCTGCATTTGAAGCAGGATGCCAAAGGGCAACAGAGTGTCTATACGTATGACACGCATAAGCGCCTTACCGAAGTCCAGGTGTTCCCCACCGGGCAGAATAATCCCGAAGACGTGTGTCAGCAGGCCCGTTACACCTATGACGGCAGTGGTGGATTCAATCTTGGACGCCTGACTTCAGTGGGTTATTCCAATGTGAATGGATCTGGCAATCCGTGCATTCCAGGGAGTACGAACAACTACGGAGAAACCTTTTACTACTGGTTTGATAAGGTAGCGACAAAGAGTATGAGCGTTCAGAATCATACTGTTTCCGTGTCGTATCTATACGATTACGCCGAACGCATCTCCAGTGTCATCTACCCGATCACCACACCGTTCACGTCAAGCGGGGCTTCTCTCGGGAACGTTTATTTTACCTATGGCTACGATTCTCTAGGACGGCCGGCGACATTGAGCGGACCGATTCCTGGCGGTAATACCGCGAACTGGGTGGAGGGGGCCCAGTACGACTCGGTTGGCCGTTTGACGCAATTGCAATATATCGCAGGAGCCTCCGGCGGAACGCCGAGCTACACGACCGAAACTACGGGATACAACAGCAATGGGCAGATGATTTCCCAAGGGTGGAGCACTCCTTCTTCTCTCGGGCCGAACGGCGGGCTGCAGTACACATACCCCGCGGCAGGCGTGAACAACGGCCAGATCACTCAGATATCAGACGCGATTTCCGGGGAGACAGTCACGTATGCGTACGACGCACTCAAGCGCCTCACCTCAGCTTCCTCGACGCCGCAGACCGGAAGTTCAACGATACCGTGGACGGAAAGTTTTCAATTCGATGGTTTCAGCAATCTCACAGCGAAAGTTTTGAACGGAACGGCCACAACGATCCCGGTGAATGCAGCCACGAATCAGCTCACAGCCGCGAGTTATGATCTAAATGGTAATATGCTGACCGGTCAAGCGCCATCGTCGGGAGTAGGCGTGACCTATACGTATGACGCGTCGAACCGCATCACCTCGGCTGCACTGTCGTCCGGCGGGGCCGAGTATTATGCCTATTCGACGGACAACAAACGGGTCTACAGGTTGACTGCGGGCGGAACGGAGCAGTGGACTTTGTATGGAGTCTATGGAGAGAAAGTGGGGGTGTTCCAGAGTAGCAGCAGCACGGGACCATATCCAGTTCAGTCCAATGTGAGTTTTGCCGGGCGGACGATTTTGGACAGCAACTTCCCGGTTTTTCAGGACCGATTGGGAACCAACCGAGCGAACGGGGCGAGATTCTATCCTTATGGCGAGGAAATCACCAACACCTCCAACGACCGCGAGAAGTTCGCCACCTATACCAGAGATTCCCACACCGGCCTCGATTACGCCGATCAGCGATTTTATGCGAGTACATACGGGAGGTTTCTGACGGCGGACCCGGCGCGGAACAGCGCGGGACCATCCGACCCCGGAAGCTGGAATCGGTATGCGTATACCCGAGGAGATCCAGTCAACCGCTTCGACCCTGGCGGTACTTGCGACATCATGATATCCGGCTGGGGATTTAACGACGGCTGGTTCCCTTATGCAAGCTGCGATGCGTCGTTAGGACCGGATTTCAACCCTTCTGCGTATGCGGAGTGTCTTGCAACTTTCGCGTGCGCCCGGAAACTGGGTGGGGGCGGCGGAGTTGTTGGGTATGAGGGAGGTGGTGGTATCGTCACCGTCACCAACGCGAGCCGAACTGGAGTAAACGAGGCAGTCATCGAGCGCAGGATGACTGATCTTGAAGACAATATAGACCCCGGATGTGCCTCCTGGCTCTTTGGAAATCAGCCGAGTGGGGATATCGCGAGCATCACCAACGAGGCGATAACCAACGGTTCGGTGGGGCACGGGATACTAACGAACTCCGTTCCCAACAGCGTGACGAATGCGGTCACGGGCGCCCCGAATGCCCTCGGACTCGCAATCATAATCAACGACAACGGAGCGTTTTTCAATTCGGCGGTCACAACCGACAACACTAAGTTGGCTGGAGGCACACAGCAGGCTCAGATTTTTCTACTCTTGCATGAGTATGCTCATCTCTTAGGGGCACCCGGATTCCAGGACGACGCAAACCCCAATGCCACCAACGCAACGAACGCTGCCAACAATGCTACGAACAACACTACGATTGAGCAAAAATGTCAAACGACTATAAATATGTTTCGGTAGCGTTGCTGCTTTTGCCCCTTTTACTCGGGCAATCGGACTCCCACAGGGCTGCCGAATTTCGCGTGGGTACGGTCACCAATTGCCCCGATGCTCTCGAAATGCCCAGCTACCCCCCGCTAGCCTGGGCCGCCCGAATCGTGGGTCGAGGGACGGCAGCGATAACGTTGGACACGAATGGAATCGAAGCCGTTAAGGTTGCGGGTCTTCATCCTCTGCTGGTGGCGGAAGTCACGCAATCTATTCGTCATTCGAAGTTCGGCAGCTGTGGGCGGAGAGAATTGACGCTCGCGTACGATTTTGTTATCGAAGGAGACGAGGCCCCGTCGCGGATCACGAGGATCATTGTGTTGAGTGGTAATCATTTTGTAATCAAGGTCAACCCGCCGAGGGCGATGGAGTGACGACATCGTGCTTTCCGTTGCGGCTCTCGACTCGTGTCTGCATATCATAGCCGCGCTTCCGCAATTCTTCACTTCGAGCTCCGAGTCGCATTGAGGCGAGGCGGCCGATGGCTTCGATCTGGGTTATGCTCTCGCCCCCGAAGCAGGGCTTGAAGGATTTGGTCAGTTTGTGATGGGCTCCTCTTCATAGGTGATGACGATTTTGTTCCTTTGGTGGCCGCCCAGTACGTTCGCTTTCCAGGCCTCCAGATATTCTTTGATGACTCGCATGGACACGTCGTGCTGGATATCGTTTCCGAACGTCGCCTCAATCCTGATGATGTGTTTGAACGCCATGCTGGTATCTTGCGCCCTTAAAACTCAGGGCGCAACGGGCATTGCTACAATTTGCTGAATGGATATTCAACGGATACTCTCCGACCTGCGGACGCAGCGGGATCAAATCAGCGGAGCGATTAGGGCAATGGAACTGTTGGCGGCTGGTTGACCGTGGGCGGAACGGAGCAGTGGACTTTGTATGGAGTCTATGGAGAAAAAGTGGGGGTGTTCCAGAGTAGTAGCAGCACGGGGCCATATGCAGTTCAGTCCAATGTGAGTTTTGCCGGGCGGACGATTTTGGACAGCAACTTCCCGGTTTTTCAGGACCGATTGGGAACCAACCGAGCGAACGGGGCGAGATTCTATCCTTATGGCGAGGAAATCACCTCCACCTCCAACGACCGCGAGAAGTTCGCCACCTATACCCGCGATTCCTACACCGGCTTGGATTACGCCGATCAGCGATTCTACGCATCAACCTATGGGAGGTTCCTGACGCCTGATCCAGATAACGGGGGCTACACCGATGATCCAAACTCACTGAATGCGTACGCCTACGTGCTCGGTGATCCTGTCAACCAGAGCGACTCAACCGGTCTCGATGTTGATCTTCCGATTACATCGGGCGGCAATCCGACTACTGAGTCCCGCATAATATAGAGTAATCTTTCAAGGACAAGAGTCGTCCTTTAGCCATGGGCAATCCACGTGGTGTGAAGCGCGATTTTGCAGCTTTGGAACGTCGCCGTCTGGAAGGACTAAGTCTGCTGAGACAGGGGCTCAACCAGAGTGAAGTAGCACGGCGGCTCCGGGTTCGCAGTCAGAGCGTGAGCCGCTGGGCAAGGACTCTGCAGGAAAAAGGAGAGAAGGGTCTGAAAGCGGCTGGCCGGGCCGGCCGTCTGCCGCTGCTGGATGGAGCGCAACTCCAACAGTTCGAGAAACTGTTGCTTCAAGGTCCCGAGAAACTCGGTTACGAGACTCCGTTGTGGACGTGCCCGCGGGTGGCGGATCTGATCGAGCGGAAGTTCGGTGTGATCTACCATGCCGGTCACGTCTGGAAGATCCTGCGGCAGTTGAACTGGAGTCCGCAGCGGCCCAAGGGCCGGGCGCTGGAGCGAAATGAAGAGGCGATCGCCGAATGGAAGCACAAGACATGGCCCGCAGTTAAAAAAAAGCCCAAAAGGAAGGCCGCACGATCGTCTTCATCGACGAAAGCGGGCTGAGTCAGCGTCCACACCGCTGCCGCACGTGGGCGCCGCGCGGAAAAACACCAGTTCTGCAGTACCACTTCAACTGGAAGACGATTTCCGTCGCTGCTGGCATGACCCTGTGGAACTTCTACTTCCAGCTCTTCGACAAGGCCGTCGGTAAGGAGGAAACCGTGCTGTTTCTGGCACATCTTCTGCGCCACTTGCAGTGCCCGCTGTTAATCGTCTGGGATCGTCTCCCGGCACATCGCAGCAGGCTCGTTGGCGAGTATCTCGATTCTCTTGACGGACTCATTGCCATCGAATACCTGCCGCCTTATGCCGTAATATCCAAAAACTGGAATGCGCGAACGTTGTCAGGCGGCCCGGTCATAGTAGTTGAGCAGTCCGCCGAGGCGGCTTCGGCATTGGATCGCCCCGCGCCGGTCGGTGAGACAGGGATCAGGGAGGATGAGCAGATTGCCAATGCCTTGATGATTTGGCTCGCCGTGATAATGCGCGACGAATTCCCGAATGGCTGTTCGAAGCGCGTCTTCTCCGAACAGGATTATCCGTTCCAGACAAGACTCCTTTATAGTGCGAACGAAGCGTTCGGCGTAGCTGTTCAGGTTTGGCGACCGGGGCGGCAGTTTCACTGATTCCGTGCCGCTCTCGGCCAGAGTCGACAGGAATTCGGCTGTGAAGAGTGGATCGCGATCGTGAATCAGGTAGCGTTTGTCCTTGAGCATCCCGTCTACGGCGTCGGTCAGATTGCGGGCGATCTGACTCATCCACATCCCGTTGGTTCGCGACGAGATCCCGGCAATCTGGACGCGTCGGGTGGACAGCTCGAGAAAGAACAGAACCAGGAAGCGCTGCAGTCCCTTCCGGGTCCAGACTTCCACGGTAAAGAAATCTGCTGCAACAATCTGGTCCCGGTGTTGAGTAAGAAACTCCTTCCAGGTCGTCTTCCGAACTCTTTCGGGAGCAGGCTCGATAGCATTGCGCTTCAGGATGTTGGCAATAGTGCTGCGTGCCAGCTCATGACCGAGATTCGACAGCGCACCCTGGATGCGAAGATACCCCCAGGCACGATTTTCCGTCGCCATACGGACAACCAATGCTTCGATCTCCTTCGCCGTCGCCGGTCGCCCGGCTTTGCGACGCGCGGTGCCGTCGTACTTGTTCGCGATGAGTTTGCGGTGCCAACGCAGCAACGTCTCCGGCGTGACAATGGTTGCCAGTTCCGCCAGCATCCTCCTTCCCAGCAGCTTGGCTTTGGCCGCCAGACTGCGACGCTGGTCGTCGTTGAGGCGAAGCCGGTTGCTGCCGAGCTGGGCGCGAAGGATTCGATTTTCCTCCTGTAAATATTCGATCGCGTGCTGTTTCGGCTGATTCATCCATCCGGCAACGGCAATCAATAGAAAACGGAACGGGTCCAGCGTCCTCGGCATCGCTTCAGCAGACTACCATTCCCTGTTGGCTCGTCATCCTTTTCAAGCCGTTTCAGTTTCCGGATATTACGGGGTTGAGAAATGGATGGAGGCCAGCGGAATCACCAGCGGTGCGCTGTTCCGTTCGATTGACAGGAGGGGCAGGGTATGGGGAACTGGTATGACCCCGAAAGTGCTTTGGGAAATTGTGAAAGCGGCCGCCGCACGAGCCGACATTCCAAAACTTGCTCCGCACGATTTACGGCGCACTTTGGCCCGACTGTGCCACCTTGCCGGCGGAGAACTGGACCAGATTCAATTCCTACTCGGACACGTCTCGATCCAGACGACCGAACAGTATTTGGGCTGCAAACAGAAGCTACGTCATGCGGTCAACGACAACATGGGCATCGAGCCCTGACGAGCAAACGTTCGCAAACGGGGCGGGTAACCCGCCCCTTCGCGACTTTGCGGGAGAAAACTACCAGAAGCGCATATTTACAGACGCCCTGGTGTATTCCCGAAGGTGGTCTTGAAGGCCGCGATGAAGGCGCTCACGCTGGAGTACCCGCTGTCCAGCGCAGCGTCCGTGACAGACTTGCCTTCCGCGAGCAACCGAATCGAGTCGAGCAGGCGGGCCTTCTGGCGCCACATGCCGAAGCTCATGCCGGTTTCGTCGCGGAAGCGCCGCTCCAGGGTCCGGCGGGCCACGCCATGCTGTTGCGCGAGTTTATCCACGTTTTTTCCGTTCACGTTCAAGGGTTGCGCCAGAACATGATGGGCCAGGGCCAGCGCTCGCTCGTCAGTGGGCATGGGCAGTTGGAGTGGTGACTCCTCTGCCGCCGCCATCGCTGCTTTGACCTCTTCTTCCAGCAACGAGATCATCCACGTATGGGGCGCGACCCTGGAGTCGAGCCCCGCGCGCTCGACCGTCCGCAAAATCAGCTCACGCAGGAGCGGCACTACATCCATCACGCGGCACTCTTTGTTCTCGAAGCTCGTGAGTGGGGGTGAAAGGTACAACGTCCGCATCTCGACGAAGCCCCACATTCGGAGCGCATGGACGCTACGGGCTGGGATGAAAACGGCGCGACCAGTGGGAATCATCCACGAAGTTTGTGACGTCGTGACGGTCATCGCTCCTGAACTCGCGAACAGAAGCTGGTGCCATGGATGCTGATGAGGTTCGATCCTGTAGCCGCTTGCGTAATTCGTGGCCAGCGATCGGACCACGAGGAACGGTTCCTGTTCCGCTGTGAGTCTGACGGCCGGAGCGGAGATCTGGCGGGCAACCGACATTTATTGTCAATATATCGTAAGCTGAGATACTCGCGCGTCCCCTATACTTCCGCTATGCCCAACAACATTGGACGCTTCGCTATCAATGCAGACGACGTGCCACGCGCGCGCGACTTTTACCAGAAAGTCTTCGGATGGAAGTTTGAGCCTTGGGGACCCCCGAACTTCTATTTGATCGAAACGGGTGCAGAGCAGGTTCGCGCCGTCGGCGGCCTGCTGCAGGAACGCCGCGAACTGGTACCCGACGGCAGGACGATCGGGTTTGAATGCACGATCGGAGTGCAGGACCTGGACGAAACGATTCGCGCGATAGAAAACAACGGCGGCAAGATGGTCACCGAAAAGTTCCTCATCCCCAACGTCGTCACCGTCACCTATTTTCAGGACACCGAGGGCAATGTGGCTGGCATCAGCGAAGCCGTAAAAAAATGACCGGCGTTGTCGTGCAGGTCAGTATCTCGCCAGGAGGCGTGCCCAACCACGCGACTGACGAGGGGCACCTCAGCGAGACCGGCATCATCGGCGACGGCTGGCGGCATCCTGCGTTTCACGGCACCCCGAAGCGCGCGATTCTGCTAATCACCTCCGAAGGTATCGATGAGCTTGCCGCGCAAGGCTTCCCCGTCTACAATGGGGCACTTGGCGAAAACTTGACCACGCGCGGCCTGGATCGTCGTTCCCTGCGGATCGGTCAGCAATTCCAGGCTGGCGAAGCGGTCATTGAACTGACCGACGTGCGCTTTCCCTGCGACACGTTGAGCGTGTACGGCACTGGAATCCAAGCCGCCATCTACGACGCCCGCGCGCAAGCTGGCGACGCGGCATCACCGGTTTGGGGAATGAGTGGATTCTACGCCTCCGTCGCCGAACCTGGCATCGTGCGGCCAGGCGACTCGATTGTCTTACTCACATGAGAAGGCCGAGCCCGGAACTCCTGCTGGATCTCCTCGCAGACTGTACCCCCGGCGTGGCACAACTCGCACTCGCACTGCGCGAACTGGTGTTGGCAGAAGCGCCTGAAGCCGAGGAGCTGTTGTACTCCGTATACGCCGAAGTCATCGTCTTCAAACTCCCCAAAGTCAAAGGAGGCGCTTTCTGCTATGTCGCCGCTTACTCCCGTCACGTGAACCTTGGCTTCTATCGGGACGGCGAATTGCCTGACCCGCATCGTGTATTGAAGGGGACGGGCAAAAAGATGCGTGACATCCCGTTCGATTCTTTGGACGACATAGCGCACGGATATTTGCGGACCTACATCCGCGCGGCTATCGAGCACGCCCGGACAGCGTCCATAAACGGGCCGCAACAGAAGAAGTGATGCAGCAACGCCGCGCGGGCGTGCTGAAATATTGTTTCCAGGCACCTTAGGGAGACAAGGCTTAGGTTCAAGCGAATTGCTCCTCCCTGACGGCGAAGTAGCGATCTGGAGTTCCGGAGGAATTGGAGCCGGCAAACTCGCTACTGCGGGCGATTACAGCGGAGGATCGAGGGAATCGGGAACGTTTTCGCCACCGCGCCCGACCGAGATACACCGCGCAGCCTGCGTCAGGTAGCGACCATCGGCCCGCCAATCCCATCCCGTCGCTTCCGCGAGCCCGTCCGCTGAATATTTCTGTGTCCGGCTGGTGAGCTTCGTGGGTAGTGAATTGCTTCCACCGACGGCAAGCTCACAGGAGCGAAATCCCGGAGTCAAACAGGCACCGTCGACCCTCGGCATCTCAGTTTTCCTGGCGCGTCACGTCCTTCGAGATTTTCTCGCCCGCCCGCACCTCGATCTCTTTCGCCACATCGTCGTAGTCGGAGACATCGATGTCGCTGCTCTTATCCAACGCAACCAGCTTGTATTTTCCGGGTGCAATCCCATCGAGCAGGTAGGTTCCATCTTCCTTCGTGGGCGCGATGAGGCCGAAGGAAAAGCTGACGCTTCCTGTCAATACGGGTTGATCGTCATCGGGAATGAGAAGGACCGAGGCCCGCGTCGCCGCGCCTTTTTCATCGTGAACCGTTCCCGAAACACTCCCCATCGTCGAACTCACCGTCAAAACAAGATCCACCCCGGGCGGCGCGTGGCGCAGGTCGAGAAGCGACCCATTGATTTCCGTCGGTCCCAGCCGCATGGATTTTACGTACACACCCTCGCCGACGCTCACGCGATATCGGCTTGCCGACAACCCCCGCAACAGAAACGACTCGCCGTCCACCATCTGAGACGGGCGAGAACCGGTCTCGCCATCGACGTCGTTAAAAACAACTCCAGGCTTTGATAGTTTCCTCTTTGTTCCGGCATCCTCAAACGCCAGACGACCATTGATATCGACGAACGGCATCACTGTAAGCACGAGATTATCGACATTCGATCCCGCGATATCGACCTCTTCGGGAATGGTCTGAAAATCATGTCCTGGAATCGTGTTGCCCATCGCGGACACGCGATAGTGTCCGGGATTCAGCCGCCAGATTTCGAATCGGCCGTTCGAGGCCACCTCGTCCTCTTCTTCGCTCGCCTCTCCAACGCCTGGCTGCACGACCGTCACCGTAACGTTCTTTGCGCCTGCCGGAAGACCCTCGATCCTGCCGCGAATCCCGACGATCGGCACGGCCAGCATGTGGATCTCGAGACCGCCTGTTTCGCTGCCGGGGCGCACTTCCACCTTCATACTGGATTTCGCGTCCGCAACGCCCGGATACCACGTGAGCGCATAGTGAACTTCAGACGTACCGTCGGTACGGATTTCGGGTGGCAGAGGAAGGTCGTTTTTCTCCGCTTTGATCTGAAATCTTCCCGGAACGAGACCGGCGATCCGAAACCGGCCCGTTTCGTCTGTTTTCGCCTGGCCTGATTGGGCGAAGCCGCGTTGAGCGCTCACGGAAACGCCCTCCATCGGTTCGCCGTTCGTGTCGACAACTCGCCCCGAAACAGATCCGAGAGGCACCAGTTCCAGCCTGACGCTATCGTGCTGCGCGCCGGGCAGAAGTTTCAGCGTTCCCGGATCATCTTCCGGCATACTGACCCGGGTCTTGAATCCCATCCGTTCCGCCGTCGCCTGATAGGCATCGGGGACCACGTTCTGAATTGAGAAATTCCCGGCCGCATCAGTGTAGGCTCCATACTTACGCGATTGATTGAACAGAAGCACATGGGCACGCGCAATGGGTTGTCTTGTAATGGAGTTCGTAACCTGACCGCTCAGCGTTGTGTTCTGCGCCGCGCCGGGGGCGACGGCAGCCAGCGCCACCAGGAGCAGTTTATTTGGCATGGGACTCCTCCAGCCTCAGATCTTTTTTCAGACTTGCTCCTGGTTTGATCTCAAGTTCCTGGGCTTTCGCGGCGATACTCTGCAACTCCCTGAACCCTCCGTCTTGCGACTCCCGGATCGCAAATATTCTGTACTTCCCCGGTCGGATCCCGTGAAAGCTATAGGTTCCATCCGGCGCAAGTTCTGTCATTTCTTCGGCCCGAATCTGGTTCGGATCCGCGGTCAGATACACGCTCGCCTCCGTGTTCGTCAGCCGCCCGCCATCGCTCGATTGCACCGCTCCCGATAGTTCTCCCCCGTCAGCGCTCACGACGACCTTGAGGCTCGATCCCCGAACGCCGCTGGAAAGATCCAGTACATCCTTGACCAGGGCGCCGTCGAGTCGCACTTCCCTGACGTAGGAATTACCGGGCAACGGACTCACTTCGACTCGATAACGCCCGGGAAAGAGCCCGCTGATTATGAACGCGCCATTCTTATCCACCTCGCCACCTTCCGGCTGGCGCGTCGGAAACTCGGGCTCGCCCGCCTGATCGAGCGCCACAATCGATTTCGCGCGATCACCGGGCATTTCGAGAATCCCACCCAACTTTTCCGGACCCTGCAGCGTGAGTTCGACGTCCGTGACATCTGCGTCATTGAGTTCGACTTTTACGCGCCGGCTCACCAGTCCGCCGGCATCGAGGACCATGATCCGGTAAGTGCCGGACAGCAACCCCGCGAAAGTGAACTTGCCGTCCGGCCCGGCGGTCGTCATGCCGGGGCCCTGCTGGCTTAGGCCCGGTTCTCCTTCCGCGACGATCATCGTCTGAGTGGTCCCTTCGGGGATTCCCTTTACCACTCCGCTGATCCTTAGAGGAGTTTGCCGGGCCAGCCGGATATCGATCCCGCCAGTCTCATGGCCAGCGACAGCTTCGACGATCGCGGCGCGATCCTTGCTGGTTGTGTCCGGGAACCACGTCGCTACGTGGACACCCGGCGCGGCGCCGTTGGCCCGGATCTCGCGCCCTGCGTCCGATTCCAACCTGTTAGGCGGCGGGGACGCTTCCACGTAATATTTGCCTGGCGCACCGCGGGCGCGAAACGCGCCATTCTCGTCAGTATTGCTGGCTTCCGGTGGTACGATGGACTCCCCGTCCACCTGACTGATGCCGACCGAAGCCCCTTGCAGCGGGTCGCCATTTTCGTCGAGAACGCGCCCGGAAATCAGGGCCTCGGGTGTCATTTCGAGTTTGAAATCGGTCAGACTCTGAGCAGTTTTCAGAGCGACCGTCCTGGCACCGAGATACGCGAATCCCGTGTGCTCCGCCATTACGGAATAAGTTCCGGGAGCGACGCTGGAAATGGCAAAACGACCCGTTCGATCGCTCATGGCGCCATACGCCACTGCCGGGGCGCCAGTTCGCGCGATGAACAGTCGAACATGCACGTTGGCTAACGGTTCGTGACTGACCGCGTCGGTCGCGACGCCCTCAATCCTCGCCTGCTGCGCAGCGAGCGGGAGCGAATAGAAAAGGAGGAGGGCCGCGCCTCTCATTTCACCACGCCATTATAAGCCGATACAGGAGCTTCCGGGTTCAGTACCGGTGGGGGCAAATCCCTGGAGGTTTTTCTCCGCCCCGTATCCCGATCTCGCCCCAGAGCCCGTCCTAGTATGGGGCGCGTGGAGTTCTGAAAATACCGATATATGGCGGCCACCTGATGGGTCTCCCTGACGGCGAAGTAGCGATCTGGAGTTCCGGAGGAATTGGAGCCGGCAAACTCGCTACTGCCTGACAAGCCAGGAGTGATCTCCTCGAACGTCGTTTGCGGATGACGACGGTCAATGGCTCCGATCAGAGCGCGTTTGCTACCGCGTTCCATGTCAAATGAATCATGCTGGCGTCCAGAGCTGAGGCGACAGGCGACCGCCTCGAGAGGAGGGCCGCACGGCCTGGCACTGCGTTCGGCCTGTTCGGCGTCGTGTTTCGGCGGCTTGCCGCCAGACTTGTTCTACGCCCCGTGTGCCTTCAGGTACGCTCGGGCACGCCCGATTTGCGGAATGCCGGGATCTGCATCCTTCCAAGCCTTGAGGAAGTCGCCGTAAGTCTTCGAAGCCGCCTGACTGTCGCCAAGCCCTTCCTCCGCGGTCGCGATGCCGTACAGTGCAAATCCGGAATGCGGGCGCTCCAGCAATGCTCTTTCGAACGCCTCTTTAGCATCGCTCCATCTGCGAGCGCGCAGCATCGCGGCGCCTTCTGTCTCCCCCACTGGCCGGATGTAGGACGGCGGCTCGCGATATCCGAGCGCCTTCTCGTCGGCAGCCGCGCGGGTAAACAGCGCTTTGGCTTCGTCGATGTTCCTACGCGCGGCCGAAATACATCCGCGCAGTTCAATCGACATAACCGCAAGGTTCCTGAGCAACGGGTCCAGAAGAGCATCCGGCATCAAGGCAAGCTTCGGTGGCTCATTGGGCGCGGCAGCGGCAGGCGGAGGCATTGCCGGCATGAATGCCGGTTGCTTATGCGCCTGCGACATCCGGTATAGTTCGGCGTCGAGCCGTTCCGACATCCGCCCAGCCGCTGAAAGATTACCTTGATTGACGGAATTCATTCCAGACGCGAGATCCAACAGACAGCGGCGCAGGAATTCAAGGTTCGGCATCCCTGGCCGAACTGTGTTGTTCTTCAGCAGCGCCAGCACGCGTGCGAAATCGGCCGTTCGCAGCGCCACCGGCAATTGCGGATCGAGGCGCGATATGGAATCGCGCGCCAGGTTGATGTAGAGCGTGGTCTCAAACTTTCCGCGGGCTCCGCTGATCCTGGTCGAAATGCGCTTAGCCTCTGCGAATTTGCCCTCTTCGAGCAGGTCCGCCACGAAATACATCAGGTTGTGAACGTAATTCCAATCGTTGTCGGGGTCCACGTGCTGCTCGCGCATATATCGTTCGTCCACTGCAAGCGAGTCGGCGAAAGCCTTTTCGGCACTGGAGTAGTCGCCGACTCGAAAGAATATATGGCCGGGCATGTGGACCATGTGACCGGAGCGAGGAGCCAGCCGACCCAATATTTCGGCACTGTGGAGCGCTTTAATCGGATCGGATATCTCCAGCGCGTGTATGTAGTAATGATTCGCTGCCGAATCGTCGGGGTTGTCCTTCAGCACTCCTTCCAGCCGCGCGACTAAGTCCTCACCGCTGGCGTTCGCAAAGAAAATTCTGGCTTGCATGTCCTGCGGGTAATCCTTGACAAGTTTCTCCAGAATCTGCCGCGACTCATCCTTCATCGGACCGAGATTCGGATCACGCATAGCCTTCTCATGTTTCACAGCGGCTTCAATGTAGAGCCGCTCGTGCGCGCTGGCGTGCTCCTTCAGCATGTCGGCCTTTCGGAGCGCATCGCCCGCGAGTCCCTGGGCGGTGCTGTGATAAAAGGACTCTGCCTGATAGAGGCCCCAGAAGCACATCGCGCAATTGGGGTCGACTCGCACGCCCTGCTCGAAAGCGCGAGCCGATTCATAATCCCAGTAATCGTGGAGCAGATTCAGCCCCTGATCGAACCAGATTTGAGCTTCGGACGCCGCGGTGATCTCCAGATGGGCGTTGCCGAGCCCGGCCATGTGAACGGGCGGAGGTAGCTTCGCCGGCGGAATCTCGTCCTGCATTTCCATCACGTGCGAACCCATATTCATCTGCGCGGGCATCCGGGGAGGAGCGAAGCCGAGGGACACTAGCAGAACAAGAACCCGGCAGGCTTGCGGTGATCTCCAACTCATGAGACTTGATCTCAGCTTACACAAAACTTTCCCGCGATTTCACTCTGCCTAAAGCAACGTTTTAGGAGGGACAAGGCCACCCGGTCGCGGGCAAGTCCCATTAATGGAGATCACTCGCGCCTGACGGCGTAGTGCGGAGTTTGGATCATTCTTATGGCACCAGCCCTGGAGGCCGTGGCCTATGTCGCAATCGCGAAAAAGAAAGCGTCCGCCGAAGCACATTTTGGCTCTTCCGGATCTGGAGCAGTCCAAAGCAGCAGTGCTGAACAGCCTCACCTCGAAAAAGCGGCCAACGGAGTTACGACCGCGCCATTACTGATTTCGTTGAGTGGTACTGCTCGGAGCCCCGACTTTCCTTCAACCGAACTGTCGTTCTCCGGTACCGAATTTATCTCGAGCAGAAGCGGTATGCTCCGACAACGATCAATCTGCGGCTCGCGGCCGTAAGGCGGGTTGCATTCGAAGCGGCGGACTCAGGTCTGCTCAGCCCTGAACTGGCAGCCGGCATTCGGAGAGTGAAGGGCGTGCGCCGGATTGGCCTTCGCCTTGGAAACTGGCTGACGGTGGAACAAGGAAAGCGGCTGCTGGGAAATGTAGAAAAAGAGTCATTGCGGGGCATAAGGAACTACGCAATCCTCAGCCATGCTGATCGGATGCGGACTCCGACGAGGCGAGCTGCTTTCTTTACGTGTCGATTCGATTCAATCACGTGAAGAGCGCTGGGTCATTGCCGACCTGCTGGGGAAGGCCGGCCACATCCGAACCGTTCCGATACCTACATGGGTGAGAACTGGGATTGAGAGATGGATGGAGGCGAGCGGAATCACCACCGGCGCGCTGTTCCGATCAATTGACGGAGGGGCAGGGTATGGGGAACCGGTATGACGCCGAAAGTGCTTTGGGAGATTGTGAAAGCGGCTGCGGCGCAGGCCGATATTCCAAAACTTGCTCCACACGATCTGCGGCGCACCTGCGCGCGGCTGTGCCACCTTGCTGGCGGAGAACTGGACCAGATTCAATTCCTGCTCGGACACGTCTCCATCCAAACGACGGAGCAATATTTGGGTTGCAAGCAGAAGCTGCGTTACGCGGTCAACGACAAGATGGGAATCGAGCCCTGAGCGAACGCGGCCCGTGCAGGGGATGGCTAACCCACCCCTTCGCGACTACACGCGAGCCAGGGATCGCAACTCGCCACGTCCCCTGGTCGAGTGTAATCTGGTGGCCCAAAGCGGCAGGTGTCAATCCGCCGGCCATTTTTTCTGCTTTTCTGGATGGTTCAATGTTAAGTCACGGACTTAATTTTCTGTCGGCGTTCGGTCGATATGATCCACCACCAGTGTCTCTACAGGACCCTTCGCGGACTGGAGTTTCAGCCCGAGTTGCTCTTGCAGTGCCGTAAAAAGCGAGGGGAGCGAGGCGGCATCATTCCCCGCGGGTGCGCTGTCAGGTGCCCAATCGAGCTTCATCTCCCAAGGCCCGGTCAGCCCAGTCTTGTCCAGCACCGGCCGTCCAGCCTCGTTGGTCAGAAACTCCGCAAAGCGCTCCAGCGAGACCTTGGCGACTACATGCCGCTGTATTCCATTAGAGTTGCTCGTAATGCCAGTTTCGGTTTCGATGTTCTTAAACTTAGGTCCGGTGTTAATGACCGTCAGCATAAAAATCGGTAATTCCTTCGTTTCGCCGTGAACGGTCAGTCTGAAACGATCCGCTAGAAGAGCCTGAAGCATCAGGGGGACCTGCTCCGCTGCGGAATGAGGTGGAAACTTCGCCACGATATCGAAGCGTTCCGTTTCCAGCCAGGCCGGCCCGTTGATCTGGTACTGCTGAAGCTTGTATGCCTTCCCAATCACCTCTCTCAAATTGACGTTCGAGTAAGTCAAATTTCCCGTGCTGAGGTCGGAAGAGATTCTGGTACTGGTTCGCCCCTCAGACTGTGGAGGGGCGGGCTTTATCGTTGCTACATCGAACTCCTTAGACGCTTGTCCGTAAAGAGGGGCCACAGCGAAGACCGCAAAACTCGCGGTTACGATGGTTCGACGCACGCAGTGGACTCCCCGCACATTTTAGCGCAAAGCAACCAGTCCATCTTGAACAGGGTGCCCATCCCACCCGTGTTCCATGAGACAGAATTCCCAGCACCCAATTCGCTCAACAGGTCGTCGGCAGCAATTCTGCTTGCATGTCGGCGGATTCTGGAAACCAATTCCGCCTGCGAAGCCACAGAATATCCCGGTCAAACAGCTCAACCTACGCCAGCTAGAAAAAGGAGTCTGGACCGCGAGTAACGGCGTACTGGCGATCGTGAAGTTGATCCCTCCTCCGCGTGGACAAACTCGCCACTTCGCGACTACTCGGGGTCGACTATCGAGCCGCAAATCGATGATAAGTTAGAGTCGACTTGGCCATGCTTGGTCTGGTTACTGAATATCGAGGAAAACCCACGCACGACTGAAACCCGGAAACAATGTATGAAACGGATCATCGCAGGCCTGAGCGTCATTGTTTTCACGGCTTCCGCACAGACCGCAACTGAACGCCGCCACTTCGAAGCCGCTGCGGTTCAGCGCAGCGCGACGCCGACCAACCCGGAAACTGTTACATCCGGCGGTGTTCTGCGTGGAGAGCGCTATCAATTGAGCAAAGCCTCCATGCTCGACATGATCCGAATCGCTTACGATGTCGATCCCAACATAGTGTTTGGGGGTCCGAACTGGCTTGAATTCGACAGATTCGATATCGCAGCGAAAGCGCCCGCGGGAACTCCGCTTTCCACGGTTCGGCTCATGCTTCAGTCTCTGCTCGCCGATCGATTCGGCCTTGTAATCCACCACGGCACGCGCCTAATGCCCTCCTTCGCGCTTACACAGAGCCGAAACAAGCCGAAGCTCGAGATATCCGAGGGATCGGCCAACAGCGGATGCGATTTCGTCCCGCAACCCAGGGAGTCGACTTTCAACGTCTATTCCTGCCGCAATGTCACTATGGCAGCGTTTGCGCAGTGGCTCCACGCGTTCGCGCGAGACTACCTCGTTGAGCCAGTCATCGACAAGACTCAACTCGACGGCGCATGGAACTTGATTCTCAGGTGGAACGGCCGGGCTCGAACTTTGGCGCCGGGCGCCGAGAGGATCACAATTTTCGATGCGGTCGAAAAGGACCTCGGGCTCTCTCTCAGGCTCACGGACTCCCCGCAGCCGGTTCTGGTTGTGGACCGTGTTGCTGAGCAACCGGCTCCCGATCCGCCCGGAACCGCACAGAAGCTTCCAAAACCTGAGGCGGAGTTCGAAGTCGCCGACCTGAAGCCGAGCCGCCCCGACGAAGGCCCGGTGCTGCGGCAGATGCCTGGCGGCGGTCTGCAGGCTCGAGCGTATAGATTGGAAGGCCTCATGGCGGCCGCGTGGGATATCGACGAAGGTCATCCGGAGCGATTTTCCGGACTGCCCGAATGGGCGCAATCTGCAAAATTCGACATCAATGCGAAACCGCCTGCGAATGCGAATGGGCTGCCGATTGTTGGCTCGGGTTATATCGATGACGCGGGCCGCATGATGCTGAGGAATCTGCTGATCGAGCGGTTCCATATCAGGTGGCACTACGAAAACCGGCTGTTAACGGCTTGGTCGCTCGCCGCTGCCAAGCCGAAGCTGGCCAGTGCCGACGCTTCCAAACGCGCGACCTGTCGGAGAGCCCTGAAAGAAGATCCGCGCGATTCCAATCCCATGATCTCGTTCTTGCTTGTTTGTCAGAATGTGACCACGGCCCAGTTTGCTTCGCGGCTCCAGTCGCTCGATCCGTCTGATTTCCCTTACCCTGTAGAGGATGCCACTGGTTTGAGCGGCTCTTGGGACTTCCGGCTCGATTTCACGCCCACTTCGATACTGAGGAGCATGACGAGGGAAGCAGGCGATGGTCGCGCCTCTGAACCCACTGGAGGAATTTCGATTCAGGATGCCATCGTGGGACAGCTTGGCCTGAAACTCGAACAGCGGAAACGCATGCTACCGGTTATTGTTATCGATCACATTGAAGAGAAGCCAGCCGGAAATTGAGGTTGCTCCTGTGAGTTGCCGGCACTTCGTTGAAGCTGGCATTTGCCTGACAGCTCACATTATTCGAAAGGAATCTGCCGAATCCGGCAGTGATTTCGCGCCTTTCAGTCCGCTGGATTCGCCTTGAGTTCCCTGCCACGAATTCCTGGCATCGAATGAGGCAAATAGACCGAGCGCCGCCACTGACGGCGAAGTGTTTACGACCCCGGCACCGCGAACAATCCCGGAACGATAGCAACAAATATCGGCAGGTGTTCTCGGATCGAGACTGCAAGAATACGTTATACCTGCTGACGATTCGGATTTGAACTCTTTTTGTAGATCATCCGGTGACAGCATACGAACACACCGGAGGTCGAAAGAAGGGCAAGCGCAAGGCCCAGCACGCTCCAAACTGCTTTGGTAAACCAACCGTACCTGCCAAAATGCGCCGACGAGAGCCAGGACAGGGCGGTGTCGTAAAACCTGTCGTCGGGATCGAAGATAGCCAGCGTAGCGCTGAACGAGTCCGGAAAAGAAAAATAGACTCCCGAAACTGCCCACATCATGACAAAGGGAAAGATCCAAAAACCGAGGGCGCTGTGCAAATCCCAGCTAAGCCGAGGAATGCGCGCACCCCAACTTACTCGCAGGCTGCGGCGCCAGTTTTTTAATCCCGGCCACCATATAACGGCACCGGTCAGGCATAGCAACGTCAGACAAAGCGCGCCGATTCCATTCACGAAGCCGCCCGTCTTGCCGATCAGGAGGTTGGCGTGAAGGTGCACGAGCGACTCGGTAGAGAACGCGGGAGCCAGGTCATTGCGGTAAACGATAACGCTGCCCGAGACGCTCATTAGCACGACGTAAAGTCCGACCAATACCCCCACCCCGTAATGAACCTGGAAACAGATTCTGTGCAGCCACATTCTTTCGGGGTGGTGCAGCCATCGTTCCCAAATCCCTGACTGTCTCGCCACTCAATGCAGTGTAACGAAGCATTATTTCTGGGCGAAAGCACACTACGTGCGTCGTGCTGAGCGCTGCTGGAGAGCAGCGAATTCGTCGCGCCCGGCGCTGCCTCGGTCGTGGCGGGTTTCTTAAAGCGTGTTAAGACCTTAGGCTTCAAGCGGGAAAGCGTCCGGCGCCGGATCGGTGTGGCGTGCCGTGATTTTGATCGCCGGCGCATTCCCGATAAGGCAGCATGAAGGAAGCCGCTTACCTAATTAATAGGGGATTGAATCGTCTGAATGAGGTCAAGACGTTTGCGGGGACTGCCGGTGAGCGATGAGAGCTGATTGATTCTGTATGTAGCCGGGAGCCGGAAGATCGTGAGGAACAGCGCGGCATTCATAAGAACGCTTCGTAAAGACACTTCGGCGACCGCCCTGAACGCCAGGGTCCCGATGGCGTAATTTGACCGGCCAATCATGACGAGTCGAGGGGGCGTTGCGGCGAAGCTATTTGGATTTCAGTCGCTGACAGCAGAATGACAGTTCGCAGGCTTCCGATTCGGCAGGCTGGACAGCGTTGGCCTCGACGTGGGAGATCGGCTGCGGAGGTCGCATGCTCTGTTTTGATGAGTGCGCGGCATAATCTCAGGGACAAGTTCCGCAGCCGGTTGGAGAGAATCCCGAAATGGCGGATCTTGACGAACCCACGGGGCAGAATGTGGAGCAGAAACCGCCGGATGAACTCCTGCGAGTCGATAGTGGTCGATTTCTGTTTGTTGCCGTCTGCTGAGTCTCGCCAGCGAAACGTTACGTGGGTGTCGCTGAAGCTGATCAGGCGGCCGTTGGAGATTGCCACTCGGTGTGTGTAGCGAGCCAGATACTTGATGACGTGGTTTGCTGCGAGCGGCGGTTTTGCGTAGACGACCCATTCGGCGCGTCGAAGTTGCCGGATGAAACGATCGAACTCCGTCGGGTTTGACAAAGGTTCGAGGGTGCCCGGAAAGCGCAAACTCCTGGTGCGTTGATTTCGATCTGGAGAAATTTTTCGATCGAGTCAATCACGACAAACTGATGGGTCAGATCGCCAAACGGGTTGAGGACAAGCGGCTGTTGAAGCTCATTCGGGCATTCCTGAATGCCGGGGTGATGGAGAGCGGACTGGTCAGTCCGAGCGTGGAAGGGACTCCGCAAGGAGGCCCACTTTCGCCACTGTTAAGCAATCTCGTGCTCGATGAACTCGACCGGGAGTTGGAGCGCCGGGGACATCGTTTTGTTCGTTATGCGGATGACTGTAATCTCTATGTCCGCAGCGAGCGGGTCAACGGGTGATGGAAAGCGTTACGCAATTCATCACGCAAAAGGTCAAGCTCAATGTGGATGAGACGAAGAGTGCGGTGGCGCGACGGCAGGAACGGAAGTTTCTTGCGTTCAGCTTCAGCGCCGGTCCGGAGGTCAAGCGCGTCATCGCGCCGAAGGCACTGGATCGGTTCAAGCGGCGAGTCCGGGAGATCACGCGACGGGCCAAGGGCGTCAGCATGAGAACCATAATAGACGAGCTGGCTCCGTACATGCGGGGCTGGCGCGGCTATTTCGGCTTCTGCGAAACGCCTGAGGTGTTGATCGGCCTAACCCGCTGGGTTCGGATGCGGCTCAGGGCAGCTATGTGGTGGCAGTGGAAAACACCGCGCCGTCGACGCGCAGCTCTGTTGGAACTGGGGGTGCGAGAGCGGCTGGCCAACAATACGGCTGGCAGCGGGCTCGGTCCCTGGTATCTCGCAAAGGCCAAGGCCCTTTCTGTCGGGCTTTCAAATGCCTATTTCAAGTCGCTCGGCCTTCCTTCGCTGGTCGAAGAGTGACGGCGCAACTTCTCGAACCGCCGTATACGGACCCGTACGTACGGTGGTGTGGCAGGGGTCGGTGGGAGACCGCCGCCCCTATGCCGATCATGGCCAGATATCGGTATGTATGGTCCGCCGCGGGGTTGCAAGCGAAAACTTCTGATGGCGGTTTGGTCTGCGCAAATGTATTCGGCCTTCAGCGG
>Ga0210389_10000835_pt1 | contig 26106 bp, 29 predicted proteins | sample IncBWH28OmetaG_FD_160127 | JGI IMG/M metagenome (GOLD analysis project Ga0210389, IMG submission 160127) | Forest soil microbial communities from Barre Woods Harvard Forest LTER site, Petersham, Massachusetts, United States - Inc-BW-H-28-O ...
CAGTGCGCGAGCGGTGACCAGGCCGCTGCCCCATGTGCTTTCGTTGATCGGGGCGATCACGTTCCTGCTGCTGTTCATGCTCACCGGAAGCGTGGTCATCCCGCTCAAGGCATTGCTGCTCAACCTGCTGTCGTTGACCGCGACATTCGGCGCACTGGTGTGGATCTTCCAGGATGGTCATCTCGGCGGGTTCGGCACGACGGCCACCGGGACACTGGTCGCCAGTGTGCCAGTGTTGTTGTTCTGCTTGGCATTTGGTCTCTCGATGGATTACGAGGTGTTTCTGATCTCGCGAATCTCCGAGTTTTGGCAGGCATCTGCGAAGACCCGATCCGACAACGACGAGAGCGTCGCCCGTGGCCTGGCCCGCACGGGGCGCGTGGTGACCGCCGCGGCGCTACTGATGGCGGTGAGTTTCGCCCCGTTGATGGCCGCGAATGTTTCGGTCACACGGATATTCGGGGTCGGAATACCGTTGGCCGTGCTGATGGACGCCACCCTGGTCCGGATGCTGTTGATGCCGGCCTTCATGCGGGTTCTCGGCCGCGCGAATTGGTGGGCGCCCGCACCGCTCGCCCGGCTACACCAGCGCTTCGGCTTCAGCGAATCCGGCCCGCGTCAAACCAGCCCGGTGGCGTCGAAAGCCCAGCTGGTGTCGGCCGTTGCGAGGTCCTCGAAGTAGTTCGGGGGCGCGAAGCCGACGAGGCTGTTCATGTCCCAATAGTCCTTCCAGACAATCACTTTCGCCTCACCATTGCGCAAGGCTACCTTGTGCACGGTGACGAACTTCAGCACGCCTCGCTCCCCGGTCGAGAACGTCCACGTTTCGGAATGCTCGTACATCGCGTCGGGGCCATCGACCACCAGCACGCCATCGTGATTCTCATAGCCGGCCAGCGGCCCTAGCCCGATCTTGAGCCGGTTCACGATGTCCTCCGGACCGCGTGCCGCGGCCACCGGTAGCGGCATGTCGACGTACAGGCAGTCCTCGGCCAAGTACGTCTTGACCGCATCCCAGTCCCGTCGCGAAAGTGCCTGCCACAGCCCGATCACGACGCCCCGGACCTCGATCGTGGAAACCTCTGTCATAGCCGCCAATAAACTCGGTCACCGAATAGGTGTCAACCACAGCTTCACCGCGCATACTCGCCAGCGTGACCCCGTTGCAGCGGTACATCGCCGAAGAGATCGCGACCGACCACGCCGACGGCCTGCTGAGCCGACGCGAAGCCATGCGACGGCTGGCGCTGCTCGGCGTGGGGACCGCGGCCGCCTCCGCGCTGATCACGGCCTGTTCCCACCAGAAATCGGCGCCACCGCCGGCGGCGTCTTCCGAAATGATCACCACCCCACCGGGTTCGACCCAACCGCCGGGAATGGCCGATGCGCTGCCGACGGAGCCGATCAGCTGGCCGGGTCCGCAGGGCGAGCTGCACGCCGCATGGGCCCAAGCGGCCAGTCCCCGGGGCGGCGTGCTGGTCGTCCATGAGAACAAGGGATTGAACGACTGGGTAAGGTCGGTGGCGGGCCGCCTGGCCGGAGCCGGGTACTCGGCGCTGGCCATCGACTTGTTGTCCGAAGAGGGCGGGACGGACACCTTCCGGGATCCGGCTCAGGCGACCGCCGCCCTGGGCAAGGTCCCGCCGGAGCGGTTCACGCACGACCTGAACTCGGGTGTTGCGCAGCTGCGGGTGCGTGTTCCGGGCACCAAGGTGGCCGTGGTCGGCTTCTGCTTCGGCGGCGGATTGGTGTGGCAGCTGTTGACCTCCGGCGCGCTGGCGGTTTCGGCCGCCGTCCCGTTCTACGGTCCGCTGCCGGACAACCCGGACTTCGCCGGATCCAAGGCCGCGGTGCTGGCGATCTACGCCGCCCTCGACTCCCGCGTCACAACCGGGTCCCAGGCCGCGGCGAAAGCGGCCCTGGATGCTGCCGGGCTGGTCAACGACATCGTCGTCGAACCCAACGCCGACCACGCATTCTTCAACGACACCGGACCCCACTACAACGCCGCCGCGGCCGCCGACGCGTGGCAACGGCTGCTGGATTGGTTCGCGCGTTACCTCACCGCGCCGTGATCGGCGGGGTAGTTCGGTGCTGACCCGACGGCAGAAGATTCTGATCGCCATTGCCCTCGTCGCAATCTTGGCCGGCGGCTGGGGGGCGCTCGTTCGCGGATTCTGGGGTGTCAGCCAGGACTGCCACGACTGGGTCAACGGCAACGGCTACCAGCTCGTGCACAACGACTGGTGGGCCAAGAGCCGCGGCTGTGTGGCCCGAACACCCGCCGGCGACGAGCTCTACCACGACGAAGGACTCGGCAACAAGGCGATCGGATGGGCTTGGCAATGCGGGATTTTCGCCGCCGGGACGTTGCCCGCGGTGGTCATCGTCGCGGTGATCGCGTTCCGGGGCCGGAGAAATCCTTAGCAGTCGAGGGAGCCACCGACCCTGTCGGCCCGCGGTGCTAGAGGGGAACGAATCGCCTCAGCTTCCCGCTGGCCTGGTGTCGCCGCAAACTGTCGGCCACGTGGATCCGGATCGTCGGCTCGGCCAGCCCATACCGCCGCAGCGCGGCGACCAGCGAGGAAATCAGCACCTCGCGGTTCGGATTTCCGACCACCATGATGTCGGCTCCCGCGGGCGTCTGGGTGACCTGATATTCGGCTATGCGGGGATCGGTGCTCAGCACATGACGAAACGCGATCGCCGGCACCGTCGTTGCGCCGTAACAGAAGTCGTCGTCGCGGCGCCCGCCGATGTCAGCGATGCGTGTGAAGGCGCTGCCGCATGCGCACTGACCCGGCAGTGACGTGACCTGATCGCCGAGGTCGTAGCGAATGAACGGGAAAGTCCGGTTGGCCAGTCCGGTGGCAAGCGTCCGCGCTGCCGGCTCGGCGGGGCCGACCGGCTTGCCGTTGTCATCGACACGCTCGAGGATGACTTCGTCCTCGCAGATGTGCAGCCCCTGGTCGCGTCCGCAGCCCACCGCCTGCACCCCGATTTCGGTGGACCCCCACAGGTTGTGGATCGGTGCATGCCACGCCTCGTGGATCGCCAGCCGGTCCTCGTCCAGCAGCGGCTCAGAGTTGGTGCTCACGCGTACCGGCGCGATTCGGAGTTCGCCGGCCAGGGCGGCGCGGGCAAGCCGCCCAATCACGGACGGATAACCCACCAGGTGGGTGGGTTGTGCAATCGCCGCCGAGGCAAGCACCTCGTCGAACGGCGCGCCCGCAGCGATCACCACCGTCTCCATGCCCGGTGTGGTCGGCATATCGAACAACGGCGTGCTGGCATGCGGAGGAACTCCGGCCTGCAGCACCGCAAGCCGCGCGGGAGGCGAGACCTTGGCGCCGCGAAGTTCTTCGCGCGCCTGCATTCGCCATGCCAGGCAGGCAGCCGAGACGAAGAACTGCCAATCCCACACGTAGACACCGCGCACCCCGCTGGAGCCGCCCGAGCTGAAGATCTGTTGATCTGCTGCGGTATACGAAAACCATTGCTGCTCAGCAAGAATGCGTTCGGCGCGGTCGCGGTCGAGGTCGGGTACCGTGACGATGGCGTCCCACCGCTCCTGGGCGTCCTGCTTTGTCATCATCGGAAGCGACGCCAAATCGGCGACCGAGGCACGGGCCGGGTCGAGCCCCCGTAGCCGCCGGGCGTGAAACGGTGAGCGCTCCCGCGCGAAGGCAAGCAGGGATCGCAGCCGCCAACTCTGGTAACGCTCAATCCGCTGACGGGACCAATCCAGCCTCGTGACGTGGTCTTCGAGACAGGCCTGCACCGCATTCAGATGCGCCGCCCGCATCCGCTCGTAGGCTGCCATCGCCGCCAATGGGGACCCTAGCGGTCGGCGGGAGCCATGGACCGTGCCGGCCCCAACGCCACCGGCAGCGCCGACCAACCGCGCAGCACCCGGGTGTCCCGTCGGCTTCCGGTGCCCGACGCGCGCGCCTCGGGGAACCGGTCGAAGAACGTTCGGAGCCCGACTTCGCCCTCAGCCCGCGCAAGGGCGGCACCCAGGCAGAAGTGCCGACCGCCGGAGAACGCGAGATGCCTTCCCGCATTTGGTCGTTCGATGTCGAACCGGTGCGGATCGGGGAACACCGACGGATCCCGGTTGGCAGCGGCCAGGTAAACCACCACCAGCTCGCCACGTTCGATCCGCATGCCCGCCACCTTGACGTCGTCGCGCGCCACCCGCGCGGTGAGCTGCACCGGCGAATCCAGCCGCAGGATCTCTTCGACGGCGTTGGGCCACACCTCAGGACGTTGGCGCAGCGTCTCCAGGTGCCCGGGTGCGTCCAGCAACAGGCGAATCCCGTTGCCCAGCAGGTTCACCGTCGTCTCGAAGCCGGCGGCCAACACCAGGCCGGCGATGCCCTGCAGTTCGGTCTGGTCGAGATGTGTTTCGGCCGAGCCGCTTTCGGCCGTCTGGATCAGCTGGCTCATCAAATTGTCGCTGGGGTTGCGCCGCAACTCTCGTAGGTGGCCGGCGAGCCAGTAGTTGAATCCGGCGATACCCCGCTGCACGCTCCGGTACTGCCGCCACGGCAATCCGATGTCCAGGCTGGGAGCGGCCAGCTCACCGAATTCCAGGACGCGGCGGCGGTCCTGCTCGGGCACGCCCAAGATGTCGCTGATGATGGCGACCGGGAGCTGGGAGCAATACCGCCCGACGATGTCCACCACATCGGAGACACCAGAGACAGAGGGCCGGCCCGCCAGCTGATCCAACAGATTGCCCGCCGTCTGTTCGACCCGATCGCGCAGCGCGGCGACCGCCCGGGGGGTGAACACGGCCGACACCGTCTTGCGGTAACGGGTGTGGTCCGGCGGTTCGACGGCCAGCAGCGACGGCGCGCGCAGCGGATGCAAAAGGTCGTCGCGAGTGCGGCGCTCCAGCCAACGCAACGGTGCTGGCAGGTTCGACCCCATGTTCACCACGCGGAAGTCATCGGATCGCAGCAGCTCATGGGCCAGCGCGTGGTCGGCGGTCAGATAGTTGACGCGGCCCTTCACCAACGGGCCCAGCGCCCGAAGTTCGTCGTAGAACGGCACCGGATCCGCCGCCAGCGTCGGATCGGCGATCAACCTGGCCTGCAAGTCACCCCGCCGCACACCGATCGCCGCGACACCTCGGACAAACCCGTGCATCGCGAGCCAGTGCAATCTCTCCTTCACCGGTCCTCCATCGGTCGGGTGGCCTTCACCCAGCGTAGGCCGGTCGGCTCGGACGACTCAGCACTCGGCGGTGATCTTGAAGTCGGTCGTGACCGCTTTGTTGGGATCGCTGCTGTTGATGCCGTAGGCGGTGCCGGTGATGGTGTACGCGGTGTTGGTGACGTCGGCGTGCGCGTTTCCCACCCCGCCTTGCCAGAAGCTGCCGGTGAACCCGTCGATGTTGCGGATCTTCACCCACTGCGGGATGGCCCGGTAACCACTGAGCAAGACCACCGCCTCGACTTGGCCGTTCTGGTCGCGCAGGTCGATGGTCCGGTAGGACTGCAGTTGGCTGCACGCGGGAGGAAGCGTCGTGCGAGAGACGCCGCCGATGCTGAGTTGGGCACCTTTGCGCGGCGTCGTCTCCGCCTGCGCGCACCCCGCCACGCCGGCGATGACGACGAAAGCGACTGCGAGCAACCGGTTCTGCAGTGGTCGCCCCTTCACTGCCGCTTCGGCATCAGTCCGGGCAGGGATCTGACGATGCGACCCCGCACGAACTCTGGGCTCAGACCCTTGAGCAGGTCGATGAAGCGAATGCTCTCGGGCACATACCAATGCAATCGCTTCGGATTCTGGTAGGCCTGCCACGCCACCTCCGCCACGCTGGTCGCGGGCATCAGCCGAAACATGCCCTTCGTCGGCGCGCTGGCGCGCAGTTCCTCGGCGGTCATCGTGGCGCCCGCGTCGTCGGAGTGGTTGGTGGTGTTGGTCAGGATGGCGGTGTCGATCAGGCCCGGGAGCACGTCGGCGACCCGGACACCGTGTCGCTGCCACTCCACGCTGAGCGCCTCGGTCAACCCTTTGACCGCGTGCTTTGTCGACGAGTAGACCGCGATGCGCGGCATGCCGTAGGTGCCGGAGGAAGACGACGTCGAGAACATCAGACTGTCGGGCGTCTTCTTGAGATAGGGCAGCGCGGCGTAGGCGCCGGTCAGCACCGCCTTGAAGTTGACCTCGACGACACACATTGCGGCGTCGTACGGCACGTCCTCGAACCAGCCGGATTCGCCGATGCCGGCGTTGTTCCACATCATGTCGAGCCCGCCGTCGGTATTGCCGTCGCAGAAGTCGGCCAACGCACCCTCCAGGGCAGCCTTCTCCGTCACGTCGACGGCGCGGATCCACAGCCGGCCATCAGCAAGCTCCTGCTTCAGCGTCGCCAGGCCGTCGTCATTGCGGTCCACCGCACCCACCCGCCAACCCTTGGTGTGGAAGAGCTTCGCTCCTTCGCGGCCCATGCCGCTGCCCGCGCCGGTGATGAAGACCGATTTCACGTTGCCTTCTGCGACACCCGGCACGAAAGCCTTTCCCCGGTCAGCCCGCTTCGACCACATTTTTGATGCGCGTCAGCGTCTTGGTCATATCACGGATGTTGCGGCGCTTCCGCAGAAAGCCCCCAAACAGCCAGTACACGCCCAGCCACCGCGGCGGGTTGAGCCGGAACGACTCGGTCACATCGGTGCCGCCGCCGCTGGGCGCCAATCGGTAATGCCAGTTGTTCACCGGTCTGTCGCCGAGCAGCACCGCGAATCCGAACTCACGGCCGGGCTCGCAGGCGGTGACCTCGCAGGTCGTCCAGTACACCGGCCCTATCTCATTGCGCCGGACGTGACCGCGGAATTTGGCGCCGAGCTCCGGGCCGGTCGCATCGCCCAGCCATTCCGCCTCGAAGACTTCGGGGGAGAACCGCGCGGTGTTGCGAACGTCAGCGATCAGATCCCAGATCTTGCCTGCGGGCGCCGCCATGTGAACAGTCGCCGAGCCTTCCATGGCCTGATCCAAACACAGCTTCGCGCTCTGCCATAGCCCCTTTAACGACCACACAAGCCCCCAGTAACGACCACGGAAGCCCCTATTAGCGGCACCCGGCGCTAGTGCGGCACGGCCGCTTGGATGAGGCCGTTGATGATCTGCTTGATGCCCTGTGCGGGATGCGAGTAGAGGCCGATCGGAAGTCCAGAGGCGGTGCCGCACTTCGGCCACGGGTCCAGCCCATCTTCGGCGAAAACCCGGTTCGCCACGGCGATTTGCTGATCCCTGGACGCGGCCGCGGGGTTGCCGACACCGCCGTACTGGGCCCAGGTGCCCGGCTTGAATTGCAGCCCACCGTATTCGCCGTTTCCGGTGTTGGCCTGCCAGTTGCCACCGGACTCACATTGCGCGATGGCGTCCCAGTTGGGGGCCGCGGGCGCGGCGTTGGCCACACCGGCGGACGAAGACAACGACACTGCAACGATCCCGCCCACCATGGCGGACTTGACGAGAGGCTTGCAGAGTTTTCTCATGCCAAGCAATTCGGCCGCCGTATCCGAAGCGTTACCGATTTGAAAATCCGGCGAGATACGGTTCTAGCAGCGGAAATAGACTAAAAAGCCGTAAAACGAGGGTTTTAGAAATTGGTGAGAATTAAGTAAATCAACCCTGGCAATATGACTGGGTAGCCAACAAGAGGGCGCGCTGATAAAGACCGTCGAGTTGGCGGTCGCGTATGACGTCGCTCCTGGCGGCGTCGAGCTGCGTCGGGCAGGCCGGCGCATGCAACAGTTCCCAGTCGGCGGCGATCTGCGTAAGCATCGTTTGGTTGAGGCCGTCGATGGTTGACCGCGACGCCGACAGGTCCGGGGGCGAACCCGGCACGGCCGCCGGATTCAATTTCCACTCCGCGAACCGGCTGTATTCGATCGCCTCGGTGGCGTTGATCTGATCACCGAAGACACGCGTGACGTAACCCGGATCGGGGCTGTTGGCGGAGCTCAGCGCGCGCAGCTCCTCCTGGACGCGAGCCGGATCCTCGATGAGAGCCTGCGAACGCCACTTGAAGGCGGCCACCGGCTCGGCGACCTCGAGCCGCTGGGCGGCGGCGTCGACCAGGTCGGTGAGCGCCCCGGCGGGATCGGCCCGTGCCTGCGCTGCCGGCAGCACCGCGAGCAGCACCGCCAGCCCGGACCACGCGACTCGGGCGGCGTGGCGCTGGGTGTCGGTCATGCCGATGATTCTGACCCGCTTCCGGCCCGGATCGCTCCACCCGAAAAAGTTCCGCCGATCGTTTTCTTCGGAGTTAGCCTGGCCGTAGATGCCCTGGACTGTTGACATACGCCGCCCCGGCAAGGTCGGCGGCAAACGCGCAGAATGGTTGCCTGCGTGGCAGGTTCGCGCACTGACGGCGGCGGCGCTGACGATCTCGTTGCTGCTGGGCGGGGCGCTGGTCCTGGTGGACAGGCTGCATTCGACCACGTCCGACGTCCTCGACCATCCCGCCGACCCGGTCACCGACGACCAGTCCGAGGCTCAGGTGGTCGAGTCGACCAAACAAATCGTCACCCTGACCGGGCTGCGGACCACGTCGGCGGGCTACACGTTGATGTCGTGCAAGGACCGCCAAGACCCGCCTTATCAGGGCACGATCTACCTGAACTTCGCGCTGCCCTCGGCAACCCGCCCCGACACCTACTTTCCGACGATCGCGGCGACGCTCGTCAGCCACGGCTGGACCGAGGGCCTGCCACCCAACGATCACCCGTTCGCCAGGATCTTCTCCAAGGACGCCGTCGCTGTGACTGTTTATCGGCACAGCGATGACCCGGGCCTGGGTGTCCTGCGTGTCTACGGCCAGTGCCGGAATATCAACGATCACCACAAAGACGCGACGACGTGGACCGATGTCACCGCCCAGTTCACCAGGAGCGCGTGAGGGTGCCTAACGCGCTACTGCGCCCGACGGGCTGTCGTCAAGGCGCAGTAGCGATCGTCCGGGAGGGTGCGGGGTTATCCGCCGCCACCGGGCGTGGCGCCCAAGGTGCCCTGCAGGTCGGGCTTCATGGCGTTGAGCTGGGCTCCCCAGTACTCCCAGCTGTGCGTTCCGTTGGCGTTGAAGTTGAACACGGCGTTGTGACCGCCGGCCGCGTTGTAGGCGTCCTGGAACTTCAGGTTGCTGCTGCGAACGAAGTTCTCCAGGAACTCGGCCGGCATGTTGGCCCCGCCCAACTCCGATGGCGTTCCGTTGCCGCAGTAGATCCACAGCCGGGTGTTGTTGCCGACCAGCTTGGGGATCTGCAGGCTGGGGTCGTTGCGCTGCCACGCGGGGTCGCTCGTCGGCCCCCACATGTCGCTGGCCTTGTAGCCGCCGGCGTCACCCATTGCGAGGCCAATCAAAGAGGGCCCCATCCCCTGAGAGGGGTCCATCAAAGCCGACAGTGAGCCGGCGTAGATGAATTGGCCCGGGTGGTAGGCGGCCAGAATCATCGCCGAGGAGCCGGCCATCGAGATGCCGATCGCGGCGCTGCCGGTGGACTTGACGCTCCTATTCGCGGACAGCCAGCCCGGCAGCTCGCTGGTCAGGAAGGTCTCCCACTTGTAGGTCGTGCAGCCGGCTTTGCCACAGGCCGGGTTGTACCAGTCGCTGTAGAAGCTGGACTGCCCACCGACCGGCATGATGACCGACAGGCCCGACTTGTAGTACCACTCGAACGCGGGGGTGTTGATGTCCCACCCGTTGTAGTCGTCCTGTGCCCGTAACCCGTCGAGCAGGTACACCGCGGGTGAGCCGTCTCCGCCGCTTTGGAACTGGACCTTGATGTCGCGGCCCATGGCTCCTGACGGCACCTGCAGGTATTCGACGGGCAGGCCCGGGCGCGAGAACGCCCCCGCGGTCGCCGCGCCCCCGGCAAGGCCGATCAGGCCCGGCAGGGTGACAGCCGCCGCCGCACCGACCAAAAGCCGCCGCCCCCAGGCGCGGATCTTCTCGCTCGCTTCTGTCATACCTGCGCCCCTGTCGTTTGGCTCGTCGTGCCCTCGGCTGGAATTTACCGTGCTAATGCGCCAAATGTCGATTGGGACACGAAGTAGTCCCAGTCGAGTTACGGATTCCGCCCCGAATTTCGCAACTCGGATAAGCGGATCGCAAAGGTCGCTCAGGTCCCCGCACCAGCCTCGGCCGCCGCGGCCCCTTTCACAAAAACCCCAGGCAGCAGGCCCCGCGGGGCGGGCGCGACCGGAACAGCGGCGGCTGGCCGCGTAAGGGACTTCGAAACCAAACGGCTTCGGATCGAAATGGGCGGGGCGATTTCAACGAGCGGCGTCACGGGGCGTCGGCGTGCCACCCCCAGTGGCGTCGAAGCCCGCCTCCCACGCGTTCGATTGTCGCCGTCGAACCGTCGACGCCCATGACGGAATTATTTGTCGGGGCGGTAAATAGTTGAGCGGGGCGGTGGGAACCGGAACGGCGGTGCGCGTAAAGCCTTGGCCGACTCCGGCGAAATACGGCGCCGCCGAGTGCCGCTCGTCTGCCGGCCTGCGCGTTTGACCGGGATTTCGGACCGGGGAAGCCGAAGTTGCGCGGACCGCGTAGGCTCTGTCGCAGCAAGCCGATGGAGACCACGCAACCCGGTCAATTCCGGCGCTCACGAACCACCGCACCGCGGCTTCATGGTGCGCGTTGTGCGGCTGAGGGCGTCGGCTGTCCGGGACCGATTGAGGTGCAGATTTTGGACGCGGTACTTGGGCTATCCGTGACGCCGACCACCGTCGGGTGGGTCCTCGCCGAAGGACACAGCGCAGACGGCACCATCCTGGACCATCGGGAATTGGCGCTGCATGCCGGCGATGGAGTGGCCGCAGTGAGTACCGCAGAGCAAGTGGCCGACGAGGTATTGCGGGTGAACGAGCTTGCGGCGGCGAGCGATCGCCATCTGCGTGTCATCGGACTGACCTGGAACGACGAGGCGTCCGCCCAGGCGGCGCTGTTGGTGGAGGCGCTGACCGACGCGGGCTTCGACAACGTGGTGCCGGTTCGGCTGATCGAGGCGGTGGAGACCCTGGCCAGGGCGATCGCACCGGTCATCGGTTACGAGCAGACGGCGGTCTGCGTCGTCGAGCCCGAGTGGGCGACCGTCGTCATGGTCGACACCCACAATGGCGAGACCCAGACGGTCGTCAAGCATGTCCGGGGCGGCTTCGACGGCTTGACCCGCTGGCTCAGCGGAATGTTCGACCAGGACGGATGGCGCCCTGGTGGTGTGGTTGCCGTCGGCGCGGACAGCGAAATCAACGGATTCTCGTGGCAGCTGGAAAAGGCTTTGCCCATACCGGTTTTCGCGCAGACCATGGCCCAGGTGACGATTGCGCGGGGCGCGGCACTGGCCGCGGCCGCAAGCACCGACTTCACCGACGAGCTGCTGGTGGCGCACATCGCTGAGCCCGCCGTGGCGCCTGCGCGGCCCCGGAAGTTGTCGCACTCCGGAGCGCTGACCGCATTGGCCGCCGGTGCGATCACGTTCGTCACGTCGCTTTCGCTCGCGGTGGGTATTCAGCTCGCCCCGACAAGCGAGCCCGCACAGAAGCACGTAGTGCACGAGCCGACGCCGCAGATCGCGGAGGCCGTTGCACCGCCCGCCGAGGCGGCGCCGCCGGCGCCCCAGTCAAAGGCGCCAGCGGGCGCACCGGCTCAGGAGGCAGGCGCGCCGGGCGACCAGGATGGCGCTCCCGTCGAGCAGCAATCGGACCCGAACGCGCGTCAGCCCTACCTGACGCGGGTGCTGGAGCACATCCCCGGCGATGCCGGTGATTCTGCGGCACCGACCCAGCCGCAGTCGCCGTAGTCGCTCCGGTCCCAACGAGGGTGGCACGACGGTTCTGGTCGTGCCGGACCGCGGTGCAGCCGCGCCGAGCGGCACTGTCAGTGGAGTTCAGCCGTCCTTGGCGTGAACCGCGGTGAACGACACCGACACCTCGTCGGCAACCTGCAGGGAGCCCATCAGCAGCGAGTAGGGCTTGATGCCGTAATCCGTTTGCCGAACCGCGGATTCGACAGACATTCGCCACGCCTCACCGAGATCCTCTGTGCGCAGGTCGATTACCTGCTCTCGGGACCTGCCGCGAATGTGCAGCATACCGGTGAGCCGGTACCCGTCGGCGATCTTGGCCATCTGCCCCGCGCCGTCCGCGATGAAGCGGATCTGGGGATAGTGCGCGGCGTCGAGCGACTTCATCGCGTTGGACTTCACCAGGACCTTTTCGGGCCCGGACAACGCCTTGACTCCGCCCTCGCCGCGCAGCACCTCAAAGGAATCGATCTCGACGATCAGCTCCGCGGTGACCGGCTCGGCGCCCGCCCACCCCACCGTCGCCTGCCAGCGCTTCATCACGATGGTGAGCCGATGACCCATTCGCGCCGCCCTGCCGGCGACGCCGGTGTGAACCTCCAATTCACCGTCGGATGCGTCCAGGGTCCACGCGTCGGTCACAGACCGACTGTAGTCACATGGTCAAAACGGTGCGGTAGTGCGCGCGGCCGTGTTCCATGGCCGCGTAGCCCTCCGCCGCCTGGGCCAGCGGCAGTTCCTGGGTCCACGCCCGCACGCCCGACAAGACCGCGAAATGCATTGTGTCTTCGACGTCTTTCGACGTGCCCGAGGGATGGCCGACAATGCTGAGTCCCGGTGTGATCAGCTGCACCGGACTGATCGGCAGCGGTTCGGGAGTGACGCCGATGGTGACCAGTTCGCCCTGTGGCAGCAGGCCGCCGACCGTCGCGGCCATGGCGGGGGAGTTGCCGGCGGTGGCCAGCACCACCGCGGCGCCGCCCAGCTTGCGCATGGCTTCGGCCACGTCACCGCTGGTGGAGTCGATGTAGTGGTGAGCGCCCAGTTTGCGCGCGTCTTCGGCTTTGGCGCTCCCGCGGGCGATTGCGATCGTTTCGAAACCCATGGCCCGGGCGAACTGCACGCCAAGGTGGCCGAGCCCGCCGACGCCGAGGATCGCGACCCGGTCACCGGGCAACGCCTTGGTGTGCCGCAGTGCGTTGTAGGTCGTCACACCCGCACAGCCCAACGGGGCCGCTTCGACGTCGGAGAGCTCGGAGGGAATCCGGGCTAAGGCGTTGGCCGGCGCGGTCACCGATTCCGCATACCCGCCCGGGTACTGCCAACTGGGCACCTTGCCGTTGACGCAGTGGATGAACGAGCCTTTGCGGCAGGGGTCGCAATGAAAGCAGCAACCGCCGAACCAGCCCACGGCGACACGGTCACCGACCGCGAACTCCTCGACGCCCTCACCGAGTTCGGCGATGGTTCCGGCGATTTCGTGTCCGGGGGTCAGCGGCCACGACATCCCGGGAAAGCCGCCCTCGACAAAATGCTGGTCGGTGCCGCAGATGCCGCAGGCGGTGACGGCGAGGCGCACCTCGCCGCGGCCGGGCGGCACCGTCTCGACATCCACCAGCTCCAGGGCGGCGCCCGCCGACGAGACCTGGACAGCTTTGTGCGTGGCCATACGCCTACCTCGCCGTTCGGTTTGCTAGTGGGCGACAGGGCATTTGGCTGCCCGGTCGGTATGGTAATCGACCTGCCAATGCTTGATCCCGTTGAGCCAACCCGACCGCAGTCGCTCGGGCTTGCCGACCGGTTCCAGATCGGGCATGGCGTCGGCGATCGCGTTGAACATCAAGTCGATCGTCATCCGCGCCAGGTTGGCCCCCACACAGTAGTGCGCACCGGTTCCGCCGAATCCCACGTGCGGGTTGGGGTCGCGCAGGATGTTGAAGCTGAACGGGTCGTCGAAGACGTCCTCGTCGAAATTGGCCGAGCGGTAGACCATCACCACCCGCTGCCCCTTCTTGATCCGCACACCGGACAGTTCGTAGTCGTCTAGCGCGGTCCGCTGGAACGACGTGACCGGGGTGGCCCAGCGGACGATCTCATCGGCCGTGGTGACCGGACGCCTTCTTTTGTAGAGCTCCCACTGATCGGGGAAGTCGGTGAAGGCCATCATGCCCTGGGTGATGGAGTTGCGGGTGGTCTCGTTGCCCGCAACCGCCAGCAGAATGACGAAGAAGCCGAACTCGTCGTCGGACAGTTTGTGTCCGTCGATGTCGGCCTCGACCAGTTTGGTGACAATGTCAGGCCCGGGGTTGTTCGCCCGGTCGGCGGCCATTTGCATCGCATAGGTGATCAGTTGGATCGACGCCGTGAGGCCGTCATTGGTGGCGAACTCGGGATCCTGGTCGCCCACCATCTGGTTGGACCACTGAAAGAGCTTCATGCGCTCCTCCTGCGGCACACCCAGCAATCCGGCGATGGCCTGCAACGGAAGCTCGCACGAGACCTGCTCGACGAAGTCACCGGAACCTTCGGCCGCCGCGGCCTCGACGATGCGCCTGGCGCGCTCGTTGAGGTCGTCGCGCAACCGCTCGACGGCACGGGGGGTGAAGCCCCGGGAGATGATCTTGCGCAGCCGGGTGTGCTGCGGCGCGTCCATGTTGAGCAGCACGAACTTGCCGGTGTCGATCTGCTCGCGGACCGTGCCCTCTTTGTAGCGGGGGAGGGCGGTCTTCTGCAGGCTGGAGAAGACGTCGCTGCGCAGCGAGACCTCCTTGACGTCCTTGTGCTTGGACACCACCCAGAAGCCGCCGTCGTCGAAGCCGCCCGTGCCGATAGGCTGTTCGTTCCACCAGATCGGAGCATTTCGGCGCATCTCGGAGAGTTCTTCCACCGGCAGTCGCTGGGCGTAGATGTCGGGGTCGGTGAAGTCGAATCCGGGCGGCAGATTGGGAATCGCCGGAGATGGCATGGTGACCCACTCCTTCAATACGAAGTCTTCTAGTCGTCCTGCTCTGCCAAATAAACCATTGCCACACCACGGTTGGGAAGCACCAACGCAAGATCGCCAAAGCCAAACTGCAACGTGTTGCAGCCGCGATGAGTTTCCGGCATTGCGCCGGTCTGCAACACCGACACAACCGAGCAACCGAAAGGACATGGCCAATGCATATCGTTTTGAGCGACTTCATGAGTCTGGACGGCGTCGTCCAATCCCCAGGCGCCCAAGGTGAGGACACCGACGGTGGGTTCGCACACGGCGGTTGGTCGATGAACTACTTCGAGCCCGAAACCATGGGTCCGGCGGTTACCGAGACCATGGCTTCCACCGATGCCCTGCTGTTCGGCCGGCGCACCTGGCAAACGATGGCGGCGGCCTGGCCCAGCCGCGCCGGCGACCCGTTCGCCGACCGGATGAACGAGATGCCCAAGTACGTGGCGTCCCGCACGCTCGCCCAAGACGACCTCAACTGGCCCGGCTCGACTCTGCTGCCGGCCAACGACGCAACGGGCGCGATCGGCGCGATACGCGAGCTGCGCGAACAAGACGGACACGCGATACAGGTGATGGGTAGCGCGTCGTTGGCCGCGCAGCTGATCGAGCATGACCTCGTCGACGAATACCGCCTGATGATCGAGCCGGTCCTGCTCGGCGGCGGCAAGCGAGTGTTCCCGGACGACGGCCGGGCGCGCGCACTCGAGCTGGTGTCGGCGACGACAACCGGGACCGGTGTTCTGATCTGCATATACCGGCGTGTTTGACCAGCGTGGGTGCCCGCAAACTCCTACCGCGAAAACGACCTTGTGGCACGCGGCACAGTCGATATGCTTTGGTCCAGGTCACCGGCGCGCCGAGGGGCCGGATGACGCTGACGCGAAGGGTGTAACGCATGATCCGCGAATTTCTCGCCGTCGCTGCGCTCGCAGGCGGCACCGTCAGTGGTGCGCCGTGCGCGGCCGCCGATCCGCATTACGACGGTGACGTGCCAGGCATGAACTATCAGGCGTTGCTCGGTGCGCCGTGCGACAACTACGAGCGCTTCATCTTCGGACGGGGCCCCAGCGGCCAGGCCGAGGCCTGTCATTTCCCGCCGCCCAACCAGTTCCCGGCGGCCACCATCGGCTACTGGGTCATCTCCTACCCGCTCTACGGGGTCCAACAGGCCGGCGCGAACTGCCCGGGCTCGCAAGCTGCGGCTCAGTCGGCCGCTGGACTTCCGATGCTGTGCCTGGGAAACCAAGGGTGGCAAGAGGGATGGTTCACCGGGGCAGGGTTCTTCCCGCCTGCGGGATGACCGGCTGTCCTCCGGCCCAGCAGTACCGCGCGCCCGCTTCTCCACGAGCCACGTCTTGGATGCGGTATCAAGGAGGAAGAGGTGAATAGTCGTGCACAATTACCCCTCCTACCCCTCCGTCGACGGTCCCGCCGGATCCCCGATCCCACGCTGGCTGCGCTTCGTCCTCGCGTCCGACCGAGCCGGCTCGGCCTGGTACATCGGGACCGGTTTTTTCTTCGCGCCGGTGCTCGCCCTGCTGTCGCCGTGGCCGGCGGTCACCGCCGTGCTCTGGGGAGTGATCGGGCTGGCCGGACTGTGGTTGGGCCTGCTCGGCGTCGCGATGGCGGTGGGGCTGGCGCGGATATTGCGGTCGGGCGCCGAGATCCCCGAAGAGTATTGGCGCACCTTGGTGAACTACTGACTAACAGGGACCGCGGGAGACCCCCGCTACGTCTAGAGTCGAACCGAAACTTGTGCAACGAACGGAGATTTCCATGACCTTCAATCCCAAAGACGCAGTCGACGCGGCCAAGGACATTGCGACCAATGCGGTCGAAAAGGCTTCGGATATCGTCGAACACGCCGGCGACATCATCCGCGGCGACATCAAGGGCGGCGCCAGCGGGATCGTGCAGAACTCGATCGACATCGCGACCCACGCGGTCGACCGGGCCAAGGAAGTGTTCACCGGCAAAGGCGAAGCCGACCCCGAGTAACCGGTCTGAAAAGGCCCCAGCCGGCCCCAGCCGGCCTAGACGGCGGCCGCAGCGTTCAGCTCATCCAGCCTGGTTGTCGCGGCGAGGTATTCCTGCACCCAGCGCTCGATGACGGCCGCCGTCTTTTCCACCTTGGTGAACTGGCCGACAACCTGACCGACGGGGTTGAACGCCACGTCGACGGTCTCGTTGGGGTACTTGTTGGTTGCCCGCACGGCCATGCCAGAGACCATGTACTGCAGGGGCATACCGAGCGGCTTGGGGTTGTCCGGCTGCTCCCACGCTTCGGTCCAGTCGTTGCGCAACATGCGGGCCGGCTTGCCAGTGAACGAACGGCTACGGACGGTATCGCGGCTGCTGGCCTTGACGTAAGCGGCTTGCTGAACCGGGGTGTTCGAGGCTTCCTCGACCATCAGCCACTGCGAGCCGGTCCACGCCCCTTGCGCACCCAGCGCCAAAGCCGCGGCGATCTGTTCACCGCTACCAATGCCGCCGGCGGCAAGGACCGGGACTGGTGCGACCTCCTTGACGACCTGCGGCCACAACACAATTGACCCCACCTCGCCGCAGTGTCCCCCGGCCTCGCCGCCCTGCGCGATGATGATGTCGACGCCCGCGTCGGCGTGCTTGCGGGCCTGCGACGGTGAGCCGCACAACGCGGCCACCTTGCGGCCGGAGTCGTGGATGTGCTTGATCATGTCAGCCGGGGGAGTGCCGAGTGCGTTGGCGATCATCGCTACCTTCGGGTGCTTGAGCGCCATTTCGACCTGAGGGGTGGCCGTCGCTTCCGTCCAGCCGAGCAATTGCAAGGTGTCTTCATCGGCGTTTTCCACGGGGACGCCGTGATCGGCGAGGATCTTTTTGGCGAAGTCCAGATGCTGCTGGGGCACCATTTTGCGCAGCGTTTCGGCCAGCTCATCCGCGGACAAGTGCGAGTCCATGCCCTCGTACTTGTTGGGGATCACGATGTCGACGCCGTAGGGGTGGTCGCCGATGTGCTCGTCGATCCAGTTCAGCTCGATCTCCAGCTGCTCGGGCGTGAACCCGACCGCGCCCAGCACGCCGAAACCGCCGGCCCTGCTCACCGCGACCACGACGTCGCGGCAATGGGTGAAGGCGAAGATCGGGAACTCGATAGCGAGGTCGTCGCAAATCGCGGTGTGCATGCCTGCTCCTGGAAAGCTTGACCCGGTGAAAAGAGTTGACAACAGATCCGAAACGAAATGGAACGTGTTCTAGTTTAGTACGGACGTGATTGACGTGACCAGCCGCCCCTGACCAGCGCGTCGCAACTATGACGCGTCGCCGTCAGACAGTCGCGGTGTAGGCGATCCACAGGACGAGGAACGTGAGCATGCAGCCCGCGCAGACCAAGTGATCGCGGCAGATGGATCGCGCCAGTCGGGTCTGTTCGGTGGCGCTGTCCGCGCGGTGTCCGAGTTGGATCGCATTGGGGACCGTGTGAGTCAAGGCCAGCGCCACCGGGACGCCCGCGAGCGCGGCCGATATCGGCAGCAACCACGCCGGATCGTTCCCCCGGGCGGCCTGAAATGCCAGCGCGCCCAACAGGACGACCATGACAACGACGATCAGCCGGCTCATTGGTCGCGATGTGGTGGTCGCGCGATGGTAGTAACCCGCGATCGACGCGAGGACGGGCTCGGGCAATTCCTCGCCGGCATCGCGGTGTCCGAGAACCTGGACGTCGAAAATGAGATCCATCCACAAGACGGCGAGCAGGAACCCACCGCATGCCGCGAGCAGCGTGGCCACCACGCTCACCTCCCGTTCGCCGACTGACCGCCGCCCGGCGCGGTGCGCCACCATTGCCGCGGGCGGACGACGACCGCCTTATTGTTTCGCAGCGCTCGGCTGCGTCCCAGAGCGGGTTTTGCCGGCGGGCCGGTTCGGTCGCGACGATTTCGCTCAATCACCGATGTTTCGGTGGTCGTGAATTTGCCGCGCGGGGTTGCGGGGATGGCACGATATCGAGGTGAGCGACGCGCGGAAAGGCGACGCGGGAAACGGGCTGCACCGCCAGCGCGGCGCCCCGACCGACGCGTTGCTGGATCGTGCGGTGGTTCCGGTGGGGGTGGTGACGTTCCTGTTCACCGATGTGGAGGGTTCGACCCGTCGGTGGGAGGCGGACGCCGACACGATGCGGGTCGCCCTCGCCGCCCACGACGAAGTACTGCGCCAAGCGATCGAGGCGCACGGGGGCTGGATGTTCAAGCACACCGGCGATGGGGTGTGTGCGGCGTTCGCGTCGCCGCGGTCCGCGCTGGATGCCGCGGTGGCCGCGCAGCGGGCGCTCGAGTTGCCGGTGCGGATGGGCATCGCGACCGGCGAGGCGGAGCTGCGCGGGGCGGACTACTTCGGCGTGGTGCTGAACCGTGCCGCGCGGGTGATGGCCGCGGGGCACGGCGGTCAGATCCTGGTGGCCGATTCGACCGCGGGACTGCTCAGCGGGGCCGACCTCGTCGACCTGGGCGCGCGGCGGTTACGGGATCTGCCGACGGCGATCGGGCTCTTCCAGGTCCGCGCCCCGGGCCTGCGCACCGAGTTCCCGCCCCCGCGGGTGCTCGATTCGAGCGTTGGGAATCTGCGGCCCCAGGCGAGCAGCTTCATCGGGCGCGAATCTGAGCTTGCCGAGGTGCAAGCGTCGCTGCGGGGCCGCCGGTTCGAGACGCTGACGGGGGTGGGCGGGGTGGGCAAGACCCGCCTGGCTTTGGAACTCGCCACCCGCCTGGCCGACGAATTCCCGGACGGCGTCTGGGTTTTCGAACTCGCCAACGTCGGCGATCCGGCCGCGGTGCCCGACGCGGTGGCGTCGGTGCTGGGCGTCAGCCAACAGCCGGGGAAGACCTTGGCCGACAGCGTGGCCACCGCGCTGGAGGGCAGGGTTCGGCTGCTGGTGTTCGACAATTGCGAACACGTGCTCGACGCCGCGGCCGATCTGATCGAGACCATCCTCAGGCACTCCACGACGGTGACGATCCTGGCCACCAGCCGGGAGAGGCTGGGGCTCGCCCAGGAGCAGTTGTGGCCGGTGCCGTCGCTGGATGTGCGTGCCGGGATCGACTCCGCCGCGGTGACTTTGTTCGTCGAACGCGCCCGTAGCGTGGCGCCGAATTTCTCCCTGACCAGGCCCGACGAAGCGAGCGCGGTGCTGGAGATCTGCCGTCGCCTGGACGGGATTCCCTTGGCCATCGAGCTGGCGGCCTCGCGGATGGCGTCGATGACCGCGATCGAGGTGCGCGATCGGATGGATCAGCGGTTCCGGCTGCTGGTCGGATCGCGGCGTGGCCTGGGCCGCCACCAGACGCTTCGGGATGCGGTCGCGTGGTCCTACGATTACCTCGACGATGCCGAGAAGTCGCTGCTGGAACGGTGTTCGGTGTTCGCCGGCGGGTTCGACCTCGACAGCGCCTGCGCGGTCGCCGGCCCCGACGGCCCGGACGATCTGGCCGTCCTGGATCTGCTCGATGCCCTGGTGCGCAAGTCGCTGCTGGTTGCCGATCGGTCATCGGCGCGGACCCGGTTTTCCATGCTGGAGACGATCCGCCAGTTCGCCGACGCGCAGCTCGTCGCGACCGGCGCCGCGACACAGGCCCGGGCCGCGCACGCGCGCTACTTCGCCGGGCGCGAAGCCGACGTCCTGGCCCTGTGGGATAGCCCCCGGCAACGGGAGGCCTACACCTGGTTCATCGTCGAGCTGGCCAATCTGCGCACGGCCTTTCGGTGGGCCGCCGAGCAAGGCGACCTCGACGTCGCCACCACCATCGCGACGTACGCGACGTTCCTCGGCCTGTGGGTGGAGAACTACGAGCCGATCGCCTGGGCCGAAGAGTCCATCGAGCCCGCCCGCGCCGTCGACCATCCCCGGTTGGCGTTCCTGTACACCTTGGCATCGCACTGCTGGTATCCGGGACGCCTGGAGGAGGCCATCCACTACAGCGACGCCGGAGAGGTGGTGATGCGCAGCGACGGACGCGGGGTGCCGTTCGGCTTCGAGGGCGTGCTGCGCAATCCATACCTGGCCATCGGCCAGCCCGGACGATGCGCCGAGTGGTGCCGGGCCCGGCTCGCCCATAGTCCCGACACCCACACATTCACCAGGGCAACCCTGACCATCGCACTGACGATGGCCGGCGCCGGTGAGGAGGCCCGAGCCGCCGCGAACGGCCTGATCGACGCGGCCGACGCCACCCACAATCCGTACACGGTCTCGTTCGCGCTGTGGGCCTACGGCTACTCCTTCCGCGACGCCGCTCCCGCCGAAGCGCTGGACGCGATGCGCCGGGGCCTGGCGATCGCTCAGGACAGCGGCAACCGGTTGACCGAGACACGCCTGACCGGAACGCTGTCCCGGCTCGAGGCCCAGTACGGTGATCCGCTGGCCGCGCTCGACTACCTCACGCTGGTGATGCGCAATTACCACGACGCGGGCAACACCGCCATGATGCGCACCCCACTGGCGGTCCTCGCCGCGTTGATCGACCGGCTCGGACGGTACGAGCCGGCGGCCACCATCGCCGGCTTCGCCGCTAGCCCACTAACCGCGGTGGCCGTCCCCGAGTTCAATATCGCGATCGCCCATCTGCGCGATGTGCTGGGTGGTCCGGCCTACGAATCGATCGCCCGGCACGGCCAACAGATGACCACCGCCGCCATGGCCGCCTACGCCTACGACCAGATCGATCAGGCCCGTACGGGACTCACGCACCCCGCCTGAACCGGCTGACCGCGACCTTCCCGCCACCGGGTCCCGGAAACGGGTCTTGATCTGCTCCAGCGCACGGGGGTAGCGTTGTGCTGCCAATTACGAAACTATGCGTAGCGTAATTTGGGACGGGTCTCAATTTCTTACGCGACAGAACGAGTGAGTGCGACACAGAAAGTGAATACCCCACAATGCGCACCGTAGTTGTCGATGGGCCCCGCAGCATCCGGGTCGATACCCGTCCCGATCCCGCGCTTCCGGGTGCCGACGGCGCGATCGTCTCCGTCACCGCCGCAGGCATCTGCGGATCCGACCTGCACTTCTACGAGGGCGAATTTCCATTCGCCGAGCCCGTCGCCCTCGGCCACGAAGCGGTCGGCACCGTCATCGAAACCGGTTCACGGGTAAGCACTGTCGAGGTAGGCGACCGGGTCATGGTGTCCTCGGTGGCCGGGTGTGGCTCCTGCCCGGGCTGCGCCACCAAAGACCCGGTCATGTGTTACTCCGGCCTGCAGATCTTCGGCTCCGGCGCGCTTGGCGGCGCGCAGGCCGATCTGCTCGCCGTGCCCGCCGCCGACTTCCAGCTGCTCAAGATCCCGGAGGGAATCAACGACGAGCAGGCGCTGCTCCTTACCGACAACCTGGCCACCGGTTGGGCGGCAGCGCAGCGGGCCGACACCTCGTTCGGCAGCACCGTGGCAGTGATTGGCTTGGGAGCGGTGGGCCTGTGCGCGCTGCGCAGCGCATTTGTCCAAGGCGCCGCAACGGTTTTCGCTGTCGATCGAGTCGACGGCCGGCTGGACCGAGCCGCCCGGTGGGGCGCAACGCCGCTCAAGGCGCCGGCGGCCGAGGCCATCATCGCCGCGACCCGAGGCCGCGGTGCGGACTCGGTGATCGACGCCGTCGGCACGGACACATCCATGACCGACGCGCTCAACGCGGTGCGGCCGGGCGGCACCGTCTCAGTTGTCGGTGTGCACAATCTGCAGCCGTTCCCGCTTCCGGCCCTGTCCTGCCTGATGCGCAGCATCACGCTGCGGATGACCACCGCGCCGGTTCAGCGCACCTGGCCGGAGTTGATCCCACTGCTGCAGTCCGGCCGGCTCGACGTCGACGGCATCTTCACCACGACACTGCCTTTGGACGAAGCCGCGAACGGTTACGCGACCGCCGAATCGCGGTCAGGCGACGTCGTGAAAATCCTGCTGCAGCCTTAGTCAGCTTCCGTCCCGGCGGACGTGTTTGGCCAGGTAACGCAGGGCGCGCACCGGCCCGCGGCGGCCGGAGGCGAGGCACATCACCGGCCAGCCGTGCGCCGCGGCCGCCGCAGCGAGCCCCGAGCGGGGGTTCACCGGCCGCGGATACCCGACGAGTGACATCGATACCGCGTCCTCGTCGCCGTCGGCGTAGAAGTAACTGCGTTGCACCGCAACGTTGTTGTCGGCGCAGAACCGTTCGACGGCGGTCGCCTTCGTCGCTCCCCAGACGATCGGTTTGACGATTCCGCCGGTCAGGCAGCCGCGCTCGTCGAGTTCGAAATGGTTGCACTGCACATTGGCGATACCGAGAAAGCGTGCGACCGGCAGTGCCTGGATGGACAGCGCCGACGAACTCAGCACCACGGTGTGTCCGCGGGCCTGATGGGCCTGCACAACTTCATGCATGTGGGAGTACAGCCGCGAGGCGACGCGTTCCACAAAAAGCCGCTCACCCAACTCGTCGAGCTCGGCGAGCGTTTCGCCACGCAGATAACCCGCTGCCCGGATGATCAGCTGCTCGAATTCCAGGCGGCCGAACCGATACCTCAGCGCGCCGTCCAAAACACCGAGGAGCTCGCCGATCCCGGCCTGGCGACGCCGGATCCGGTCACCGACATGCACCGATGCCGTGAAGCCGTCGATCAATGTCCCGTCGAGGTCGAAGAACGCACCGATCCTGGGTCCCGGCGGGCTGGCGCCGATCTCCGCGATGGCGTCCGCGGGGGAGAGCTTCGTGATCGTCACCATCTCGCCTCACCCCAATCGGATCGCCGTGATGTACTGCGAGTGCATGAAGCCGTCGATCTTGGCATCCACCTCGGCGGGCGTCATCCCGTAGCCCGCCTGCAACTCCAAGGTGTTGCGGACCGGTTCGACGGCCCAGCCGTGCGCGGCCAGCCATTCCGCCTGGTCGGTCTTGGGTTCATAGGTCAGCGCGGAGAAGTCGACGTCCCCCGACATGCTGACCCCGGGGTGATCCGTTTCCAAGGCGGCGAGCCGTTCGCGATCCACGCGCGATCCCAGCGCGCCCACCGCAACTCGGCTGCCCGGGGCACAAAGTTCGCTGATCCGGGTGAACAGTGCGCGTTGCGCGTCGTCGGTCAGGTAGGGCAGCACTCCCTCCACCGACCAGGCACTCGGGGCTTGTGGATCCAACCCGGCCGCTTTCAACGGCGTCGCCCAGTCGGTGCGCAGGTCGGCCGCGACGTCGATCCTGCGCGCTTTGGGGGCGGCGCCGTGTTCATTGAGCGAGTTGGTTTTGAATTCCAGCACTTTCGGCAGATCGACCTCGAAAACCGTTGTGCCGTAGGCCCAGTCAAGGCGATACGCGCGGGAATCCAGCCCCGCGGCGACGATCACCGCCTGCCGGATGCCCGCGTCGCCCGCGGCGGTGAAGAAGTCGTCGAAGAATCGGGTTTGTACGCCGTACAGGCGGGGAAAGGCCGTCTCGTCCTCAGACGTTCCCGGATTGGCAAGAGCCCCTGCCAAATACGGGTCGCCTGAAGCGGCGATGAAAACCTTTGCAAAGTCGTCACGGACCAGCGGGTGCGGGCCCGCGGCGTGCAACGCCCGCCATCCCGCCACCAGCAGGGCGGTGTACCCCACGCCGCTGACGATGTCCCACTGGTCGTCCTCCGAACGAAGTGGGCCGAATTCAGGTGAGGTGGATGTCATGGGCCCTCCCCATCTATGCGGCAAAACATAGCCGACATAACCAACGTACCCGCGGCGGCGCCTTCAGAGCTCGAGAAACACCGTGACTGGGCCGTCGTTCACCAATGCGACCTGCATGTTCGCGCCGAACACGCCGGTCTGTACGTGGGCCCCCAGCTCCCGCAACGCTTCCGCGAACGCCGCTACCAGCGGCTCGGCGACCGCACCGGGAGCTGCGGCGTTCCAGGACGGCCGGCGCCCCTTCGCGGTGTCGGCGTACAGGGTGAACTGGCTGACGACCAGGATCGGCGCGTTGACGTCGGCCGCGGACCGTTCGTCGTCGAGAATCCGCAGATTCCACAGCTTTTCGGCCAACCGCCGCGCCTTACCGGGATCGTCGCCGTGGGTCACACCGACGAACGCGAGCAGTCCCTGGTCGTCCGGCCGGATCGCGCCCACCACCTGGCCGTCGACCGATACCGCAGCCGATGAGACCCGTTGCACCAGAACCCGCATGGGCCTCGATGCTGCCAGGTCGGCCCCGAAAAGTTTGGGTACGCTCGTCGGGTGTCCGTGCTCGTCGCGTTTTCCGTCACCCCGCTGGGTGTCGGTGAGAGCGTCGGCGAAATCGTCGCCGACGCAGTTCGCGTGGTTCGCGATTCCGGGCTGCCCAGCAAGACGGATTCGATGTTCACCGTGATCGAAGGCGATACGTGGGAACAAGTGATGGGCGTCGTGCAGCGCGCGGTCGAGGCCGTCGCCGCCCGCGCGCCCCGCGTCAGCACGGTGATCAAGGTGGACTGGCGCACGGGAGCCACGGACGCCATCACGCAGAAGGTCGCCTCCGTCGAGCGTCATCTGTCCGACGGTTAGCCCTGCACGGCGTCCCGGAACGCCCGCTCGGCGGCGTCGCCGTGGACCGCGAACACGACCTTGGAAAGCGAACGCGGCCGATGCTGCCGGACGGCGTCGACCATCAGCCGCGCCGCGGCTTCCAGCGGGAAACCGCCGACGCCGGTGCCGAACGCCACCAGCGCCAGCGACCGGCAACCGAGCTCGTCGGCTTTGCGCAGGGTAGCGCCGGTCGCCCGCTCGATGATCTCGGCCGAGGTCGGGCCGCCCAGCTCCATGGTCGCCGCGTGGATCACGTAGCGCGCCGGCATGTCGCCCGCCGTGGTCTCGACCGCGTCCCCGAGCCCGATCGGCGCTTTTTCGGTCGACTCACGCTGCACCTGTGGCCCGCCGGCGCGGGAGATCGCCGCGGCGACACCGCCGCCGTGCAGCAGTTGGGTATTGGCCGCGTTGCTGATCGCGTCGACGTCGAGCTTCGTCACGTCGGCCTGCACTACCTCTATTGCGATCATCGGTTCATTGTCTCGCAGACGATCGGTCCTGCTCGCGCACCAGCGCGTGCAACCGCCACCGGCCCGGCACGCCCCTGAGTTCACGCTCGCCGCGCGCGTCGAAGGCGCGCCGCGACCCGGTGACGATGTCGCGCACCGTCGAGGACACCAGCACCTCGCCGGGGGCGGCCAGCGCGGCCACCCGCGCGCCGATGTGCACAGCCATGCCCGCGACGTCATCGCCGCGCACCTCGACCTCACCGGCGTGAATGCCCACCCGCACCTCGATGCCGAGCACCCGCACCGCGTCCACGATCTC
>Ga0210389_10000836_pt1 | contig 26086 bp, 24 predicted proteins | sample IncBWH28OmetaG_FD_160127 | JGI IMG/M metagenome (GOLD analysis project Ga0210389, IMG submission 160127) | Forest soil microbial communities from Barre Woods Harvard Forest LTER site, Petersham, Massachusetts, United States - Inc-BW-H-28-O ...
CCCGCATCCCATTCTTTAAACACCACGACTCCGGGGGGTGAAATGGAGCCTACCCAACCTGCCGCTCTCTCCCACGCACGAATGCTGCGCGGGTTGTTTACCGTGACCTTGCCGGTCTCGTCGAGTCTTGTCCCGCCGCCCTCCGAGACCTGCCATTCCAGCGCGTTGCAGGTCAGCGCCTCGGAGGGAGCTCCTTCCCAAACGAAACCCCAAAAATCTTTGTTCCCGCTCGCGCGCTCACCCGACTGAATCCGCCTCGCCATGACTTCGAGCTCTTCCCATGTCTTCGGCGGTGCTCGATACCCGTATTTTCGCAGCAGATCCACGCGGTAAAACAACATTCCTTCGTTCAAGTTAGCCGGCAGAGCTACGAGCCGGCCGTTCACCGTGTTGTTCGCAATGAGCTCAGGAAAGTGTGCCTGGATTTCTTGTTCCGGAATATACGGCCTAAGGTCGAGAAGGTTATCGGCGAGAATGCCAGGCCAGATCACATCGATGCCGTAAACATCTGGTACTTTTGCTCCGGCCCCCAGAAGTTTGCGATAGGTCGCCAGTTGCTCCGTTGTTGTCTCGGGTCCAGGAAGGAACTCCACCCGAATTCCAGTCGCCCGTGTGAACTGGGCTAGTTCTCCGTTAAGGCGTAGCTGATAGTCCCTGCTCGACCAAGCCTGATCAATGAGAGCAAGGGTTTTCACAGGAGCAGACGGGCTAGTCTGGTGGCAGGCTTGCATCACAAAGAAGACGATGACACAAACCCCTCCTTGGCAAAGCGACGCACACGCCTCCGCCACGAGCCCGAGACTCGATTTTCCCGTATTCTGCGTGGGTACGCCATCTGTCACCCGTCTTGGCGAACACCCCGAATTACGATGATAGCCCACTGCGTTTGGATAAGAAAACACGCGCTAGTTTGGATGTATAAGCGGTACCGCGGTCTCTTCTCTCGTCACGAAACCGGGGACAGACGTATGAACTGCACCCCTGACGTGAGACAAAGAAACTAGGGACAGTTCTCTTGCGAAGAAGATTGTAAACCGGAGAGTGGGGTCTGGGGTGAGGGGGGCAGGCCCACCCTCGCTTTTGATTTTTCTCGACGCAATTCTTATTGAGGCTGTCCCAGCCTCCGCGGTTTTCAGAGGGTGGGAACCTATAAGGCCTGCATCGTGCAGGTTTCCCATCCGTTTGTTTTTACATCGGATGCGCCACGGCAAAGTCAAAATCTCAAGAGGTTGAGATCATCGGCTCCCACCCTCTGAAATTCGCAGGGTGGAGCAGCCTCAGTTGGTTTGATGGAAGGGTGGGCCAGCCTCTCCCGCCTTGCTTCGCTCGGCGAGACGGACGAGGCGTCCGTCCCTACACTTGCGGAGGTTGCAGGTTACGCTGAGCGCAGCCTAAATTAGTGCGAGAGTTGGAGGGTGTACATGAAAAGACCCGTCCCGGTGGAATCTGCCTCTGCATTAATCGACCAGCTGATCGCAGGACTCACAGGCTGGCGTGGCAAAACGTTCGCCAGCATCCGCAAGAGCATCCTTGAGGCAGACCCCGAGATCGTCGAGGAATGGAAGTGGATGGGAAGCCCAGTGTGGTCTCGCGACGGAATGATCGCGGTCGGCAACGCCCACAAGGATAAGGTGAAGCTTACTTTTTCCCACGGGGCGAACCTCCCAGATCCCGACAAGCTCTTCAATGCGGGCCTCGGAGGCAACGCGTGGCGAGCAATCGATTTGTTCGAGGGCGACAAGATTAATGAGCGTGCTCTAAAAAATCTCGTCCGTGCCGCCGTTGATTACAATCAGATCAAATTGAAGCGGAAAGCGTCCGCGGGTACTCGATCGAAGGGATCCGGCTTGAGGTAGAAGATTGGTACTTACGATCAGGCGGGAGGCGTCATCTTTTGTCTATGATTCGTTCAAGATGATTCGTGCAATATGATTCGTTTAAGTTGAGGAACCGGGCGCATGAATAAAGCGGATGATCAGGACACGGCAGACCGCCTCTCTGCAATTGTCGCGAACTCGCTGGACACTCAGGCGAAAACGCAAGATCTGGCGCGCCAGGCGTATCAAAGCCGCACCCAGTTCCACAGGTTGTTCCGAACCGTGGTCGAAGAAACTCCGGGAGCCATGCGGCGACGGCTGTGGTTGGAAAGAGCAGCCTATCAACTGGCGCATACCGGAATGTCGGTCACGGACGTCGCCCTCGATGCCAACTACGGTTCGTTGGAGGCGTTCACACGCGCTTTCCGGAAAGCTTTTCGGACTTCTCCCAGCCTCTACCGCCGCATGCGTGATCCGCACTTTCACTTGCCGGCGTCCAACCAAATTCACTTTTTTGCCCCTGATTCGTCAACAGCTGGTTCTTTAACAGCTAGTTCGTCAACAAAAGGAGGGAACGACATGGATTTATTCGATCGGTTTGCAGGCAACGACTCCTGGCACACGCGGCGGTTGCTGGAATACGCGGGTACTTTGACAGAGGAACAATTGGATCGGCCGCTGCCCACGGTCGTAGAGTTGCTGCCCTGGCGGGAGTCGAATAAAACTCTAAGGCAGCTCTTAGAAAACATTATCTTCACTAAAGAGGTTTGGACCGCCGCGCTGTCCGGAGCCGATATGGATATGAACGGCCCTCCCAAATCGCAGCGCTCCCCGCAAGCGATGCTGCAAAGGCTCGAAAAGACCGATGCTGAACTGCATCGTATCCTCAGTGACATCCGAAACCGCTCCGCCTGGGATGATACGTTCATCGACGCTCTGTGCGAACCGGCTGAGACCTTCACCTTCGGCGGCGTCTTCGCCCATATCATGACATTCAACGCGCATCGCCGATTGATGGCCTTGGACGCTCTACGCCAACTCGGCGTCCAACCCGAAGGTTTCGGCGATCCCATGGAGTATGAGGAAAGTGTGGCGCCCTGGAACCAGCGGGCAGCGCTCGCAATGCCATGACGATGAGATCGGAGTTGCTGCGATTCAACGGCGCTGTCGAGCGCGATCCCGCCATCGATGCGTGGATGAAAGCGCACGCAGGGGGATTGGGAGTCATCGCGCATCAGTGGTTTGAGGTGATGCGAAAATGCGGGGACGAAGTCCGGGAACTTTTGCATGACGGTTGTCCGGTTGCATGTTTGGGAGATGCTCCCTTCGGCTACGTCAATGTATTCACTTCGCACGTAAACGTGGGGTTCTTTCATGGCGCAGCGCTCCCGGATCCGGTCCGCTTGTTACAGGGCACCGGCAAGTTCATGCGCCATGTGAAGCTGAGACCGGGAACGGCCACAGACAGCGCAGGGCTAGGCAGGCTCATCGATGCGGCGTATTCGGATATAAAAGCGCGCGTCGAACACGGCCTCTAGTCCTTGCAATCGACCTTGTTGTCCTGCGAGGCCGCGATCTGCCACTTGCCATCGCGCTTCAGCCAGGTATCGGTCCAGACCTGGCACTGCTTCGCGTCGGGATGCGTTTTGTCTTTGCCGATGGCGTGCTCGCTGCCGTAAATGATGGCGACGTCTTCGCCCTGACCAGAAGAAGAAAAGAAGCGCACCTTGGCATCATCGAGTGCGCAGCCGTGCGCCGAGCGGGGGCCTTTTTCATCGCGCAACTCATTCTCCTTGTTGAAGCGCTCGCCGCGAGTGCTGGTGCCCTGGAAGTCGTCGGCCAACAACTCAGAGACAACTCCATTATTTATGCAAACGCCTTCGGCCCACTTGCGCTCCATGTCGATCATGAACTTCGCGGTTTTGTCGTCGGGTGTGGCCCAATGGCTTTGCTGCGCATGGGCTGCGGTCATAAGGATTACGGCGCACGTTATGAGGCACATCAGTTGCAGAATTCGATGACGCATCGTTCCCCCAGTATCGAATACGACAATGCCATCTTTGATTGGCATTGTCGTTGGATGGCCGGCATGCAAAAGTTAAACCGTTAGCGAGCCACGGAATGCCCTAGCGGCATAGTAAGATTCCGCGCCGTTGTGATACACGAAAACAGTGTTGTAGCGGCGATCACAAAAGAGGGCGCCGCCGAGTTTTCTGATATCAGAAGGTGTTTTAACCCAGCTCGACGTTTTCGTATCGAAATCTCCAAGCTTCTGCAACTCTCGATACTGTTCTTCCGTTAAAAGCTCGATGCCCATGGCAGCTGCCATATCCATCGCGTTGTCTTTTGGTGTATGTTCTTTCCTTGACTCCAGCGCTTCACGGTCGTAGCAAACACTTCTGCGGCCTTTAGGACTTTCCGCTGAACAATCATAAAAAATGTATTCGCCCGTCTTTTTATCATGACCAACAACACCCGGCTCACCGCCAGTTCGTTCCATTTCATTGAGTGACCACAGTTTTTCGGCATTAGCTTCCAGCTTTGCTTGCACTTTATCCCATTCAAGACCTTTATGGCGGTTCATGTCTTTCTCAAAACGGGCTTTCAATGCTCTGAGTAGTTCTGCACATTGTTCTGGTGACAAGTCCTTCTTATTGCCGTCAATGTTTCGTGCCTTTGTTGCTCTCATAGTCGTCGCTTCCCGCGTTTATTATCTGTTACCAGCAACAGCAGCGGCGGTTTTGCTGGGTTTCTTCATCGTCGTAGTTTCGCTGATCCTTGCTCAGGATAGCCGCACGCTTCCGGATGCGCCAACATTTCCGTCGCTATCGACAGAAATAGGCAATACATCGGAAGAATCGGGCTACCACTGCTTCGGCGTTTAGTCCTAGTCTTGGGATGGAGGAAGGGAGAACGATGCCTCCTGTTGTCGTGATGCGGTGGCCCGGAAAATCGGAACAAACCAGATCCTGTTCCGGCCCACGCGCCAGGAACTTTTGTGAAAGGAGTGCACATGCCGGCGCCGAAAGATACTCTGAAAGACCGCCTCTTGCGCTATCGTGAAATTAACCTCAGTGTGACTGGCAGAAAGTCAGGACGGACCATCTCACAGCCGGTCTGGTTCGTGTTGGACGACGATAAGGTTTACCTTCTGCCGGTGCGGGGCTCGGACACACAGTGGTATAAGAACGTGCTGAAAGACCCTTCGATTGGAATCGACGTGCGTGGCGCACAGGCTGAATTTCAGGCGGTTCCTATCACCGATCAGACAGGCGTTTCGTCTGTGGTCGAGAAGTTCCGTAACAAGTATGGGGCCGGTGATGTGAAGAAATACTATTCAAAGTTCGACGTTGCGGTTGTCGCTCAGAAGCGGTGATCCGCATGGCGTACGAACCAACGCAAAAAAAAGTTGATGTCATCGGAGAAACAATGCAAAAGCGCAAACTTGGAAATAGCGGGCTGGACGTTTCAGCACTGGGACTTGGCTGCATGGGCATGAGCTTCGGCTACGGTCCGGCCGGAGACAAGCAGGAGATGATTTCGGTCATCCGTGCGGCCGTGGAACACGGTGTCACATTCTTCGACACCGCCGAAGTCTACGGCCCGTTCACGAACGAAGAGCTCGTGGGCGAGGCCCTCGCTCCGTTCCGGGAAAAAGTGGTGATCGCCACCAAGTTCGGCTTCAAACTTGATCCGACCACCGGCAAACAGGTGGGGCCGGACAGCCGGCCCGAGCACATCAAGGAAGTCGCTGAAGCCTCGCTCAAGCGACTCAGGGTCGATGCCATCGATCTGCTCTACCAGCACCGCGTCGACCCCTCGGTGCCTATCGAAGACGTAGCGGGAGTGGTGAAGAAGCTGATTCAGGAAGGCAAAGTCAAGCACTTCGGCCTTTCCGAAGCTGGGGCAAAGACGATTCGCCGCGCGCACGCGGTTCAGCCGGTGGCCGCGCTCCAGAGCGAATACTCTCTGTGGTGGCGAGAACCTGAAGTGGAAGTGCTACCGACACTAGAGGAACTCGGGATCGGATTCGTTCCATTTAGCCCGCTTGGTAAAGGCTTCCTCACGGGAAAGATCAACGAAGATACGAAGTTCGACAAGACCGATTTCCGGAACATCGTACCGCGTTTTACCCCGGTGGCGCGAAAAGCGAATCAGGCCTTGGTTGACCTGCTGGGGAAAATCGCAGAACGGAAGAAGGCGACACCTGCTCAGATCGCGCTCGCCTGGCTGCTTGCGCAGAAGCCGTGGATTGTTCCGATCCCGGGCACGACCAAGTTGTCTCGCCTCGACGAGAACATTGGTTCGGTCGCGATTGAGCTCACATCCGACGACCTGGGCGAAATCGACATCGCGGCGTCGAAAATCACGGTGGAGGGTGATCGGTATCCGGAACACCTGCAGCGAATGACCGGTCTGTGATCGGCCAGATCGCGATGAACGCCGAGGTAGGTGCAGTCTCCAGCCGCATTCTTGCGATCCGTGTTGATTCCGGACGTGCTGGCGTGATTCTTCCCATCTCTTTACTGGTCCGTTTACAATCATCCGTCCGCTTGCTGGGATTTCATGGCACTGAAGGAGTCGGAGGCAATCGTTCTGCGCACCTATCCGCTGCGAGAGGCCGATTTGCTGGTCACGCTGTTTACGCGCGCAGAAGGCAAAGTGCGTGGCGTGGCGCGGTCGGCGAAAAAATCGAAGCGGCGCTTCGGCGGAGCGCTCGAGCCCATGACTTATGTGAGGGCATTCTATGACGTGCGCGAGCGCCAGGAGTTGGCGCGTCTGGATGCGTGTGAAGTGTTGGAATCTCCGCTGGCAACCGAAGTCAGCTACCCGCGCGCGATGGCGCTGGCGCACGTGGCCGAGTTGCTCGATGAGTTGCTGCCGGATCGCGAAGCTAACGACGCCATCTTCCGGCTGACCCTCTCGGTGCTGCATGCCCTGACCGGTTCGGAGATATGGATGCCGGTCACATACTTTGAACTATGGCTAACGCGGCTGGTGGGTTTTCTCCCTGAACTGGACGAGTGCATCGTCTGCGGACGTAGTCTGCACGGCAGTCGAGCTTATTTTCACGCCCTGGCGGACGGCTTGATGTGTCCCGAGGATAAGCGATTGGCATCTTCCGAGATTTCCCAAGACTCGCGGGTGCTCGCGGCGCAGATGTTTCGCGCTCCAGTGGAGAATTTTGCCGGAGCGCCGTGGCCGAAAGCCCAGGGAGCTGATTTGCGAAAGTTTCTGATTCAGGCTCTGCAGCGGCATATTGAGAAGAAGCTGGTGACGGCGGGGATGCTGGAGAAGGGCGGGTTTTGAAGCCCAGCCGGGCACTTCCGCCCCCCTCCGTCGGGTTTCAGTTCCGTTCGCCAAATCCGTGCTTGGCGCGGCAAACTTTGCAATAGCGCGCCTCTTCGGTATTGTCTACGCGATGCTTCACAGGTTTTAGAGTCCGCAAGTACCCGAAGACAGCTTTTAAGTCCTCGTCGCTGAGGTTCCGGAAAAAGCCCCATGGCATGATACTGGCCAACGGGCGAGCGTTCACCTGCCCGTTACGAATCACATTGATGAACATTTGTTCGTCGAAATACGCGATGCCTGAAGGATCAGGTGTAAGGTTCAGCGAGGCCACCGAGACTATCTTCTTAGGGTCAGGTCCCCAGGGTCCCGACATGTCGACTCCGCCGGCGAAGTTCATCCCGGGAATTGGATTGCCGTGCTCGTCCTCGGGAGTATGGCAGCCCTCGCAATGCCCCACCGTCACCAGATACTTGCCGTAAGCTACACGATCCGAACGGTCAGGTTCGGGAACGTGCGCCAGCGCCTCAAGCGGCTGGAAGGTTTTCTTGATGTCATCCGTTAATGTGGTTTTCGGTTGCTCGACGTGCACGGGAGCCATAGAGCGTTCGTAGACGATTACTGATGCCAGGTCCTCATCGGAAAGGCTGCGGAAGTATTGGTAGGGCATCAGAGGGAAAAGGGTGCGGCCATCGTGGCCGATACCCCGCCGGAGCGCGCGCACAAAATCAGCGTCCTTCCATTTCCCGGCGCCATAATCAGGGTCAGAAGAGATGTTGGGTGCGACGATCCGATTTCCTTTAGGCAGCCCAAACGTATCGAGGTCAAGGCCCCCATCTTTTTTCCCTTCCACAGGGCGCGCCGGACGCTGCGCGAAATCATAATCGGAGTGGCAAAATGGGCACTGCAGCAGCCCTTCTACCAGATACTGGCCGCGAGCCAGTCGCGCCGGCGTGCGCGGGATCGTTTCCATTTCGAGAACCGATGCCGGTGCCGCAGCCGCCGTAGCGATTGGCGCCTTCTCACAGCCAACTCCCAAACACACCACGAAAGCAGCAATCCCCGCAGGGATCCACTTCGACGTTTTCATGTGTTCCGCCCCTATCCTAGGTTTGAAAAAAGAATAAAGAATTAAAGAGCCGCACCCGAGGTTAGCGCGAGAGTATACCCCACAGCGTTAATTTGCGAGTGGTTTTTTTAGGAGTGTCCTGATTGGTAGGACACCATCTTTGCTCGTGCAAGGCTGACGTGGATCGTCCCCTTCCATTACAATCGATGGTTAAGCTGCGATGGCTAAGCTGCGATGGTTCTGCGGCATTGCCCGGCCTGGCTCTTGGCAGCGGGGATTGCAGAGCCAACTTCGTCGATGATTTCACCTCACTCGAATTCGCTGACGTTCCAGGAACTCATCCTGCGCCTGCAGGCATTTTGGGTGGAGAGAGGATGTGTCCTGCAGCAGCCTTATGACGTGGAAGTGGGCGCTGGCACCATGGCTCCGGAAACGTTTCTGCGCGTGCTGGGGCCCAAGCCATATAAGGTGGCGTATGTGCAGCCTTCGCGGCGGCCGGCGGACGGGCGGTACGGCGAGAATCCGAACCGGCTGTTCAAGCACATGCAGTTGCAGGTGATCCTGAAGCCTCCGCCGGAAAATGTGCAGGAGCTTTACTTGGAGTCCCTGGCCGCGATTGGGATTGACCTGCGCCAGCACGACATCAAGTTCGAAGAAGATAACTGGGAAGCTCCGACGCTGAGCGCGTGGGGCGTGGGCTGGCAGGTGATGCTCGATGGACTCGAGATCACGCAGTTCACCTATTTCCAGCAGTGCGGCGGCGTGGATTTGTTTCCGATTTCCGCCGAGCTCACCTATGGGCTGGAGCGCATCGGTGCCTTTCTGCAGGATGTGGATTCGATCTATGACATCGTCTGGGCGCGCGATCCGGAAACGGGCCACGAAGTGAAATACGGAGACGTGCGGCTGGCCGACGAGGTGCAGTTTTCGGTTTATAACTTTGAGATGGCGGATGTCGAAAAAACCTGGGAGCACTTCCGTCTTTACGAGGCCGAGTGCAACGCGCTGATTGAACGATATGCGGCACTGAAGCAAGATCAAAATCCCCGCCCTGTGTCTCCAAAAAACGGAGACACAAGAGCCTGCCCCGAGCTTATCGAAGGGAAAGACCAGCCGGTTCAAGATAAAGCGCGGTTCCCGGTTCTCGCGGCTTACGATCTTTGCTTAAAGTGTTCGCATCTGTTTAATATCCTCGATGCCCGGGGCGCAATTTCCGTAACGGAGCGCGTGGGCGTGATTGCGCGCGTGCGGGCGCTGGCGGTGGGTATCGCGAAGGCCTGGGTGGATCAGCAGAAGTCTGAATCTGCTTCAGCGGAGTCCGATGTGCCTGCGCCTGTCAGCAACCAGGAAACGAAAACGGAAACAAAAACAAAAACAAAAAAGATGCGCGAGAAGTTGTCGCCGGTAGGTTAGCGTTCCGCGAGATGTGATCCAGATCACAGTTGTTGGTCGTGTAGTTTGAGAGACTAAGAGTTTGAGCCATGCCAGACTTCCTGCTAGAGATCGGGTGCGAAGAAATTCCGGCGCGAATGATTGACGCGGCGTCGCGGGAGTTGAGCGAGCGCCTCGGCGCGTTGCTAAGCCGCGAGCGTCTAGCTGCGAGTGCGATTACGCAGCTCGACACCCCTCGCCGTCTGGCGGTGATCGCTTCCGGAATTCCTGCGGCTCAACCCGATGTGAGCGAGCATTTGAACGGGCCATCCGTGAGCGTTGCATATAAGGATGGTCAGCCGACGCCCGCGGCGCATGCCTTTGCCAGGAAAGCCGGCATCGACGTTTCACAACTGGAAAAGATCACAACCCCGAAGGGTGAATATCTGGCAGCTCGAGTAACCAGGAAGGGCCGGTCCGCTGCCGAGGTTCTTGCGGAGAATCTGCCCAAGGAAATCTCCTCGATTTATTGGCCCAAGAATATGTACTGGCGCAAGCCGAGCGAGCGCTTCGTGCGTCCGGTGCGATGGTTGGTCGCCATGCTCGACGACGAAACCATTCCTCTCGAATTCGGCGGCATTCAAGCAGGCAACGCATCGCGCGGACACAGAATCCTTACTCAGGGTGACATCGTCATTCCGCGAGGCTCCTCGTATGTCGATGCTCTGCGCGCTGCGAAAGTCCTGGGTCGCGGCGAGCGGGAGCAACAGATTCGCAAGGCTCTCGATGCAACTGCAAGAGCCATTCCCGAAGCCCGCTGGCGCGAAGACAAGGCCTTGCTCGACAGCGTAGTGAATCTCACAGAATTTCCGTCAGTAATTCTTGGAGGTTTCGATCCACAATTTCTGGTGTTGCCGGAAGAAGTGCTGGTCACAGTGATGCGCGATCACCAAAAGTATTTTGCGCTGGAAGATGCGAGCGGCAAACTGCTGCCGCATTTTCTCGCGGTGCTGAATACGGATGGAGATCCCGAGGGACTTATTCGGCACGGTAACGAGCGCGTGCTGCGGGCGCGCTTCAACGACGCGCGCTTTTTCTGGGAGACGGATCAAAAGCGATCTCTTCTGGAGCGTGTGGAATTGCTCCGCCACGTTACCTTCCAAAAAGATCTGGGTACCTACTACGAGAAGACGCGGCGAGTGCAGCGCCTTTGCAGTTGGCTGAGCGAGATCATCAAGCAGAGTGGGATGGCAGTTCGCGCTGGCGTGGTTCACAAAGCCGCATGCCTGGCGAAGGCCGATCTGACCACAGAACTGGTAAAGGAATTCACCGAACTGCAGGGGATTGTGGGCGGTTTGTATGCGCGAGTGCAGGAACTCGATTCCGCACTCCCGGAAGCGACCAGGTTCGCGATCGCCGATACGATCTACGACCACTACAAGCCTGAGTCAACCGAGGGCGACGTTCCGCGCTCGATCGAGTCTGCGGTGCTTTCCATCGGCGACAAAGCCGATACCATCGCAGGAATGTTTTCCCTGGGGCTGATCCCGAGCGGGTCAAAGGATCCGTTTGCCCTGCGCAGGCAGGCAAATGGAATCGTGAAAGTGATCGCGGAGAAGAAACTACCGCTGCTTCTCGACGACCTGATGCGCGATGCCCGTGCAGGATATAAAGGATCGGAAGCCGAGAAGAAGTTTGCTGATGATGCAAAGTTTGATGAGGCAATTCGCCTTTTCTTCCGCGAGCGGCTTGAGTTCTATTTTAAGGATGTTCGGGGATATGCATACGATGTGGTGAAGGCTGTGTTGGCAGCAGACGCCGACGACGTGGTCGATGCGCTCGCGCGGGCCGAGGCTGTGAAGCAGGTTTTGCACTTACCCGAGTTTCTGGCCATTGGAGCCGCTTGCAAGCGTATGCGGAATATTCTCAGGCAGGCGGAGGAAAAAGGAGTCGCTCCGGCGGCGACTTTCGAGTATTTGCCTGATTCAGCTCATGAAGAAAAAAACCTGGCAGCCTACATCGAGGTTAACGGACCCAGAATCGAAGCACATCGCAAGAAAAAAGAGTACGGCGACGCCCTTATGCTGCTCTCGACGGCCCGAGAACGTGTGGACGAGTTTTTCGACAAAGTCATGGTGATGGTCGAAGACGAGAAGGTGCGGGCGAACCGGCTGGCGCTGCTCCGCACCTTATTAAGAGAATTTTCCACAATTGCCGATTTTTCCGAAATCGTAACCGAAGGCAAAGGATGATTGCCGATTGTCCGTCCCTTGCTTGCGAAGTGTGAAGCAGGCGAGCTCGATTTCGGATCACACAGTTTAAACGTAGAAATGGCCGGTGGGACGCCGGCGCGACAGAATCGAAACAACAATGAGGACTAATAATTATGGCGACATTGACCCTTCCCGAAACTGAAGTTCAGGCAAAAAACAAGAACACAACCAAGTACGTTTACTCTTTCGGCGGCGGCAAGGCCGATGGCCACGGCAAAATGAAAGACGACTTGGGCGGCAAGGGTGCCGGCCTGGCCGAGATGACGAACGCCGGACTCCCCGTCCCTCCCGGATTCACCATCCAGACAGAAGCTTGTCGCGAGTACATGCGCGAAGGACATGTGTCGAAAGAAGTCGACCGACAGATGGAAGAGGCTCTCGCCAAACTGGAAACGCTTCAGGGACAGAAATTGGGAACGGGCGAGAATCCTTTGCTGGTGAGCGTTCGCTCGGGCGCAAAGTTCTCCATGCCCGGGATGATGGATACCATCCTCAATCTTGGATTGAACGACAAGAGTGTGGCAGCGCTGGCCAAGCGCAGCAACAATCCGCGCTTTGCCGCCGACTCCTACCGGCGCCTCATCCAGATGTTCGGCAACGTTGTGCTGGAGATTCCGAAGTCCGCTTTCGACGAAGTGTTCGACGCAAAGAAGAAGCAGAAGAAAACCAAGCTCGATACCGATCTCGACGCCAAGGCATTGAATGAAGTGATCGAAGAATACAAGAAGGTGGTCAAGAAAAATGCCAAGCGCGATTTTCCGCAGGACCCTCACGAACAACTGGTGATGGCGCGGGATGCCGTGTTTCGCTCATGGCAGAATGACCGCGCCAAGCATTATCGCCGCATTAACAACATCGACGACATGCTCGGCACCGCGGTCAATGTACAAGCCATGGTCTACGGCAATCTCGGCGATACCAGCGGCACTGGCGTAGGTTTCACTCGCAATCCAGCGACCGGCGCGAAGGAATTTTACGGTGAGTTCTTGATGAATGCGCAGGGTGAGGACGTAGTCTCCGGCGTGCGCACTCCGGTGCCGATCCTCGAACTGCAGAAAATCATGCCCGACGTCTACGACCAGCTTCGCGAAATCACCACCCGGTTGGAGAAACATTATCGCGATATGCAGGATTTTGAGTTCACCATTCAGGATGGAAAACTCTACATGCTGCAGACGCGCAATGGAAAGCGCACCGGGCGCGCCGCCGTGCGGGTGGCGATTCAGATGGTGGATGAAAAGTTGATCACTCAGCAGGAAGCGATTTTCCGTGTGGAGCCGAATCAACTTTATGATTTCCTGGTGCCGCGACTGGATGAGAAGAGTACAAAGATTGAAGTGCTGGCAACGGGATTGCCGGCATCGCCCGGCGCAGCCGTCGGACAAATTGTGTTCACCGCCGAGGAAGCCGTGAAGAAGGCGGGTCATGGCGCGCACAGAAATCCGGTGATCCTGGTCCGGGCCGAAACCACTCCGGAAGATATCCAGGGTATGGAAGTTGCCGCTGGCATCCTGACCTCGCGAGGTGGCATGACCAGTCACGCCGCCGTGGTCACGCGCGGAATGGGGAAGTGTTGCGTGGCCGGAGCCGGCGATATTCAAGTCGATGAGCGCGCTGGAGAGATGCGAGTCAAGGGGCAGGTGTTTAGAGAGGGCGACTGGATTTCGCTCGACGGTACCAGCGGACGCGTTATCAAAGGGAAGTTGAATACCCTCGAACCATCAGCGGATGACGCTGACCTGCAGAAGTTGATGGGCTGGGCGGAGCCCTTCCGCAAGATCGGCGTTCGCGCGAATGCTGACATTCCTCGGGATGCGATTCAAGCCAAGACGTTTGGGGCCGAAGGTATCGGCTTGTGCCGCACCGAGCACATGTTTTTTGCAGAAGACCGTATTCCGCACATGCGCGCGATGATTCTGGCTGATAACGAGAAAGACCGGCGCACAGCGTTGAAGAAGCTGCTTCCCATGCAGCGAGCCGATTTCATTGGTTTGTTAAAGGCGATGGAGGGCCTGCCGGTAACCATCCGCTTGCTCGATCCACCGTTGCACGAGTTTCTGCCGAAGCGCGAGAAGTTGATGGTCGATATCGCTAGCCTTGCGAGTGCTGATGCGAAGCACAAGAAAGGTCTGGTCGAGGAGTATCGCGAGTACGGTGTGAAAGGGGCCGCCGACTTGAAGAAGATTCTCTCCGTCTTGCTGGCGCGCGTCGAGGACTTGCACGAGTTCAATCCCATGCTGGGACATCGCGGATGTCGCCTGGGGATCACTTATCCGGAGATCACCGAAATGCAGGCGCGAGCCATTTTCGAAGCTGCCGTGGCTGTCGAAAAGCTAGGCATAAAAACCCATGCGGAGGTAATGATCCCACTGATCGCTACCGTGAAAGAGATGTCGAATCAAGGAGCGATCGTTCGGCGCGTGGCCGAAGAAGTTTTCAAAGAGAAAGGCCGTCATGTGCATTACCTGGTAGGCACGATGATCGAACTGCCGCGCGCCTGCTTGCTCGCGGACGAGATTGCCAAGGAAGCAGAGTTCTTCTCGTTCGGCACCAATGACCTCACGCAGACCACGTTCGGCTTCTCGCGTGACGACGTCAACAAAGTTCTGCCAACGTATTTGGCGGAAGGAATTCTGAAGCAGGATCCATTTGCCGCGATCGATCAGGAGGGCGTGGGCGAACTGGTTCGGATCGGAATCGAACGCGGACGAAAGACGCGACCCAAACTGGAGGTCGGAATCTGCGGCGAGCACGGTGGAGAGCCGTCCTCCGTGGAGTTCTGCCACAAGGTAGGTATGGATTATGTCTCTTGTTCCCCGTTCCGCGTGCTGACAGCGCGATTAGCGGGGGCGCAGGCCGCGGCGGCGGAAACGCTGAAAGTTGAAGGCGGACGAACGAAATAGGCTGAAGCGCAGGGGGCGCAGAATCATTAGAGCTGTTCGCAGCACGATGAAATTTCGGCGCCCTCTGCTCATCTATTATTGAACTTTCTGCAAGCGCGCGATCAGCTTCTGTGCCAGGCTTTCTTCCGATTCCGACCACAGCAGACGCGAACTCGTGCCACTATTCTTTTCCACGTTCACCGAGAACGCCACCACCTTCGCGACGTTTTCGCGAATCTTGTCGCGAGTCTGTTCGCTGAGCGGCGTCTCGGGCTGAAGAAAATACGAGTCCGGACCAAAATCCACCTCGATGTGCCCCGTCTGCTGGTAATTCCCTTCGTCGAACTCTTCTCCCTGCACGATAAATCTCACCGGTACAGCCTCCAACACCCAATTTCCGCTCGAGGCGTCAGGCGTCCATAAATCCCAGTACGCTTCGAAAACGTAAGCGTAGTCATCGTGAATCAATTCGGCGGCGATCAGCGTAGCTTGCCCAGGATCGATCCCGGCCGGAAAGCGGCGCTCCAACACCGTAGCCTCGCTCCACGACACAGGATGCACCGCAAAATAACTCACCCCAGGGCGCTGCGTCGAGAAAGGGAACTGGTGTAACACGGCGAATGCGTGTGGCAACATCTCCGGCCCGGAAAAATCACGGAACCAGAGACTCAGATAGACCGGATCAGACACATTTTCCTCGATCGGTTTGTTGAGGCACATCCGAATGCGCCTTGATCAATTCTAAATTGTCTCGCCCGCGTTTTGACAGAGCAACACGGGCTTGTTACGATCAAATGTTGCCTCACGCAACCCACCTTACAGCCGTCCCCGTCGTCTAGCCTGGCCTAGGACATCGCCCTTTCACGGCGGTAACACGGGTTCAAATCCCGTCGGGGACGCCAAATCTAATCAACAACTTGGATGAGATTTGGCGCGCTTCTTCATGTAACGGTATGTAACGTTAAGACATGTGGTGCGCATTTCCTACCTCCGGCCTGGGTCTGGGAGCGATCAACTCTACCACTCTTGACTGTGCCCTCCGTTTCTCAGAAGTCACTGCCTGCGTGTAAACGTCCATCGTGACCTTGATGGAAGCATGACGCAGCAGCTCTTGCACAACCTTGGGGTCCTCCCTGTTGGCGTGCAAGAGGTTTGAGTAGGTATGTCGAAACGTGTGCCAGCCGATATTGCCTATGCCCAGCCGTTTCGCCACCGGTTTGATGAACATCCTCATGATCGTCATCGGCCAATACGGCTGTTTGCCGCGTTTCGCCCCGGCACGGGGTGAATCGCTGGCAAACACCCAATCTTCTGGCTTTTGATATGACGTGATTCTGTACCACGCCAATAGTTCTTCGATCATGAAGTCATCCAGGGGCACCGTTTTCTGCGATGCCTCTGTTTTCACCTTCCCGCTGACCATGTCAACAACCGACCGAGTGACACTCATCTGTTTGCAGGCGAAATCGAAGTCCCGCCACTGTAGCCCGATCAGTTCGCCGCAACGTAAGCCGCTGCCGCAATCCAGTAACACCATGGTGCGTTCTCTCTGCTGGAGGGCTGCGAACAAGCTTTGAAATTGTTCGACCTCCAGCGCCAGGGGAATGCTTTGCCTCTTTCCGCTCTGCCGCACGTATCTCATCGGGTTGGCAGCTTCGACTCGGGGAAGAAGTTCATGTCGCATACCGTGGCGAAAAATCGCACTCATGATATTGCGGATCTTGACTTTGGTGCCCCCAGCCAGTGGTTTTCCTTTCTTGTTGCCGGTATCGCGGACTAAGCTGTCCAGCCACTCCTCCGTTGCTACCGACTTGATATCGCTCGGGCGGTAATTACCCCAGCGAGGAACTATCCACTTGCGCAAGTAGCTTTCGTTCCGATTCTTGGTCGAGTACGCCTTCTTATCGTGGTTGTCCATCCGCATCTCTCGCTCGCGGTAGTGATCAATCAGCGACTTGAAGGTCGTAATCGTGGGACTGCCCGTCTCAATGACCTCCCTGTTCACATTAGCTCGAAGGACCTCGATGTGCTGAAGTGCTGTTGCCCTAGTTTTAATTGCGGCAACGGTACCCACAACAATGCATCGCATCCTCTTGCTGCCGTCCGGCTGCCTTTCTCTGTAGCGATACTCCCAAACTGCACCGGATTTTCGCTTGGATCGTGTTAAACAACCTTCTTGATAACGCGCTCTCCTCATGGATTCCTCCTTGTGAGAGCGCAGGTGGTGGGTTGAATCTACCCGACTGTGCGTCCCAATGTCCACTGTCGCCACGAAGAAACCAACAATCAACTTCGCGATTCAGTGACAAATCGACCTGCGGAAGCAAAACATCGCGCCCACCGCTATTTGACTAGATAAAACCGCACCTCTGTCAGCGCCGTACGGGAGTGCTCAGACGAACTGAGACCGGAGCCAGTCGTCTAGTTCTGACACATAAAAGTGCCAGCGCTTCCGTTCTGTCCCGACCGGGTGAGCGGGCAGTGTCCCCTCACGGGCCATGCGCAGCACGGTTTTCGGGTGCATGTTGAGAAAACGAGCTGCATATTGTTGACTCACGGGCGCCTCTCGAACCGAATGTGAGGGCTCGTGTGAAGCAATTCGATTAGGCTGGGTCGACATAGAATCCTCGTTCCATCTCTGCGGTCCCTTTTGGCTGTTGGAGTCCGCACGGAACCGGCGATGTCAGCCAATTTGCTTCATTAATGCAGCCGTGTCCAACAACTTCTCGTCATTCTGTTATTCCTGCCAGGAATATCAGACAGCAGCAAGCCGGTTTGTCACATCCCTCTTTGCCGGGGAAATCGTCCTGCGCATGCAGAACAGCACGTTTCAGAAAAACTGAGTCAAGTAGACACCGACAGACTCATTTGCCTAAGCGATAAGCACTTGGACACAAGCTCGTGGGAAAATGATTTCGCGTTCCCAGACAGCGCAAGGGCATCCCAGAGACGCCCAACCCAATCCCCTACGTTTGCTATTTTCACCGCAACCTTCGCCAACCGATCGCTTTCCTGAGTACGGCTTCACCCAAACTCTCCGGCCAAAAAGTCCATTCCGCTTGGTCGCGAGACCATGGTCCGCTGATAGTCCCCCTAGGAATAACAGAGTGACGAGAAGTTGTTGGACATCCTGACTGAGTCGGATTAGGTTTGCGCCACCAGCTGCCCGATTTGAGGCGCAGGAGGTCCAAATGCCACGTTGGTTCCGAGTCCATTCCATCCACCAAATCCGCCGCCTTCATCGGTCGAAATGCGTCGGTCCAACCGTCGTTATTCTTGCCCTGCTTTTCCTCGTGCCTATGGCCGCGATGGCTCAGGGCTCACCGTTCGACACTGGCTTTAACGCCATCCAAAGCCTTTTCACCGGCACCATCGCGAAGGTTGCAAGTCTGGTTGCAATCGTGATCGGTGGCTACGGATTCGCGCACGGCGAACCCGGCGCGAAGAAGGCGCTCGCCGGCGTTGCCGCCGGAACCGGCATCGCCGTTCTAGCGGTGAATGTCCTGAGTTGGCTCTGGGGAGTGTAGCGGCTGTTTGTCGCTCTACCCGCGATCCCGTTGCGTGCCACGCTGAAACGACAACGATATGCCCGACAAAGCACAGCAGAAACGCCGCACAAATCGAGTCTTCAAGAGTCTGCACAAGCCTCTCACCTACTTGGGCGTCGAACGGACGCTGTTCTACTTCGTATGCGTCGGCGCTGTGGGGGCCTTCAACCTCTTCAATTCCATCCTTGCAGGTATCGCCGTCTTCATTGGCGGTTTTGCCTTCGGCCATTGGGTCACGAACAGCGATCCTGCATTCCTCCGCATCCTGGCCAAGTCCGAACGCTACAAACTGCGCTACGACGCGGCCAAACAGCAAGTCCCTCCCGTGGAGGTAGTGTGATGCTGCGTCTCGACAAGGCCATCAAGCCGTGGAAAGAGAGTGCGGCGCTGAACGACCACATCAACCTCTATGGCTTCTGGAACGAGACGGCCTTCCTCACCAAGAGCGGCGATCTAGGCATGGTTCTCAGTGTTCCCGGCGTGGACTACGAAAGTCTTGACCGATCGCAGCAGGAGTATGCAGTGAAGCGGTTGGAGGCGGCACTGAAAGCCTTTGGCCCAGGCTTCCATGTTTACCAATACCTCTTCAAATCGAACCGCCCCGATATACCGTTCGCGACATACGATGACCCCATTGTCGAAGCGGCCATTGACCAGCGACGGAAGTTCTTTGAAGCGAAGCGGGACCATCTCTATCAGGTTGAAATCGTCTACTGCATCCTACTCGAAGGCGCTCGGTCGAAGACCGGCGTCGGCACGGCGTTAACTCGCCTGTTACGCGATCAAGAAGGCGCCATCACCGAACTCAAATCGCAGTTCACCAACGACAACATGAAGAAGTTGTTGCGGACGCATATCGAACGCGATCTTCAACGGCTCGACCAGCACGTGCAGGCATTCGTTCGTCAGCTTGCGGATTTCATGCAAATCGAGGTCTTGAATCGGCAGAGACAGTTCAGCTTCTTCCGCCGCTTGTTGAATTATGACGACTGGCGTGTTGCCGGGACCCCGCAATCCGCGCAGTTTCTCGACTATCAGGTGGTCAACTCCGACATCGAAGCCGAACGCGATCATCTGCGGGTAGGCGATCACATCGTCCGTGTGCTGACGATGAAAGAGGCCGTCACCGAAACGAGGCCCCTGGTACTGGACGCGCTGCTGAAGATTCCGGGCAACTTTTATGTCGTCACGGAGTGGACGCCGCTCCCCGCGGACAAGGCCCGCAAAGAGGTGAACAATCGCCGCCGTCACTTCAATATGTCAAAGACGGGATTCGTCTCGCAGATGGGCAACGACACCACCAAGACGAACCCACGCGATGTGCTGGTGGACGAGTCCAAACAGGCCGACATCGAAAATCTCGGGGATTGCCTTCGCGCCCTGGGCGACGGTCAATCGCTCGGCGACTTCTCTCTCACGATTGTGCTGTATGGACAGTCACGAACGGAACTCGATCAACTCGTGGCCGAGTTCACTGGCGTCTTCACCAACGCCGATGGCAATCTGTTCGCGGAAACTTACAACCAGCTGAACGCTTATTTCGCCACCGTGCCGGGCAACTCTGCGCTAAACCTCCGCCAACTGTATTTGCTGAACACGAATTACGCCGACCTGTCTTTTCTGTTTACGATCCTTCCCGGCGAGAAGACGAACGCGCATCTCGGGACGGAGTACCTGGCAGTCGTCGAAACCGATAACAGCACGCCCTACTTCCTCAACCTGCACACCCGCGACGTTGCCCATACCCTGATTCTCGGGATGACAGGCAGTGGCAAGTCCTATCTTTGCGTTTTTCTGCTGCAGAACGCGCAGAAGTACAAGCCGCTGACTTTCATCTTTGATATCGGTGGCAGCTTCCAGTCTCTTACGACGATATTCAAGGGCTCGTATCTCAATGTGGGTCAGGAAGCGCGAGACTTCACCATCAACCCCTTCTCGCTGGTTCAGACCAAGGAGAACCTCCAGTTTCTGTTCAGCTTCTTCCGCGTGCTCATTGAGGGTAACGAGCAACGTTACCGGATCGACTTCAAGGAGGAACGCCGATTGTGGGACGCGATCGAGCGCATCTACGTACTGGAGCCGAACCAGCGCACGATTTCGAATTTTGGGAACATCATTGGCGAGTTGAAAGAACGCCTCCACCGCTGGACCCGCGGTGGACAGTACGGCTTCCTCTTCGACAACGCCGAGGACACGCTTTCGTTCAAGAGCTTTCAGACGTTCAATTTCCACGGTTGGAATGATGCCCCGGAAGTCTTGGAACCACTGCTGTTTTACGTTTTGCACCGGGCATCGAATGAAATCACTGACCCCAAGAACCTCCGCATACCCAAGTTCTTCCTGCTCGACGAGGCGTGGCTCTTCATCAAGAACGAGACGATCCGCAATTATGTGGTGCAGGCGCAGAAAACATGGCGCAAGCACAAAGCGGGGATGATTCTGGCGACCCAATCCATCAAAGAACTTGAGGAATCGGGGATGCTGGCGATAGTGGCCGAGAGTTGCCCCACGAAGATCTTTCTGGCCAACCCGGATATGAACCGGGAAGTTTATCGCGATGCGTTTCATCTGAACGACACAGAACTGGACCTTATCGACGGCCTTGTTCCGCCCGGCCAAATGCTGATTCGCAAGGCGCAGACCTCCAAGAAAGTGCACTTGAACGTCGATTCGGTGTCGCACTGGATGGCGACGAACAATGCCCGCGACAACCTCATGAAACAGGAATATTTCGACCGCTTCGATTTTGCGGATGGGCTTCGCCATCTCGCGGAAGATCATCCATTCCGGCCGCGCACGTTGGCTGTATCAACTTCGAACACTAACCGCTAAGGAGAGCTCTATGCGGCATCTGAAATTCGTCGTCAATTGCGCTTTGGTTTTTTCTTCCGTCGGTGCTTTCACCCAAGACTCTGCGCGCACTGTGCAATATCACTCGCAGGACATTGTTCCCATCCGCGCCAAGGTGAAATATACGACCCTTATCGAACTACCCACGACCGAGAAAATCATGGAAGCCGCCACTGGCGACAAGGAGTTCTGGGTCGTGGATGTGGTCGGCAACTTTTGCTTTGTACATCCGGCGAAGCAGGGCATCAGCTCCAACCTGAATCTCATTACGGACAAGGGGAACATCTACAGTTTCACCCTCCAAGACATATCCGGGCCCAACTCTACCGCGCCTGATCTGAAGGTGATCATCGAGCCTGCCGATCGTTCAGCGATTGTGGCCGCGAGCGGCCCTCCGCAGTTCGTGCCCGCCGCCCAACTCGAACAATCACGGCAGCAGCTTGCCGCTCTGCAGTCGCACGTTGAACAGGCAGTGGATGAGTACAAAAGCGCCTATCCCACACAGCTCAAGTTCGATTATGCCTATAAGGCGAACGAAGCCCCGTTCGACATTCAGTCGATCTATCACGACGACAAATTCACCTACATAAAGACCAATGCCCGCGAAAAGTTCAGCGTGTACGAGATGAAGGACGGCAAGCCCAACCTCGTCACCTACGACCTTCGGGAAGGAACGTACATCATCCCGAAGATCATGGACAACGGATATGTAGAACTCGGCAAAAAGAAAATGGAATTCACGCGCAAGGGATCACTGTCATGACCGAGAACGTCTTTACTCCGCACACAGAGCCGCAGGCCGAACCGACGTTGCGGCGCAACCTGGAACTGCCGAAAGGTGTCTTGCAGAAGAACCTCAAGACCTTCGTTTATCTGGGGGCGGTATTGCTCGTGATTGTGGCGGCGCTCTTCAGTTCGTCCGGCAAGAAAACCCCCGCGCAACAGGCCAGCGCGAAAGGCCAACCACCGCAACCAGCCTTGCAGGACAACACCGACAGCAACGTGCAGGAGTTGAAGAACCAGCTTCAGGCTGAACGTCAGAAAGAACAGCAGGCGACAATGGCCGCCGCTGCGATGGGAGATTCAGCGCTCGCGTCTGCGACTCCCCAGCAGCGGGCTGTAGCCGCGGCCTATGGACCGACCGGCGTTGCCGTGCCCTGTATTCCGGGCCAGCCCTGCCCGCAAGCGCAGCAGGGCAACATGCAGATGCAACTCACGCCTGTGCAACAGCAGGCACAGTTCATCGCTGCGAAAGAACGCGAACGGGCTGACAACTCCCGTTTCGCTTCCAACCTTGTGTACTCCCACGCTACCGATCCGGCGCAACAACAACAGCCAGGCCAGACGATGCCCGCCCAATATGGTCCTGCCGAACGGCAGACAAACAGCAGTCTCGTCTCCCCACCAGCCGAACGAAAACAGGAGGACACAACCGCAGGCTATAAACGCCCACTGGAGGCCAATGTTGATTCAGCCGTCGGTCAGCCCTATCTCGTCTACGAGGGTTCGGTTCTCGACACTGTTCTCATGAATCGTCTGGATGGAGACGCCGTAGGGCCGGTTAAAGTCCTGGTCTCAAATCCGCTGTATTCGCACGATCATCAACACGTCATCATTCCCGAGGGAACGGTTGTTTTGGGGGAGGCAAAGAAGATTGGAGCGGCGGGCTTCGGCCAACAGCGCCGCATGGCAGTGGTCTTCCACCGCGTGATAATGCCGGATGGTTATTCCGTCGATCTCGATCAGTTCCAAGGCCTCGATCAGATCGGAGAAGAAGGACTGAAAGACAAGGTCAACAACCACTACCTCCAGATCTTCGGAACCTCAATAGCTTTGGGTGTGATTGCTGGCGCAAGCCAGATCACCCAGGGTGGCGGCACGATCACCACCAGCGGTTCCCAGGCATTCACCAACGGCGCGGCGGGCAGTGTTTCACAGTCTGCCACCACGATCCTTGACCGCTTCATACAGATACCGCCCACCATCACGATCCGAGAGGGCCACCGCGTGAAGGTGTATTTCACGCAGGACTTGCTTCTTCCTGCGTACTCCAACCACACTATTCCACAGACGTTTTGAGGAGGCTTTCCATGCGAATCGTTGCCCTCTCCCTCTTAGTGCTGTGGACTCTCACCCTTGCCAGCTGTCAGAGCAAAGCGGCAAAAGTGAAGCAGTTACAGGATCAATACAACGCTGAATACCCGGCCTATGCCAAGGATTGTCTCGATCCGGAGACCGCTGGGTCGTCCGATCTTCTGACAGGAAAGAAGCTGACTCAAGAAGAGATCGCGGACCTAGAAGCTAAGAAGAAAGAACGCGAGGCACGCTGCAAGCCACAGGCCGACCGTCTCGCGCAGCTCCAGAAGGAGATTCTCGCTGCACAGCAGTAAAGCCGTACCGCTGTAAAGCGTCACGAGGCCAACGGCGACGAAGGGATGGGACAAATGAAGAAACTTACCCTTACCGCGCTCGCCGTCGGGTTTGCGGCGTTGCAACCGTTCGCAAATGCACAATTCGGTTCCGGCATCGTCTTCGATCCTACACAGGCTGGGCACGCCGTCACGCAGATCGAGAACGAACAGCGATCCATCGCCAACGAAGTCCGGCAAATCGAGCAGGGCCAACAGATCTTCACCAACACCGTGAAGATCGCCACGACAGCGCTGCAAGCCTACAACGTCGCAAAGCAGCAATACGAACTGACCCACCAGATGATCCTCGCGCCCAGGATGCTCTATGCGCGGTTTCTGTCTCCAACTTCTGACTTGCTGCTGCTGCAGCAAATATCCAACACATATGGCAATTCGACGGGTTGGCTCAATTCGGCAAACACCGGGAAGGGCGCCGCATCCGCGTACCAACAAGCTAGCGTTCCGAACACCAATAACATGATTCCCGGCTACGGCACCGCGAGTATGGCCGGACAGCTCCAGATTGCAGCACAGGGCGCCACTGTTGACATTAGCGACTCAGTGATGACGAACAACCTGCAGTCTCTCGGTACGATCCGTGCCAACCAGACCGCGAGGCAGACGGACATTGCGAATCTAGAAGCCGCGACCCAAACCCAGGACCCGTCGCAGCAGACCATCATGGCTGAACTACAGCGCATCAATCAGGCCCTGCTCCTGCAATTACGCACATTGCAAGACGCAAACCAGATCAACTCCAACCTTGCGCTGCAACAGATCATTGCCCAAAAGCAGCAGCAGGACGCGATGAAATCGACCTTTCGGGACTCTTCTGGATACGAGAGCTATTACAACGCCAATATCACCACGACTAGCAGTGGGTCCGCCAACCTTCTAACGCAGGCGTACTGAGGCGACAAAACGCTAAAGGGCAGGATAATGAGTCTCTTTCAATACATCGCTCAGGCATGCCAGACGCTTGCTGCGACGGTGGCTCCCTCAATAACAGCAATGGGGGTTCACATCGTCTTGGCATTGGCGACCATCATGATGGTTTGGTTCGGCGTACAAGAGGCTCTGGCATCGGCACACGGCGGCCCAGGGTTCAGCATGGGGAGGTTTCTGAACCTCTTCATGCTGCTCACCTTTGCATACGTGATGGTGAACTACTACGACAGCTCCATTCCCGGACTTGGCTTTTCCATCAAGGGTTTCATTGACGGCGGAACTATCAATCTCGTGAACCTAATTGGATCCGATGGTTCAAACACCATGCTGAACGAAATCCACCAGGCATCCTCCAAGACCGGCCCGTCCATACTGAACACAGTGATGAATCCTTACTACGCAATCGTGTACTTCGCGGTCCAATTCCTATTAGCCATGCTGGCCGCGATTGTCTCAGCAATTGTGGCTTATGGAGCGATTGCGGCCACGATCATCGGAGTGCTCGGTCCGATCTTTATCCCGTTCCTTGTCGTCGACAAACTTGATTGGCTGTTCTGGGGATGGCTCAAGGCGTATCTGGGGTTCAGCTTTTACAAGGTCGTCGCCGCAGCCACGATGAATGTTCTCTCTCATGTTCTAACGAATTACTACATCCAACTTGGCCAGAGCGTGTCGGACCCTTCAACGATAGTTCAGACGTTGCCGCTTCTCGTCCTACTCGTCCTCGTCAACATCTACATCCTCTTCAAAATTCCGACCATGACACACAGTTTATTCACTGGCGGTATTGGTGGACACGGTGGGGGCCTGGGCGTGGCTGTGATGGCCATACGGGCCGCGATGTAATCGCCCTAGCAAAGGAGGTCGAAATGAGCGCAGAGACGATGAGCGCGGAAACGAAAGCTACCCCGGAAATTACCCGAGCCGCCGAGCGCTACCTGGAGCAATACGGCGACCCATTGGTGATGAATACGTACTTGAAGCTGACCGTTCTTGTGCTCGCCGGCGTCTGTATCGCGCTGTCGGCAATCACCTTCAAGAGTCAGCAAGCCCTCGCCAGCATGCACCCGATGATTGTGCGCATTAACGACGTCGGCCACGCCGAAGCGATCGACTATCGGAACTTTCAATACCGCCCCCAAGAAGCGGAGAACAAGTATTACCTCACCCGCTGGGCGGAGCTCTATTTCAGCCGCAATCGTTTCACGATCGAACGTGATCAAACGCAGTCGCTTTACTTCCTCAACAGCGACGTGCAACGTGCCGTAATCGACCAGGAGCGCAAGGACAACAGCATTCAGAATTACGTAAAGGACAGCAGCTTGCCGTACGTCGATGTGGAGATCAAGAACGTCATCCTTGACGACCTGCGACAGTCGCCGTATTCAGCGCGCATCGAGTTCGAGAAGGTATACACCAACCCCGCGGATCACAGCGAACTCAAGCGGGAGCGATGGACAGCCAGCGTCACCTATGTCTTTCGCGAGAGTGTGAAAAACAATGAGCTTGCCGTGAACCCACTCGGTCTGACCATCGTGCGCTTCCGGGCCGACCAGGCATTCAGCTAGGGATTCATCGACCAGTCGAGAGGCTTATTCATGTCCCTTCATGCTGTTAATCCGGCCGGC
>Ga0210389_10000838_pt1 | contig 26085 bp, 25 predicted proteins | sample IncBWH28OmetaG_FD_160127 | JGI IMG/M metagenome (GOLD analysis project Ga0210389, IMG submission 160127) | Forest soil microbial communities from Barre Woods Harvard Forest LTER site, Petersham, Massachusetts, United States - Inc-BW-H-28-O ...
CACTTAGGCGCATGCAAGAGAGAAGTTGTGCCTGATGGACGGGATGGATCGCTTCGACGCTCTTCACCTCGACGACTACGAGGTTCTCGACCACGAGATCCATCCTGTAGCCCAGTTCGATTTTCTCGCCATCGTAAACGACGGGCAGGCCGACCTGGCCGGCCACGTTAAGCCCTCGTTTAGTCAGTTCATGCTGAAGGCACACCTGGTACGCGCTTTCCAGCAGTCCCGGCCCAAGTAAAGAGTGGACGCGCATCGCCCCAGAAATGATAGTGCCAGTCACCTGATTGATGCGAAGGTTGCGAATCGGAGCAGGAGCAGCCATTCCAACTGCATACCACAGTCAGTGCGCTTTCCTCTGTGCGGTGCCCTCAGTGGTAGAGATTTTGGGTGGGTTCGGAAATGGAATCGTCGGTGGCTAAAACTTACTACTCAGCCATGAGCTCGACAATAATTCCGCGAGTTTTCGAAACGGAATATTCAACGCTCGCCTGAGCTGGATATGTAATTACTAGTAGGCGGTTGGCTTTCCACCTCATGTCAATCCGGTTGGCGTCTTCCCCGATATTCAACAGGGAGAGGACCACGTCTCCCGCCGCTAGGATGGAGAAAAGGCCAACGATAGCCAGCCCATTTCTCGAGAATCGCCATAGCTTTCCGTCCATCGACAGGTCACCAATACGTCAAACTTTCTTCCACAACTCTTCCCGGGGATCTTCCGGGTTCAGCTTGGCCAGTTCTTTCAGGAGTTCTTTGGTGCGTTCGTCGCGTGGCATGGGGACGGTTACGGTAATCTCGACGATCTCATCGCCGCGGACGCCCTCCTTGGTGGCGGACGGCACGCCCTTTTCGCGCAGACGGAGTTTCTGTCCGGGCTGCGTGCCGGGAGGAATCTTCAGCAGAGCGCGACCGTCGATGGTGGGCACTTCAATCTTGGCTCCCAGTGCCGCGTCGGTGACGCTTACGGGAACGGTAAGGTAGATATCGTCCCCGTCACGGCGGAAGATGGGGTGCTCGCCAATGCGGATGATCACGTAGAGATCGCCGGCTGGGCCGCCGTGGGCCCCGGCGTTGCCTTTGCCCGCGAGTCGGATCCGTTGGCCATCGCGCGTCCCAGCCTTGATGCGTACTTCCAGAGGCTCGGTCCGGCTGACCGTGCCGTCGCCATGGCAGGTGGGGCACATGGAAATATTCTTACCCGTCCCCTGGCATCGCGGACAAGCGACGTTGAACTTCATCCGGCCGCCCGTCTGCGTGATCTGTCCGGTACCGCTACATTCGGGGCACTTGCCCGGGGCTTCGATATAGCCCTGGCCATGGCAGCCCGCGCAGACATCCTGGCGAGTGATGTTGAGCTTCATCACGCCGCCGCGAATCGCCGTCCAGAAGGGTACGTTGACTTGATATTCGAGATCGGAGCCCGACTCGGGTCCAGTTTCGGTGGCTGTCGCTCCACGCCCGCCGCCGAAAATTCCTGAGAAGATATCCTTGAAGCCGCCACCGCCGCCGCTACGTCGGCCTTGGCCTGCGTTGTCGACCAGATCGGAGAAGTCGAAGCCGCCGAAATCGAAGGGGACGCCCTGTCCGGCTGCTCCTGCGCCGGGAAATCCCCCGGGCGCGCCTTCGGCAAACCCGCCCGCTCCTCCGCCTCGCGCATAAGCCTCGGCCGTCGCCGGGTCGATGTTGTCGGAATAGAAGCCGACCTGGTCATAGATTTTGCGTTTCTTGGGATCGCTGAGAACGTCGTTCGCTTCGGAGAGCGTCTTAAACTTCTCCTCGGCAGACTTGTCCCCGGGATTGACGTCAGGATGGTATTTGCGCGCCAGCTTGCGAAATGCCTTGCGAATCTCCTCCGCGGAGGCGGACTTCTTCACGCCGAGAATTTCGTAATAATCTTTTTTGGTAGTGGTTGCCATCGTTACAGTCTGTCATCCTGAGCGAGGTTTTCGCTGGGCGAAGCGAAGAGCAGCAGCCCAGGGATCCCATATCAGTCCATCGCACCACGAACACTGCGATTCATGTTCATGACTTCAAGCGCCACCTTTAATTCGGTATCCTCTGCTTCTCTTCTTGTAACATGACCAGCGGCGAGGACTCGCCTGCATCTTCGTACACCGGAATCGGCCACGCGCCCGTCGGGGTGGAAACAAAGACCTCCCACCGCCGCTCGTCTTCGGCAAGACTCAGAAAATAGGTCTGCTCATTTACCTGGAAATCCATTTCACCCCCTGGGAACCTTTCACTGCACTTAAAAAGTCATGGCGCGGGAAAAGTGCCCGCGCCACGCGGTTCGAACTGGAAAGCAGAGAACGAACATCCCTCGCTATGCTCGGGATGACGGCTGCGGGCTCCCCCTTCGCTCACAGCCTGCCCTGAGCAACTGAGCGGAGCGAAGTTGTCGAACGGGCCCGCAAGTCGCCGTCACTTCTTGTCCTCGACGTCCACGTACTCAGCGTCGATCACGCCTTCGTCTTTCTTTTGACTAGCGCCGTTGCTGCCCGGACCTGCGCCGGCTTCGCCGGTCGGAGCCGCGCCGCCCGGGGCCCCCTGCGCCGCCTTGTACATCTGTTCGGCGAGCTTGTGCGAAGCCTGGGTCAGGGTTTCGCGAGCCTTATCCATCTGCGCCTTGTCATTCGATTCCAACGCTTTCTTGGCATCGGCAACAGCGTTCTCAACGTCGCCCCGCTCTGAGCCCGAGATCTTATCTCCCGACTCACGAAGCATCTTCTCGACGTTATAGACCATGCTGTCGAGCTGGTTCTTGGCTTCGATGGCGTCGCGCTGCGCTTTGTCCTCAGCCGCATGCGCGTCCGCTTCTTTGGCCATGCGCTCGACCTCTTCCTTCGACAATCCAGAAGACGACGTAATCGTAATCTTCTGATCCTTCTGCGTGGCCGTGTCTTTCGCGGTCACGTTCAGAATGCCGTTGGCGTCAATGTCGAACGTGACTTCGATCTGCGGCACTCCGCGCGGAGCGGTCGGAATTCCGGTCAAGTGGAACTTGCCCAGAGTCCGGTTCTGTGCCGCCATCGGACGCTCACCCTGCAGCACATGAACTTCGACTGACGTCTGATTGTCCGCCGCGGTCGAAAACGTTTCCGTCTTCTTCGTCGGAATCGTCGTGTTGCGGGGAATCATCGGCGTAGCCACGCCGCCCAAAGTCTCAATCGACAAAGACAACGGAGTCACGTCCAGCAGCAACAGATCTTTCACTTCGCCGCCGAGCACGCCACCCTGAATCGCCGCGCCGATTGCAACGACTTCGTCAGGATTCACTCCCTTGTGGCCTTCCTTGCCGAACAGCTCTTTAACCAGCGCCTGAATGCGCGGCATACGAGTCTGCCCGCCGACCAGCACCACTTCCTGGATCTTGCTGGCGTCCACGCCTGCATCTTTCATGCACTGCTTGCACGGACCCACCGAGCGCTGAATGATGTCTTCCACCATCGATTCGAGCTTCGCCCGCGTCAGCTTCTTTACCAGATGCTTCGGTCCAGCTGCGTCCGCCGTGATGAACGGCAGGTTGATCTCGGTCTCCATCGTGGTGGAAAGCTCAATCTTTGCCCGCTCGGCCGCATCGCGCAGACGTTGCAACGCCATTTCGTTGCCCTTGCCGCGCAGGTCGAGCCCTTCATCCTTCTTGAATTCATCGATCAGCCAATCGACCAACCGCTGATCCAGGTTGTCGCCGCCCAGGTGCGTGTCGCCGTTGGTGGCCTTCACTTCAATCACGCCCTCGCCGACTTCCAGCACCGAGATGTCGAACGTGCCGCCGCCAAAGTCGTAGACGGCAATCATCTCGTCCTTAGTTTTGTCGAGCCCGTAAGCCAGCGCCGCCGCCGTAGGCTCATTAATAATGCGCTTTACTTCGAGGCCGGCAATCTGCCCGGCATCTTTCGTGGCCTGCCGCTGGGCGTCGTTAAAATACGCGGGCACCGTGATTACCGCCTCGGTCACTTTCTCGCCGAGATAGTCTTCCGCCGCCTTCTTCAGCTTCTGCAAAATCAGCGCCGAGACCTGCGGAGGGGTGTACTCCTTGCCCTGCGCCAGCACCGCCACATGATCGCCCGACTGCACCACCTTATAGGGCACCATCTTGATCTCTTCCCCAACTTCGTTAAAGCGCCGCCCCATAAAGCGCTTGATCGAATAAACCGTATTCTCCGGATTGGTAATCGCCTGCCGCTTCGCGACCTGCCCCACCAACCGCTCTCCAGTCTTGGTAAACCCCACCACGGACGGAGTAGTCCGCCCTCCTTCTTCATTGGGGATAACTTTGGGCTCGCCGCCCTCCATCACCGCCACGCAAGAATTGGTGGTTCCAAGGTCAATCCCAATAATCTTGGCCATAAATCGTCTCCTGTTATCTTTCTTGATGCAAATAAGTGCTTTGGAATCAATATGCTTATGATTGCCAACAGGCCCATGCTAAGACCTGAGTGGCATGCTGTCAAGGTTTAGATGCGGCGGAAGGGGAGGAAGATGCGGCTATTGGGACAGGCCGAAACCAGCAACTGCTGACTCTGAACGATCAGTTAACGGTCGCTGAACTTCGCGATGGTTTGCTTTCCGGGAATGCCTCAGTCAATTTTGTGAGGAGGTATCCCGCACGCTTTTCGCTATCCGACAGCGCGTGCGGCGTGGCGAATTTTTTCACCAAGTCCACGACCCAGCCACGCATTCCTATCGGGTTTGTGGTCATGGACACTATAAAGTTTGCGACCTCTTTGTACCAGTCATCCCCGGCCAAGTACGCCTGCACGACCCTCCGCTCCTCTTCACCTCTAGACGGATCAATCGCATCCTTGGCTGCTAGATATTCTTGAAAAGAAAGGTGAGGAAACGTGTAACCTCGTGTTCCCGTGTGTAGTAATAAGCCATCCTCGACTAATTCGCTCACGACGGCACGCAGTTTGGGGGCTAGAGCAGGTACCACCTGTTTGAGAGTCGAAAGCACCACCGAGTCTGTGCAGTCGTTCAATCTTTGCGCGTGCATTGTTCCCGCCAGCCTGGTTAAGACCAGCAACTTCACCGTAGGCGAAAAAACGTATGCACGCTGAAGACCTTTCGCAAGGTTCCAGCCACCCAAGAGAAGGTCGATAAACATTTGGTACAGACGCAATCGATTTTCTGGCAGCCGGTGCAGGTTCTTAAATACAAGGACCGTCAACGTGGCTAGCAAAGGCACGCCAAGCACGGGGATGAGAGATTCAGAATTCGTCAACTCAGCATAGAACCGAGCAATCATCATCGTATCCCCATCGAGCCACGCGGTGACCAGCTCTCGTAACTTCTCCGATGACATTGCGCTTAGCCTGACGCGCACGAGCCAACTGGTCCAGTAGCCGCCCACATGGTCTCGCGCGGTCGCAATGCAGTGGTAGCGACTATTTTCGCTCGTACATGGCTGCCTGACTGTCAGAAGGATCCGATCTCGATCCTCCTTTGACCTTACCTCGTCCAGACCGTCGAGATAGAGGCGCACTTTAAGCGACGGATCACTTGCGAGTCTGCCGGCTACCTCACGGCGGATAAATACATCTTCGAAGCTTTGACCCTCGCTTATCACTAGGGAGTGTGCAACGAAGTAAAGCGGAACGATTTGCGATTGGCCGGTCCTAAAGCTTTCAAGGTCAGCCAAGAAATGATTTCTACAAAATGACGTCTTCCCAAAGCCTGGCGCCCCAGTCACAAGCGTGTTACGGGTGTTAGAAAGCAACTCTTCTGCGGACCACTCAACTAAGCTGTCGGAAGCGAATTCAATGGTTGGAAAGTAGATGGTCGAAGCGTGAAGCAGAGATCCATAGTTCGCGAAGGATTCACTACCTGGTAACTCAGTTCTGTTAGCCAGGGCTACCCAGGTGTTCGCGTCGTCTATCTGTCGATCCAGTTCGCCGTATACCTCAGCGACGAAACGATATCCGCCAGACTTGAAGAATTCCTCCACGGCGCGTTGTGGAATTGGAACCGTTGGAACCGGCGCGTGGCGGTCACGCTTGAAAGTTTCGCTGGACACCCTGTTGTACTCGTCCGACCACTCCTTGTTGAAACGATCCGGCCATCCCTGGAGCTCTCCGACAGCACGGCCGCGCTTCTTCTGATAGCTCGGCGGCAAGTACTCAACAATTTGGAGTGAAGTCTCGATCACATCGACCACATTCCGAAGCTCTTGGATCTCCCTGGGCGACGACATCTTAGACAGAAACGAACGCTCTGGCAGAGCTGCACCGCGTGAGAGCTTGCCCCGTACTTGCGATAGCGACGGTTCAACGTAGATGTTCTTGTTCTGCGCTAGCGTGCTTAGTCCATGGGCCGTCGCTAGTTTTTGAATGTTGGAGTCGGACTCTAGCTCTTTAGCAAGCGTTTCTAGGTGGGCCGAAAGGAGATCCGGCTGGAAGAAGATAAAGTCTGGCCAGCACTGTTTGAACATCTGAAGGAAATCGTGACCGCAGACAAACTCAATCTGGCTTGGCTTACCTTTAAATGCCCCCGCCACCGACTGGATCGCCGTTGGGGACAATTCATTGGGACACATGACGTAGACATGGCTAACCCACTCCTCTTGTCCTTGCGTGTTCACGACGGGTGTATCGAGGGCCTGGTCGCATTGGATCAGCACATTGCGTGCCCCACTTGTCGCATCCGACGCCGACCCAGTAATCTTTTCCAACTTGATCACGCAAGCGTTTAGCTTTGGTCTACCAAGCCCGGCAGGCGCATGGAAAACTAAGTCCTTGCCGTGCTCGTCTTTCCCGTGAAGGTTCCTTACACTCTGACACTCTTCGCGTCTCGTAAGTAAGCCCTCGATAGCGGACCTCAGCTCCGCTTCGTCATTAAAGTGGTCGATAAATGCCTGTAGTTCGGGCGTCATTTGACTAAAGGCAAGAGTACTTTCAATGGGACAAAATTGCTAGCTGTCTGAATAGTAAAGTTTCGCCGTGTGTCTCTTCTCACTTTTCTTGTGGAGAAGCGGATCCCACAATCTCATCAATCACTCTGGGGATTCTGTTGATTCACCCCACTCTTTCCCGTACCCTTAAACCCAAGGAGCCAACCATGACCATAGAAATCTGCGACGCGTCCTTGGAGGCCAGAATCCGAAAGCAACTCCAAGCCACCGGCTCCAGCAGCGTCGAGGAAGTGCTGCTCCGCTTGCTGGACACTCAGGAAGAACAGGACCGCTTGCTTTCAGAGGACAGACCGACGCTTACAGAACTGCGCAACCGGTTACACACCCGCAAGGCGGTAAGGCTCTCACTCGATACCGCGCGTTTGGTGCGAGAAGAGCGCGAGCCTTGCTGATCCTGGATGCACCGTCTGCTTCACTCCACCCGCTCATACCTCTGGTTGCCCAGATGTCTCCACCGAACCCCATCTGCATCCCGAAAGACGCCCAGCGGCTTGTCCTTCTCCGGATCGGAGCCGAGGCGGAGGACGTTGCCGTCGAGGTCTTCGATCTGCATTTCGAGCGCCCACTCGAAATTCTCTGGCGGGTTCCGGATCTTGGCGGAGGCAGTCACGAAGGAGTTGTGCAGTGCGCGGACATCTTCCACACCGATCCATACCCACATGCGCGGCTGGCTTTGGTTGTCATTGGTGAGGAAGATAGCGCAGTGATCGCGCGCGACGCAGGCAAATCCCTCGCCTGCACGCCAGCGCAGTTTGAAGCCGAGAGCGTCAAGGTAGTACGCGATGCTGGCGTCCACATCCTTGACGCGGAAGACTGGCATCGGTGAGCCGAAGGTGTTGGTTGGAGTTTCTGCCATGGTCTCCTCCGGCAAAGAGGATACATCGAGAGTGGGGTCATCGGTTCTGAGATCCCACAAAGGTCAGGCGCCCAAACGAATAGCGTGCAAAAACAAAACGCCCCAGACTCATTCGAGTCGTGGGACGTCTGTCGATCAGCCCTCCCCCAAGTGCTGCTCAATCAGGAGACTAAACCGAAGGCGCCAATCGGTAAATGGCTAGTCCGTGCCATTACCTTTTCACGAACGTCACCACTCTTAAGGGTTACCACGCAAGCGGGCGAGGCGAGAACCATTCCGGTCTAGGGGCAGGGTAAACCCTTTGTTTCACTAGATGAGTCAGTCGAATTCGAGAACTTGCTGCTCGGGACTACTCCATACGGGAGCGAAAGACTGCCGATGAAGGGGGGTCGGACCGTGCTGCAGGAGTGCCGCCAAGTGCTGCGGAGTGCTATAGCCTTTGTGGGAAGCGAGGCCATACTCGGGGAAGACGGCGTCCCATTCGCACATCATGCGGTCGCGCTCGACTTTGGCGAGAATCGAGGCTGCTGCAATCGAGGCGGAAAGCGCGTCCCCGTGGATGATGGCGCGTTGCGGGATTTCGCAGTCCAGCCTTACGGCATCGATCAGGAGATGATCGGCGGCGGGCTGAAGTCGCATGACGGCCTGGCGCATGGCGAGCCGCGAGGCCTGATAGATATTGATCTGGTCGATGAGTGCCGAGTCCACTGCGGCCAGCGCCCACGCCACGGCATGTTCTCGAATGCGGGGGGCGAGCAGTTCGCGGCGGTTCGGCAGCAGCAGTTTGGAATCACGCAGCCCGCGAATGCGGTAGGCGGGATCGAGAATCACCGCCGCCGCCACCACCGGCCCGAACAGGGATCCGCGGCCTACCTCGTCTACTCCGGCTACCATGACCGCGCCTGACGCCCAAGCGTTTTTTTCGTAACGCAGGGTGCAGCGCAATTTTTTCAGCAGGCGCAGCTTGACCGCAGAGGGCGAGAGAGAAAGCTCGGATCCGGCCTTAGCGGTACTGGGCATTGAAATTAAAGAATATTGTTCCCCTCATCTTCCCTTGCCGTGAGACATTCCCGCAAGTCGGAAAATAAAAAATCCGTCGCCAGTAACTGCTTCATCCCGAGTTGCCAGGCCTGAGGCCACTTTCGGGACATGCTCTCGCCGGAAGGTAAAGCCAGATCGTAACCATTACCTGGATTACGAACGTACATTGTCCGTTGGGACATGTACTGGTATGTTCGCAACAGTTGCAAGAAGCACAGGAGCACAGGAGCACAGGAGCAGTTGTGAACCACGAATCAAGCCAGCCACGACAGGACGAGCCACCAAAAACTGGTGCGCCCGTCGAGAAACTGATCCATCTGGCTTTGCCGGTCCGTCTTACCCACACGCAGCCCGGCGAGCGCAGCGTGCTGGAGATGGCGTGCACCTATGACATTCATCCCCGTGGGGCGCGCCTGCTGACCTTCCGCGACGTGAAGGTTGGGGACTTGATCACGGTGGAACGCGGGCGCAACAAATCGATGTGCCAGGTGGTCTGGACAGCGGATCCGAAATCTGCGCTGCGCGGCCAGTTCACGGTGGAATGTCTCGAGGGAAACCGGATTCCGTGGGAAGACGAACTGCGGCAAATGCAGGAGCAATATCTGCCCATTGTCCCCGAGGGCCAAAAGAAGCGGCCGGCTGCCGTGATTAGAACTGGGGAGCAGAACCGGCGACGCGGGCCAAGATTCCAGGTTGAAGGCGAAGCCGATGTTTTGGAGATCGGCGGAAGATCGCGCGTAGGAGGCCGTCTGGAACAGATTTCAGAATACGGCTGCCTGATCAGTGCGGGAGATCTTCTCGTGCCGGGCACTGGGTTAAGGCTGGCCCTTAATATTTACGATGTAAGCGTGGCGCTCAAAGGCAACGTGAAATATACGGCCGGCGACCGCGCCATGGGTGTGGAGTTTCACGAGATCCGGCAAGGCGATCGTCCGCTGCTCGATTACGTATTGAGCCGGGTGAAGAAGCGGCGCTCGGCGGACTTCGCCGACCTCCAAGTCATCACCGAGCCGTTGGCGTCGGTCGCGGGATAGAAATTGCCTCCAGCCCCGACGACTCTTGTGTCTCACGCAGGCCAAGACGCGCACGCAACGGAAACCATTCAGCTGGGTTTTTCAACGTCACGCAGTCGCGCCGCTTTGCCCTTGAGGCCGCGCAGATAGTACAGTTTGGCGCGGCGAACTTTGGACGAGCGCAACAGATCCACCTTGTCGATCACTTTCGAGTAAACGGGGAAAATACGTTCCACCCCTTGACCGAAGCTGATCTTGCGTACAGTGAAGCTGGCCTGCGGTCCGCTGTCCCGCTTGATTACTACACCTTCAAAGGCCTGCAGGCGCTCTTTGTCGCCTTCTTTAATCTTGACATGGACGCGGACGGTGTCCCCTGGGTGAAACGCGGGAATGTCGGTGCGCTGGGTTTTGGCCAGCAGTTTTTCGATGATTAAGTTCGACATGGTTTAGTCCTCTGAATTCTAAAATTCTGATTGCGAAATTCCGGTGTTAAGAACCTTAGGTTTCTTTCTTGATTCGGTCTCGCTTAATGCTTGCGAGATGCTCCTGGTCTTCCTTGCTGAGCGCAGCGCCTTCCAGTAAGTCGGGACGGTTGCGAAGCGTCTTTTCTAATGCCCGCTGGCGGCGCCAACGGCGGATTTCTTCGTGGTTGCCGGACATCAAAGCTTCCGGCACCGCGATTCCGCGAAACTCAGCTGGCCGCGTGTAGTGCGGATAATCCAGCAATCCGTTCGACCCGCAAGTCGAATCCGCCCCGCCGCCCACGCCTTTCAGCCTTGCATCCACTGTAAACGATTCCTGCTGCGTGGATGCTTCATTTCCAACCGCACCCGGAATCAGCCGCGTGATCGCTTCCACGATCACGGCCGCGGCTATTTCCCCGCCGCTCAGAACATAGTCGCCGATGGAGACTTCCCGGTCGGCGATAAAATCCACGACTCGCTCGTCTACTCCCTCGTACCGCCCGCACAGCAGGACGATGCGGTCGAGCGTCGCCAACTCGGTCGCGATCTTCTGCGTAAACCTTTGCCCCTGCGCCGAAAGCAGAACTACCGACTGTTTGGCGCGTCCGGCGAGGCGCTCTTCCCGAGGCGCCAAGCCCATCGACTCCAAACATTCAAATAACGGTTCCGGCTTCAGTACCATGCCTTCGCCGCCGCCAAACGGACGATCATCCACCGTGCGATGACGATCGTGAGTGAATGCCCGCAGATCGTGGACTTCAATTTTCGCCAACCCCATTTCCTGGGCCCGGCGGGTGATGCCATAATCCAGCGGTCCACGAAAGAAGTCCGGAAAGATGGTGACTATGTCGGCCTTCATCGCGGATCAAAACCTTCACTACAGAGGAACCAGGGTTTCATAGCGCCTTTTATCTTCCCCGTGATCCTCTGCATCCTGCTTGTTCAACGCTTCTTTCTTCCAGCCTGCGCCTGCTCCCGCTTCTCCTCAGCGCTTAGCGGAGCGTTCACTTCCAGCAGGCCCTCGGGCAAGTTCATGCGCACCTGCTTGCGGATCACGTCCACGCTCTCGAGGTAAGCCTCAGCGAACGGGACTTCCACCAGTCGGCTCGCTCCCCGCACCATCAACAGCGGCGCTTCGCCTGCGCCAAACTGAACATCTTCAATCTGGCCGATCTCGCGTCCGCGATCCAGGACGGCAGAACCCACCAGGTCGCTCACATAATTCCAGCCCGCTTGCAGCTCCGAGCGCTGGCTTTGCGGCACCTGTAATTCGCATCCCAACAGCGTTTCCGCATCGGAGATCGAATCCACCCCGGCAAACTTCAGTACCAGCAGCCCCTTGTGTGGCCACAGGTCTTCGACTTCCAGTTCGCGCCGGATCGCATTCGCCTCCCGCGGCAGTGCCCACAAAACCATGCCGACGGTGAATCTTCCCGGAACGTCGCTGAGGATCTCGCTTCCAACCTCGCCGCGGCGACCCTGCGTTTTCACTACGCGGGCCAGCGTAATAAAGTCAGCACTTGTCTCAGGATTTCGAATGGTGCGGCTCCCTGCTCTGGCCGTGCGCCGCTCTCCTAGTCGCCGCTCCGCTAGTCGATAACTTCGAGTGTGTATCGCTTACGGGCCCGAACGCCTGCAGCGCTGAGCAATGTACGCAGAGCTCGAACATTGCGCCCTTGCCGGCCGATGATTTTGCCCACGTCAGCCTCGGCGACTTCCAGTTCGATCACGTCGTCGTCGAGATGTTCGACATAGACCTCATCGGGAGCGTCGACGATCCATTTCGCAATCTGCTCGATGAGTGCGCGCACATCTCCAGTAGCTTCCGTCATGATGAAGTTATGCCACGGAAGCGGCAGGAGTCGCCGCAGGTTTGGAATAGAGTTTGCCGACTCGTTCCGACATTTGGGCGCCCTTTGAGACCCAGTAGTCGACGCGGTCGCGCTTGAACTGAATGCTGGTGGGATTAGTGCGGGGATTGTAGGTTCCCACAACCTCCACCGGGCGGCCATTGCGCGCGCGTGCCTTCTCGATCACGACAATGCGATAAAACGGTTGTTTGCGCGCACCCATGCGCGACAGTCGAATCATTAACACAGAGGTATATCCTTATCCCGGAAGAGTCCGGCGAGGTCGAAGCAAACACTTATTATGCCGGAGGTTAGACGGAATGGCAAGGGACCGATCGACCAAAGCCCACTCAGGTGGAATCGCTCTGGTCGCTCGCCTGCCCCTCCATCACGGCCTGAGTGTCCCAGATTGCGCGAAGAACTTTGTCGATTCCATCTAGCAAGACTCGAAAAAGCTTTTCAATGAAGAGGAGCAGGAGAAACATGAAAAGGCCCGCGAGAAAGTCCCGTTGCCATAGTCCAAACACCGCGGCGCCTCTTCTTCTTGTGCTTTCTTAGGGTTTCGCTTACCAGTGTGCATGAGGCACTTCGCATATTCTAGGGCGACCTGCAGCGGAGCGGGAAACGTGCCGATAACGTTGCCGTTTCGCTTGGCGTGATAGTGTGAGTACGTCGCGGATACTGGATCCGCGAAGCCGCGCCCCTCTAGTTTAATCAGGGTCCCGCATCCGCATTGGCATTCGATTGTGGTTTGCATTTAAGCTCCTACCGCAAAGCATTTTATTCTCTCTACCAGACATGGTGAACGTAGGCGAGAAGAGTCGCAAAAATCCAGGTAAGGAGGACTGCGACACAGCCCAAAGCAATCGCGCAGGCGTTCAGCGCGTTAGCGAGATGATACAAGCAGTCGTCCTTCGAAGAGTTGAATTTGTCGACGAATGTAAACATGGTGCCCCTTTAAAACGAAGGCCAAAAGAAAACCCCGGGCCACTACAGCCCGGGGCGTTAACCTGTCCAGCTACACCGTGATTATCGGCGACTGCAGTACTCAAGTCAAGATTACTTGAGGAGGTCCCCTGCCCGGAACCTCCTCGCCACTTTCCCTACCAGAACCGGGAAAGCGGTGGACCCGGCGGGATTCGAACTCGCACCTTTTAACTGGACAGGTTAACGTGCTGCCAATTACACCACGGGCCTTGCTCTGAACCCTACAGGCTAGTTGTGGGGTGTACAAGTTCATTCGTCACACGGCACCTGAGGCGATTCCGGATGTGGGAGTCCCGCGCCCCGCATCTTTCCCTGCCCTGCTAGACTCAAATCTTTTGGAGGAACTCTTGCAAGCCGTCTACATTCTCTCCGCCGTCCGCACGCCGATTGGCAAGTTTGGCGGATCACTGGCGTCACTGACGTCGGCTGACATGGGCGTGGTGGCCGCGACGGCCGCGATGGAGCGTGCGGGAATCCAGCCGGAGCAGGTGGAGGAAACCATCTTCGGCAGCGCGCGGCAGGCGGGAGGCGGCCCGAATCCGGCGCGTCAGATTTCCATTCGCAGCGGCGTGCCACAGGAAGTCGCGGCCTTCACCGTGAACAAAGCGTGCGCTTCGGGACTGAAGTCGATCGCGCTCGGCTATCAGTCGATTCTGCTGGGTGACGCGAGTTGCATTCTGGCGGGCGGCACGGAGTCCATGTCGCGGGTCCCTTATCTTCTCGAAGCTCGATGGGGATACCGGCTGGGCGATCAGGATCTGGTTGACGGAATGCATCGCGACGGATTTTTTTGCCCTATGGCGAAAATGCTGATGGGCGAGACTGCCGAAGTGCTGGCCGAGCACTACAAGATTTCCCGCGAGGAGCAGGATGAATATGCTCTGATGTCGCAAAGCCGCGCGGCGCGGGCCATTGCCGCGGGACGCTTTGACGCCGAACTTGTACCGGTCACCATCGAAGGCAAGAAAGGTGCGACCAAGTTCGTTCGCGATGAACATCCCTTTGCCGACGCGAGCATGGAAAAGCTGGGCAAGCTGCCTCCGGTATTTTCCAAGACGGGGACGGTCACGGCGGGCAATTCTTCAGGCATCACCGATGGTGCGGCAGCCGTGGTTTTGGCGAGCGAACATTTCGTCAGGACGAACAATCTGAAACCGCTGGCGCGAATTTCGGCGGTGAGTTCGGCTGGAGTGAATCCCCGCGAAATGGGGATTGGCCCCGTCCCCGCTTTGCGCAAACTGGAAGAGAAACACAACCTTAGACTGCATGAGTTTGGATTGATTGAATTGAATGAAGCCTTCGCTGCCCAGGTGATCGCTTGCGAGCGCGAATTGAATTTCAGTCGCGACCGGCTCAACGTGAACGGGGGAGCAATCGCGATTGGACATCCTATTGGCTGCACTGGCACGCGGATTACGGTTACGTTGTTGCACGAGATGCTGAAGCGCAACACCCGCCGCGGCGTGGCCACGCTGTGTGTGAGTGGCGGCATGGGAATGGCGCTGGCGCTCGAAAACGCGGCGTAGGCGAATCTTTTCGGTCATCATTGACGGCGCATGAGGCTGTCAACCGCTGGCCTCATTCTGCTATGCTTCCACCGCACTTCACGCAGTTTTGCCGGAGCGCGCATACGCGCCGAGAGCACGGCGCAAATCTCAAGGAGACCACATGCTTCGATGCTTCGCCCGCACTTCGTCTTTCTTTGCCCTGATGCTAGCCTCCGCCTTCGCTTTGGCGCAGGTGGAATTTTCCGCTGATATCGTCAACAACACGAAAGCCGGTTCGCCGGTCCAGGCGAGAGCCTATTTTTCCAAAGACAAAATGCGCTTCGACGCTCAGGAAAAAGGTGCCAGGGACAAGGGAGCAGTGATCATAAATTTCGCCACCCACAGTTATCTTGTTGTGATGGCGGAGCAGCACATGTATATGGAGATGCCGGCGCAGACGATGGATCAGCGCGGGATGTATTCCTTCTTTCAGACCGGCGATGTGGAGAACGCCTGCTCTGACTGGCTGAAGTTGTCGAGGAACGTTGGGGGCACATGTCACAAGGTTGGCAATGAGAGTGTGAATGGACGGAGCGCAATCAAGTATGAAGGGACAAACAGCAGTGGCGAGAGCAGCCAGGTGTGGCTCGATCCCAAGTTGCGGTTTCCCGTGAAATGGCAAGAGAAGAACGGCGGCGGTGAATTGCGCAACATTCAGGAAGGTCCTCAGCCGGCCAGTTTGTTTGAGATCCCCGCCGGCTTCACCAAGATGGACCTTGGCGGCATGATGCAACAGCGGCACTGAGGTCGGGTGTGACTGAGCAGCCGCGTTGACTCCCGCAAAACGCGGTCGCTATACTTTCTACGGAGCCCGTCCCAGGAGACGAAATGCCCCTTTCCGCGGTAATCGTGGACGACGAGCAACTCGCCCGCGACGAACTCGCTTACCTGCTGAAAAGCGTTGGCGATGTGAATGTGGTAGCGCAGGGGAAGAACGGGATCGAGGCTATCAGCCTCATCAAGGAACATAGTCCCGATGTGGTTTTTCTCGACGTCCAAATGCCTGGCCTCGACGGCTTCGGCGTCATCAAGAAACTTCTCGACAAAAAAATCCCCTTGCCCAAGATCGTCTTCGCCACGGCCTTTGACCAATATGCAGTGAAGGCGTTCGAAGTGAATGCTGTCGATTATCTGCTAAAGCCATTCGACAAGAAGCGGGTTGCGCAGGCCGTACAAAGAGCGCGACTGCAGCAGGATGCGGAGGGACTGCCGGCGGAGAAGATCGATACGCTGGTTCGTATGCTGCAGGCGCCCAAGACGCAGAGTTCGAAGATCCTGCTGAAGGCTTTGGGACGAATGTTTTTGGTGGACCAGAAGGAGATCTGCTACGCCTCGATCGAAGACGGAGTAATCACGGTAGTGACGGCAGGCCCCAGCGGGATGGAAGGGCATTCCAACTGCCGGACGTTGGAGGAACTACTGTCTAGCCTGGATCCGGGGTTGTTCTGGCGGGCTCACCGCTCCTATCTGGTGAATATCAATCGGATTCGAGAAGTCGTGCCCTGGTTCAAGAGTTCGTACCAGTTGCGCATGGACGATAAGAAGCAGAGCGAGATTCCAGTCAGCCGCGCTCAAACCAAGCGGTTGCGGGAACTTTTCGGGCTCTGAGGTTCTCGATTCCTGGTGACAGTTTAAGCGGCAGGCGGGCTCGGTCTTGATCCTGGCTGCGGTCGGCTGGTACAAGGCTTTGTCCGATCTAGACGCAACGCCTTGCTCGGCTCTCTCCACCGAAGCGTACAGATCTTTGATCAGCGTGCCAGTATACAAATGGAGCTCAATTCTGCTCGACCTCGAAGCGGCCAGATGAGTCGGGCATGTTAACGGAATCCAATCGAAATTTTCGGGCCGGCACCGGCTTGAACGTGTCAAACCGCCAAAGCCTCCAACCCCATCCGGTCACGAATAATGAGAGTGGCTCCGTCCAAGCGGATCAACCTCTTCTTCTTCAGATTGCTTAGCAATCTGGTAACCGTCTCCCGCGACGAACCAATTCTCTGGGCCATCTCCTCATGGGTCATCGCGGAACGAACCCGCTGTTCGTCCGACTCGATGGTTCCCTTGGGAGCGCAGGAGAGAAGCAGTTTGGCAAGTTTTCCCGAGGACGAACGGGCCAGCACCAGGTCGTGAATATCGCGATAAGCGCCCTGGAATTCGCGGCTCAACGACTGTGCTGCGTGTACCCCCACCTCAGTTTCACTTTGCAGCAGAGTCATCAAGTCCTGGCGGCCGATAAAATTTAACTGGCACGGCATCGTAGTTTCCGCGGTCATTTCATAGCTTGTGCCCGAAACCGCGGCACTCAATCCCAAAACCTCGCCAGCCTCGGCCTGACGAAGGATGAGCACCTTGCCTTCTTTCGACGTGGTGGACAGCTTCACTTTGCCCGAGCACAGAACATAAACCCCCCGCGGGGTCTGACCCTCAACGAACAAGAGAGCTCCGGAAGGCATTACGCTGTGGTAGCTGGCACCATCCATCGACCTGAGCACTGTGGTTGAAAAACGACAAAAAAACCCATCGCGACTCGCCTTGCAACCCATACAACTCTCGATGACCTCCAGACCATAGGGAGTCCTCATGCCTGCCTCCTTTGTGGAACTGCGGCGCTCTCTTACTTCGGTGTTCCCGTTTCCCGGAAATTGTGCCTTTGGTTCTTGCGAGCGCCCCAGCAGGGAAAGCGCATGCGCCCGCGTGTCCGGGCGAGCACTGTGCGTCGCCGAGATCACTTCCCACGCCGCCGTGGGATCGGCATCGTGCTCCCACTCCAGTTGACATACGAGCAAATACAAGGGATCGATCTCGGGAGGGACTTTGCTCGCGGTTATATCTAGTCCCTGAGCCGGGGTAGTAGCCGCGCGGTAGTCAGTGACCGTGGACGGCCAATGTTCTCCTGGCGGCAAGGGCATGCTCCGCCGGGCCTCACTCCTCAAAAGCTGGTTGCTCATCAGGGAACTGCGGGTAGGCGCTGGCAACAAGCGAACTAAATTGTTCGGCGGATCGTTCCTGGCCACTAACAAAGTCCACACCCCAATGCGAGACCTTTTCGACGAGGCCGCGGCCCGTCCGTCCGCCATCGGGCTTATCTGAAGTTTTTAAATTGTCCCGATTAGGAAAGTGAAGGAGCACTTTGTGTTCCAGGATGGAGCAGGGTTGGAGTCCCTCTAAAGTCTTAGAAACAAGCGAGGTTGGAAAATGACATTCCCCCCACCGGTGACTCCGCTGCCGACCAGTCGGCAAATTGCAAATAGGTCGGCACTCAAGACGAGACCTCCCGGGTTGCCCGGCCTAGTCCGAGGCCGGCTCGGAGTAGTCTTTGGGGGTGATGCCAAGGCGCTTCATCTTGGACTGCAGGGTAGTGCGCTTCACTCCGAGGCGCCGGGCCGCTCCGTGTGGCCCAGAGATGGTTCCCCCACTATCCCGCAGAACTTTGAGGATGTGTTCCCTCTCGGTGTTTTCTAGTGAGGTCACCACCAGGCGGCTATCTGCCTTGATCTCTGCCAAAGGTGCGCGCAGGGCCGTTCCTTCTGTGAGAATGACGGAGTGCTCAATGAAGTTCTCGAGTTCCCTTACATTGCCTGGCCAATCCCAATGGACCATAGCTTGCATGGTCTCGGTGGGGATCGTCTCGATAAAACGATCCATGCGTGCTGCGAACTTTCGAACAAAGTATCGCACCAGAACGGGAATGTCTTCTCGCCTTTCGCGCAGGGGAGGCAGCCAAATCGGGAACACGTTCAAGCGATAAAACAAATCGCTGCGAAATTCTTTCTCCGCTACGCTGCGGGCCAAGTCCCGGTTGGTAGCGGCGATCAGCCGCAGGTCCACCTTGATAGTGCGAATCCCACCCAGCCTTTCGAACTCCTGGTCCTGCAGGACCCGGAGGAGCTTAGGCTGCAACTCCGGCGAGATTTCGCCGACCTCATCCAGAAATAGGGTGCCTTGGTCCGCCAGCTCAAGGCGTCCGATCTTCTGCCGAACGGCGCCGGTGAAGGCACCCTTTTCGTGTCCGAACAATTCGCTTTCCAGTAGCCCGGTGGGAATCGCAGCGCAATTCAGTGTGATGAAGCTCTTGTTCTTGCGCTTACTGGTAGCGTGAATCGCCCGCGCGACGAGACCCTTGCCGGTTCCAGTTTCTCCCAGCAGGAGTACGGTGGCATCGCTATCAGCAACCACGGCGACCTTGTTGAGAACGCCGTTAAGAGCGCGACTCTCTCCGACAATTCCCTCAACATGCAGGCGGGTGCGGATTTCCCCTTCCAGATAGCTCTTTTCGTGCCCCAGTCGACTCTTCAGCTGCTCGATCTCTCGCGCAATGCGGAAGTTCTCCAAAGCGATCGCCAGTTGAGAGGCAACCTGGTTCAGAAGCATCAGATCTTCGCTTCCGAAAGCGTCCGCCCGGGTACTGCCCAGGATCAATACTCCTAGCGCACCCTTGGGGCGGATCAGCGGGACGCAGCATAACGATTGCAATCCTTCGGTCAGGAAGTGTTTGGTAACGTTGGAATTGAGACCCTTCATCTGAGCTTTGCTGAAGATCAAAGAAGAGCGCTGACGTAAGGCTTTGGCTGCGGGGTCGTGGGGCGCGCTGATCTCCAGGCCGGGTCCCTTTCCCAAGGGAAAATCAATTGCCTGCCGCAGCAACTTCCCGCTCTTTTCGTCGTGCAAGAAGAGAGCAGCATATTCCTGGCGCAAGATGCGGCGCAGGTAAGCAGAGACTTTGGGAAAGAGCAGCCGTACATCCCATTTGTCCGCCAGCAGGCGCCCCACTTCGGCTACTACATGGCTTCGTTTTTTCTCGGCTTTCAGCTTTTCGGAAACACTACGAAATGATTCCTCGAGGTTTTTTTGTTCGGTAACCTCCACCGCAATCACGCCGATTTGCGCGACCCGGCCAGTGGAATCCTTGATGGGAACGTAATGCTCAATCCAGTGGCCGGGCTCGGTCCTGGTCGGCAACACAGCGCTGATTTCCCGATTCAGGACGGCCTGGCCGGTGCTTATAACGCCAGCGAACTGGGGCTCAACTAATTCCGAGAAATCACCTAGCACGTCGCGGATGGTTTTTCCCAGATGGGCTTGGGCGGGTACACCATTCATCTGCGCCATCGTGTTGTTGATCGCTACGTAGCGAAGTTCGGTATCCAGGACGCAAAGACCCACGCCCGACGCGTTGGAGACAGTTCGTAAGAGATCTTCCCATTCCGTAAGAGATACGGGGACAGCGAACGAGGCGGAACCGCTCGCCCCTTTTTTTCCGGCGCGAGGTGTCATCTTCCACCACCGTCGCGCACACGGTGGTTCAAAATTTCTGGCGCAATCTCGCGCGGAACAAAGATATCGAACACATCGGGAGGACGAACGGCTGGTTGGCGCAGGACACAATGCGGGATCAAGGAGTTGCGCAGTGCGCAGCCCCGCGCGTCGAACTCAAGGCTCGTCGTGCCTGAGGGGAATATCAACCAATAGCTCCTGCAGCCCTCCCCCCTCTTGAAGAGCCACCGTACCCGCCCGCAACTTTCTTCGCCGCATTATAAGCACAATGGGGCAGAGTAATCTCTTAATTTGTTCGTAGTTCCGTTTTTCGTAACAGAGGCCCTCCCAAAGAGGGAAAAGTGGGAAAGGAAGGACCGAAGCCTTTTGTAGACTCGTGTAATTCGAACCGGTAAAGATGTTATTGGAGACTCTATAATCACAGCATGGCCCGGGGCTGGGAAAGCAAGTCAGTTGAAGCGCAGCAGGAAGATGCCGCGGGCAGAAGTCCTTCTGACAAGCCGCGACTAACGCGGGAAGAAGCTGACCGGATCCGCGAAAAAGAGAGCCTTCGCTTGTCTCTCAGAAATGTGGCTGAGCAGCTTGGACGCAGTCAGAGCCCGCAGCATCAGAAGATGCTGGAGCGGGCAAAAAGCGACTTGCAGCGGAGAATCGAAGAGTTAGAGCTAGAGGTAAGGCCATCCGACCAGCAGGCGACCAGCTAAGTCTCCCGCAGCGCTGACGTATAATTAAAACCTCCATGAAAGCCTACGTTTACGTTTCGCTCAAGAAAAGTGTCCTCGATCCTCAAGGCAAGACCATCCATGGTGCACTCAAGAAGATGGGCTACGGCGGGCTGGAAGAAGTTCGCCAGGGAAAGTACTTTGAGCTTACGCTGGATGGCGGACTGAGCCGGGAACAGGCGCAAGCCGAAGTCGAGCGCATTGCTCGCGAAGTCCTCACCAATCCGGTCATAGAAGAGTTTCGCTGCTCCCTCGCAGATTGAGTCCTGGAGTTCCCGCATGTGTGGCATTGTTGGCTACGTCGGCAAGAAGCAAGTAGTTCCCATCATCATCGAGGGCCTGCGGCGACTCGAGTACCGCGGTTACGACTCTGCGGGAATCGCGGTTGCCGGCAACGGAGATAAGCTGCAGTTGCGGCGGGCGGAAGGCAAACTGCGCAATCTGGAAGAAGCGATCCGCCTCAAACCTCTCGACGGCAGCTACGGTATCGGCCACACGCGCTGGGCCACGCATGGACGTCCCACCGAAGAGAATGCGCATCCCCACCGCGATTGCACCGGCAAGATTGTCGTCGTGCACAATGGCATTGTCGAAAACTATCTCAGCCTGAAGAAAAAACTGATCGAGGAAGGTCACAAGTTTTCGACCGAGACCGATACGGAAGTCATCGCTCACCTGATCGAAAAACATCTCTTCAAAAGCACCAACGGGCACCATCCCACTTTAGAGGACGCGGTTCGCGGTGCCGTGAAAGAACTCACGGGAGTATTTGCCTTGGCCGTCATTTCGGTGGATGAGCCCAACAAGATCGTGGCCGCGCGCAATGGCCCTCCACTGGTGATTGGATTGGGAAACGACGAGTACTTTGTGGCGTCCGATGTTCCCGCCATTCTTTATCACACGCGCGATATTTTCTTTCTGGCTGATGGTGATCTCGCAGTGGTTACTTCCGAGGGAGTTCAGCTGACGGATTTCGACGGAAAGCCCATCCGGCGGCAGGTGCAGCATGTGACCTGGGATCCCATCATGGCGGAAAAGGGCGGCTTCAAGCATTTCATGCTGAAGGAGATTTACGAGCAGCCTCGCGCCGTCCGCGATACAACCTTAGGACGCGTTTCACTCGATACCGGCCACATCTTCCTCGACGAGATGCAGATCAGCGAGGCAGAATTCCGCGCCGCTAAAAAAATAAACATTGTGGCGTGCGGTACGAGTTGGCACGCCGGACAAGCCGGCAAGTTCATGATCGAAAGTCTCGCGCGTGTACCGGTCGAGGTCGATTATGCCAGCGAGTGGCGTTACCGCGATCCGATCGTCGGCCCGGACACCATCACTCTCGTAATCTCGCAGTCCGGCGAAACCGCCGACACCATCGCCGCCCAGCGCGAAGCCAAGGCTAAAGGATCGCACACGCTGGCAATCTGCAACGTGGTTGGCTCGATGATTACGCGCGAGGCCGCCGGAACCATCTACACTCACGCCGGTCCCGAAATCGGAGTGGCATCGACCAAAGCTTTTACTTGTCAACTCACCGCCCTTTATTTGTTTGCTCTATATCTGGCACAAGTGCGGGGCACCATGACTGCCGAGCAGACGCGCACCGCAGCCCTGGAACTTACGCTTATCCCGGGAAAATTGGAAACCATCTTCACTCATGACGAAGCTTGCGAAGATCTCGCCAAGCGCTTCCAGCGCTCTCATGATTTTCTTTTTCTGGGCCGCGGCATTCACTATCCCATCGCTTTGGAAGGCGCATTGAAGTTGAAAGAAATTTCCTATATCCACGCCGAGGGGTATCCCGCTGGCGAGATGAAGCACGGCCCCAATGCGCTGATCGATGAGAACCTTCCTGTAGTCATCATTGCTACGCGAAACCTGAACGATCCTGATTCGATGCTGCGCTACGAGAAGACGATGTCGAACCTGAAGGAAGTAAAGGCGCGCTCTGGAGTGGTGATTGCGCTAGCCACAGAAGGCGATGAGGAGATTAAAGAAGCGGCCGACCACGTCCTCTACGTCCCCGCCGCGCCGGAAGAACTTTCACCAATTCTGGAAATCGTTCCCTTGCAGTTGCTGGCCTATCACATTGCCGTGAGGAGAGGCTGCGATGTAGATCAGCCTAGGAATCTGGCTAAGTCGGTAACAGTGGAGTAGGGTTAGCGGGGCTAGCCGCCATGATCCTCTCAGCCGCCTCAACTACCTTCTACCTCACAATATCTATCTTTCTACCGCTCGCAATAATCCACTGCAAACAAGCAGCAATGCTGCAATCCCAGTCCCCCAAACCGCAAAGGCTGCATCCACCACCCACCCCGGCGCTGCCCCCACCCTTCTCAACAGAAACGGCAGAAAATTCCAGGTCGTGATGTGAACGTAGTCCCACGGATCCTGCGTCATCGATTCGTTGTTCAATCCCCAGGAGTCCATCTTGCCCAGCGCGAATGCGGCAATATTCCTGAAGCGAAGTGCGATCACGAACGTGGGATGGCCGAGGGTTTCCATCTGGTAAATCTCCAGCGGAAGCCAGAAGGCGAGCGAGGCAATTTGAATGATCAGGCTGGCAGCGATCACCACGATTGCAGCGCGCCAGATCCAGGCACCAATATTCCCGCGATAGTGCAGCAACATCGGCACGGCCAACATCGCAGCCAGTTCGACAGAAGTCGAAACGTAACGATCGCCCCAGGCAAAATCTCCCGCCCAGAATGTGTACTTCGCATAAAAGCCGATGTAGCCAAGAAGGAGTAGAAGCGAGGCCACGGCAAACGCGCGGACCTCTGGCGGCAAACGCTTCCAGAGAACAACCAGAAGCACAATCGCCAGCACCAGTAGCGGATCAAAAAGAAAGATCGACTTCTCCGGTTTAAGCAACGGTCCTAGAACTCCGTCGATAAAAGGAGTGGTCCAGGGAAAGTTCGCGGGTAGGGTTGGATCTTGAAGCCGCTGCTCTTTTGCGAACAACGACACGTAGGTGTTGGTAAATGATCCGAAGCGGTAGAACTGGTAGACCCTGTCGACGAGGAGGAAGAACGCATAAACGGGAGCCGCGACCTTGCAGTAGTCGGCTAAGCGCTGCCACAGTTCGGTTCCGCTCGCTCGTTCAAACCAAAGCACGAGCAGAATAAAGATGCCCGCCGCAATCAGGTCCAGGCCGGTAGTCAGGCGCGTCAGAAGGTTCAGACCGAGCGCGCAGCAACCTACGAACAGCGCCCGCTTGCTTCCGGTTCGCAGCCATTCATATTGAAAGGAGAATCCCGTCAGCGTCAGAAGCATGATGTAGTTGTTCTCCATCAAGTTCTGCGTGTAATGCAGATGCGTAGTGCAGAACAACAGGGCCAGTAAGCCAAGGACCGATTCCCGAACCGTGAAATGCAACTGCCGAAGCAGGCGAAACCCTATCAGCACCGTGAGCACATTGAGCAGAATGCTGGTGCTGTAGCTGACCACGATGCTGCGCACCGCGGGATCGTCGCCGTAGCTGGAAAAAATGTCCCAGTGCGAGATCCACGTAGCAGCAAGATCGGCGGGTAACATCAACAGCGACTGGCCGATGCCGTACCAGCTATAAAGGCGGCCACCACGACCGTGCAGGCCGAACTCTGGATATTCGTTAGGAAAGACCTGAGGCTCGGAAGTCCAGAGCCAGTGCGTGGTTTGGAGCCGGTGCATGGTATCGGCCGTCCCCAACTCGCCGGACTGCACCACAAATGCCAGCAGGCCCGCAATCAGACACAAGAGGAAAAGCGGGTCATTCAGGAATTGCCCCAAGCGGGAAGTCATCGCTTGGATGGTAATACAGAAAGAACATCGAGCTTCATCAGGTTTCGAGCGTTCAAACAGATTTGGCCCTGACGCGATAGACTGTATCGGGAAAAATTCATGCCAGTCTGTTCATCTTGTGGCACCGACACCCCGGCCAGCAGTCGCTTCTGCGCGGCGTGCGGAGCGCCCGCCGCCAATACGGACGATCTGGCCACGCTCGATCTCCCGACTGCAACTTCGCCGCTTCCGCCGCGTCCTGCTTCCGCCAGCTCATCCCGCACGTCCAGTTCCGCTGACTATCTCAGCGAAGGCCGTTTCCTGCCCGGCCGTCTGCTGGCTGGCCGTTACCGGATCATCGCGTTGGTGGGCAAGGGCGGGATGGGTGAGGTCTACCGCGCCGACGACCTCACGCTCGGCCAGGGCGTGGCTCTCAAGTTTCTTCCCGACGAAGCCGCTCGCGATCAAGCCTTGCAGGAACGATTTAAGAACGAGGTTCGCATCGCTCGCCGGGTCTCTCATCCCAATGTTTGCCGCGTTTACGACGTGGGTGACATGGAGGGCCACACCTTCTTCACCATGGAGTATGTGGACGGAGAAGACCTTGCTTCCTTGCTGCGCCGCATCGGCCGTTTGCCCGAAGATAAGGCCCTCGACATCGCACGCCAGTTGTGCGCGGGGTTGGCTGCGGCTCATGCCAAAGGAGTTCTCCATCGCGACCTCAAGCCCGCCAATATCATGCTGGATGGGCGCGGGCAAGTGGTTATCACCGACTTCGGGCTGGCCGGCGTTGTGGATCAGATTCAGGGCGCTGAGGTCCGCAGTGGAACTCCGGCCTACATGGCGCCAGAGCAATTGGCGGGGAAAGAAGTCAGCACGCGTAGTGACATCTACTCCTTGGGACTGGTGTTGTACGAAGTCTTTACCGGCAAACGTGCCTTCTCCCAGAAACCCACAGAAAAGCTGCCAGGCGGAGACCGAACTCTGAGCCGGCCTTCAGCGGTGATCAAGGATCTGAACCCGGTTATCGAGAGGGTAATCCTGCGCTGCCTCGAGACCGAGCCATCGGCGCGACCCGCGACCGTGCTCAGCGTGGCTGCGGCTTTGCCTGGTGGAGATCCACTGGCCGCGGCCCTGGCTGCAGGCGAAACCCCTTCGCCGCAGATGGTGGCCGCGTCCGGCGAAACGGTCGGGCTGCGTCCTCGAACCGCGGTTGCCTGTCTCGCCTCGGTGCTCATCGCTCTGGGCGTGGTCACCCTCCTCGGCATTCATTACAGCGGCCTGCAGAAGATGCGGCTGGAGCTGACGCCCGAAGTCCTCGCGCAAAAAGCCCGCGAAACTATCTCTCGCATGGGATATGGTGAGCGTCCCGCCGACAGCGTCTTCGGCCTCGACTACGACAGCGCATTCCAGGACTACGCGGAGACTCACGATAAACCGCACGCGGACTGGAACACGATACTCGCCGCGCGGCCTTCGCTGCTTCGCTTCTGGTACCGGCAGAGTCCCGATGATATGGTTCCGGAAAGTTTTCGCGACCAACTGCTTAATCCGGGGATTGTCGTACCCGATGATCCTCCCACGGTGCTTTCGGGGATGATCAATTTGCAACTCGATCCGCAGGGACAGCTCATCTATTTTCCGGCGATTCCGCCGCAGAAGGAA
>Ga0210389_10000840_pt1 | contig 26082 bp, 18 predicted proteins | sample IncBWH28OmetaG_FD_160127 | JGI IMG/M metagenome (GOLD analysis project Ga0210389, IMG submission 160127) | Forest soil microbial communities from Barre Woods Harvard Forest LTER site, Petersham, Massachusetts, United States - Inc-BW-H-28-O ...
CTGCTTGATCAAAATGTCGTTGAGGTTGTGGGCGATGGCCCACAAGAAAAATAAGCTGGTCACCAGCGCAAAAGCCGCCGCGAAGGTGCGCCCCTTTTCCTCTGACTTCATGGTGTGCGCCGCGTTAGTTCGACCAGCCGCCGTCAATGATATGACACTGGCCCGTGGTGAACTCGCTCTCGTCCGACGCGAGATAAAGCGCCAATGCCGCGATTTCGGCGGGTCTGCCTAAGCGGCCCATCGGTTGTCGGGCGATAAATGCCCGCCGACTCGCATCGTAGTCGCCTGTTGCTTCAAGGCGCTGATGCAGCGATGGGGTTTCCACGGTGCCTGGACAGATCGCGTTGCACCTGACGCCGCTCGTGACGAAATCCGCCGCGATCGACTTGGTCAGCCCGATGACCGCGGCTTTGGTTGCGCCATAGGCGCACCGATTGGGTACACCCTTGATTGAACCGGCGACCGATGACATGTTGATGATGGAGCCGCGGCGACGCGCCAGCATCTGCGGCAGCACGGCGCGAACCAGACGAAACATCGAGGTGAGATTCAAACTCAATGACAGCGCCCATTGTTCATCCGTGCAGTCGAGTACCGACCCATTTGCAACAAAGCCGGCGCAATTGAAAAGAATATCGATCGCCCCGGCGGATTCGACCACGCGGACAATCTCATCGGGCAGCAGCACATCCAGCTTGGCCGTGCGACACCCCTGCAATTGCACCAGCGACTCGGTGTTCGTGTCGGTCGCCAACACATCGGCACCATGGGCCGCGAAGAGCTCTGCGGTCGCCCGCCCTATGCCTTGCGCCGCGGCGGTCACCAAGGCAGTCTTCCCGGCGAGTCTTTGAGTCAGCACGTTCACAAGCTCAGCGCAGCTGGGCTGTGCGGGGGAAACAACTCGGCCCGGACGGCTCGAAGGTCTTGTAGGTCAGGATGAATTCTCGATGTCCCAGTTCCTCGGACTTCGTCTCCGCTCCCGTCGCGGTGACCTTGATCAGCTCGACGATTTCGTCGGCCACTTGATCCAGATCCGCAAGCCCCTCCAGCACCCGGCCGGCATCGATATCCATGTCTTCCGACATGCGCCGATAGGTGTCGGGATTACCCGTGACCTTGATCACCGGGGCGATTGCTGAACCGACCACAGAGCCACGCCCTGTCGTAAACAACGTTACATGCGCACCGCATGCCATGAGCTCCACAATTTCTGCATTGTCCGAAATATTGGGAAAGCCAAACTTCGGCGCGCCGTCGGGCACGATATCCAGAAGATACAGACCTGGTGAAGGGGGAATTTCCGCCGGTTTGATGACGCCAACGATAGGCATGTGTCCGGACTTCACATAGGCGCCGGCGGATTTTTCCTCCTGGGAACTCAAGCCCCCTTCGGCATTGCCCGGCGCAAAGCTGCCAAAGCCCATCGCGCGATAATAGGATTCCGCCTTTGCAATGGATGCCCGTATTGCGACCGCGATCTCTGGCGAGGTGGCGCGCTCGCCCATGGGCCCTTCGCAACCAATCATTTCGCCCGTTTCCTCGAAAATACACGTGGCACCCGCCTTAACGAGCCGATCAAAGGCGCGCCCCACGGCCGGGTTTGCCGTGATCCCGCTGGTGCCGTCCGATCCGCCGCAAATCGTGCCCACAACAAGATCCGAGAAGTGAAACGGCGTTCGGACGACCTCGGCATCCATTTGCGCTTTGATGCGCCTGACGGCGGCCAGGCCGTGTTCGATTGCGCTGCGCGTGCCCCCCGATTGCTGGATGACCACAGTTTCTATCCCCCGCCCGCTGCCCGAGACATGTTTGGCCAGATCTTCACGATTGAAGCCTTCGCATCCTAAGGACAGCAGCAGGACACCGCCCACGTTCGGATGAGTGGCCAGTGCCTTCATCATTCGCAGTGCATAGTCGTTCGGATAGCACCCGGGAAACCCAACCAGGTGAACCTGCGAATCGCCGGACAACTCGACGATTCGGCGCGCCACGTGATGAGCGCATTCGACCAGGTAGCTCACAATGAGCACATTGCGGATACCCTTTCGACCATCGTTGCGCAAATAGCCGTTGGCAATCATGGTTCATCTCCGGTCACAGAGCGTGTGTGGGCACTCATATAGTCACTCTTCATGTTATGCAAATGAACCCAGTCTCCGGGTTCCGCCGACTCGGTCATCGAACCGATCGGGGCGCCGTACTTGATGACTTTGGAAAACTGCGGCAGCGCGAAACGCGCCAATTTGTGACCAATTTCGACGCTCCGACGTGCGATCACGTCCGCCGATCCTTCGATCGATATGCGCTCCCCGGCCGTGACCGCACGCCGGCATACCACCACGTTATCGTCTGCATGCAGGAGAATCACAGCGGAGCTCATCGCCGATTACCGACCCGATAAGTGCGTATCGCGTTGCCGCCCATCACCTCGTCCAGCGCAGCCGGGTCGAGCCTTGCCAGGCACTGTTGAGAGACCCGAAACCACTCGGCATAGGTCGCGGCTGTGGTGAGGACGGGCCAATCGCTACCCCAGATAAGACGGCCATATTCGAACAATCCCAGTAACGTCTCCACGTGAGGCGCGATCATCGAGGTATCTGTTCCCGGGCAGAGTTCAGTCATCAGTCCCGAAATCTTGCACCTGACGTTGGATAAGCGCGAAACGCGCCGCATCGCCGACTGCCAGCGTTGATCCAATTCCTTGCCGATGATGGGTTTGGCGGCGTGATCGATGACGATTGCGAGATCCGGATGAGCGGCAGCGACCTGCGAAATTGCGTCCAGATGCACTGGCCGTATCAAGGCATCGAATACCAGCCGGTGGCGTTCCATGGCCTCCAGCGCGCGAGACCGACGTGGATCCAATATCCAGAGCGGGTCGGCAATGTCCTGGAGCATCGGCCGGATGCCGACCAATTTCGGATGCGTCGCGCGGCGCGCGATCTGATCGACGACATCGTCCGCGTCGAAATCCACCCAACCCACCACGCCCAGCACCCAGGGCAAACTCTCGGCAATGGCCAGCAAATAGTCGGTCTCGGCCGATGTCGCGGCCGCCTGGATGAGCACAGCACCCTCTATATTCGCAGCGTCAAGCAGCGGTTTCACGTCGGTATGTCCGAAACGCCGATAGAGCGGTGTCATCTCCCGTGTCAACCAGCCGTAGTCCCCCCGGATTGGATCCCACAGGTGAACGTGGGCGTCAACCCGCGGCATGCTGAAGACTCTGAGAGGGCGTGGGGGCGTCGCTCCTGATCAGCTCATCGTCCTTAAGCTGCCTCCAGAACTCTCCTGGTATTGGCAGGCGGTACCAATCCAAGGTTTGCGCGATTCGCGATGCGTGGCCAACGCCCGGAATGACGCTCGCAACTTGCGGATGCGCCAATGGAAATTGAAGGGCTGCCGCCGCCAACGGCACCTCGAAACGGTCGCAAACCGATTCGATTCGGCGCACGCGTTCAATCACAGAGGCCGGCGCCGGTTCGTAATTGAAATGCATCGGAATACCGGCGCGAGTCCCCGTCGCGAGTATTCCCGAATTATAGGGGCCGCCGATGACGATTGAAGTTCCCCGAATCGCGCATCGCGGAAACAATTCGTCCAGCGCATCGTGTTCCAGCAACGTATAGCGGCCGGCCAGAAGCACGACGTCAAGATCGAACTCGCGCAGCACATCGAGACAAATTTCTATTTCATTGACGCCGATGCCCACCGCGCTGATGGCGCCGTCGGATCGCAGCTGCGATAGTGCCTGCAGTCCACCACCTTGAGTCAGTTCTCGAAACCTCTCTGCATGCAGCTCACCATGAGTCGCTCTTCCAATATCATGCACGTACAACAAGTCGACCCGCGGCAGCCCGAGCCGCTGCAGGCTCGCCTCCCAGGAGCGCATGACCCCGTCATACGTATAGTCGTAGGCAGGATAAAAAGGCATCGGAGATCGAAAACCGCAACGTTCACTGTCATCGACGACTTCGTGTGTCGGACGAAGCAATCGCCCGACTTTGGTCGAAATGACAACGTTCCGATTGCCGCGCAGCGCATCGCCGACTCGCCGTTCGCTTAAACCAAAGCCATAGAAAGGCGCGGTATCCACATAGGCGATTCCGGCAGACGTCGCGGACCTCACAGTCGCTCGGGCCTCCTCGTCCGATATGGCACGGTAGAGATTCCCCAATGAGGCAGCCCCCAGCCCCAACTCCGAGACCTGGAGTTGCGTTCGACCTATTCGGCGCCGCCGAAGCGTTTGGCCCACGATTTTCCCTCAGCTGCTGGCGACCAATAATAGCGGTCTATAATATCACATATGAAATGACTTTCATGAGTACAAATAGGCACACTTATCGCAGTGGCCCCCCGCCAATCACGGGTCTTCAGTCACCGTACAGAAGTTCGCCCGAGATTTCCTTTGCCGAGGCCTTGATGCATGTCGCCGCATCATCCTCGCTCATCACCTGGGGAGTCGAGTGAACGAAGGGTACGGTCAGGGCCGCGACGGCCAACTCACCCCGCATGATCGGTGCGGAAATGTCGACGATTCCCGCCACAAATTCGCTCGGTGCCCTTTCGAAGCCGCGTAGTCGAACTTCCTCTGCCCGCCGCCTGAACAGCAGAATCTCATCTTTCTTCGGTGGCGGCTGAAAGAGCCGTTCCCATTGCAGGCGAACAGCATCGCTCTGGAACGCGTATAGGATCACTCCTGAGACGGTCAACTGCAGCGCGCGCGAATATCCAACGCGCACCGTGAATCCGATTTGTTCGCTGCTTTCCATGCGGGCAACGACGATGATCTGGCCGTTGAAGGGCAGCGCCAGATGGCACGACTGACCGGTATTGCGCGACAATTGGCGCATCACGGGCAGTGAAATCTCGATGAGCGTCTTCACGTGAGGTTGATCGAGACCAAGCGCGAATAGCTTGCCGGTCAGCCGGTAGCCATCACCTTCCTTCGATTGTTCGATGAACCCGCGATATTCCAATACTTGAATCATTCGGAACAACTCGCCGGTCGAGCGGCCCAATCTCTGCACAATGGCTGAGGCGGGAATTGGTTTGGCTTCACTCGCCAGCAATTCCAAAACGTCCAGGCCTTTTTCCAGGGCCGGAGCGCGATAGCGCCTGCCGGACTCCTGGTCCACGGCTGCGTGGCGGCTTTTACCAACCGAATCATGTTTCTTTTTTTGCTTCAAAACTGGATCCTCGAGGTTAATCCCGATTGATGCGTGCCAAAATGAAATCGAGCAACGGAGCCGGGTCGGCCAGACTGTGCGGATGATGGCCGACACCCGGCTTCGCGATGACCGTAATCTCGCCGCCCAGCGCCCGGTATCGGCTTTCAAGCAGCAGGACATTTTCGCCCGGCGGTAAATCTACATCGGCCTCACCGTAGACCGCAATTATCGGGATTTCCGCGGCCGCGAGAGGAGCCAGTGAATCGACGGGATTCGATTTATACGCCAGTGCGTCATCTTCGCTGAGCCCATAGGCCTGCTTCAGTCTCTGCCAGTCCTCCACCGAACCTTGGGCTTTGCCCCGGCCGCCCGGCCAACTTTTGAAATCGCAGACCGGTGCATCAAGATACAGGCATGCCGCGGCGTGCGGGTTCTGCGCCGCCCAGTTGAGTGCAAATAGCGCGCCGCGGCTGAATCCTTCCAATACGCATCGATTTGAGAGTGCAAAGTTGTCCTTCAAGTGGGCATAAAAGCGGTCCATGTGGCGCATCGCGATCGGTGCCCCGTACATGTCTTGCACGTCGATATACGCTACGTGAAATCCGGCCTCAAGCAACGCGAGGTCGAGTGTCGGAAACGCCCCAAAGAACTCGGTACGCCAGATCCATGGATTCGAATGCAGCGGCGAGTCCGGTCGCACCAGTACGCAAGCTCTGCCCCCCAATTCAAATTTCTGGCACCGATATCCTTCCCATGTTGCAGACTCGTCGTCTGACGCCGCTCGCGAAATTCGAAGACTGACGATCTCGTACGGGCGGTAAGCCACAGAGTCGATCGTCGCGGCGCCGGAAGGACGATCGCGAAGGTCGACTTTCTTTGCTGCCCAACCCGGTGCCAAGCGCAGGCTGATCGCTCCCCGCTCTCCTGACACTTCGTGCAGCCGTAGCACCCAGTCGGTTGCCGTCAGAGGTTTCGCCCAGCAGGGAATCAAGGATTGGGACCCATCGATGCCCTGCAGCGCGCTCGAGCACGCATGTCCGAGGTAGGGCAACGGGGCCGTAAACAACGTATCGGCGAGCGCCGCGGGATGATCTTCGATTCTTGCGGATGAATCGTAGCGGCCTATTGCCAACGAGACGGAATGAACACCCTGATCGCTGTAAATTGAGGCGACTTCAAGCCGGCTCAGGCTCGATGGATACGCGGCGCGGTGAGCTTCAAATCCCGTGATTCGCGGGCTTCGCACCAGCGAGACAGCCCAATCCCCATCATGGCTGCTGTATCCATATTTCGATTCCGCGACGATGAACATGCCGCACCGACCGCCGTCATCGGTTCCGGCCATCCAGCGGCTTGCCGGAACTTCCCACATGGCCTCCGCCGCGAGAGCGCCGGGTTGCTGCGGCCGCAATGTGCTGCCAAACGGCGTTCCGTAGCGGACTTGAGTACCGCGATAGTCCGTCTTGAAGTGCAGTTTGAGCAAGGTCTCCGATTCGTGCCAATCGAGCGTTATGTCGATGCGTAACACGCGCGATCCGGCTTCGAGCACGTAGCGCAGAGTTGAGGTGCTGGCCGTGCCAATTGGGCGGCGGACCACCCAGGCTGCGCGAAGACCATTCAGGTCTGTCTCCACAGATATGTCAGGCGCGCTGATCACTCGCTGTCCCAGGCTCAACGCCTGTCGATCAATATCCCACGCCTCAAAGTTAGCCGGTCGGTCGGGATAGACGTACAGGCCGCCGCCCGACAGCAGAGCCACCGGCTCGCCATCGACGATCAGTTCTACGAGCTCCCCCAACTCGTCGATCCGCATGAAGAGATGATCATTCGCGAGGGTGTGATCGCCGATGACGATGGGGGCGACGCGCCATGCCGCAGGGCTCGCCACTTCGACGCCGCCGAGCGGCGGTAACCGCATGAGACCCTCGGCGGTCAACACATCGCGTGCAATGGCGAGCGGGTTGAAAAGACATGGCACGCCCACGGCGTCCCCCATGGCATTCGCCAGTTCTGTCCGAGCGGCAACCGCAAGTGCCTGGGCCATGCGGACCAATTCAGGCAGCCCCTCCGCGTACACGTCGGGAATCGAGCTTCCGGGAATATAGTCGTGAAATTGCGCAAAGATCATGCGTCGCCAGCAGGGGGTCACGTCAGGTGCCGTGCCGGCGGCCACGGCCGCAGCTTCACGGATCTGCAGTGCCCTCTCCAAGCCGCGAAACGCGGCCTTGAGGGCGGCATGCGTCGTAAAAGTGCCGCGATGATACTCGAGATAAAATTCCCCCTGATAGGTGGGCAGCGAATCGCGGCGTTCGGCGAGGCGTGAAAAAAACGCCTCGGGCAAGTCCCAGGCGACCGCCGGAAAGCCGCGAACGCTCGCGAGTCGCCGCGCCCGCTCACAAATTTCCGCGGTCACGCCTCCGCCGCCATCGCCGTAGCCGGTTGGATACAGATACTCAGGATGCACATCGCTCTGCAGATGCCCTTCCGCGCCCTGTCTGATCGCATCCGGCTGCGCCGTGCCGTTGTAGCCCACTGCCTGGAGCACATGAGCAATGACTTCACTTCCATCGGAGCCGCGCCAGAGGAAACTCGACACCGGGAAGCGGTTGATCGCCGACCACGAGACCTTGTTGGTAAAGAAATACTGAGCGCCGGCAAGCTTCATGAGCTGCGGCAAACAACTGGTATATCCGAATACGTCCGGCAGCCATACCACCTTCGCCGGCTCACCGCGCAGGGCCTCGAAGGCCTGCTGTCCGAGCGTAAAGCTTCTCGCCAGGGCCTCACCGCAGGGGAGCTGGGTATCGCTCTCCACATACAGAACGCCGGTTGTCTCCCATTGCCCACCATCCATCCGGCGCTTGACTCGCCGTAGAAGCTCAGGTGCGCGACGTTCAACCGCTTCGTAGGCAGCCGGCTGACTGTGAACAAATCGCAACTCCGGGTACGCCTCCATCAATCGATCCGTGATCGCAAATGTGTGAATGGCCTTGGCCTCACCCACTCTTTCCGGCCACAGCCATACCAAGTCTATGTGGGCATGCCCCGTCAATGTCGCTTGGAACTGCGGCTTCGCCTCGCGCAAATCTTCATAAACCAAGGCAAGGGCTTTTCGTAGATCAGCGATTCCGCCGCGATCGTAGGCATCGATCGATTGATCCAGCATCCGCAGCAGTTTTCGGTAGCCGGGATCCGCGCGACTCAGCGCCGGCTGGTGCCCAACTTGATTGAGTGTCGAGCCACCAGGTCGTTCCGCCAGCATCACTTCATATAGAGAATTCAAATCATGATACGCATGCCAGATTTCATCATCTCGGCGAACCAGATATGCGCCTTCGAAGGCGCTTCCTGAAGGAGAAAGACCTGTCGCCTCTGGGTGCCAAATGCCAGTCTGAACACACACCGATTCCACCCAAACCTCGCTGATCCGCGGCGGCAGCGGACAATATCGATGTGCTACATCAAATCCAAAGTACGGCACGCCATCAACATAGAGCGTGGCTTCCGCCTGATCGCGCCACTCGAGATGCGATTGGCCCGGCAAATCGTGCTTCAGGTCCGACAGCTCGAGGCGGCACCAGCGCTGATCGTACAAGCACCCCCAGGAGCTACCCCGTAAGACCTTCGATCGCGGCTGGGAGAGCGCATCCGACCAAATCATGTGCCGCTCGTTCGATTCGGTCGCCTCCACGGCGATCTCCCGCACGCGCGCCCAGATCTGGCGTTGCAGTCGCTCGACTGTCGCGGCGACCCGATTGGGCACAAGCTGTAGCAAGTGATGAGTCTGCATTCAATTTACGAGCGCAGGCTAATCCGCACACTCGACGGGCAATTTTTTGTACCAACTATGGTAGAGCAATATCGCACACACGAGTACCGTGCCCACCGACCAGCCCAGGTGCTCAAAATAATGCCCAATCAGGAAAAAAATTGACAGAAAACTCGCGAACAGGGCTACAAATCCCAAAACCACGTTGGGCAGTACAAAACGCAATGAGGTGATCCGCGGATCGCTATCGCTCAACGTTCTGACCGGCTTCCAGAATCCAAAGGGTCGCACGCGCGTATAAAAGATTTTCAGGGTCTCCATCGAGGTAGGCTGCGTCAGCAGCGAACCAGCCAGGCACCCGGCAATGCTTGCTAGCCAGATGAGCGGTGCATAGACGTATTCGGGCAGACCGCGGGCACCAAACCACCCTGCCGTCTGACCGATTCCGAAAAGCATTGCGGTGCCTAAACCTGCAAAGATTCCCGCGGCATAGCCCCAACCGTTGAACCGCCACCAGTGCCATCGCAGCACATTCGGGACCAGCGTCGCGCCGATGACCCCTGCCAGCATCCATACCCAGATGCTTCTTATCGATTCCGCCTGCGTGCCGATCGCAATACCGATCGCCACCACCAAAACCGTCGCCACGTAACTCACCCGAATCGACGCCCTCACGGAAAGATTCGGCTTTGCGGGTTGCACCAGGTCGCATACCACCATGGACGCCGCGGCGTTTACGGTCGAACTAAAGGATGCCATGAAGGCTGCCAGGAGCGCCGCGACCAGAAACCCGCGCAATCCGGCGGGAATCATCTGCACGATGACGACCGGAAGAATCTTCTCAGGATCCGAGCTTCCGACCAGCCCCGAGGCTGCCAAGAATACGAAGCCGGCTATCATCGACCAACGCGGCAGGCTAAAAAATCCCCAGGCCCATCCGGCCTTCGCGGCATCGACGCTCGAGCGCGTCGCTAGAAATCGCTGCTCTCCATAGTGACCGCCCGCGCCGCTCATATTCAGCAAGAGACCTGAAATCACGAGGTAGATCGCAAGATATCCAAAATTGTTCCAACTTTCATAGCCGGCGTGGAAATTAACGGCCGTCGGGGTCGCAACGAGCGAGAATTTCGAGTGCAACGTCTGTATTGTTGTTGGGTCGAGCTTGAAGTACACGAGCACTCCGATCGCAATCCCGGCGCTGCTGGAGAGAGCCAATTGGATGACATCTGCCAGGACCACGCTCGTGAATCCACCCATGGTCACGTACAGGGTGGTCAGGGACATCACCAGCACCGTGAGCATCTTGGCGGTCTCGGGGGCCACGCCCGGCACAAGGACGGGCATGAATTTACTCAACCCGGCATAAGCATAGCCAATGCTGAAGATCAGAAAGGTCACCATGAGAATGGCGCCCGCCGTGCGCGCCATGCGCCCGCCTCGATCTTCGCCAAAACGGATCCTCATCAACTCGACGGCCGTCATCACGCCGGTGCGTCGTATCCACATGGCCATGTACGACATCAGGAATGCGGCGTTGAAGAAGGACCAACTCCACAACATCCAGAATCCGCGAAACCCCGCAACGTAGAACAGCGACACCAGGAACATGGTTCCCGCAACGTCGAAGTTAGAGGCGGCGCCCGATGCCGCCAACATCCACCACTTGCCGGTATTGTTGCCGAGAAAATAAGACCGCACGCTTCTGGATGACCGGCGCGAATGGGCCGCGCCGATGGCGATCATCCCGAGGAAATAGATGCCCAGGATCGCCAGATCAATATTGTTCACTCGCGATACATCTTCTTCCGCGCTTAGAATCTCACGTCGAGTTTGACTTCCCCGGCGCGCGGCAAGTTCGCCCGAGCGTAACCATAGGCGTTCGTGCCTGCGATTACCGAATTGCCGCGCGGATTACCCTCGGTGATCGAGAACTTGTTGGTCAGGTTGGTACCTTGCACCGAGAGGGTCATGCTTTTAGTGATTTTGTAGGCCACCCCGGCGGCAAGATCCGTGTACGCATCCAACTGCAGCGTATTCGCCAGATCTCCCCAGCGCTTCCCATAGTAGGAAACGGTGACGTAACCTGACGCTCGACCGTCGGGTGACAAAACCGTCGGAGTCAAGTGTAGTTCGACATTCGGCAACCGGTCGATCTGGTTGCCATCGAAGCTGGTGCTGCCACCCACGCCGCTGATGTCCGAATGCTGCACGACACCGGTAAGGTCCAAATTGAACACGCTGATCGGCACCCACTTGCTGTCGATCTCCACACCGTAGGCCGTATTGTTCAGAAAAACCTGTTGTCCGGTATTGCCGGTTACTTCCGAAATGTTCTTGTTCACGGAGCGGAAACCGGTCAGTTCCGCGTAGAACTTCGAAGTCGAAAAGCGGACACCCAATTCACTGAAATCAAGTCGCGTCAGCGCGCTGGGATAGCAACCGTTGCCGGGACAAAACACCGCAAAGTTGGCAATGCCCGAATCGAAACCATCCGAGTAGCGTCCATAGACTGCGAGGTGGTTGGTAATCTCATAGTTCGCTCCGACCGTCCACGCCGTACCGCTGTAGCCCACCTTTCCCGACGTGAAAGTGCCATCGCCGTAACTGCTCGCTACCTGGTCGGCTATGACGTTCGGGTTGACCACCCCAGTCAGGGGAACGTTGGCCACGGAATTTTCAGACGTGTTTCGATACTGGATCCACTCATGACGCAGGCCGGCATCCAGGCGCAGCGGATCGATCGGGTGCCACTGATCATTGAGGTAGATGGAATTGGAGATCACCCCGACCGTCCCATTTGCGTAGCCGTCGTCGTAGGAGAGCACGCCGTTGTTGGTTAGGTGTCCGACCGTCGCCCCGGCGGCATTGACGGCTGCCACGTCGATGAGATTGGCGTGATTGGTCACATCCATTAGAAAGTTGACGCCATTTTGCGCGACATCCATATGCTGGTCCCACGCCAGCCAACCCAGCGTGGTCAGGTTATTGGCGAAAGAGAAATTCAATTGAGCGTCGTTAATGACTTCGTTGATGCTTTGGGAGTATTGATTGGCTCCCATTTGCGTGAGAAGGCCGTTGCCGTTCATGGCGGCGGGGTTAGCGATGGGTTTACCGGTCGACACTTGGACTAGCTTGGCGCCCACGGCACCTTGTGCTGCGTAGGTCGCGATCAAATTCGCCACCAAGGGACTGGTCGCCAAAAACGTGTTGGCGTCCTGGATCACGCTATTGCTGCCAAAATTGCGCAGATCATTGTCGAGGCTTTGAATATTGGCAAAGCGCAACGAATCCTTCCAAGTCAGGCCGTTTTGCCAGTCGTACTTGGCCGCCAAGGTCACGGTATTCGAATGTTCGTAAATTCCATCGCCGAGATTGACGTTTTGGGGTGTGCCATTGGGCGTTTTGATACTGACGTTTTGGGTCTGCGGCCCCTGCAGATAGTCCGTCAAGGCGTTGAATCCGGAAATCGGCGAGATTCGTTGAATAGTGCCGTCCTGCGTGATTTTCACGGGCTGGGGTAGATAGAACTGGGTGTGATCATCGATGAGCTTGTAGCTCAGCGAGATTTCACCGTTGTCGATGGTATGCGTGATATTGAACCTGAATTGCCCGCCGTGATTGACGTCATAGTCGACGTTCTTCACGCCATCGCCGACCCGCCAAAAGCCACCGACCGTGGCCGAGGTCGTGCCCGAATTGCCGATCGGTGTGCCGTAAAAGAAATCCACTCGAGCTTGGCCATAGCTGTAGTAGGTCAGCGCAGCTTCGCCCTCGGGCTTGTCGGAGGCCTTTCGGGAAATGAAGTTTACGATGGCACCGGCGCCATTCGAGGCGAACACACCGGAGGGGCCGCCTCGGGTGATTTCCACGCGATCGGTGTATAGATCGGGACGAAACTCCAGTTCCTCGAGAAATCCGTTGTAGAAGATCGGCAGGCCGTCTTCCTGCAGGCTGATGTAAGTGAGAAAGCCGCCTCTTACGCCGCGAGGGGATATATTGAGATTCATTTCTCCGGCGCTCGCCTCGCCGTAGATGCCGGGAACGTTCTGCAGAAGTGCAGCGAGCCCCAGGGCGGGCGAATTCTTCAAGGTCTCAGGATCAATCACGGTAACCGCGAAGGACGTATCGAGAATCTTCTGCGCAATCGGTGTTCCGGTAACGATGATCTCCTCGAGCGCATCATCGCTTTTCGCGGCAGAGACGCCGGCGGTTTGTGCCGCTGCGGATTGACCTCCTAGCATGGCTGTTGCAGCCGCGGCGGTCAGAAAACTCGCGCGAAACGACAGGCCTGTTCTGGTTCTGTGCATTGCTCCCCCTGATTGAATTTTTTTCCAGCCAACCATCCCGATTTGCCCATCCTAGTTCAACAAAGAAGTTTTATCAATAAAAATATGTTTACGGGTGATACAATGAAGCTGCACCGACTCACCTATGAGAAGGCTTGGGGACATGATTCAAATTGGCGTCGACTTTGGAGGCACGAAGATCGAGGCCGCCGCGCTCAATCCTGAAGGCGCCTTTCTGGCCCGAATTCGCGCCCCGAATCCCGGATCCTACGATGCGGCTTTACGTACGGTGCAAGAGCTTGTCCAACAGGCCGAGTCCATGGCGGGCGCCAGAGGGACAGTGGGGATTGGTACGCCTGGATCCATATCGCCCCGCACTCGTCTCATGCGCAACGCCAATTCCGTCTGGTTGAACGGGCGGGATCTGAATGCTGACTTGAGCGCCGCACTAAAACGGCCGGTTCGAATTGCAAATGATGCGAACTGCCTGGCGCTCTCGGAAGTCGTCGACGGTGCCGCCGCAGGGTCGAAAGTCGCTTTTGCGGTCGTGCTTGGAACGGGGTGCGGAGGCGGCCTGGTCGTCAATCAACAACTCGTTGAGGGCGCCAATGGCATCGGCGGCGAGTGGGGTCACATCCCCCTCCCCAACCCCCAGGGCGATGAGCAGACCGCGCCCCTTTGCTGGTGCGGGCATCACGGCTGTCTGGAAATGTGGATTTCCGGAAGCGGATTGGAGCGCGACTATCAATCAACCCACGGCAAGAAGAGGACAGCCGCGGAGGTGATTGGCCTCATGCGCGAGGGTGATGAACAGGCACGTGCGAGCTTTCATCGATACTCGGATCGGTTAGCGCGAGCACTCGCGACCATCTGCAATATTGTCGACCCGGACACGATCGTGTTCGGCGGCGGCCTTTCCAACGTCTCCGAGCTATTCACCGCGCTGACCGCGTCCATCGGCTCCTACGTCTTCTCTGATACTTGGGCGACGAAACTGGTGGCGGCGCGCTGGGGCGATTCGTCCGGTGTGCGGGGTGCGGCTCGCCTGTGGCCGATTCGGTGACACCGCTCTCAACGCTGCGCACCCGGCTGCTGGACTGGCTCGTGGTCACGGCCTATCCCCTCTGGTCACGTTGCGGCATCGATGCGCGCAACGGCGGTTTCGTTGAGGCGCTCGCCGCCAATACAGCACCGCTCTTGAGCCCCCGCCGCTTGCGCGTACAACCGCGCCAAATCTATGCGTTCGCACAAGCTTCGGCGCTGGGATGGCAAAACGACACCGCATCGATCATTCGTCGCGGGCTGCGATACATGGAGGACTGCTATCGGCGGCCCGATGGTTTGTATCGTACCCTAATAACGTCAACCGGCGCCCCGCTCGATCAGAACGCGTTGCTCTATGATCATGCTTTCGTACTGCTGGGACTGTCATCCGCTGCGCATATCCTCGAGGATCGGACTGACCTCGAGCGCCGCGCCCTCAAACTCCGCAACTTGATGGAACATCGCTGGCGTCAACCGAGCGGCGACTTTCTTTCGAATGATGCAACACGCAACGTGCGTGAAGCCAATCCGCACATGCACTTGCTGGAAGCATGTCTTGCCTGGAGCGAGATCGGCAAGGATTCAAGCTGGACCGCTTCGGTCGAGGAACTCGCGGAGCTAGCCGTCACTCGTTTTATCAATCCGGAGAGCGGCGCCATTCACGAGACTTTTTGCTCAACATGGGAACCGGCGCCGGGACTCGCCGGACACATCGTAGATCCGGGTCATCAGTTCGAATGGGCGTGGATATTGATGCGATGTCGCGGCAAAAACCTTGGTCGATACCGCTCCGCTGCCCTACGCCTGATCGAGTACGGGGAACTACACGGCATCCGTGATGGGGCGGCGGTCAATGCGATACTAAGCGACGGTTCCATCCACGACGCGAAAGCCAGACTCTGGCCACAAACCGAGCGCCTCAAGGCCGCGCTTTTGGCCCATGAAATCACGAACGACCCGAAATTTGTCGAAATCGGTATTGAGGCGGCCCGCACCGTCCTTCGTTATCTTGAAACCGATATTCCGGGATTGTGGCGAGACGAACGTTCCTCAGAGGGCAGCTTTTCAGTGGGCGCATCGCCGGCCAGCAGTTTCTACCATCTCGTGGCAGCCATTGCTCAACTGTCACGATACAAACGGCCGCGTTGGATGGGATAGCGCCCGCTGCAATTACCCGCTGCTGTCGGCGCAGGGCTTGACCTTCAACCTATATTCAAAGTGCAGGCTGCCGTAATCTTCTTATGCCGATGAGCCGGGCAAGCCGGTCACCGAGGCAGGGCCCCGTCGAATAATCGGCGTGCCGTCGCGGTGCGCCAGCACCCATTTCGCAATCTCGTCCTTGCGCGCAAACCAAACGTCAGCCTTGGACGTTGCGTAGGCAAGAAATCGATCAAGCACCCGAACACGATTGGCATGGCCGTTGATGCGGTCATGAAATCCGATCAGCATCAGCCGGCGGCGCGTCGCGCCTTCTTCGTATAGCTGATCAAATTCATCTTTGAGCGCCTGTTCGTAGGCCATTGGATTGTAATGCTCGAACGGGAACGAGGAGATGTCGTTCATATGGAATGTATAGGGCACCGTGACGAAGTCCCTGCCCTTGACGGGAATGATGAATGGCTCGTCGTGGCTGGGTTCATCGATCTGATAAACAAAACCGAGCTCCTGCAGCGTTTCGAGGATATGCACCGAACTGCGCATCCAATACGCATTCCACCCGATCGGCTGCTCCCCTGTAATCCGGTGAATTGTTTCGACGCAGTCGGCAATAAAGTGTTTTTCCTGATCGGAAGGTAAATTGTAAGAATTCGCCCAGATGCGGCCGTGCGCCGCCGCCTCATGACCCCGCCTGACGATTTCCTGTGCAAGATCCGGTGCCTGTTCAATGGCTTTGCCGATCATGAAACTTGATACTTTGATCTTGTATTTATCAAATAGATTGAGTGCTCGAGGAATGCCTTCGTAGTAGCCATAGGCGAAGAAAGCGTTGGTTGGAAGATCCGGCATTCCCTTCTCAATTGGCTCAGGAATGGGGCCGCCGGCGCCCGAGATGGGCTGACCCCCGCCCTCGAACATCAGCGAAATGCTTACTGCCAACCTGGCTCCGTTGGGCCAGAATCCTTTGTCTGACATGGGCTTCTCCGCATTCGAAACTCTCAATGCAGGTTTTTGTTCGTCGGCCGCTGCCATCCGCGTATGAGGCAGCGCACTCGCAGCGAGAATGCCCGCGGCACCCCCGGCTTTATGCATACTTACTAGCGCTCGCTTTTTTTGGTACAAGCGGTGCTGGATGTGAAACGCTCCCACAGAGGTCTTGCGGTCGAGTAGCCTGGCTCATCGGCTGTCTAGATCGAAATTCCCCGGCAACGAAGCTGTCGGGTACCGGACCCACAAGGAATTGACGCCGCCAGGCGTTGGGGCTGGTTCCGACGATCCTGCGAAAGGCGCGTGATAAATGAGCCTGATCACACATGCCGCACTCGAGCGCCACCTGCGACAGGCGTAGCGGCGATGTCAACATCAATTGCTGGGCCCGCCGGATGCGCCGTTTCATGATGTACGTAAGAGGCGACTCTCCAAAGGTCTTGCGAAAGGCTCGAAAGAAATGGCTCGCGCTGAGCCGAACGAGACCCAGGAGATCAGTGACCCGGATGGGCGAGTCAAGTTTTCCCTCGATGTGAGATCTGAGTCGCCTGGCTTGCCACGGCGCGAACCCGCCCCGCAGACACGAACGATCAGCGGCCCCATCCCCTCCCTGGCTCAGGTCGATTCCCAGCAGTACCGCCGCGCGCTCGATGCAGCTCTTCGCCGCGCGAGGGTCGGTATCCAGTGCTTCGGTCGCGGTAGCCAGAAGGCTGGTAAGCGCGTCGTTGCTATCGCATGAGCCCGGTTCTTGTGCGCGCAGCCCCTCCGATCGAGTTCCACACTTCGGAGCTGACACGGCCGTTGATAGGTCCCTTGAACACCGTGTGACGTAAGACGTGGACGGCCGCGATTGCGAAAGAGCGTTCTCGTTTGAGTTCATGTCAAGGCTAGCCTGCATGCGAGAAGGGGGATGTTTCGGGCTTGATTATTCCGCGCACGCGACTCACATAGCATCATACTAACGAGGTACTCGAAGCTCCCACCGCAACGAGCCTAGCGAACATGCCCAGCGATCGCGCTCGGAACCAGTAACGTGGTAGTAGTACGACAAGGCGACGCCCGTGCGCGTCGCCGAGGTCGGGATGTACTCCCGACCGATAGCGCCGTGTGCCCCTTTTGGGAGATACGCGGGGGCTGCCGGTGGAGCTAGATATGCTTGCGACGGGGGCGTTCGGCAGCGTCGGCCGCGCCACATTCAGGTAATCCAGCAGCGTTTAGAGGTCGAGTATGCCCCGCTTGAGTGCGATCATTACGGCGTGCGTACGGTCGCTGGCATCGAGTTTTGGCAAGATGCTCTTCATGTGGGTCTTCACGGTGCCCTCGGAGATGTCGAGTTCGGCGGCAATTCGTTTGTTTGATTTTCCCGCGGCGACGCCCTTCAGGATCTCGGTCTCGCGCTCGGTCAGCGAGTCGTCGGCGACATGCTCAGCGATTTCCGTCGCAATCTCTGGCGGCACCCGCCGCTTGCCCGCATGAATGGCTCGAATGGTATCCAAAAGCTCGGTCCGCACCAGGTTCTTGAGCAAGTACCCCGATGCGCCCGCCCTGAGTGCCGCAGCAGCCTGGACGTCGCCCGCATAGGTCGAGAGCACGACGATGCGCGCGTTCCGAAACTCACGGCAGATTGCTGTGATCGCGTCAATGCCGTTCATGTCGGGCATCCGTAGATCCATGAGCGTTACGTCCGGCCGCAGCTGCCGAAAGCGATCGATGGCCTCCCGGCCATTGCTGGCCTCTCCGACTAAAACCATGTCGGACTGGGCTTCAAGGACCGCCGCGATTCCCTCGCGCAACAACAGGTGATCGTCGACCGTAAGAATTCGAATGATTTGACCTTTGTGTTCAATCATCGCGCTACCTCACTGCCAGACTGATCTCACGCATCCTTCTTGCCACGATGCCACCAAGCGGATTCGAGCAAACCGGTTGCACCCCGGAAAGCCACCCTCGCGGGGATGTTCAAATCCACTTCAGTGCCGGCGCCCGGCCTGCTCCAGATGTAGAGTTGAGCGTCCAGCTTCTTCGCCCGTTCCCGCATCCCGACAAGACCAAAGCGATTCGGCTTGCCGCCTGTGAGTACTTCAGCGCTGATCCCTCGCCCATTGTCGCGCACTCTGACATGGAGCGACGACTCACAATAGGAAACGTCCACCTCGATTTGCTTTGCGCCCCCGTGCCTGAAAGCGTTTCCGATCGCCTCACGGGCGATTAGAAATGCTTCCTCGCGTACGATCGGATCCAGATTCCGTGGTACACCCTCGACGCTCACCCGAAACTCCGCTGGCTGTGCGACAGCGAGTTGCTCACCCTCGGCTGCCAGCGCCTGAATCAGGTCGGAGCCATCCCTTCCTACGGCGCGAAGATCCTTGACCCTGTCGCGTCCTTCACCGAGCAGTTTATCCGCGCGCTCGAGCGATTGCTCCATCAAGCTGCGAGCCGGCTCGCCGCGGGGAATGCTGTCGGTTGCCGCTTGGAACCTCCAGATCAATCCCTGCATGCTCTGCAGCAGCGTGTCGTGCAGTTCGCGTGCGATGCGCTCGCGCTCACCGAGCCGGGCCGCCAGCAACCGGCTCGTTTGCAGGCGGACCTGCGCGATCCGCAAACGGTACAGACTGGCGAGTAATCCGAAGCCCAGGAGGGCGCACAACGCATGGAACCATTTGGTCTGATAGAAAGCCGGCACGATTACAAAGTCAAGCGCCGCGCCCGTGGTGTTCCATATCCCGTCGCTGTTCGATGCAATCACACGGAATCGATAGTCACCAGGACCGAGGTTGGTATAGATCGCGTCACGACGGCCACCAACATCCTGCCAGTCGGGATCGGATCCCTCGAGTTTGTAACGAAATCGCACGCGCTCGGGGACCCTGTAGCTGCCCGCGCTGTAGTCGATCTGCACATTCGTGGTGTGTTCGGGCAAGCGAAGGGCCGCACCCTTGTTCGGATATCGCCGAGCCGCGCTATTGATCGACCAAATCGTAACCGGCGGTGCCAAGGTGTTGCGGACAAGGTGCGCCGTGTCGATGGAAAGCGTGCCCTGCTGTGTTTCGAACCACACACGACCGTCACTCGTCGCGACTGCAGAGGGCGATGGGCGTAGTGAAGCGGGGGCCGCAGGAATACCATCCGAATGGTCAAAAACTTCGCAGCGCACGACATGCGCTGGTTCACGAATTGCGCGCTCGACTTCCTGATGCGAAAGGTGGGCGATGCCATTGACGGCGTTCAACCAGAGGTCCCCGTTGTCCGACCCCACGATCCCCGAGGCGCCGCCCAACCGACACCCTGGGTCGCCCACCATCCTGACGAATCGACCGCCGGAAAAGCGCGCGAGGCCGAAGTCACCGCCCGCCCACAACTGGTCGCCGGTCACAGAGAAAGCGGTGATGTTGCCGACGTCGACCCCTTCTCCCGGGCCATACACCTCGACACCTCTGTCTCCAAGATGGGCGATTTGATTGTCAGGGAAGCCAAACCATATGCCTCCTCGACCGTCCACGGTCTCCGCGATCGGCACCCCTCGTGGCATTGCATCGAGGCCGCCGTATGCGAGCCACTCACCCTCAGTGACTTTATACACCGCACGCTGAATAACCGAGACCCAGAGAGCGCCGTGTGCGTCGCGGGCGAGTGCCTGAATTGCGGGCCCGCGAGCCTGCTCCGGGATTGCACTGGTGACGATCGAATCTCCCTCGAGATGGGCTAGGGTCGTTCGCCCAGCAAACCAGACGGTACCGGTTTGATCACGATAGCCCGCCGTGAAGTCTGGGACCGGGCGCTCGCTCATGATGTGTCCGTCCCGAAGCTTGAACAGATGTCCGATTGCCGGATGATATTCGCTGCAGGATGCCCAGAGAGTGCCGTCATCCCCTGGGACAAGGGTATTCCCGTCGCCATCACACGCTTTCAAATTGCGCACGACGATGCCGCGGCTGAATTGATCCACACCGAGTACGTTGCCGATCCATATGTTTCGTTCCCGATCCTCCAGGAACACGGCAGGCGCCAAATCAGTTGGCATAGTCTCGACATGGGCAGCGGTTGCATCCGACTGCATGTCGGCCTGTAGCTGGAGAGATTGCCAGCGACCAAGCGCAACCTCCGTCGCAAACCAAGCATTACCCTCACTATCGAAGAACACCAGCCGGGCGTGTGTCGCGGGCAACCGGAAGGATCGGCGACGCGGCGGATCGGTCGACAGTTCGAACCGAGTCACGGAACTATTTCCTATGAACCAGACGTGACCGTCCGGGGACTCTGCGAGTTCACAGGCATTTCCACTTTGCCCGCTTTCGAATGCTGCTATTGCAGATACGATCTGGAACGTCGATTCTTGCGCCTTGCGCACCATGACTGCACTGTCGGTTGCGACCCAGATGTTGCCGGTTCGGTCTATGACGATGCTACGGATCGCGCTATTCGCTGCGCCGAACATGTCGCCGGAAACTTTCTCCACGTGTGCGCCGCTAATCCGCGCGAGGCCGCCGGTTGTCGCCACCCACAGTACCCCCTCACGGTCCCAGGCAAATCTTTTAACCGTCCCGCGGGGTATCCCGTCGCGCACTGCATAGCGACTCTGCTGACCATCGCGGAGCAGACAGATGCCGCCGAACCGGAAGCCAATCCACAAGCCACCGTCGGGAGACGCGATAAGCGCACTAACATCCACCGACGGTAGGGGGTCGTCTGATGGCCCCGGATAGCGCACGAAGCGTGTACCGTCGAAGCGGTACAGCCCGGTGCTACTTCCCAGCCACAATGTCCCGTCGCGCGTTTGCGCCAGCGCTTGCACCGGAGCAGGAGCGCCGTCGGACACATGGAATGCTCGGTGGTTCAGTTGCTCGAGCGTATAAGCCGATTCCTGCGACCACACAGGCCCGCACAGAATCGCGAGCAGCCACGGAACGATGCGCCTCAAACGATGTACTCCCGGCAAACCAACCTGTCTGCGTACCACGCTCTGAGCGAGTGCGTATCTCCCAAAAGGGGCACTCTCCGGTACCGTCATATAGGGTACACCGTGGCCCTTGCAGGGAGCACCCTACCCAAGTGCAGAGGCTCTTTTCCATGTTTCCTGCCGGTTGGCCCGGCTTCGCGTTGCTGCTCTTGCGGTTCTCCGTCGCCATGGCGCTGCTTCTTGAAAACGCGGCGCACCGACATGGCCTATCGCGCTGGATTATTGGCGCCTCGCTCGTCGTTTGTGCAGCGTTAACCGCGGGATTTCTTACGCCTATTGCCGCCGCCATCGCACTCGGTTTACACCTGCTGATCTGGTCGTCCCTGAACGTTGATACCGCGGGAACCGCTGCGATCATCTGTGTCGATGCCATCGCACTGGCCTTAATTGGACCGGGCGCCTATTCATTTGATTCCCGCCGGTTCGGCCGCCGCATAGTCGTGCAAACTCCGCCCTGACGTGCTCGAGTTCGGGCAGGCTCGGGTTGGACCCGATCTGCGCCGCGAACTACGGCGCTAATCCTGCGGCTGACTATGTAATTCCGAGTTCCGTCGGCGATTTCGGATTCGGCCCGGTATCACGGGTATTCATCTACTCTCCTAGACGCCGGTCCTGCCCACTCGGAACACGTCCGGGCGCGACCGCCGCTACGGTGCGCCGCCACCATGCGCGCCGCACAGCGCCACTTCTGCCTTTATAGGCGACATCCGCCTGCACTGTCAGGTCGATTTCCGTGCCGGTGCCGGGTTTGCTCCAGACAACCAACTGAGATCGGATCCGCAGCGCTCTCTCGCGCATCCCCTGCAGGCCGAAGTGACTCATGTTCGCATCGTCGTGCAGCGCTACGGAGCCGATGCCGCGACCGTCATCGCGTACTCTGACCTCCAACGCCGGGTCGCCGTATATCACCTCAGCTTCAATGTGCTGCGCGCCAGAGTGACGGAACGCGTTAGAGAGCGCCTCACGAGCGATCAGAAAGACTTCTTCGCGCACGATTGGGTTGAGCTCCCGCGTGAGCCCTTCGACCCTGGTCTTGAACTGCGCAGACCCTGCGAGAGCGAGCTCTTGCCCCTCGGCTGCGAGCGCGCGGGAGAGCTCGACGGCGGTAGTCGGCGACTCGCGCAGGTTCTTGACGCGATCGCGACTCTCAGCCAGCAACCTGTCTGCGCGTTCAATCGACTGCTCCATCAGCTCCCGGGCTTTCTCGTTGCGGGGAATGCGGTCGGTGGCCGCCTGAAAGCGCCAGATCAGTCCCTGGACTCCCTGCAGCAAGGTATCGTGCAGGTCGCGGGCAATGCGCTCGCGCTCGGCGAGGCGCTCCCCGAGGCGCAAGCGAATCTGGGCACTCACCTGACGCACGCGCAGCCTGTAGAGGAGCACCAGAAGGGCGAGCCCTAACAGACCGCACAACGCGTAAAACCATTTGCTCTGATACAACGCGGGACGGATCGTGAACTCGATGGAGGCGCCCTGGTCATTCCACACGCCATCGTTGTTGGATGCGATGACCTGGAACCTGTAGTGTCCCGGGCCCAGGTTGGTATAAAGCGCCTCGCGACGATTGCCCGCGTCCTGCCACTCGCGGTCGAGGCCCTCGAGCTTGTAGCGAAAGTGCACGCGCTCGGGAATGACGAGGCTGCCGGCACTGTAGCCGATCTGCAGGCTGTCGCTGTGCGCCGGCAATGACAGCCCGGACACCGGGGCGAAAATCCGTCCATGCGAGCCGAGGGACCAGATCCTCACTGGCGGCGGAAGCGTATTGCGCAGCAGATGCGCGGCGTCGATGGAGACCACACCGGCAATGGTCGCAAACCACACGCGGCCATCGGTAGTCTCGATCGCGGAAGGCAGGGGTCGGATTTGCATGGGTGCACCCGGTACGCCATCCAGGGAGTCGAAGGTTTCGTTCTGCACCCGGTAGTTCGGGTCAAGCACCGCGCGCTCGAGCTCTTGGCGCGGGATATGCGCGATTCCATCATTCGCATTGAGCCACAAGTCGCCGCTCTCGGTCGCGACGATACCGGAGACTCCCGTGAAGGCGTTGCTCGAGGCGCTCCGGATGGGCACGAAGCGCCTGCCGTCGAAGTGTTCGAGGCCGAGCCCGCCACCCACCCAGAGTTGCACGCCTTGCGCGCGAAGGGCCAAGACTTCGCCGACGCTGAGCCCGTCGGCTTCGCTAAAGAGGTCCACGGACTTGCCGCGTAGGCGCGCCAGCGTGCCACGCGTATAGCCAAACCACACGGCATCGTCACTCGTGACGGCTTCCGCGGTGGCCATGTAGTTAGGCAGCTCGCTGATGAAGTTCCACTGACCCCCGGCAAAGCGATAAACACCCTTCTTCGTCGTCATCGACACCCATACGGCCCCGCTTTGGTCACGCGCGATAGCCTGCGCATCGATCCCACTTGCCTCAACCGGCAACGGCGTCGTGACAATGCGGCGCCCTTCCAGATGTCCGAGGGCCTTGGGTCCTGCGAACCAGACCGTACCCCCCGCGTCGCGATACGCGGCTGTGAAGTTCTCAGCATCTTGCCGACTCGCCACTGAGCCGTTACGAATCTCGAACACGAAGCCCACGCCTGAATCAATCCTCTCGCAGGCCGCCCAGAGCGTCCCGCCATCGCCGGCGGCAAGCGCATAGCCCGGCCCAGGACACATGGGCATGGACAGTCGCACGACATTGCTGCGACTGAAGCGGTTCAGGCCCGTATTAGTCGATACCCAAACGTTGTGCTCACGGTCTAGGAACATATGGCCCACGTAGCCGGCCGTGAGCCCGTCCACGTGGTTGAATTGGTCCGCGTCTGCGCGCGGTTCGCCGGAGTTCTGCTCCTCGACGAGCACGCCGCGGGGTATGCGGCGAAGGGGATCTCCGCCAATCCAGAGGCCGCCTCGATCATCGAACATCAAGGGATGGTAGGCTCCCGGCCCGAGATCGATCCGCTTGCCGGCAGGGTGCGGATTCCAGGGTGGATCCATTCTGGCGATGGCGTCACCTGCGAGCGCCCATACGGAGCCGTCGTCGGAAGCGGCCAGGTAGCGGATCACATTGTTCGTCGAGCTCATCTTCGCCGCTTCGCGGAACTCTGCCTCGCCACGCCTGCGCACGAAGATGCGGTCGCGTGTGCCCACCCAAAGATTTCCTGCCGTATCCACTACCACCGCTCGACCATACGGGATTAAATCGCTCGCCACGCGCTCCCACACACCGCCCTTGAAGTGTTGGAGACCGGCCGCGTTTGTCGCCGCCCACAGCGCGCCGTCGCGATCCCACGCAAACTGAATCACCGAGCTGCCGATCCCCACACCGAAATGGGTGAGATGCCTCCCCTTGAGCAGGCTGTAACCGCCGTATTGGTAGCCAATCCACAACCCACCATCAGGCGCGGCGATCAGCGCGCCGACCATGCGCGATGGCAGTGGATCGTCCAAAGGGCCGGGGTAACGGACGAACCGTTGTCCGTCGAAACGGACGAGTCCTGACGTACTCCCCAGCCAGAGCGTGCCGTCGTTCGTCTGGGCCATGGCGACGATCATGCTCGGAGCACCCTCCGCGGCCGTGTAGGCCCGATGAGTGAGCTGGTGCAGACCGAGGTCCGCATCGAGCGACCACACGCTCCCGCAGTGCAACAGCGCGCCGAGCAGCCATAGGACAGCAGTTCTCAAACTTCTCTCCCGGGTGTGTCAAAGCACTACGAAGAAGAATAGCGGTTTTAAAAGATCAGTTCTCTGCAGGTGGAATCTGAATGACGCGGTTCTTCTCACTGGCGTAGGTGTCCGCCGACCTCAAGGGCAGGGACATCATGCAGGAGTTTTCGTCGAATGCTTGGCTACCCGATTGAAAGATGGCTTTTCGCCTGGTATCCGCCGTGCAGCTTGTTCGCGACCTCCGCAATCTTGCGGCCCTGGTAGCGCGCTCCGAGGAGTTCGTTTGCGCTCGGCATGCGCCTGCCATCGCCACCGGTGATCGTCGTGGCACCATACGGGGACCCGCCGGTAATCTCGTCCAGGGTCATCTGACCCGCATGCCCATAATCGAGGCCGACGATCACCATGCCGAAGTGCAAGAGATTGGTGATGATCGAGAACAGCGTCGTCTCCTGCCCGCCATGTTGCGTGGCGCTCGAGGTGAATGCCCCGCCGACCTTTCCGTGCAATGCGCCGCGCATCCACAGGCCGCCGGCCTGATCCAAAAAATTGGCCATTTGCGAGGACAGTCGTCCGAATCGGGTGCCGGCGCCGACGATGATGGCGTCGTAAGCGGCAAGATCGTCGATCTTCGCGACTGGCGCGGCCTGATCGAGCTTGTAGTGCGAGTCGCGCGCGACCTTCTCGGATACCAGCTCGGGCACGCGTTTGATGTCGACCTGTGCGCCCGCTTCGCGAGCTCCCTCGGCGACGGCTGCCGCCATGGCTTCGATATGACCGTATGACGAATAATAGAGCACTAGAACTTTCGACATGATTTTTCCCTCTCACAAAATTTGTCGCAGCAGTCCATGCCCTGAAACATCGACCAAGTTTCGAAGCGGCGCCGCCCCTCCTGAGCGGCGCCGCCGTGCTCGAGCGGACCGCATCAATCGCGATCCGCCCGTGCAAGCACCTTCACGCTGATTTTCTGTGAGTAAGAGACTCACTCTTCGATTGCTTTGACTTCACCAAAGCGGCCGAGGATGCGCCTTCTAGGGATAGTCCGTAGCCGACTTCCCG
>Ga0210389_10000842_pt1 | contig 26029 bp, 18 predicted proteins | sample IncBWH28OmetaG_FD_160127 | JGI IMG/M metagenome (GOLD analysis project Ga0210389, IMG submission 160127) | Forest soil microbial communities from Barre Woods Harvard Forest LTER site, Petersham, Massachusetts, United States - Inc-BW-H-28-O ...
CGGGGCGAAGGCGGGCGCCGCCGGTGGCCAGGCGATCGGCGAACTGGGGGCGGATTCCGGTGGCGCGGAAAGTGCCGCGGACCTTGCCAGTTTCGTCGATAGCACGGCGTTCAAAGGTAAAAATATCCTGCATGCTGATGAGTTCATCCTGCATGCCGGTGATCTCGGAGATGGCGACAACTTTGCGCGTGCCGTCGGAGAGGCGAGCGATCTGCACGACGGCGTGAATGGCGGAGGCGATCTGGTGGCGGACGGCGCGTTCGGGAATGTTCAGGTTCGCCATGGAGACCATGTTCTCGACACGGGCGAGGGCATCGCGCCCGGAGTTGGCGTGGATGGTGGTGAGCGACCCTTCGTGACCGGTGTTCATGGCCTGTAGCATGTCGAAGGCTTCCTCGCCACGGACTTCGCCGACGACGATGCGGTCGGGGCGCATACGCAGACTGTTGATGACCAGTTGGCGCATGCGGACGGCGCCTTTGCCTTCGATGTTGGGTGCGCGGGTTTCGAGGCGGACGATGTGTTCCTGCTTGAGTTGGAGTTCGGCGGCGTCTTCGATGGTGACGATGCGCTCGACGTTGGGAATGTAACCGGAGAGGACGTTGAGCAAAGTAGTTTTGCCTGCGCCGGTGCCGCCGGAGATGAGGAGATTCAGACGTCCCTTGACCATGACGGAGAGGAGTTCGAGCATGGCTTCGGTGAGGGTGTGATTCTCAATCATGTTGCGGGCGGTTACGGGATCGCGTCCGAAGCGGCGGATGGAGAGGCAAGCGCCATCGAGTGCGAGTGGAGGAATGATGGCGTTGACGCGCGAGCCGTCGGCGAGGCGGGCGTCGACCATGGGAGAAGATTCGTCGACGCGGCGGCCTACCCGGGAGACGATGCGCTCGATGATCTGCATGAGGTGCTGGTTATCTTTGAAGGACAAGCCGGTGAGTTCGAGTTTTCCGGCGCGCTCGATGTAAACCCGGTCGTAGCGATTGACCAGGATGTCGGAGATGGTGTGATCCTTGAGCAGAGGCTCAAGAGGGCCGAGGCCGAAGATTTCGTCGAGGATTTCGCGCGACAGGCGTTCGCGCTCGGTGAAGCTGAGAGGGACGACTTCGCCGTTGACGGCGTTGCGGATGAGGACGAGAACTTCTTCTCGGGCGGCATCGCCGTTGGAGCGGCCGAGTTTTTCCAGGTCGAGGCGATCGAGTATCTTGCGGTGCAGGTCAGCTTTAACCTGCTGGTACTCGCTGTGCTCGAAGGTTTGGAGATTCGCCATAAAGCCTACTGGGGCGGCTAAAGCCGCAGTTCATTTTGCGTTAGATACGGTGCGGCTAAAGCCGCCCCCTTCAAAACGCGCCTTTCACAACGGGGCCCGCCTTTCACAACGGCGGTGCCGTTCTAAAACCTTTATACGCTCTTGAACAGTGACCACGCGGCGCGTTTGACGTCGGCGTCGTTGCGGGTCAATTCCTGTGCGAGCCCGGAAAAGCAACGGGCAATTTCAGTGTGACTCTGTTCCATGACGGGCGCGCCTCGATCGATGGCCGAAGAGATCGCGAAATACTGGTTCGGGACGCGCCATAACAATTTTACTCCGGCGGCATTTTCGGCGTCAGACTCACTAAAGCCTGGGACCTTCCGGAAGCGGTTGAGGACGAGGCGTAAGCGCTCGCGGTTGCCGGTTTCACCGAGATATTGTTGTACGCGGGCGGCGCTCCAAAGCGAAGCTACGTCGGTGCAGGCGACGAGCAAAACGCATTCGGACAAATTTGCGACGAGGCGGCTGGCGGCATCGAGGCGGGACGAATTGTCAACGACGACGTAGCGATAGTGGCTTACCAGCATATCGAAGAGACGGACAAACTCCGCAGTGGAGGGTTCGATGGAGGCGGGGGCGTTGGTGCCAGCGAGGAGTTGAAGGCCGCCGCCGTGGCGGGTCATGAAACTTTCAAGCAGGGAATTATCCATGCGGTGAAGGTTGCGAGTGGCGTCGGAGATGTTGAAGAGAGGCTTCAGGTTCAGGTGGAGCGCCGTGTGTCCGAGAGGTGCAAGGTCGATGAGGGCGGTTTGTCCGTAGGCGGATTGCAGGGCGAGGGCGAGGTTGACGGCGACGGTGGTGGCGCCGCTGCCGCCCTTGGCGTTGACGATGGAGAAGACTTGGCCGCGGGGACCTTCTTTTTGAACGCGGCGCTGGGCGGTGGTGAGGCGTACGAAGGCTTCGAGCAGATCGGTGGTGGTAGTGGGACGCTCGATGAATTCGCGGGCACCTGCGCGCATGGCACTGACGATGAGCTGGGGTTGGCTGAGGCTGCCGATGGCGAAGACGGCGGAATCGGGGAGTTCCTGGCGGAGGAGTTCGATGGTGCGCATGGCGGCGGGATGGTTATCGGCGGGAATGTCGACGAGAAGAACATCAGGACTGGCGGCCTGGACGCGGCGCATGATGGGGTCGGAGGTGGCGACCGGGAAAGTGGCGCAGGTATGAACCGTGCTGGCGACGCTGGTGCCATCGACCAGCACCTGGAGCACGGTGCGCTGTTCGTTGTCGGTGGCCACGATGACGACCGAAAGTTCGGGCATAAACGAGTGTTGCTCCTGCGGGAATCCAGCCTACGGGGGTAAACGGGATGTCTCTTTCGCCCCTTTGGGGCTCGTTCCGGTAAACCGATTCTACTCGCGGCTTGCGCCGTGGGCTGCATTCTTGCGCCGCCTCCGCGGCTTGGCGTTGCCTATCTAGCTTCCGACTACTTCCCTGACGGTTTGGTGGCGCCTTTGTTGCCATCAAATTTTTCGTTGTTGATGAAGGGCTGGGGATTCTTGGGACCGGGAGGAGCTTCCGCGTTGGGGGAGACGCGGTGCACGGTACAGAGAACCATCAGCTCGGAGTTGCTTTTCTGAGCGCTTTTGCTTTTGAAAAAGTTGCCGAGGATTGGAATGTCGCCGAGGCCGGGAACTTTGTTCCAGATGTCGGTGACGCGGTTGTCAATCAATCCGGCGATGACAAAACTTTGTCCGTCGCGCAATTCGAATTCTGTCTCCGCTTTGCGGGTACTCAAGGCAGGTACGGTGAAGCCGGAAATGGTCAGAGCGTTGGCAAAGTCGAGCGTACTGACTTCAGGTGCGACCAGCAGGTGAATGTTGCCGTTGGGCATGATCACGGGGGTGAATTCGAGTTTTACGCCGAACTCTTTGAATGAGATTGTGACGGCGGTGAAGCCGGCGCCGGGTTGGACGATAGGGAAGGGGAATTGGCCTCCGGCGAGGAAGCTGGCTTTCTTGCCGTTGACGGCGATGAGGTTGGGCTCGGCGAGAATCTGCAGGAGATTTTTGTTCTGCAGAGCTTCGATGACGGCGCCGAAATGAATGTCGGGACGAAACAAGAACAGGTTCAGCACATTGCTGACGGTCTGGCTGGCGGTGACGGGGGTACTTTGGCCAGGCGTTTGAGCGACGGCCTGGGTGCCAAAGCCGCCGTACTGGCCGGTGGTGACGGTTCCGATGGTGTTGGCGGCGCCGGTGGAAAAAAAGTTGGCGCCTAGTTGAACGAGGGCAGACCGGTCGACCTCGGCGAACTTCACTTCGAGGAGGATTTCTTGAGCGCCGACGGGACCGAAAGTGAGGACGTTGACGACATTTTTCGAATAGGCTGCAGCGAGTTCTCCGGCGCGTTTGGCAACGTCTTCGGTAGTGACGTGGCCGGAGAGGACGATGGCTGCGCGGGAGGGGGTGACGGTAATTTGTTCATCGGGAAAGACGCGATGTTCCTCTTCGGCGCAGGCGCTGACGTCGACATCGACGCGAAGATCAAAGCTGCGGGAACGTTCGAGTTCATCCCAGATGAGGAGTGAAACTTCGCCGGGGGAGCGGCCGTGTACGAGGATTTGTGTGGGGGTGATGACGGTGGCGTAGGCGACGGAGGGGTCGGTGACGGAGATGCGCTTGAGGCGTTCGGTGGTATTGATGAGCAGAGATTTGTCGACCATGACGCGCAGAGGAGCGGCGCCCTGGGGCTGGGTGGACTGTGGTGGGAGAGTGGTCTGGGTGGCTGGCGCAATCTGATCCTGCGGAGTGGGGCTGGGTGGAGTGGAAGGGTCCTGGAGGTAGGTGCGAGCCAAGGAAGATCCGGTGCCCAGAAGGCAGAACGAGACGGCGGTCAGGAGTGTCGTACGAAACTTCATCGTTTTGATTCCTCTCCTCATGAGGAGACCTGCAATGCAGTACTGAACCGTGAAAGTCAAACTGCTTTAGCACTAATCAGACTCTTCACTTCTTGGGCTCTTCACTTCCTTGTTCCGGGAACTTGACGACATCAGGTTTCTTGTCACCCTGATAAACCTCAATGCTGAGGACCGACGGGGCGGGGGGAGGGGTCTGGGTCTTCGGCAGCTTCACGGGGCGGGGATGAACGGTGAGCGGAGGGGCGGACACGGTGCCACCTTTATACAATCCCTTGGCGTTGGCTGCGGTTACATCATCCTGCTGGGTATCGAGGGGGTTGCGCAGGGCGAGCTGAATGTGGCCTTCGGAGCTGGCGAGAGTGAGGCGTTCGGCGTCATCAGGGGAAACCAGCAGAGTGATGACCGGAGTGTTCTGGGCATCGCCGGAGGCATTGCGTTCGAGGCGCTGACCGGCGGCGATCACAGCAACATTCTGCAGCACAGTGGTGGTCTGATTCTCGGTGCTGCCGTTGGGAGTGCCAGTGAGGAGTATATCGACGCGTGTACCGGGGCCGACAAAGCCGGCCACGGAGACGACCTCATTGACGCGGACAGAGACGGCGCGCATGCCGGGAGGGATGAGAGACGGCAGGCCGGAGCCGGCGTTTTCTGGAGCAAGCTTGCTGGGGAGGATGAACTCGCCTCTTGCGATGGGAAGGATGACGCCGCGGCCTAGCACTTTGGAGCGGAGGCTGTAGGTAGAAGCAGGTAAGGCGGAGGCGGGATACTTAACGATGCGGACGTCGTGCTCTTCGACTCTAGCCCCGACCTGGATATCGTTGGCTGCCACAATGACGTCGACGCCCGGCTCGCCGCTGGAGGAGCCCCTGCCTTGAAGATTCTTGTAGACGAACAGGCTGACGAAGGCACCCAGGGCGAGAGCCACGGCACCGATCATCAACAAACGCGTACGGTTCATAACACTCCGTTAAGACGAGCAGGGAAACCGATTCGCGCTGCGAAGAAACGCGCCGTCAATTCGGCGGGAATCGCCCTGCCTGTGCTGCTGTGCCACGCAGAATCTTACTGGATCGAGCTGGCCACGTTGGAGAAAACATTATTTGCGTTGGAACCGATCAATCGGATGGTACCGACGACGATCACGAGGATCACGGCCAGCATAACGGCGTACTCCGCAATGTCCTGTCCTTCATCGCCGCGCCAGAGCTTGTACAGATGGTGCATGTCTTGCCTCCTCAATGGGAAAAACAGAATTCTTGTACTGGATCTTGCATGCGGACAAAAAGCGTCAGGCCTCCGGGGAACCAAGTACCGGTTGCTTGCATTGTCCTAACGGAGGATTGTCAGAATATAAACCATAATACCCTCCAAAATACTCAAGAGTGTAATTAATTGCATGCCGAGGGTAACTCGATGGGTAAGGTGCGTTGGGCTACTGGGGCTGAAGCCCAACCTCATTTGGGTGCGCAACGCGGCGCTGAAGCGCCACTCTTCCACGGGGCAGGTGAGCATCCGGCGGGTACAGGGAGCATGAGGTGGACAGCGAGTATGTGCCAATGAGTTCACGCGGGTGAGTAAGCGTTTCAGGGCACGTTGGGATGGGTCAGGATGATGGATTGATTGTCCTGATAGGAGATGGTCCATCCCGACGCGCCCTGCAGGCCGGTGGCGAGGGCGGAGTCTGGGGGGACGATGACGGTTTGGATGCGCCAGCGCTGGATGATCTGCTGCCAGGACGTTCGGAATTGGTAGGTGTCGGCGAAGTCGTGGAATAGGGGTTGGCCATAGAGATCGGCGCGGCCGTCGATGAAGACGGGAGTGGAAGGATAGAGTTTCCAGATGAGGTAGCCGCCCCAATCATAGTGGTTGAAGATGGATCCGGCGGGGGGATGCGACTGGAGGAAGGCGACGGCGGAAGTGGGAAATTGGCGAGCTTCGGCGGCGGGCTGCTGTTGGATAACTTGGGCGATGCGAAGCGTGGCGAAGACGGCCATAGCGAGGAGCATCGCGGCGTTGAACAGGCTGCGGGTAGGTGAGCGCTGGGGAGAGTGCTGGCTGCGGGGCCAGTTTCCGAGTCGCTTCGCAATGAGAGGAATTGCGATCAGGACGAAGAGCGGGATCATACGGATGGAGACGAGGCTGGAGTAGAGGCTGACTAGCAAGAGGATTAGCTCACGCGGTCGCGGGCGATTGTGCGGACGGGCGACAGCCGCGAAGGTGGCGAGAATTATGAAAAGGAAGGGAAAGTATTCCGCGCGATGAAAGTTGGGGGAGGCCCATTCCGCGATGTAGCTCTGCATGGCGGTGGAACGCAGAGTCTCGATTGGGTAGGAAAACATGCGCAGGCCGTTGGGATTCAGGGGGACGATTAAGAGGTCGAGAAAAAGTATGAGGGCGGCGGTGCGGGTATGTGGGTTGTGGTTGGGAAGAGAGTTCAGGCGTTTTTCGAGAAGGTCTCCGGCCAGAAAAAGGGCGGAGAGGACTAATCCGAGAGCGAATCCGGCGTGGAGGTTAACCCAGAGCAAGGTGAGGGGAAGAGTCCACCAGAGAAGATTGGGGTGGCGTTCGGAGCGTTCGAGAATGAGCAGCCAGAGACTGGTGAGGAGTAGCGAAACAACTTGCGGGCGAACGCCCCAGATGGGAGCAGTGGCCCAGGCGGCGCAGAGGGTCGCGACTCCGGCCATGTAGGGAGCGGGACCACAGCGCAGGTACAGCGAGAAAAAAGCAGCGGTGAGGATGACGGCGAAGATCAGGATGAGGCCGGGGAATCCCGCGGTGCGCTGCAGTTCGTACATCCCAAGTTCAGTGAGCCACTCGTGGGCAACCCAGGGCTGGCCGGCGCGAGTGTAGGAAAAGGGATCGGTGTGAGGGACGGATTTGTGTTGTGCGATGTACTCGCCGGTCTTGAGGTGCCACCAGACGTCGGGATCGATGACATTGCGCGCGGTCATGGCGAACAGACCCAGGAACAGGACAGCGAAGAATGTGTGTTTCGTGGTGAGAGAGAAAGTCATGAGGCGGCCGCGGTGGAATCGGAAGCGCGCTTAGAGCGGAATAACAACACCGCCAGCATAGGCAGATAGAGGAAGATTACGGCGAGGCGTCCGACTTCGGTGAAGTTTGCGGGTTGATGGTACCAGCGGTAGATTCCGGCGCCCCAGCTGATAGGGATGGTGAAAAGAATTTCGCGGCGCGATTTGGGGATAAGCCAGAGGATGAAAGCATCGAAGAACCAGCGCTGCGGCATGAGGGCGGCGAGCAGGAGCAGCCATGCGTCGCGATCGCGGTAACGGAAGAGTGCGAGTAAGAGGAGAGGTCCGGGGAGGACCATCAAAGGGATGAAGTGTTCGTAGTAGTGGGTTTGGCCGAGCCACAACAGAGGCCACTTCGGTAAGACGATGAGGCTTAGCGCGGCGACAAGAAGGCAGGCGATAAAGCCGCGACGGGTGAGGCGGGTGAGAAAGACGGGCAAGCCGACTTGTGGCTTCATCATCGTCACTGGAGACAGGGTCGGGAAGAAGGCGCTGGCGGTGATGATGGTGGACCATTGCGCGGTGAGGAGTCCGGCCCAGAAAGGGTAGGCGAGAAAAATGCGAAGGCGGGAATAACTTTGTCGCGTAAGGCCGAGGGCGAGCAGGGCAGAGCTGATTCCGTAGAATATTCCGGCGGCGATTTCTGGACGGAAGCGCAGCAATGGAAGCGCGGGAAAGGCGGCGGGGAGAGGATATTGTTCGAAGGGCGTGTCGTAGGGATTCTGATGGTCAACCAGTCGTTGTGCGAGGTGCAGGGCCCACCGGAAGTCGGCGGCGTTCTGGTGGTTATGCTGCAGCAGGATGAAGGAAAACGTGCCGGTGGCAAGGCCGATGAGGGTTGCGATTAGGAGTCGATTTCGCATCGTGATCTGTATATAGCGAGGCCCTTAATTTCTGAAACTCGTAACAGCGCCTGAAGGCCGGAATATCACGCGAGACGTACGCTATGCCCGAAGGCATAGCTTGAGCCGAAGGCAATTTCCACACGAAGCTCGATTCATAGCAAGGCTGTGCTTACCTTACTGTCCTCCAGGCAGCCAACAAAGCAGCCAACAAAAAAGACATTTCATCACCAATCCATTAAGAGCACGCTTCTATATTGACCACCAGTTGTAACATGGCTGACGTGCAGGGTCGTGGGAAACACGTTGTGTTTTTTCTTGTCGCCGCGCTGGCGGCGGCGAGTATGTGGTTTTATGTGATAGGGATTTTGCGCGCGCATCAGGTCGCCGATGCGCAGGTCAGGCAAATTCCTCGAGGGAATCTTTCCGACCTTTATCCGCGGTGGTGGGGAGCGCGCGAGCTTCTGCTGCACGGGCGAAATCCATACAGCCATGAAGTCGCGCTCGAAATTCAGGAGGGTTATTACGGGCGGCGGCTGGATGCGGATCGGCCGAACGATCCAAAGGATCAGCAAGGGTTCGCGTATCCGGTATACGTGGTGTTTCTTTTGGCGCCCCTGGTGAGGCTCCCGTTTCCGCAGGTATTGACGGCGTTCTATTGGTTTCTCGCGTTCTTGACGGCTGCGAGCGTTTTGCTGTGGCTGCGAGTTTTGCGATGGCGGTTATCGATGGACGGGGTTGCGATTTGCCTTCTGCTGATGCTGGGGAGTTTTCCGGCGGTGCAGGGAATCAAACTGCAACAGCTGAGCCTGTTGGTCGCGGGGCTGGTGGCGGGATCCGTCGCGTGCGTGGCCAGCGGGTTTCTTTTTTCGGGGGGCGCGCTGCTGGCGCTGGCGACTATAAAGCCGCAAGTGGCATGGCTTTTGGTGGGATGGCTACTTTTGTGGGCGATGACTGACTGGCGGGCGCGGCGAAGGCTGGTGTGGGGCTTCGCGGTGGCGATGATGGTGTTGCTTGGAGGCGCGGAAATTATTCTGCCGGGCTGGTGGCGAATGTTTGCCGCGGGGCTGCAGCAATATCATGCGTACACGCAGAACCAATCTGTGATGGAAGTTATTTTGAGTCAGCTTCTGGGATCTGCCGCCAGGGGGGCGGTGGGGCGCGCGGGGGGGCAAATTCTGGCGGTGGTTGCGGGGGTGGCATGCGCTCCGGCGCTCTGGAAGTTGCGGCGGGAGCGGGCGGAGACGGCGGGATTCAGCGAGGCCACGGCGCTAGTGCTGGCTTTGACGGTGCTGGTGGTCCCCATGTACGCGCCGTACAACCAGGTTCTTCTGTTGCCGGCGATATTGCTGCTGGCGCGGGAGCGCAGGGCGATGAGTTTGCAGTCCAGAGGTCTGCGGATGGGATATTTCCTGGGTGCGTTTGCGCTCGCGTGGCAATGGATAGCGAGTGCAGGGTTGACAGCAATTTATTTTCTGGAGTCGCGGTCGCGGGCGCTGGATGGTTGGAGTTGGCCATTCTTTGCGACGTTTGCAGTGCCCGTGTTTGGCTTCGTCCTGGTGTTTTTTTATGTGCGGCGAGTTAAGGCAGAGCCAGGCTAGGTTGCCGCAAGCGGATGCAGCTGCCAAATAAAGCGACTAAAGGAATCGCAACCAGAGCATAGGCGTGTGTGTGCAGAGCGAGCAGGTGTAGTGGCGGAAGGAGCAGGATCACGCCAAGGAGCAGGATGAGACGCCGCGCAGAAGCGGGCACTGGATGCGACGTTACGTGATGAAGCAAGACAGACATGGGCAGCAGGAGAAGACTGAGGTCGTGAGGGTTCGCGTGATAGCTGACCAGGAGGGCGAATAAACAGGTCGCAGCGAATGCGATGTCATCGTGAGCTTTGCTGGCGGCGGTGATGTGGTTTTGGGAGGCGATTCGCGGGTTTCTCCACATGCTTATGGCGACCGGAAATGCGGCCAAAGAAAGGAGTGCGATGGCTCCAATGGCGGGCAGAGATCGATCCGTGTGGAGGCACAGAAAGATCAAGCCGCGGAAGTTGGCCATGGACTGAGGAACGATTCCCGGGAATGGCTGCTGCTGAAGATGCGCCAGAAATTTTGGATAAGCGGTGAAGACAGACCATCCAGAAACAACAGCCGACAGGATGACGAGCGCGAAAGCGACTAGGGCAAAGGCTTGGGCCAGTGCGTTTCTGGTTTGATTCCTCTGGGTCAGGGCGAGGACCAGGACAATCGGCAGGATGAGCTGAAACTTGAAGAGTCCGAGGGCGAGCCAGCATCCGGCGGCGAAGGCGCGGTCGCGGCGGAGGTCCGTGAAAGCGAGAACAACCAAGAGCAAGAGCAGCAAAGAATCCTGACCTTGGATGCAACAAAGCAACAGCGGAACAAAAGCGAGAGAGGCTGCGGCGACAATGCGCCAATTCCAGGTGAGAAGCGCATGATTGGTGACACGGCGCACTGCTATGAGCAAGAAGCTCAGGTTGAAGAAAGACCACAGCAGATAGGCGGAGCGCAAGGGAAGCCATGCGACCGAAAGGTAAAGCAGGGCTTCAAAAGGGGGGTGAATGTTGAGGGTGCCGACTCGTCCCGCGAAGAGCGCCTGATACTGATGCTGGAGTTGAGGGTTGTAGAGCTGGTGGCCCTGGCCGTCCGCGAGCATGCGGGCGGCGCAATAGAAATCCGGGAAGTCGATGCCCTGCAGTGACTGCGAAGAGCGCAGCCCAACCGATACAGCCACAGCGCCCATGAGAGCAATCAGTGCAAAGGACTTTGTGCGCGAGGCGGAGACCGGGGAAGATTGGCGCGAGGGGAGCACGCCGCAGTTTATCGAAGGCGAGGGGGAAGCCGCTACATCAGTTCGATCTCAATAATGTTTCCCCAAAAGGTTCTTCCCGTTGGGGCATGATTCCTGTCATTATTCTTAATGGGTTGGGGTTTGGGTAAGTCTCGCCTGGCGCAGAGAGATCGCCAGGAGCGGGCTATCCTCCGGCTCGGTTGCACGAAAATCTTATGGTGCTTAATGCGATAGGGCGTCCGCAGTCTTCGGGGTCGGGAGTGTTCCCGGCGCTGGTGCTGGTGCAGGGGAATGAGCAGAAGAATATTGTGCTCAATCGAACTCCGTTCAGCGTGGGACGGAAGGTGGACAAGGATCTGGTGATTGCGGATCCGCGGGTGTCGCGGGATCACGCACTGATCATGCTGGAAGAAGAGGGATTTTTTCTGGTGGATCAGGGTAGCAAGCACGGGACGTTCGTCAACGGGGAGCGGATACAGCGGCAAAAGCTGGAGCGCAACGACCGGCTGGAATTTGGTGCGCGGGATTCGACGTACGCGATTTTCAATCCGGCGCATGGAACCTCGAACACGGCGCGGGAGTTTCTGAGCCAGATTTCCGGGATCCAGATTTCGCAGGAAGCGACCGATCTGGAGAAGTTGACATTGTTTCTGGAAGCGGCGCGCAAGTTGAATACGGCGGGGGTGCTGGACGAAATTCTGATGACGATGCTGGAAGTCACTCTGCGGCTGACGCGGGCTGAGCGGGGATATGTTTTCTTGAAGGATGACGAAGGCAATCTTCGACTGGCGGCGGGAAGGAACAATAAAGGGGAGTCGCTGCTGGATGATAAGACGATCTCGCATTCCGCGCTGGATGAGTCGCTGCGGTCGAACTCGGAATTCTTGCTGACCGATACGGGGAGTTCGGCGGATCTGGCGGGGCGGCAAAGCATTGTGGCCTACGACCTAAGGACAGTAATTTGTATTCCGCTGCGCAAGCGGCAGGTGCAGGCGACGCGCGAGCAAACGCCCGCGCCAGGGGCAGATCCGGCTTCGGAGGTGACAGGAGTTTTGTATGTGGATTCGCGGTTCGCTTCGCGGGAATTTTCCGGCGTGGGGCATGACATTCTGCGGGCGATCGCGACAGAAGCCGGGTCGCTGATCGAGAATGCGCGGCTGGTGCAGGCGGAGGAAGAATCACGCAGGTATCAACAGGAGTTGACGATTGCGGCCAGCATTCAGCAGCGCCTGATGCAGGTGAAGATTCCGGAAGTGCCGTTTGCGAAATTGCGCGGGAAGAATCTTTCTTGCAAGGAAATCGGGGGAGATTTTTTTGATGCGGTGAATACGAAGGAAGGTCTTGCGGTGGTGCTGGCGGATGTGAGTGGCAAGGGGGTGTCAGCGGCGCTGCTGGCTTCGACGTTGCAGGGAATGATTTATTCGCATCTGAGTTCGGGGATGCCGTTGCTGGATGTGGTGAGCGCGGTGAACCGGTTTTTTACGGAAAAGTTGGTGGGGGAAAAGTACGCGACTGTGCTGCTGGCGCGGCTGAGGCGGGATGGAGATCTCGAATATGTGAACTGCGGGCACGTCCAACCACTGCTGGTATGCGGTGGGGAAGTGATGCGGCCTCCGCATGGAAATGTGCCGGTGGGGTTGCTGGCGGATGCAACATTTGAAAGTGCGCGCTGCCAGATGAATTCAGGCGACCGCTTTATCCTGGTGACCGACGGTGTGACTGAAGCGGAAAATGCGATGGGCGATTTTTTTGAGGACTTCAGGCTGGAAGCAGCGGCGGCCAAGGCTCCGACGCTGGAGGGGATATTTTCGGCAGTGTCGGAATTTTGTGCGGGGAATCCGCTAAACGATGATTGCACAGTGGTGGAGATTATTTATTCGAGTGTCGGGGAAACTTCGAGTGTCGGGGAATCTTAAGGATATTCCCCTGAGTCAGGGCAGAGTCCAGCTCAGCGGCCAAAGCCGAACCCAAAGAAATGAGTTACCGCAGCGCTGAAGCGGTGAGCCACCCAAAATCCGTCGAGATCAAGACCAAAGTCAAGGGCAAACGGGCAAGAGTGTCCATGCCACACGTCAAAATCCGCACGTCAAAATCCCCACGGTCAAGATCTGCTACCCGACTACCACCGTATAGTCCTTGCCTTCCCAGCGGTTTTCTTGCGGCCAGTAGAACGTGAAGACGACCTGGGATCCTGAGGGCAGGGATGCGGTGGGCAGATCCAGTATGTAGGTGCCGAGGCCGGTGTCACGGGTGTTGGTGTCGTGCGAAGTTTCCCAACTGTCGATACTCCAGCGAACGAGGGCGGGAATCAGAATTACGAGACGTAGCGTTTTGTTTCGTGGAACGGAGCGGGTTTTGTTGTTGAATCGCCAGCCGAAGATCTGGCGGGAGGGTTTTTCCACTAAATATCGTTGAACGGTCTGGGGAGGCTGGTCGAAGATTTTGCCGTCGCGCAGGGAACGGCGCAGTTTGATGTATTCGGAGTGGGCCCAGACCAGGGGACAGGCCGAGCCGGTGGGTTTGCCGCGAAACAGTTCGAGGGCGGGAACATCGTCGGCATCCCAGACCTGTTCAGGGAGCAGGCGACCGTTACCGGCGGTGCAAGTTTCCATCATGGTGAGTAAGGCTTCGGCTTCTTTGGGGCGTCCGGCGGCGAGTTCGTAGTGGGCGCGTTCGCCGGCGAGCAGGGGCCAGGGGCGGCCGATGCCGGTGCCGTCGAAAGCGGAACCGTCTTTGTGCTCGCCGTATCCATCGCCGTTGTAGCGGTACCAGCAGGGGCCCTGGGGGAGCTGGGCCTTTAAAAGGGCGTCGATGACGCGGATTGTGTTCAGGATGCGGGGATCGTTGGGGGCGCGCAAACCGAAGCGGACGAGCGCGAGCGAATCGGGGCTGACGATGCGGAAGGCGCGCTCCGTATTTTCGCCGGGAGGACGGTTCTTGATGGGGACGAAGCCTTGTGTGGGCGAGGCGGCGGTATCGGTGTCTGGCGGGGCGATGCGGACGTAGTAACCATCGACGCCGACTTGTTCGGCGAGGTCCCCGCCGGTGGCGTAGACCCAGCGTTCGATGTTGTCATTCCAGGCGTCGGCGGCGTCGCGGAGGATAGAAGCCTGGTCGGAATGCCCGGTGAGGGTGGCGATATCGGCGGCGGCGAGCAGGGCTGAAATTTCCGCGGCGAGGGTGAAGGGAGAATATCCACCATCTTCTTCCCATCGATCCTGTTGAGTGACCGGGCCGTTTTGCAAGATAAAAGATGCAGCTTTCCGGACCATCGGCCACCAGCGATCGAGTTTGCCTAATTCTTTTGCGGCCTCCCGTCGGAGAAGATCGAGAAGAAGGATGGGGAAGGCGGTCTCGTCCATCTGGACGCCCCCCCAGTAGGGGCGGCCGTCGAGCCAGAGATTCTGCGCCCAGTTACCTGCCGATTCCTGGGTGGCTTCAAGATAGCGGAGAACTTTTAGGGCGTCAGACACGGCGCCGGCGGCGACCAGGGCTCCGGCGGTTTCGACGAGATCGCGGGGCCAGACGAGGTGATAGCCCCCGAGATCTTCGTCTCCTTTATTAAAGCCCCAGGGGATGGAGAGGCTGGCAATGATTCCGCCGAGAAAGTCTTTGGACTCATGAGTGCGTAGGACGGCGGTGGAGGAGCGGTAGAGGTCATAGGGGCGCGGCGGTTGATCGAGCTTGATCAATGTATCTTGCCAGTGTTTCCAGTGGAAGACGTAATGCTGGCGAAGCTCGTTGTAATCCTCGAAGAGGGTGGAGCGGACTTGCTGACCGGCCTCGGTGACAATGGAGCCAAAGCCGAGGGCAAGGATGAATTCGCCGTTGCAGGCAGCGAGATCGATTTCTCCGGTGCAGGCGATGTTGCCGTTTTCGGCGCGTTGATATTCCCACTGCATTTCGAAATGCGAGGAAAGGTCCTGCCATCCGTCGGAGGTGCCAACGAATCCGACAGACATTTTTGTCCAGGGGGCGGAGCAGGCGAGGGCGAGGGCGGTGCCGTCATGCTCGGCGAGAAACATGGGGAAGCCTTTGTAGTCGCCGACCCAGCCAGTATTAGCGGAGCCGCAGTTGGCGAGGTGGGGCGAGAGTAGGGCATAAAGGCGGTAGTCGGAGAGCTGACCTTGCAGGGGCTCGAAGCGGATCTTTTGCAGGACGACGTTGCGGTAGGGGTCGGTGAGAATTTCTTTGTGGATGCGGTAGCGACCGTTGATCTCGGTGTTGATGAGTTCAAAGGCGGGAATGCCGGGTTCGAAGGGTTTGTTTTCGAAAGTGCAGTGGCGTTTTTCTTCGGAGAAGAAATCGTGTCCATTGGTGACCAGAAATCCGAGGTCGCGGGTGCAGGCCTGGTCGACGCGCGGAAAATAAACTTCGTTCAGGATGCCGTGGCTGATGGTGAACCAGACTTTGCTGTGCTGGTTTAAGGCGGTGCCGGCGCCGGTCTTGGCGCTGGAGGTCCAGCGGGGAGGGATGCCGGGCCATCCGGGGGCGTGAGGCGTGGGCGAATCGCTCATGAAGGTTTCGTCCTGAAATAGTGAAATTGTACGGGAGCGGGCGTGCGACCACGGGGGCTAAAGCCCGAACTCATTCGAGACACTTTACGCGGCCCTGAAACGCCGCTCTTCCACATTGCTGCGGGCGGTTCTGGTGCTGCAGGAGCTTCGGTTACTGCAAGGGTTTCCGGCGCCGCGGGTGGTTCGGGTGCCGCGTGCGTTGAGTTGGGCGCGGGGGCCGTGATGGTTTCTATCTTCGTTGGGTCAGATGGCCGCCCGGGTATTTGGAAGCATCGAAGATGAGTGAAAGGATCATTTCGCTGGCGCTGGTGTGTCAGAGAATTGGAACGGGGGTAGTGGTTCATGGGGAAAATATCCCGACTTCGAAACGTTGCAATCTTCGGTATGGTAGCAGCCTTGTGGGCGAGTTTGGCGCTGAGTGGGATGACGAGCGCCGCGGCGGAGCCGGATGTTCATCCGCCTACCGCACTGGATCGAGGATTTCTGGGGCTATACAACCTCGACTTTGCGGGGGCGCACAACGATTTTTCGGCATGGGAGACTCAGCATCCGGATGATCCTGTGGGTCCGGTGAGCGAGGCGGCAGGATTTCTTTTCGAGGAGTTTGACCGGTTAGGGGTTCTGGAGGCACAGTTCTACGAGAACGATGAAGCATTCACGGCACGTCCGAAACTGAATCCGGATCCGGTATTACGAGATCATTTCCGGGCGGCGATTGTTCGTGCGGAGGCGCTGGCCCGGGCTCGCCTGGACAAGAACAGCAAAGATGAGGATGGGTTGTTTGCGTTGACGCTGTCCTCTGGATTGCAGGCGGATTATGCGGCGCTGATTGAGAAGAGGAATCTGAGGTCATTGCACTACACGAAAGAGGCGTCGACCTGGGCGCAACAATTGCTGGCAGTCTGCCCGAATTGTTATGACGCGAATGTGGCGACTGGATTTACCAAGTACATCATTGGAAGCATGTCGGCTCCGGCACGCTGGCTGCTGAAAATGGGAGGAGTGCCTGGCGACAAGCAAGGTGGCATTGCGGACTTGCAGTTGACTGCAGAACATGGGCACTACCTTGCGCCGTATGCGCGAATGTTGTTGGCAATTGCCTATGTGCGGGAAAAAGATAAAGCACAAGCGCTGGAGATGCTTACAGGGTTGCGGGCGGAATTTCCGGGGAATAGTTTATTTGCGCGCGAGATTGCGCGGTTGCAAAGTGGGGGTTGATTTTGAAGGTTGAAGGAACGGCGCAGGGGCTGAAGCCCGCGTCGATCGGCATTGCAATCTCGCCGGGGGTGGGGGCGCGGCGCTGAGCGCCGCTCTTCCGCGACCGCCGCTGATACCCGGGTCGCTTTCGCACTATGAGTTCTTATCCACAGCCAAATCCCATTCATCAGAAATTCACTGGTTTGTAACGGTCCTTTAACATTGCGCCGTTAGAACCAGAGAATAAATATCCAAGGAGAAATCATCGATGCGAAGAACTGCATGGCTGTTGGTGTGTGCGCTACTGGCGGTTCCGGGGATTGCACAGACCACGCTGAATGGAGCAGGGGCTACGTTTCCTTATCCCATTTATTCCAAGTGGTTCAGCGAGTATCACAAGCTGCATCCTGAGATTCAAATCAACTATCAATCGATCGGCAGCGGGGGAGGGATCCGTCAGGTGATCAATGGCACGGTGGATTTCGGGGCGAGCGATGGACCGATGACGGACGAGATGCTGAAGGAAGCGAAGTCAAAGATTCTTCACATGCCGACAGTTCTGGGCGCCGATGTTCCGGCCTACAACATTCCGGGGGTGACCGCGGAGCTGAAATTCACGCAAGAGGCGCTGGCGGGAATTTTTCTGGGGAAGGTCACGAAGTGGAACGACAAGGCGATTACGAGCGCGAATCCTGGAGTGAATCTGCCGGACCGGGACATCATCGTGGTACATCGCTCGGATGGAAGTGGAACGACATACATCTGGACGGACTACCTGTCGAAGATTAGTGCGGATTGGCAAGGCCAGGTGGGTAAAGGGACGTCGGTGAAGTGGCCGATCGGGCTGGGCGGAAAAGGCAACGAAGGGGTGGCGGGATCGATCCGGCAACTGCAGGGATCGATTGGATACGTGGAATTGATCTATGCAGTGCAGAACAATATTACATACGGCAGCGTGAAGAATGGGGCGGGAAACTTCGTGAAAGCATCGCTGGAGAGCGTGACCGCGGCGGCGGCCTCGGTGCCGAAGATGCCTGAGGATTTCCGGATATCGATCACGAACGCGCCGGGGAAGGATGCGTATCCGATATCGAGTTTTACCTGGCTGTTGATTCCTGCGCAGTCGAAGGACGCGGCGCACGGGAAGATTCTGGCGGATTTTCTGAGCTGGATGGTGACGGACGGGCAAAAAATGACGCCTGCGCTGTCCTACGCTCCGCTGCCAGAAGGTGTGGTTCAAAAAGAGAAAGAGGCCATTAAGCAAGTTCGATAGGTGTGTTAACAGACCCACATACATATCCAAAAAGGAGAGTGGAATGAATTCTGCGGGGAAGTGGTGTGCAATATTGTTTCTCGCGACAAGCGTGGTGGCGCAAACCAGTACGCCACCCAAAACCAAGACGCCACCCAAAACCAAGACGCCGCGACCGGCGACGTTGACGGCGGCTGACGTGCAGGCATTGAGGGACGCAATCGCCTCACAGAGCGCGGCGTTGGCGGCGCAGCATCAGGAGATCCAGGACCTGCGCGATGAACTGCATCGCAAGGATCAAGCGGTGAACCAGGTGCAGGCAGTGGCGACCGATGCTGCCAGCAAGGCGGACGCGGCACAAGCCCAGGCCAGCCAGCAACAGGCGACTGTGGTGGAGTTGAAGAGCGATGTAACCGACCTGAAGACGAACGTCAACAATACAGCGTTGACGCTGCAGGAGACGCAGAAGAACGTGAATGCGTCGTTGGAAAGTCCGATGGCGCTGCACTACAAGGGGATCACGATTACGCCCGGAGGATTCGTGGCGGCTGAATTCGTGAGGCGGTCGCGGGCTCTGGGAGCGGATATCAATACGCCTTTCAACTCTCTGACGATGCCGGGAGCGGCGCAGAGCAGCATCTCAGAGTTCTTCGGATCGGGACGCCAATCGCGAATCTCAATGCTGGCCGAGGGCAAGCTGAGCACCGCCAAGCTGTCGGGATACTATGAAGCTGACTTTCTATCGGCCGGTGTGACCTCTAACAATAACGAAAGCAACAGCTATACGTTGCGGCAACGGCAAGCCTGGGGGCAAGCTGCCTTCAACAACGGTATTACGTTCACAGGCGGGCAGATGTGGAGCCTGGTAACGGAAACGAAACACGGAGTGGACAACCGTACCGAGGCCGTGCCAATGACCATTGATCCGCAGTATACCGCGGGCTTCAGTTGGGCTCGGCAGTACGGGCTGCGATTGTCAAAGAACTTTAACAATAAGGTGTGGCTGGCGGCGTCGGTGGAAGATTCACAGGCGACGATCACGACTCACGGCAACGGGAACAATTTTCTGATCGGTTCGGCGGGAGCGGGCGGCGGGCTTTACAACTCTGCCATCACCAATTGCACCACCGCAAATAACCCCGTAGTTGGGGGAAATCCGATCACAACCTGTACGCTGGCGGCCAGCTACGCGTTTAATCCTTCTCCGGACGTCGTTGTGAAGGCGGTGTTTGAGCCGGGTTTCGGACATTATGAAGTGTTCGGAATTTATAGCCGCTTCCGGGACCGTGTATATCCCTGCGGAGAAGTAGCCAATTCGACCGTGCTTTGCGGGGGATCCACAACCGCGGGCGCCAATGCTCTGGGAGCATACAACGCCTCGACGAACGGCGGAGGCATAGGAGCTAACGCACGCTGGTCGTTCTACAACAAGCGCATCGATTTGGGACTTCACGGATTGACCGGCCGGGCCATTGGGCGCTACGGCACAAGCACGTTGCCGGATGCTTCGGTGAAAGCCAATGGAACGCTCGATCTGGTTCGCTCGTATCAAGGCTTGGCCACGTTGGAATGGCATGGACCGAAGCTGGATGTCTATGTGAATGGCGGAGCGGAGTATGCCGGGCGTGCGTCTGGGTATGATCCGGTCAGCAACGCCTATATCGGCTACGGTTCGACTCACTTCAACAACACGGGCTGCTACACCGAAACGTCTCCTAGCCTTGCTGGGGGCTTCTTTCCGGGAGGCCTCGCCAAGTGCACGGCGGATACGCGCATAGTCGGGGAGGGTACCATTGGCTTCTGGTACAAGTTCTATAACGGTCCGAAGGGTCGTATGCAGTTCGGACCGCAGTACTCCTACGTAGAGCGGTATGCGTGGTCCGGAACTGGTTTTTCGCCGGCAGTGGGAGCGGCGCCTCACGGGCTGGACGGGATGGTCTTCACTTCGTTCCGTTATTACCTGCCGTAAACCGGTTGTAGCTAGCAATTTAACCGGCGCATCGGACGGCGAAGTTTGCCGTGCGGTGCGCCGGATCTTTTTGTTTAGTGTCAGCCATGACGTGGCTGTCTTGTTCGCCTTGGTTCGAGCGCTGCCTGTTTGGCAGGAGGATGTTTTATACTGGATTGGTGGGTGGTATTTGGCTGAGAAACCCATTGTTTTTGGAACGATGTTTCGCAAGGGCTAACGCTGGATCCGTCGCTGGAATGGATTGCAAACCAGTTAAAATAAAAGAAAAAGATCGCATAATCGTGTTCGTCCATGGCTCGCCTTTCACTGGAAAATCCTGAGTACTATCTCAACCGCGATACCTCGTGGCTGGCATTCAACGAGCGTGTGCTCGAGGAGGCGGAGGATGGGGGGAATCCGCTGCTGGAGCGGCTGAAGTTTCTCGCCATTTCGGCCAGCAATCTGGATGAATTTTTTGAGATTCGCGTAGCGGCGATGATGCAGCAGATCGAAGACGGCTACAACGAGGCCGGGCCTGATGGATTGACGCTGACGGAAAAGCGCGATGTTTTGGCGCGGCTGACGCATAAGTTCGTGGATGGGCAGTATGAGTGCTGGAACACGTTGCGTCCGGCGCTGGCGGAGCGCGGGATTCGGGTGCTGGGAATGCATGAGCTGAGCGCGGCAGCGCGGCGGTTCGTGGACGAGTATTGCGAGAAGGAGCTGGATCCGCTGCTGACGCCGGTGACGGTGGATCCGACCCATCCCTTTCCCCGGGTGATCAACAAGGCGCTGTGCCTGGGATTGCTGTTGCGGCGGCGGCGGCGCTCGGCGCTGACCTATACGGGAGTGGTCTCGGTTCCGCGCAGTTTGCCGCGCCTGGTGAGACTGCCGTCGGAGAACACAACCGATTTTATTTTCCTGGCGGACCTGGTGGCGCATCACGCGCAGAACATGTATCACGGGTACGACATAGTGGGGGCGGCACCGTTCCGGGTGACGCGCAACAGCAATTTGTATCTGCAGGAAGAAGAGGCACGGAATCTTCTGGAATCGGTGCGAACGGAGTTGCACAACCGGCGCAAGGGCGATGCGGTGCGGATGGAGATTGAGGCGGATGCCGATCCGGAGATCATTGAGCGTTTGCGAACCGTGTTTGAGCTGGATCCGTGGCAGGTGTTTCCGGTGAACGGTCCGGTAAATCTTTCGCGACTGTTCAATGTGTATGAGCAGACGGCGCGGCCGGATCTGAAATACCGATCGTTTGCTCCGCGCGAGTTGCGATTGACGGCAAAGTCGCAGAATTTGTTTGAAGAGCTGCGGCGGCACGATATTTTGCTGCACCATCCCTACGATTCTTACGACGCGGTGATTTCGTTCATCGAATCCGCGGCCGAAGATGAGCAGGTGCTCTCGATCAAGCAGACACTTTACCGGACCAATGAGCACTCGCTGATTGTGCCCTCGCTGATCGATGCAGCGTCGCGGAAAGAAGTGACGGCGGTGGTGGAGTTGAAGGCGCGCTTTGACGAGGCGCATAACATCCGCTGGGCGCGGGATCTGGAAGATGCGGGAGTGCAGGTCTTTCACGGGCTGGTGGGGTTAAAGACGCACTGCAAGTTGTCGCTGTTGGTGCGGCGCGACCCGGATGGAGTGCGAAGTTACGCGCATATCGGGACGGGAAATTACAACGCGACCACGGCGAGGATTTACACCGATCTGAGTTTGTTCACGGCGAATCCGGAGATTACCCGGGCAGTGCACGACGTATTCAGTTTTCTGACCGCGTATGCGGAGAATCCCAGCTATGAGCCGTTGCTGGTGGCGCCGCTCGATTTGGCGGAAAAGGTGATTGCTCTGATCGACCGCGAGGCGGAGCATGCGCGACAGGGAGGGACGGGACGAATTATTGCCAAGATGAACGCCCTTCTGGATAAGAATGTGATTCACGCGTTGTACCGGGCGTCGCAGGCGGGAGTGGAGATCGATCTGATTGTACGTGGCATTTGCGCCTTGCGTCCGGGAGTGCGTGGGTTGAGCGACCGCATCAAGGTGCGGAGCATTGTGGGGCGATTTCTGGAACACAGCCGGATTTACTACTTTGGCAATGCGGGCGGAGAGGAGATTTATATCGGCAGCGCGGACTGGATGCCGCGGAATTTATACGAGCGGGTGGAGGTGCTGGTGCCTTTGCGCGACGAGTTCATGCGAGAGCGGGTGCGGCGGGAAATCCTGGACTCCTATTTGGCGGATAATCGCAAGGCGCGGATTCTGCTGCGCGATGCGACATATATCCGGGCATGGCAGCCGATGTATGGGAAGCGGAATCGCAAGGCGCCAACGGGTGCGGCGGCCTTCAGCGCGCAGGATTATTTAATCAGTGTCGCGGAAGGGAAGCAGGCGAACTCGGCGCCGCCGGTTCCGGCGAAGACGCTCAGGGTACCGGTGGGAAGAAAGAATAATACGCAATGATCATTTATTTTCTGCGTCATGCCAGCGCCGGGGAACACCTGGTGAATCCGAAGAAGGACGAGAAGCGCGCACTCGATAAAGAGGGCATTGAGCAGTGCGGATATGTGGGCCGAGCGCTGGCGGCGATCGAGGCGCAGGTAGACATGATTATTTCCAGTCCGCTGAAGCGGGCAACGCAGACGGCTTCGCTGGTGGGAAATGAGATGAGTTATGAAGGCAAATTGCAGATCGATCCGGGATTGCGGCCGGAGGCGAATCTTGCGGATTTCCGGAAATTGCTGGAAAAGTACGCGAAGCAGGAATCGATCATGGTGGTGGGACACAATCCGAATCTGAGCCAGTTCCTGGGCACGGTGATCAGCGAATCGGGTTGTGAAGCTTCGGTGGAGTTGAAGAAAGGCGCGGTGGCGCGAGTGGACATGCGGCGGACGTCCGGGACGTTGCAATGGTGCCTGACGCCGAAGGCGCTGCGAACGCTTTATGCGGCGGCGGTGGAGAGTTCGCGGCCGAACACTTCGCGGAAATAAGGGGCGTCCTTCTCGATCGCCCAGAGTTCCAAATCCACACCCATGCGGCGGCGGGGCACAAGCGTAAGGTGAACCTGCGCGGCGCGCTGGCTGACGCGAACTCTTTGGACAGCGCGGCTGCGGCCGAGATTCAGGGCGCGCGCGAGGCGCAGAAGCATAATGGCCTTCTGGACTCCGGGGCGGTCGGCGGGATCGAGAGATTTGATAGGAGCCTCGTCGAGGGCGGGGCGCGACTTTCCGAGGTAGCGGGCGATAGCGGCGATCAGGCGGCGCTGCTGGGGAGTGTAGCCGAGGATTTCCGAGTTTGAAATGATGTAGTAAGTGTGGCGGTGATGGCCGTTGCGGTTTACGTAATCTCCCACCTCATAAAGCATCGCGGCGGCGGAGAGCCACTCGCGAAATTCAGGAGCGAGGCCGTGCACCGAGCGCAGCGCGGAAAATAAAAACATTGCGGATTCGCGGACGTCGAGGGCATGTTTCATGTCCACGCCGTAGTGTGCGACGGCTTTGGTGATGGACTCCCAGCGTTCTGATTCGATCTGCCTACCGGAGCGGGTGCTGCGGTCGTGTTCGGCAGCCATCTGGGCCAAGAGTCCGTCGCGAAGGCCTAACGGCGAGTAGCGAAAACCTTTTAGATGGAGGCGGTCGAGCAGTTCGTGATACACCATGGCGCCGGCGACGACGATTTCAGCGCGGCGCAGGCCGATGCCCTGGATCTTGCGGCGCTCGTCGACGGGCAGGCGCGCGAGTCGCTTGGCGAGGCGCGTCATCTCGGCGCGGGAGACGACGAGGCGCTGGCGGCGGCCGTTCTTGCGAAGAATGCTGGCAGCGGTGGCGAGTGCGTCGGCGGTGCCGGAGGTGGCGATTACGTTTCTGACTTTTGCGGCGATGATCCGCGAAGCTACGCGATTCACTTCGCGGGCGATGAATCCCTGCAGACGCTTGAGTTCACCCTTGCGCGGAGGATCGTGGCGTAGGAATTCATCGGTGAGACGGACCGCGCCGAGGGGCAGGCTCACGGTCTCGCGGATATGGCCGCGGGTTGAGACAGTAAGCTCGCAGCTGCCTCCGCCCAGATCCATCATCAAAGTGGGCGAACGGTCGGCTCGAAAGTTGGAGACGAGGCCGAGGTGAATGAGGCGGGCTTCTTCGAGGCCGGAGATAATTTCGACCGTCCATCCTGTAGCGGAGCGAACCCACTCCAGAAAGGCTTGCGAGTTGCGGGCGTCGCGCAGGGCGCTGGTAGCGACGACGCGGACGGGGTCGGTGACGACTTGTTGTGTGGCGCGGTGAAAGCGGCGCAGGACTTTGACGGTTTCGGCCATCGATTCCGGGGTGAGAAAGCCGGAGCGGAAGACGCCTTCGCCCAGGCGTGTGACTTCGCGGTCTTCGTGGATAGGCCGGAGGTGGCCGCGCGTGAGGCGCGCGATCTTCAAGCGGACGGAGTTGGAACCGATATCAACCGCGGCAAAGGTAGGCATGAGGCAAGGGAGATAGTTTACATGCCGAAAGGCGGTCAGTCATTAGAAGTTGGATCCGCGAAACCTTTAGCGCAGGGGACGGAAGGTTCCGCCCAGGAAAGTCCTTGGACTGGCGAGGCTTCAGGATATTTTACTCGGGAGATCACGGGGCTTCACCCCGGCGAGGGCTCCGAGAATATTGGCGGCACAGGCTGTGCAGCAGGCGCCTTGCTGGCGGGAACTTTCATCAGCGGAAAGAATGTCAAACTCCAGCACCGCAGCATTGGCCGAACACAACTTGCAGCGAATTTGTACCTCTGACGTGAATGCCCGGAATGTCATCGAGTCGCGCACGTGCCCCCCCACGATCGCCAATCTAACGGCGAGTGGACAATAGATGCTGTGACTCGCCGTACCGATGCATGTGATTCCAATCACACGAAAAAAAAGGCAAAGGCGTGGCGGAGGAAGCCTGGGGGATCAGGCTGCCGAGGCTGAACCGAGGATTGTATTGTCTGGAGCTTTAACCGCAGCCTTAGCTGGACGGGTGGAATCCCCTTCTGGTGCGCGGCGAGTGCGCGAAAGGACGGCGACGGCCTGACGATATTTGGCACCGGTAACGTTATGGAGTTCGGCGACCAAGGGTGACTCGCGAACGTCGCCGAGGTTCTGTCTGGCGGTTTGGGTGAGGGTGAGCCAATCATGCCAGTCGCCGAGAGCGTCCTGTAAGCGCTTGATTTCAGTGATGAAGAGGTCAGCTTCGGCGGAGGGGCCCGCGAACTCGGCAGCGTAACGAGCTCGCTTGCTGAGAACGCGGTATCGGTGGAGCAAGGCTTCGGTAAGCGGCTCAGCGGAGTGGTCGAGGCGATGCAGCATGGCGCGGGCGACCGCCAAGGGATCGCGGCCGACGTTGGGATCGAAGTGCTTGGCGGCTCGTTTCAGGCGCTTGCGAATCTCGCGGATGGTGGTTTCGTCGACCGCCTTGCGGAGTTTTTTCTCCTGCCGACCACGGAGTTCGATCAAGTGATTGACGAGCTGGGTCTTGCGCCGGGGTTCGCGGGGCACTTTCAAGCTGCGGAGAGCGGCGGATTGGACGTCGAGATCGCGCACTCTTCCGGCGCGTTTACGGATCTTGGACAGTAGCTTCAGAAGTTTCTTTTCACTGCGGTCGAGTTTGGGAGCGAGTTCGCCGAGCAGGATCTGGAGGCGGCGCGTGCCGGTGCGGAAGCGGTGCACACTGTCGGCCTGCGGCTTTGAAGAGAGCTTGACGAGGTCGCGTTCAAGCTTCTGAAAAACTGCGCGGCTGCGCTTTGGAGCGATCGGTATAGACACGGCGAGTCGGAAGAAAAATACAGGCTTGTCTGCGAAAAGGCAATGCCGAAAAGCTAAGTTATTTTAACATCCTGTTAACAGGATTCTGCTAGGGTGAAGCGGAATGGCTTTACCCGCCCGACCTCGGCCTAATATGCCTTCTCCGCAACCCGTTGAAGCTGCGAAAGTTAGTGGTCTCTCCCCGGTGGAAAAGCAGTCCCTTGAAGTTGCTCGCGGAGGCGGCGAAGCGGGCGACCAGGTCTTCAAATTCGCTATGTTGCTGTGCGGTCTGGCGGTTCTGGGAACGCTGGTGCTGATTGTCTACGAACTGGTGCTGCGCTCCGGGCCGTCGTGGCATGCTTTTGGGTTTAAGTTCTTTGCCGGACGAGATTGGGATCCGGTGAATGAGCAATTCGGTGCGCTTCCGTTCATCTACGGAACCCTGGTGTCGTCGCTGCTGGCGCTGATCATTGCGGTGCCACTCTCGGTTGGAGTCGCGGTGT
>Ga0210389_10000843_pt1 | contig 26028 bp, 27 predicted proteins | sample IncBWH28OmetaG_FD_160127 | JGI IMG/M metagenome (GOLD analysis project Ga0210389, IMG submission 160127) | Forest soil microbial communities from Barre Woods Harvard Forest LTER site, Petersham, Massachusetts, United States - Inc-BW-H-28-O ...
CCGGCGTTAATATGGACGAAGGCGCTTCTTCGATCACTTTCTGGTGCCGCCGCTGAACAGAACACTCCCGCTCGAACAAGTGGACAATATTTCCGTGAGTATCGCCAAGCACCTGGATTTCGATGTGCCGCGGCGACGAAACATATCTTTCTATAAAAACGGAGCCATCGCCAAAGGCCGAGGTTGCTTCCGATACGGCTAAGGCCATTTGTTCTTCAAAGTCCCGCGCTTCTTCCACTATACGCATGCCCTTCCCGCCGCCGCCCGCCGCTGCCTTGATCAGTATTGGGAAGCCCACTTCAACGGCACGCTTTTTAGCTTCGGGCAGGTCCGAAATCGCTTCTTCGGTACCGGGCACCATGGGGATATTATATTTTAAAGCCGCTGCTTTGGCCGCCAGTTTATTGCCCATTACCTCCATGGCTTCCGGCGAAGGCCCGATCAAAATCAACCCGGCCTCGCGAACCATCCTCGCAAAAGCCGGATTTTCGCTTAAAAAACCATAGCCCGGATGAATACCTTCGGCGCCGGTTTGTTTACACGCGGCGATGATCTTTTCGCCAACCAGGTATGATTTTGCCGAGGGCGCTTCACCAATGTGCACCGCTTCATCGGCATAGCGCACGTGCAAAGCATCCCGATCCGCATCTGAATAAACGGCAACGGTTTTTATACCCATTTCGCGTGCAGAACGCATCACCCGCAGCGCTATTTCGCCACGGTTGGCAATAAGGATCTTGTGCATGGCAACAAATGTAAAATATTGGATGGATAATTATAAGCCGGCTGAAATAATACAAACCACTTGGTATTTGATGGTAAGAATCGGGTACTTAGTTTTACAGGAATTATTTTGACGCGAAATGGGGATTTATTTAGGAGGCAGACGCATTAAAAATTATTTTGAATGGCAATATCTAATATTGTATTTGAACTAAGGCTTTATTTGTACGATGATTAGTTTTTACCACAAAGATCGCAAAGTGAAAACCGCAAAGGTCACAAAGTTTTTTTTCTTTGTGATCTTCGTGCACTTTGTGGTTAAAAATGAGTCTTCAAATGACCATGTTTCGGCCATTCGACCCCAAAAGGCTTTAAATCATTTTAATGCGTTTGCCCGAATTTATTTAAGCGGTTATTAACTAAACATCAAACTTTAATTTATGCTTCTCTAAAAAATATTTAATTTGGATGATTATTGTTCAAAAAAAAAAGCACGGCGATGCCTACCTGGTTAATCCTTAAAACGACTGCCCGCTATATGGTTGTGCTATTATTAGTTTTTGGCGGAAAGGCATTTGGTCAAAGTGATTTTGAACGTACAATGCAACAAAAAGTAGACTCGTTGTTAGCACCCGTAAAGGACGATAACCCGCAGGATCATCTGGTGCCGGATGATGCTTTACAAACTATAACCGCTCCATCGGGCTGGGGAGGTTACGGAACTTATTTATTTGGCGACATTGGCGGTGTTTACCCGCAGGTATACCACACCACAGCCGACCTGATTGCATCGGGCGGCGTTTGTTTTGGCAACCCATTTAAGACAGTAAACGTGGCAGTTAGTATTAATTTAACAGATGTGCATAGGTTTCGTGATTTTTCGGGTAACTTTATGGTAAGCAGGGTAGTTGCAATTGGCAGCAGTATTTCGGTGGGCGGTTTGCAATTACTCGCAAATCAACGGCAATCCGATGCGCCGGGTCAGACGTTCTATTTTGCATTTAGCCACGCGGTACAATCACTGCCGTCATTAACGCAAGGTAGCTCACGGCTTACCTATACCATTGGCGTTGGCAATGGCAGGTTTTATTTGAAAAGCCCGGATGACATTGCAGCCGGCAGAGGGAAAAACGGCACCGGTTTATTCGGCAGCATATCCTACGAGGTTATCCATCATGTTAACCTTATTGGAGAATGGTCGGGTACGAATTTGGGACTATCGGCCGGATTTCGGCCGTTTAAACAACCTGTATCATTTGGACTGGGTGCAATAAATCTGACGCGATATTCAGGCGATAAAGCGGGGATGATCTTTTCGGTCGGGTACCCTTTATCTTTGAATCGCCAAAAGAACTAATTTTGAACTGGAATACATTTATATAAATCAACCGAAAAGATGCTTTTACGAGCATATAATGAACAAATGACGAAAAGGATTTGATGAAAAGATTAGTGATTATTTGTTTGATAATGACGTTTTACTTAGAAGCGCAGCGCGCGCTTTGCCAGGTAAAGAGCGACTTTTCGGATTGGAATGTGCCACCCCCGGTTCCCACCGGTACAATCCCGAAAGGGCCTGGTGGCGCCAAGACAACCGTGCTGCTGCTACCAGCTGACGTAACGGCGCCCAGCCTGCAATCAATCGATTTAAAGCTTGCCGGATCGTTTCCGATTTCACAAACCGCGCCTGACGTACAAGCCCCGGAGCAACCGAAATTTCCGCCCTTGCCGTTTAACGCGCCGGATATTCCGCTGCCCGCAGTGCCGCCTGCAATAGGTCTGCCAAAACAAACCCTTCACGACGAAATTACGGAGAGCAATACGGATATGCCCGAACCCGTAGCCCCTGAAATGCCTGCATTTCCGAAGATGCCTGTTTTAACGCAAAAGCCGGCGGACGAAGGCGTGTTGAAACTTCCGTTGATCCCTGCAATCATTGTGCAGCCTGATCCTTCGGCATTGCCGTTGGATGCATTCCCCTTTTTAGAGTGGCCGGTTCCCGGGATACCGGTAAGTTCGGAGATGAACACCTGGCCGGCGGCAAATTCAAATGACGATAAAATAAAACCAACAAATAAAAAGAAAACAGCAAAAAAACTTAAAGGAGGATAAAATGATCCGGCCGCCACGGCAAGGCAGGCTAATACTTTTTACGGCAATACTGAAATGAAAATCACCTTAACTAAATTAAAATATTACCTCGCTGCTGCCTTTTTTATGGCGGCTGTTGGCCCCGCCATGGCCCAGGGCGTGCACCGTGATCTTAATTTAAAAAAAGGCGATGAATTTCAGCGGCAAATTGTGATCAAGTCAAATTGCCTGTTACAGCGCGGAAGTCAGAAATTGAACCTGAGCACTTATTCCTCGGTAACTAAAATCTACAAAATCAATAATATAAGCGGAAACCATGCAACCATTAGCATAACCATCAGCAAAATCATCGACTCGCTTAATGCCCTCGGGCAAAAGGTAGTTTTTAATTCGGACAAACGCCCCGACCCCGACTCATTTATCCAGATGGCGCTGCTGCAAATGATTGGCAAACCGGCAATGATAACTGTTGACGAAAAGGGCAAAATCTCAACCGTCCAAAAGCAGCTGCCAATGGATGACACCCTGCTTTCATTTACCGGCATTCAAAATGAAGGGCTTGCAGCCGGCCATTTGATTGAGTTCACGACAGGTTTCCCGGCAAATCCATTTCTCAAAAAAGGGTATTCATGGACCGACTCAACCGTGTCTACCATAAGTCATTTTACCATCTATGCGGCAACCAGCCGTACCACAACCATTACCTATTCAACTGCCAGCCTGGCCGGAAACCTAAACAGCCGGATCAACGGTGTGATGCTGGTTGATAACGAATCGGGTATTATTCTGAAACGGTCAACGCAAAGTGTTACTACCGGTTACGAATTGGTGAAAGGCGTTATTTATACGGCCACCCGGAGGACAGCTACATCCGAGGTTTGTTATAAAACTACTGATCAGGCAAAATAATATCTTTAGTAAACCTGGTTCATAGGGGCGTTTCGCCGGCTAAACACTTTCGTTTGGATTAACCCAAACATTTGCTTCATTTCGTACAAAATAGATTTAGCATAGGTTAATGGCCCATTTTCAATTATTTTGATATTTAATAAACGTGTCATGTTATAGAAAAATATCTTAAAAAGTAAAATATCTGTAACCTTGTGCCTTTAGCCTGCGTAAAAAACCAAAAAAATCAAACGGCTATGGACGCTATCATACTCACTGCAAAAGTTTTATTCTCTCTGGCAATCCTGCTATTTCTGGGTGTTTTATTTTTCAGCTACCTGAAATACTTAAAAAGGACCTACTATCCGAACTGGAAATTTCCGGACTATATCAGCGTAGGTTATGCGGAGTATCTTTACAAAAAATACATCAGGCGTACTGTTAAATAGGTCCTGGCGTATTTTCAATCAATAATTCCAGGAATTTAAGGTCGAGCCATCGGTTAAACTTATAGCCTACTTGTTTAAAGTGGGCTACTTCGGTAAAACCAAATGATTGGTGCAGCCTGATACTTACTTCGTTATCGGCGCTAATTCCGGCTATTATTGCGTGGACATTGGTTTCGCCGGCGCGATCAATTAACGCCCCAAGCAACATTTTGCTGATCCCCTTCCCCCTGAATAATTTTTCTACGTATACGGATACTTCAACAGTATATCGGTAGCAGGGCCAAACCCTGAAATGGCCAAAGCTGCTAAAACCTGCTATAACGCCGTTAATAACAGCAACATAAACAGGGAAATTATTATTCACCCTATCCCGGTACCAATCGGTACGCATTTGGAGCGTATGCGGCTTTTCGCTGTAAACGGCTGTCGTATTTAAGATAACCTCGTTATAGATATCGAGTATCGCCGGAAGGTCCGCTTCGGACGCCTCCCTTATTTTTACTTCATTAATCATGGGTGTTAAAGCAGAACACCCCTTAACCGTAGCTAAAGGGTGTTTAAAAATTTTATTGTTTTTGCGGGGCGCCCGGAGGAGGACCACCAGGCCCCGGTCCGCCCGGAGGAGGGCCACCGGGACCCTGTTTCATTTCGGGCCACGCAGCTTCAGGATGAGAAGTGCCGCGATGGCAGGTATTACAACTTATGCCCGAAGTTTCAACCATTCCCAAAGAGTCCTTTTTCGCTTCAAAATATTTTTGATTGATCTTGTTCATCATCTTATACATGTGGCGGGCCATTTCCTTTTCAGGTTTTGCATCGCTGGCAAAATCCATGCCCTTACCGTCGGCATTAGCAGCGTGGCAAAAATTACAACGCACACCCAATGACATGGCCCACTGCCGCATAATCTTGTGGACCTGCATATCGGTGGTGTGTTTTGGCAATACTTTCAGATTTTTCGGCGCATCGTCATCAGGTGCCATAGACGTAAGCGCAACGAATGATACGATAGAAGACAGTCCTATCGCAATCAGAGCTTTTCGGTTTATAAACATATTGTCATGATTAAGTCAACTAAATTAAATTTTGTAAATCACTTTACAAAATGAATCGACCAACAGGGCGAATTAATCGACGGAAAGCTATGTATTGTAACAAAATTCATACTATTTGAAAATAAATTTGCAGAATTAACCCACTAATCTGTCCGTTGATATAGGATCGCGCCGTATTTTCTCCAATTTTTTAAAAGACGGTTCATGATGAAGAGAACGGGAATTTTCTGTTTAAGTTTGTTAACAACTATTGACAATATGGAACTGGCGCCGGTAAAAGAACACCTGGAAGAGAACAAACTATTTACTGACGACCCGGATTGCCGGGACAGTGTTAACATGTCGGTTGACTTTTACAAGAGGATTGGCTTTAACCCGCCCTGGATTTGCTATTACGCCCGGCTGGAGGGGCAATTGGTGGGCTGTGCCGGTTACAAAGGCAAACCGGTAAACAACCGTGTTGAAATTGCCTACGGCGTTTTCCCACAGTATCAAAATAAAGGTATCGGCACACAGATTGCTAAAACGCTGGTTGATTTGGCGCTCAAAACGGATGCTGATTTGATTATAACCGCGCGCACACTGGCCGAAGAAAATTTTTCAACTAAAATTCTGAAGAAGAATCATTTCAGGTTTTTAGGAAATGTTTTTGATAAAGAGGATGGCGAGCTTTGGGAGTGGGAGTATGAAAAGTAAACACGAATTAAAATAAACACGAATTTTCACGAATTAGTACGAATTGCACGAATTAAGAGGGGCCGGCGCACCTAAAAACGGCACTGTTCGCAATTCAGCTAATTTTGACGCTGGCTTGACGGTTGTTCGGGCACAAAACCCTCAATTTTACCTCAAATTAAAACCATCAACTTATGAAGTACAATTTTTTAGGAAACACCGGCCTGGTGGTTTCCGAACTCTGTTTTGGTACCATGACCTTTGGCGGCAGCGGCATTTGGGAGGCGATAGGTAAAATAGCGCAGCAGGGCGCGAATGACCTGATAAAGGTTGCTGTCGACTCCGGCATAAACTTTATCGATACCGCGAATGTTTATTCGTATGGCGAGTCGGAACGGCTGCTTGGTCAGTCCATAAAAGATTTGGGGCTCAACCGATATGACCTGGTCATAGCCACAAAAGTACGCGGCCGCATGAGCGCGGGTTTGAACAATGTGGGGCTTTCACGCTATCATATTTTCCAGTCGGTTGACGAGAGCCTCAAAAGACTGCAACTGGATCATATCGACGTGCTCTACGTTCACGGTTTTGATCCGGCTACCCCAGTTGAAGAGATCATGCGTTCGTTGAATGATGTCGTACAAAGCGGCAAGGTGCGTTATATAGCCGTTTGCAATTGGCCGGCATGGCTGGTAATGAAAGCCATGGGCATTGCCGACAAGAACGGCTGGAATAAGTTTGTCGGCCTGCAATATTACTACTCAACAGCAAGTCGCGATATCGAACGCGAAATTGTGCCCCTGGCGATAGATCAAAAGCTGGCCATCATGCCCTGGAGCCCGCTGGCAGGCGGTTTTCTTTCGGGAAAATATACCCGTAATAGCGAAAAGGCCGGCGATTCACGCCGCGACACCTTCGACTTTCCGCCGATAAATAAGGAAAAAGCGTATGATATTGTTGATTTATTGGCGGAGATTGGCAAAGTGCATAATGCATCCGTAGCTGAAATCGCGCTCGCCTGGGTACGTTTGCAAAAGGGTATCACGAGCACCATTATTGGCGCGAAAAACGTGGATCAGCTTAACGCGAACATCAAATCAACTGAAGTACAGCTAACCGCAGAAGACCTGAAAAGAATTGACGAGGTGAGCGCACTGCCGAAGGAATATCCGGGCTGGATGGTTGAAAGGCAATCGGCAGACCGGGAGATTAAGTAGTTTTTTGGTTCATGGTTGATGGTTCATAGTTCATGGTTCATGGTTCATAGTTCATAGTAGCTGCAAATTCTCAAAAGTCATGAACCATGAACTATTTACTACAAATCAGCTATGAACTATGAACCACGAGCCATGAACTAACTATTTAAAGCTTTTCAAAACGCCAACCACATGCTCCACCATATCAGGATGCACATCCAAATGCAAAACGAAGCGTATGCGGTGTGGGTGTGTCGACAAGGCCCTTATGCCATGGGCCGCCAGTTTTTCTAAAACAACTGCGGCAGGCTCAACTGTATCAAACAAAATCAGGTTGGTTTCAACCGGTAACACATTCGAAACTGCCGGACAATTTCGCAAGGCTTCGGCTAGTATCTGCGCGTGCGTATGATCGATCTTCAGGCGCTCGACGTGGTGGTCCAACGCATAAATGCCTGCTGCTGCCAAAAAACCTGCCTGGCGCATACCACCGCCGAAAACTTTACGAACCCGCCGGGCATATTTGATGGTTTCTTTGGACGATAGCAGTACCGAACCAACCGGCGCGCCTAATCCTTTTGACAGGCAAATTGAAATGCCGTCGAAATATTGGCCGTAATCTGATGCTTTGTCACCGGTTTTGGTTAGCGCGTTAAAAATCCGGGCGCCATCCAGGTGCAGCTTCAGTCCTTTTGCCTTGCACAGGGCCGCTATGGGCTTAATATTTTCCAGTGTGTAGCAACTCCCCCCTCCCCTGTTCGAGGTATTCTCCAAAACAACCAAACTGGTGTGCGGGTAATGGTCGTTTACCGCGTTGATCTCCGGTTCAATCATTTCGGCTGTGATAATACCCCGCTCGCCGTTCAGCAGCCTGGCCGATACCGATGAGTTAAAGGCAATTCCCCCGCCTTCATACCGGTAAACGTGCGCAGTTTGATCAGCTATCAGTTCATCCAACGGCTGGGTAAAACATTTTATCCCAATCTGGTTGGTCATAGTGCCCGACGGACAAAACAGCCCCGCCTCCTTGCCAAAAATTGCCGCAGCTTTTTGCTCCAGCTCATTGATGGTAGGGTCCTCGCCAAAAACATCGTCGCCGACTTTGGCATTCATCATCGCCTCCATCATTCCGGGGGTCGGTTTGGTTACGGTATCGCTGCGTAAATCAACTTGCATCATATTAAATTGTGTAAATGTGCGTTATTTGTATTTTATTCAATATGCGTTCAATTTTAAGCATTTTATTCTTTTCGGCGCTGTTTGTATCAACAAAATCATTCGGCCAGAAATGGCTGCCCGGCCACTTTACCGATGACAAAGGAAATGTGGAGACCGGTTTGATCCGCATCAACCCTTCAGGAAAGGCCCCTATTAAAGACGAAGGGTTTATTGAATTTAAAGAGGACAACAAATCGAATTCATTCAAGCTAAGCGCAACGGAATTGCGGTCGTTCGTCATCGGCCGCGACAGTTTTGTGGTAGCGCATGCGCCAGGCAATGAAACCTGGGCCAAAAATGAGTTTGATTTTGTGCGGGTGGTTTTGGATGAAGATTTGAAACTGTACGCAGCCGGCGGTGTAAAAACGGGTGGCGGCGGCAGTGGTTTAAGCGTAGCGCCCGGGCTTTCAACCGGGGTAGGTACCGGCGGTTATAGCGGCGCCGCAGTTGGCGCCGGCGTATCCGTTCCTATCGGTGGCGGAGGCAGCGGTAGTTATTACGAAAAAGTAGTATACTATTACGGCGATAATACAGCGGACATGAAACGCCTGAACGATCAGAATTTCGAAGACATTATGACCGATATGATGGGCGACTACCCCGAAGTGGTGGATAAAATAAAAGCCAAAGTCTACGTACTTGAAAATATCGACCGGCTCATCGCCTGGTTTAAGCAGATGAAAGCGACCGCGCCAAAGCCCGGTTCATAGTTCATGGTTCATAGTAAGATGAAAAACCACTTTCCTGCCATGAACTATGAACCATGAACTATAGGCTCGCAGCAATCACAAACCCACTTGCCCAGGCCCATTGAAAATTATAGCCGCCGAGCCAGCCGGTTACATCTACACACTCGCCGCCAAAAAATAAGCCGGGCACTTTTTTCGCCTCGAGGGTTTTGGATGATAGTTCATCGGTAGATACCCCGCCGCGCATTACCTCAGCTTTATCATAACCCTTGTCCCCTGCCGGTTTTACCTTGAAATTATGGATCAGGTTGCTGATGTTTTCTATGTCTGTTTTACTCAGCGACGCCAGGTTTTTTTCGGCGGGTAACCGGTCCGCTATTGCCTCGGCAAATTTGCGGGTATAAAGTGTGGCGATAAAATTTAGCAATGTCTTTTTACCGTTTAAATCGCGTTGCTGTGCAATTAATTCTTCGATATTTTGGTTTGGCAGCAAATCGATATAAATAAACTCCCCCGGCCGCCAGTAGGATGAGATTTGCAGGATAGCCGGCCCGCTCAAGCCCCAGTGGGTAAAAAGGATATTTTCTTCAAAGCTTGCCTGGTCATTCCATACCCGGCAGAAGATGCTGTTGCCGGACAGCTGCTCGTACCAGGGCTGATCCTTCCCGGTTATCGTTAAGGGTACCAGGGCCGGCGCGGTTTCCGTAACTGCCAGGCCGAGTTTACGGGCAATTTTTAGCCCCAGGTCGGTTGCGCCCATCTTTGGGATAGGCAGTCCGCCTGCCGCTACCACCACCTTCCGCGCAATTAGTATTTGTGGCTCCCCATCAATGTCAGCGTATACCTCAAACCCGCTTTCCACCTTTTGAATATCGTTAACCTGGGCATTGCACCAGATTTCCTGGCCCAGATCAGCACATAAGCCGGTAAAAATATTCACCACGTCCTTTGCTTTGTCGCTCTCGGGAAAAAGCTGGCCAAGCGTTTTTTCTTTGCCAATTATTCCATAGGTTTCAAAAAACGTGATCGCATCCTCAACTGTCCATTTGGAGAGCGCCGATTTGCAAAAATGCTCGTTTTGCGAGATAAATTGCTGGGGCGACGCATACAAATTGGTGTAATTACACCGCCCGCCGCCGCTGATCAGGATCTTTGCGCCTACTTTGTCATTTTTTTCCAGCACGAGCACCCGCTTGCCTAAAAACCCTGCTTGTACCGCGCACATCAACCCGCAGGCGCCGCCACCGATAATTAGGGCATCAAAGTTTGTTTGTTTTGCTATTTTTGTAGTCATGGCTGGCGCGGCGCAAATATCAGAATTCGGCAAGATACTCATCTTCCTCATCACGGGAATAATCATGGTGTGTTTTGCCTTTTTTATCGTGCGGCTTATCGCGCCAAGAAAGCCAAACCCCGAAAAACTCACTTCGTACGAATGCGGCGAAGAGCCCACCGGCAGCGCCTGGCTTCCATTTAATTCGCGGTTTTATGTAATCGCGCTAGTTTTTTTACTGTTTGATGTCGAAATGGTTTTCATTTTCCCCTGGGCCATTGTTTTTGGCAGCCATGAGATTAGTACCGTTGACCCACGCTGGGGCGCTTTATCATTAACCGAAATGTTTATTTTTTTGGGCATCCTCATACTCGGCCTGGCCTACGTTTGGGCAAAAGGCGACCTGAACTGGATAAAACCCAAACCGGTAACCCCAATTGCGGATACCAGTATCCCCCAGTCATTATACGAAAAGCTGAATGCCGACCAAAGCGCCTACCAGGTAAAAGCATTCAAAGCAGAACCGGAGCCGCAACCAACTACCGCTACTACTACTACTACTACTACTGCTACTGCTACTGCTACTGCTACTGCCACCGCTACTGCTACTGCCACTCCCCCAAAGCGGCCAATGTTTAAGCCAACTTTTAAAAAACCAGGTAATGAATGAGTTAAGCAGCGAAAACGGCGGCATAGTAGTCACCAAAATGAATGATCTGCTCAACTGGGCAAGGTTATCGTCGCTGTGGCCGCTGAGCTTTGGTATAGCTTGCTGCGCGATTGAATTTATGGGCGCGTTCGCTTCCACTTACGACCTCGACCGTTACGGTGTTTTCCCACGGCCGTCGGCACGGCAGGCCGATGTGATCATTATTGCAGGTACCGTTACTTTTAAAATGGCGGAGCGCATCAAACGGCTTTATGAGCAAATGCCCGAGCCTAAATACGTGATCTCCATGGGTTCCTGCTCCAATTGCGGCGGCCCTTACTGGCAGCACGGCTATCACGTGGTTAAAGGCGTGGACCGGGTAATTCCGGTTGATATCTATGTGCAGGGCTGTCCGCCCCGCCCTGAAGCGCTCATCGGCGCGATACTGGAACTTCAAAAAAAGATACAGGACGAGCGTTTGGTAGGCTGAAAAACGGCAGTGTTAATTTTTGTACACCCCAACATTTTTTCACTTTAAGTAAACAGGCTTAGTTTATTGACAATAAGTCAAGTAAATTCTTACAAACCATTACTTTAAGTAAAAACGACCAAAAATCGTTCAATTTTATTTAGGCGAAAGAGCATTTCAAAACGGTATTTCCACGCTGCCTCAAGCATTTTTGGCTGCCAAAGGAGATCGGTAGGTAACCCACCATACGCTTCCTTTCATTTCGATCGTTTAGAATGCCACCCCAACTCACCTTTCGCCTTTCACTTTCTCCTCACCAAAAAACAATTTTAAATCTTTCAAAATGTTTTTAATTTCAACGCCGGGTATATTTAGTTTATATGAAAAAAACCTTATTGCTTTTTTTAGTCTCTGGCCTGGCAATTATTACTGCTTCGGCACAGGATTTTGGGTACGGCGCCGCGACGAAGGAAGAGCTGAGCATGCAGCACTATGACAAAGACACATCGGCCCATGCGGTGGTGCTAAACGAATACGGATCGGCAAAAATCGACCAGATGAATGACAATCTTATTAAAATTATTTATGAGCATCACGTTAAAATAAAAATATTCGACAGCAAAGGCTTTACGCTGGGCAATGTGCTGATTGGCCTTGGCAATAACGACAACGATGCCGAAAGCCTGGAAGCGGTAAGGGGCGTAACTGCCTGGCTGGATGACGACGGTTCGGTAAAAACCACCGCTTTCGACCCGGCAAAGGTTTACAAGGAGAAAGTGAGCAAAACTTTTACCGAAGCTAAGTTTGCCATGCCGGGCATCAAAAATGGCTGCGTAATCGAGTATGATTATATAACGTCTTCGCCTTTCCTGGGCCATTTTCCGGGATGGAATTTCCAGTGGAACATCCCTAAAATACATTCCTTATACGACGTGCGCCAGCCTGGTTTCTGGACTTATAACGTTTCATTGCGCGGAGGGCTTAAGTTTTCCAAAAATATATCGGAAGTTATACCGGATTGTTTCTCCGCAAGGGGCGCCAGTTCAGGCTGCGTTCACATGGTGTTCGGAATGGATGACATACCGGCTTTCATCTCCGAAAGCGACATGACATCGCCGGCGAATTTCATATCGTCGGTAAATTTTCAACTGGAAGCGTATAAAAACCTTACTACAGGCGCAGTTACTCACTACGCGCAGGAATGGTCGGACGTTGATCGCGACTTTGACCGGTCGGAGACATTTGGCCAGCAGCTACGCAAAAAAGGATTGTTCAAAGATATTGTCGCCCCGCTGTTGAGCGCTAAAACCGACACCCTTGAAAAAGCAAAGGCTGTTTTTGAATACATCCAGAAAAACCTGAAATGGAACAACCTGTACGGCACGGGCACCAGCGACGGGATGCGAAAGGTGATTGAAAACCACAGCGGCAACTGCGCCGAAATCAACCTGGCGCTGGTGGCCGCCCTAACCGAGGCAGGCGTAAATGCCGAACCTGTAATATTGTCGACACGAGAGCATGGCTATGTAAGCAAACTATACCCGGTAACCGATGGCTTTAACTATGTGATTGCTAAAGTTGATGCCGGCGGAAAAAGCTACCTGCTGGACGCAACCGACCCCCTGCTTCCATTTGGCATATTGCCATTAAGGTGCCTTAACGACCAGGGCCGGGTGATGGCCCGGGATAAGCCTTCGTATTGGATAAATCTGAATACCGGTCAAAAAAAGATACGCACATTTAATATGGACCTGACTTTAACGCCCGACGGCAAACTTAAAGGCACGCTGATACAACTTTCAACCGGGTATGATGCTTATGAAAAAAGAAAAGAGATAAAGCAGTTTAACTCCACCGACGAATATGTGCAAAGCCTTGACGAAAAATCTTCTAAGTTTAGGTTTTTGAGCGCCAATTTCACCAACCTGGACAGCCTGGACGAACCGCTGACGGAAACATACGAGATTGAGTTGAACGAAAACAAAAATATGGATGATGAGCATTTAAGCATTAACCAGTTCCAGCTGGATCATATCACGCGTAACCCCTACCGGCTGGCGGAGCGCAACTTCCCGGTTGATAAAGGGATGGCTTTAAGCGAACAATTTTCATTCACCCTGCATCTGCCGGCTAACTACGTGGTTGACGCCCCGCCGAAGGAGATTAATTTAGCCCTGCCTGACAACGGTGGAAAATTTCAAACTTTTTACCAGGCAGGAGCGGGTTCGTTTACCTATTCGCATATTCTTCAATTCAACAAGGCGATCTATTCGCCGGGAGAGTACGCCGCCTTAAAGGAATTTTTTAACCGGATCATCCTTTTTCAAAAAGACCAGGTTAGGTTGAACAAAAAAAGCTAAACTTTTTATGAGATACATTTTCACCGCCCTGTGCGCCCTGGCTAACCTGGCCGTTGCCCATGCCCAGCAAAACCCGTACGATGCAAGCCTGATCGACAAAAGCCTGCTCCCTTATGCCAGCGTAGTAGTGCGCGGGCAGGAGGAAGATGTGGAAGTAAAAGACCTTAACACCACGATTTTCCATTTTAAGGAGGCCGTTACCATACTGAACAAAAACGGCGACTATGCTGCCAATATCGGTGTATACCACGACCAGGCACAGAACATAAAAAACATCAAAGGCGCAACTTACGATGCAAACGGCGTGCAGACGGGCAAATTTTCGGAAAGTGATTTTGAAGATATAAACACCACCGACGGCTTTTCGCTTTTCGAAGATGTGAAGGTAAAACACTATACGCCTCACATCGCCAATTACCCCTACACCGTGGCTTATGAATTTGAATTGCGCATAAAAGGGAGCCTTACTTTTCCGCAATGGCAACCCAATAGCAGGGCCGGGGTGGCAGTGGAAAAAAGCACGTTTAAATTCCGCTGCGATGCTGATTTTAATATCCGGTATAAAGAAATAAATATGCCCTCGACGGTATCGATCCAAAAAGACGGCAGTAAAAAAGTTTATGCCTGGCAGGTAAATAACTTGAAAGCGATAAAACCCGAGCCGTATAGCCCCAACGGCGCCAGCTATTTGAGCATGGTAAAGATTGCGCCCGAAAAATTCACTTATTTTGGTGTTCACGGCTCGTGTACCGACTGGGCCGGGCTTGGCAAATGGCAATACGATAACCTGGTTGCAAACAGGCAGGATTTACCGGCTGAAACCCGGGACCGGATGATCGCCCTGACAAAGGATATTCCCGACCCGAAGATGAAGGCAAAAAAGATCTTCGAATACATGCAGGGTAAGACCCGTTATGTAAGCGTACAAATGGGCATTGGCGGGCTTCAACCCTTCCTGGCTTCGGATGTGGACAAGTTAAACTATGGCGATTGCAAGGCGCTGGTGAATTACACCCAGGCCCTGTTAAAATGCGTAAATATCGAATCGTACTATTGTATGGTGAAAAGTAATGCAGGCGGCAGCCGCAAGATGAGTTTGCTGACCGATTTTGCGAGCCTTGACCAGGCCGATCATATTATACTTTGCCTGCCCTTTAAAAACGATACCACCTGGTGCGATTGCACCAGCCAAACCATACCCTTCGGATTTTTGGGAAGCTTTACCGATGACCGCCTCGTGCTGGCCTGCACGCCTGAGGGCGGCAAACTGTTGCACACGCCAAAATATACCACTACGCTAACCCGTAAAGCAAACTTTACCATCGATGAAAAAGGGGAACTGTCGGGCGATATGAATACCGTTTTCACCGGGGTTGATTATACCTCGCGGGATAATGTTATTGCAGAGTCGAATGTTGAGCGTTTAAAAATGATGCAAAATATCTACCCCATCAACAACCTGGATATTGAAAAGCTTGAATTTAAACAAGATAAAAGCATACAGCCCACCACAACGGAACACATCGCCTTCAAAGCGCCTGAGTTTGCGTCGTCGGCTGACGGCAAAATAAACTTCTCGCTCAACCCGGCCAGCAAAATATCCGGCGTACCGGCGCAGGTATTTAACCGCACTACAGCTGTTTTTATATCCGAAGGCTTTACCAACCAGGATGAGTATACCTATACGCTGCCGGCCGGTTATCATCTGCAAAATAAAACCTTCCACCGCACCATGGAAAAACCATTCGGCAGTTATACAGCCGACTTCCGCACCGAGGGCAACCAACTCATCTATACCCGTAAGCTGCAGTTAACAGGTGGCAGCTACCCCAAAAACATGTACCAGGACCTGGTCGACCTGTATCAATATGCTTCCGATGCCGACTCGCACAACATTATTTTGTTGAAGGATAACTGACATAGGGTGGCGTTTGGACTGAGTGACCTAACGGCGCATTTAGCCGTTTTTTTTTCGCTGCCGCAAGGCACCTGGTTTGTGTTCCGCGTTAAGGTAATCCGCATACAAGGCAACCATCGCTGCTATCCGTTATAATTTTGTACTTTTAGCTTATAAACCGTATTAATCCGTTCTTAACCTTGAATATCATCTATCCAAAAAAACGGCTACTTGTACCCGGGCGACAAGCTGGGAAACATTGATAAAATGACAATAGCTTATGAAGAAGAAGGAAATTACATTAAAGGTTAGTAAAAACGATCCTACCCTTGGTTATGTTTATCTACCCAACCATTTACGAACAGCCGTGTCAGTTGATAAACAAGTATGGTTGTCTGATCTAATCGGCGCATATAAAGGGCCGTCAATATATTTGGATTTCAAAGATAATGAGTTAGTTGGAATTGAAATTGTTCGCTGACTGCTTAGATATACGCGTCAAAGTTGCTTTTTCATTTCCGCCATCATAAATTTATCCAATAATCTACATAAATGTATTATTTTCAGCCGTCGATTTAGCCGGGGTTTTCACATCGCCAAATCGAACCCATAACAACCAATTGCCCTGATATGAAAAAAACGATAGCCCTTTGTGCACTTTTACTCACCTGCGGCATTTTTACCTTTAAAGCTAATGCCCAGCTTGCATCACAGGTTGCCAACATTTTTCCAAAAGGCACCAACGTTTACGCAAATATTGCTTACGCAGATGATACCCTAAAAAAACACCGGCTCGACATCTATCTGCCACCAGTAAAAAAGTTAAGCTACCCCGTGGTGGTTTGGATACATGGCGGCGCCTGGATGTCGAACGATAAATATGCAGATATGGGTTATATGGTTAACACGCTGAAGGACCTGATCAATAATGGCTACGCGGTTGCTTCCATTGATTACCGCTGGAGCACTACCGCGCCTTTCCCGGCGCAGGTACAGGACTGCAATGCGGCAATTGATTACATCTATAAAAATGCCGCGCAGTATAATATCGACGACAGTCGCATTGCGCTGATGGGGTTCTCGGCCGGCGGCCATTTGGCCAACCTGATTGGCTTGTCAAATAACAGTAAAGAACGTGATTTCTATTATAAAGGTGTAAAACCCAGTTTTAAAATAAACCTGGTAATTGATTTTTATGGCCCGTCGGACCTGACCACCTTAAAGGGCAATGACAACCCCGACCCTAAAAACCCCATCACGCTGCTGCTCGGCGGAACAGTGGCCGAGAAACCCAAACTGGCCAAAGAGGCCAGCCCGATCACCTGGCTGGATCAGAAAGATCCGCCCTTCCTGATCATCCAGGGCGAAAAAGATGAATCGGTAAACCCCGAACAATCCAAAACGCTTAGCGACTGGTTAACCAGGATGCACATACCCAATGATTTGATCATCGTGCCGGGCGCGCCGCATTATGGGGTTATGTTTGATGCGGAGAATATCCGGAGGGAAATTTTAGGGTATTTGAATAAATATTTGCAGTAAAACGGGGATTTTACACTATTAGAAACTCAACATATGCATTTCCCTCTTTCCGCGCAGCGAAGAGAGGGTGAACGAGCGAAGTCCCGCACGTGCGGGAGGTGAGTAAATACCGAGCGACATTACCGCCAATGCATTAGCGCCAATGTCCGCCGGGTTGACTCACCCCGAATGCGCTGCGCTGTTCGGCCCTCTCTTCGCCTGCGGCGGAAAGAGGGCAACTACAATTATTTTTATGTTTCAACGCAACAATTTTCACACCTCGTGAAAATAAAGCTTTACAATAATCACCGGGATCACCAGCAAAGCCAATGATATCAGCGTATATTTTTTGTACAACTTACCTCCATGCGTCGCGTACTGCTTCGAAAGCCGCTGATATCTTTCGTTGCTAAAAATCAGCAGGTAATTCAGGATAACAAACGGGATAAAAAGCGTAACGATGATTGAAATAAAGTCGTTGATCAGGCGATAATCAAAAATATTTACCGGCAAAACTAAGGGCAGCCTTTTGTTTACCAGGGTTTTCATCCATAAAAAAAAGGTGAACAAATTTATGCCTGCCAATAATGACATCGGCACCAGGGTATAAAGCTTCCAGCTGGCGGCCCCGGCTTGTTTTGCCTTTGTAGCGGCAATAGCGTCGACCCATATTTTATAATACAGACCAAACATTTGTTTACTTTTTTGTCTTTTTTGGTAATTCAACCTCTAACTCTTCAGCCTCTGTTTTCGATATGGCATCCTCTACCGAATGGCTTTTAGTGTTCGATCGTGCTTTTTGTGTTAACTCAACCAGGGTGCGGTAGTGTTCATAAAGCGTTACCAGTTCTTCTTCACTCAGGTCCTGTATGTTCAGCAGGCGGTTACTCGCGCTGTTGTTGGCGGCTATCAACTCGTTCAATTTCAGTTGAACGGACATTGACTCCTTATTTTGCGATTTCTGTATCAAAAAAACCATCAAAAAAGTAATGATGGAAGTGCCGGTATTAACAATGAGCAGCCAGGTGTTTGAAAAATGGAATACCGGGCCACTTATCCCCCATAACAAAAGCAGCCCTATTGCCGCCATAAACACCGGCGAGCTGCCGCTATAGGTGCTAATGGTGTTGCTTACCTTCTCGAAACCCGAAATATTTTCATTTACCTGGTTAGTCATTAATTATTTGTTTAATTTGACGTTTAATATAATTTTAGCTCCGACATTCCGTTTTCGCCTCACCTAAATTCTCTCCAACCGCGTGCCGCCTTAGCTTTAGCGGTGGCGCAAGGAGAGGACTTCGATGCGAAATGGCTATATTTTCAATCATTTTTAGCCCCGCACGTGCGGGTTGGGGTGAGGCGAATACTGCGCTTATATCGAACTCGCTTAATTTAAAAGCCGCTAAACCAAAAATTGTTTTAGACTGTTTTAACACAAATGGGTATACAAGATTCTACCGGCTTAAAGGCGTTGAGCACCCGGCGCCTGGTTTTAAGGGCACTGGAGCTGGCCGACAGCGGGCAGGTGGCTGCCCTCCGTTCGGATGAAAAAGTGAACCAATATTTGAGCAGGCCCGCATGCGTCAGCGAAGCGGAGGCGAAGGTTTTTATCCGGAAAATACAGGCAGGTGTAGCAAACAACGGCTGGTACTACTGGGCGATTGACCTGAAGGAGGAGCGCCAACTGATCGGCACGGTATGCCTATGGAATATTGACCGGGAAAATTCAACTATCGAGCTCGGCTATGAGCTGCTGCCCGTAAACCAGGGCAAAGGGCTGATGTTTGAGGCCCTGGAAAAAGTGATCGATTTTGCCTTTGGCGAGTTAAAATTTAAAAAGATCATGGCCGTAACCAATCAATTTAATAGCAGGTCTGTCCGGTTGCTGGAGAAGTTTGGCTTTGTGAGAGATCAAAACTTTGCAGGTGATGCTGCCGAAGGAGTCGATGACATTTGCTTCGGGCTGGTTCGGATGTAACGGCTAAGATCCTGCGCAAACTGTTTCAGGCTTCCCGAGTGCATTTGACAATAAGGTGAGCTTCTTTCGTTATCATTTATACGCAAGGTGTCTGTGGGGATAAAGACAACGGAGGATTACGCCGAATATTAACCCAAAGAATTGTTCTGTAAGTGAACACTTTTTTGTATCATAAGCGTGCAGTCGCAAATGAAAATATTTGCTAATTAGCTGATCCCTATATATTTAGTAGTTTGGCATTTTATTGGCCTGCTAATGTCGACCTGTCAACAAAAAGTACCGATATGCTGAAAAATTACTTCAAAACCGCTTTGCGTAATGTGAAAAGGAACAAGGGTTTCTTTGTACTCAACTTTGCAGGCTTGTATATCAGCGTGGTTGTATGTATCCTTATTTCGCTGATCATTTTGCACGAAACGAGTTTTGATAAGCATGACGGCAATATCAATGTGTACCGCGTGGCAAATAATTCCGTTGCGTCAACGGGTAAAACATACGACGGACGAACACCATACCCGCTGGCAGGCGCTATGCGGGCGGCTATGCCTGGCGAAAAATTAATCTCGCAAATACATTTTGAAAAAGAAGATGTCATCTCATTCGGAGAGAAGAAATTTAATGAGAAAAATATTGTATTTGCAGATTCTGTTTTCCCCAAGCTTTTTCCGTTGGCTGTTAAACAGGGTGGAATAAAAAGGGCATTGGCTGAGCCGGGATTTGCTATACTTACAGCAACTACAGCACACAAATATTTTGGCAATGAAGATGCTGTAGGCAAAAGAATAAAACTTGACAATTTTATCGACCTGCAGGTTGCGGCGGTAATAGCCGATGCGCCATCCAATACCCATCTGCCTTACAATATGCTGGTTTCGTATCCTTCTTTTAAATCCCATCTCATTGGTGACCTGCCGATTAACACGTGGAGCGTGACAGCTGAAGGATTTGTATATATCGGGTTGTCCGGCAATAATAAGATGAAGGCTACTGAAAAAGGATTGAGCGCTATTGCAGACAGGTATACTTCCAAAAATACCCCCGGTACAAAAACGATTTATCAACTGCAGCCATTGCCCGATATCCACTTTAACCAGTTGTACGCAGCAAGCAATCCCTCGTACACCATCAATTATCAATACCTGTACCTCATCGGCGCAATAGGCTTATTCCTGGTATTGGCGGCCTGCATCAATTATACCAACCTGTCAACCGCATTGGCTATTAAAAAATCGAAAGAGGTGGGCGTCCGGAAAACCATGGGCGCAACGCGCGGGCACCTCATCCAGCAGTTTTTGTCGGAAACTTTCCTGCTTTCTGCGGTAGTTATTGTAGCGGCTGCATTGTCGGTTCGCTTTTTTGTTCCTTTACTCAATGATTTTCTCGATAAAAATATCCCTTTAAACTGGTTGAATTTTAAAACCGTGCTTTTGTTGATAGGCTTATGGTTTGCTGTCTCCCTGCTTTCGGGCCTGTATCCTGCACTTATTTTGTCGGGGTTTAACCCGATTGCTGCATTAAAAAGCAAAATGTCAGCCCCCAAAACCTCTGTTATTTTTTTAAGAAGAGGCCTTGTTGTATTCCAGTTTTTAACCGCTCAAATATTGATCATCGGTGCAATTGTGGTTGCAAAGCAGATGGACTTTGTGCAGTCACAGCCGCTCGGGTTTAATAAAGAAAGGGTTTTGGATATTGCCCTTCCCGAAAATAAGCCGGCAGAACTTCAAACGTTGCGCAGCGAATTGGCCAGCGTACCAGGTATCAGCAGCTTTAGCCTATCGGTAGGGGGCCCAATAACGGACAACAATCTTAATACCTCGTTTAACCGGAAAGAGAAGTATTCGGTTGAACAAATGACTGTAACGGTAAGGCCTTGTGATTTAAATTACCTTAAAACTTATGGGATGAAATTGGTTGCCGGTAGATGGTTTGATGAGAACGACGAGCGTGAGACCGCACTTAAAATGCCCGACTCCGTTAAACATTATGTTTTTGTTTTGAACGAAACCGCGATAAAAAAACTCGGGTTCGCCTCGGCACAGGACGCATTGGGTAAATATGTCACTTTCGGAATAAATAATATTTCGGCCCCCATTGTCGGTGTGGTAAAAGATTATCACGTTGCTTCATTACACGAGTCTGTCTCGCCCGTACTTATGGTGCAGTACCCATTCTTTTACTACAATTTAGGGATAAAATTTTCAAACGGCTATTCTGCCGCAAACCTGGCTGCCATTGAAAAAGTATGGAACTCGATTTACCCGCACGATATATTTGAATCCAAATTCCTGGATGAAAATGTGGCCAGCCTGTATAAAAATGAAAAAAGGACGCAGCAGTTATTTAACCTTTTTACTTTTATCTCCATAGCTATCAACGTTTTGGGATTAATAGGGTTGCTGTCTTTTATTATCGAGCAGAAGACAAAAGAGATTGGCATTCGTAAAGTTCTGGGCGCATCTGTAAAACATATCTCGTTTATCCTGTCGAAGGATTTTTTAGGCCTTATTATGGTTGCCTTTTTTATAGCAGCACCGCTTGCATGGCTATTGATGAATAATTGGCTGCGCGATTTTGCTTATCGTACCGATATCAGCTGGTGGGTGTTTGGCGTTGCCGTTTTATCAACGCTGACAATAACCTGTATCGCTATCGCTTTTCAAACCGTTAAAGCTGCTTTTGCTAATCCTATAAGGAGTTTGAGAATGGAGTAAATTATTTGGTCTGGTGGTAGGTGTGTAGAAAGGGAGTGATTTATTCCGGCCTTGTTGTTTGTTTCCCAGTTTCCCAGTTTTCCAGTTTCCCAACTTTCCAGTTGTCTGTATCCCCCTTTCCCGTTGTCTGTGTCCCCACAGACAACTATTTCGTATATAGGTTGTACTCCCCGCCGCAAATGCGAACTGTCTGGCAGACATCTTTAATGGGGACGTTTTGTAAGCACAGTTGGAGCACGGAAAGGAAGGTGTCTGTGGGGACACAGACACCGGGTTGGGTTAGAATAGAGTATCCCCCCGTTTCCCGTTGTCTGTGTCCCCACAGACAACTATTTCGTATATAGGTTGTACTCCCCGCCGCAAATGCGAACTGTCCGGCAGACATCTTTAATGGGGACGTTTTGTAAGCACAGTTGGAGCACGGAAAGGAAGGTGTCTGTGGGGACACAGACACCGGGTTGGTTAGAAAAAGAATGGAAAATCCCCCCTTGCCGCGCCCATTTCCCGTTGTCTGTGTCACAACTTCTCGTTGTCTGTGTCCCCACAGACAACTCCTCCGGTAATAGTGCGTGATTTATTGAACCAAATTTGTTAAATTTACGCCAACCGAAACTAATACTTTGCCTAATGGAGCTGGATGTCGTTTATTTTTACACCGTAGCAATCCTAAATTGGGAGCATCTTTTAAAAACAGAAAAGTTTAAACAAATCGTGTTAAATAGTCTGATCTACCTGGTGGAAAAAGAAAAGCTGATTGTTTACGGTTTTGTAATTATGCCCAACCACATTCACATCATTTGGGAAAATAAGGCAATGAACGGCAAAGAATTGCCCACCGAAAGCTTTATGAAATTTACCGGCCATGCGTTTTTGGACGAATTAAGGAAAGCGAACGACCCGTTACTGGATAAATTTAAAGTGGAACGTTACAGCAGAAAACACCAGTTTTGGCAAAGGAATGCTTTGCCGATAATTATGTTTGACCGAAAGATACTCGAGCAAAAGTTAGATTATATTCATTTTAATCCATTGCAGTCGCATTGGAATTTGGTGACAGATCCCAATGACTACTATTATTCTTCCTGTTCGTTTTATGAACGCGAGGATAAACGTTTTAGCTGGCTGACGCACTATGCGGATGTTTTCTGAATCCATTGTTGTTACACGGAAGGGTGCCTGTGGGGACGCAGACACCGGGGAGTTGTTTTAGATAGCTCGTACTATGTGAACTCGTTTTGAAAAATCACCTGGGCACGGAAAGGTGTCTGTGGGGACACAGACACCGGGGTAGGCTGAGCGATAAAACAAAAACACCGATCTTATTCCTAAAATCGGTGAAATCATTTTTAAATCAGTGCAATCCCAAGCTAATCGGTGAAATCCTAGACAGAAAAACTTTCTCCGCAACCGCAGGTACGGCTGGCGTTAGGATTATGGAAATTAAAACCTTTGCCGTTAAGGCCGTCCGAAAAATCAAGTTCGGTACCGGCAAGGTACAGGAACGACTTCATATCCAAAGCAAAGCGTATACCGCGATCTTCAAAAAACTGGTCGCCTTTTTTTATTTCGTTATCAAAATCGAGATTGTATGATAAACCGGAACATCCACCGCCCTTAACAGACACCCGCAGAAAATACGACTCGTCAAGTGCCGCGTCATGCATCAGGTGGTCTAATTTATCTTTCGCTTTATCCGTTATAGTTACCATTGTTAGTAGTCAATGGTGAGTTGTGAGTGCACTAAAATGGAATGATGGGTAACCTACTCACCATTCACCACTCACTGCTCACTAAATTAATGATGTACTTTTTCGCTTACGATGGCTTCAAGGCCGTTTTTAACGCGATAGTCGTTGATGGCAGCTTTAATAGCATCTTCGGCCAGTACCGAACAGTGAATTTTTACCGGCGGAAGCGCAAGTTCTTCAACAATATCCATGTTGTCAATCTTCATGGCATCGTCGATGCTTTTGCCTTTTAGCCATTCTGTGGCTAAGGACGATGACGCAATTGCCGATCCGCAGCCAAAAGTTTTGAATTTGGCATCAGTGATCACATTGTCATCATCAACCTCAATCTGCAGGCGCATAACGTCGCCGCATTCAGGTGCACCCACCAGGCCGGTACCTACTTTGTGGCTGCTTTTATCCAAAGTGCCCACATTGCGCGGATTGGTGTAGTGATCGATTACTTTTTCTGAATAAGCCATATTTTTTAGTTTTGAATTATTGAGTTAGTGAATTAGTGATTTCAATTTTCAAAATCCGATCCCGATAGCTATCGGGACGTAAATCCGAAATCCGAAATTTCTCAGTGTTCCGCCAATTCTATTTTGCTCAGGTCAACGCCTTCTTTAAACATTTCCCATAGCGGTGAAAGCTCGCGGAGGTGGTTAACCGATTTTTTTGTTACTTCGATGGCGTAGTTAACTTCTTCTTCAGTAGTAAACCTGCCCAGGCCAAAACGTATCGAAGAGTGTGCCAGATCGTCTGAAAGGCCTAAACTTTTTAATACATACGATGGCTCCAGCGAAGCTGATGTACAAGCTGAGCCTGATGATACTGCCAGATCTTTCATGGCCATCATTAACCCTTCGCCTTCAACATATTTAAAAGAGATATTGGCCACATGAGGCAAGCGGTGTTCAACATTGCCGTTTACATAGCTCTCTTCCAGCACGGTCAATTCAGCCTGCAGTTTATCGCGCAAAGCAGACAACCGTTTTGCTTCGCTTTCCATTTCCTGCATGCACAATTCACAAGCCTTGCCAAGACCGACAATGCCGGGAACATTCAATGTGCCCGAACGCATGCCGCGTTCGTGGCCGCCGCCGTCCATTTGTGCGGTAACCTTAACCCTTGGCCCTTTGCGGCGTACATACAATGCGCCTACCCCTTTCGGGCCATATATTTTATGACCTGACAAGGCCAGCAGGTCTATCCCGTCGGCAATTACATTAACAGGTATTTTACCAACAGCCTGCACCGCGTCTGTCATAAACAGGGCGCCATGTTTGTGGGCGATGGCCGCAATTTCTTTTACAGGTTGAATAACGCCGATCTCGTTATTACCGTACATGATCGAAACCAAAATGGTCTCCGGCGTCATCGCTTCTTCCAACTGCTGCAGGTCGATCAAACCATCCTCTTTTACGGGCAGATAAGTAACCCTGCCGCCCAGTTTTTCAACGTGTTTGCAGGCATCTAAAATTGCCTTATGCTCGGTAACCGAAGTGATGATATGGTTGCCTTTCTCCTTATACATTTCAAACACACCTTTGATAGCCAGGTTGTCCGACTCTGTAGCGCCCGAGGTAAAGATGATCTCTTTCTCGCTGGCGCCAATCAGTTTGGCTACCTGCTCGCGGGCATAATCAACAGCTTCTTCAGCTACCCAGCCAAACGCGTGGTTACGGCTTGCCGCGTTGCCAAATTTTGATGTAAAATAGGGCAGCATTGCGTCCAGTACCCTGGGGTCCATGGGCGTCGTGGCGTTGTTATCGAGGTATATCGGGAGGTTCATGCGCTTCAAAATATTAACAGTGCAAAGATAAGTAAAGTTTTTATTTAAAATCATTCAAAATAAGGGTAAATTATGGCTTGTTGGTTTATCTTTACAATATTCGGACATGAATAAGATCGAACACATCGGCATTGCCGTAAGCAATTTGAAAGCATCAGCCAGCTTATACGAGAAGCTATTGAATACGGCTGTTTACAAGATTGAAGAAGTGCCGTCGGAGGGTGTAAAAACCGCATTTCTGCAAAGCGGGCCCAATAAAGTGGAGTTACTGGAGGCGACTGGCGAAGACAGCCCGATAGCCAAATTTATTGCCAAAAAAGGGGAAGGGGTGCATCATATTGCTTTTGAAGTGGACAATATAAAGGCGGAGATGGCGCGATTGAAAAGTGAAGGGTTTGTGTTGTTAACCGATGAGCCAAAGTTAGGGGCGGATAATAAATTGGTGTGTTTTGTGCATCCGAAGAGTGTGGGTGGAGTACTTGTTGAACTATGCCAGGAACAGAATCGCGGGTGATGCTCCTATCAATATAAAATGTCGTAACTATTCAGGTGTGCAAAGCTTAAAATTACAGAAAAACGCGGGTTATCAACAATGGAGGCATTGGATATGGGATTTTGAGCATATAGTTAACATAATTGGTTGGCAAATGGCGGAGGTTTGTTC